>ERZ773245.36-NODE-36-length-173084-cov-10.925105_pt1 | contig 173084 bp, 125 predicted proteins | sample MGYA00580988_ERZ773245 | MGnify/ENA primary metagenome ERZ773245 (study PRJEB29015, sample SAMEA2737792) | human gut metagenome | biome: human gut; feature: human-associated habitat; material: faeces | place: China | collected 2012 ... | reverse complement strand
ACTCCTTGAGGTTGCTGATCTTCTTGTCGTAGATGAGGATGTAAGGATTCTCCATCACGCACTCCATCTTGTCGGTGTCGGTCACGAAGTAGCCAGACAGATAACCACGGTCGAACTGCATACCCTGAACCACGCCGATGCTGGTGTCGCGGGTCTTGCTCTCCTCGATGGTGATCACGCCGTCCTTAGAAACCTTGCGCATAGCGTCGGCGATGAGCTTACCAATCTCGGGATCGTTGTTGGCACTGACGGTAGCGACCTGCTCGATCTTGTCGTAGTTGTCGCCAACCTGCTCAGCGTTGGTCTTGATATAGTCGATGACCTTGGCCACGGCCTTGTCGATACCGCGCTTCAGATCCATTGGGTTGGCACCTGCGGTGACGTTCTTCAGGCCCTCTGTGACGATGGCCTGTGTCAGGATGGTAGCTGTGGTGGTACCGTCGCCGGCGTCGTCACCAGTCTTGCTGGCTACGCTCTTGACGAGCTGAGCGCCAGTGTTCTCGAACTTATCCTCAAGTTCCACCTCCTTAGCGACGGTGACACCGTCCTTGGTGATCTGAGGAGCACCGAATTTCTTCTCGATGATGACGTTGCGGCCCTTAGGACCGAGTGTAACCTTTACAGCGTTGGCCAACTGGTCAACACCAGCCTTGATGAGGTTGCGGGCTTCTGTATTGTATTTGATAATCTTTGCCATAGTTGTGATTTCCTATTTTTAATGTTATGATAATAGTAAACTGATTGAGTGAAAACAGATGTCTGCGCTCGGCAGATCTTTAGTCCTCTACGACAGCGAGCACGTCGCTCTGACGCATCATCAAGTATTTCTTGTCGCCATCCTCCAGCTCTGTTCCGGCATATTTGCCATAGAGCACGACATCGCCCTTCTTCAGAACCATTGTCTCGTCCTTAGTGCCTTGGCCGACGGCGACGACCTCGCCGCGCTGTGGTTTCTCCTTGGCTGTGTCAGGAATGATGATTCCACCTACTTTCTCCTCAGCTGGTGCAGGAAGTACCAGCACTCTGTCTGCTAATGGTTTAATTGTCATAATTGCTATGTTTTTTATGTTTAACTTCAAATTGGTTGTTGCGTTTCGCTAACCAACCGTGTAATTGCCAAAATCGTGCCAAAAGGAAAGTAGCCTCCACACTGACAAGAGTGGCAGACTTCGACGTGACATCTTGTCTGTGTCCCAGCTTGAAGCAAGCTATATATAAATAAGGTGTAAAGGATATAGACCCAATAAAAACTGACAAAACGCAAAAAAATCATTTTTGCTTCCAGATAAAAACGATGGTGTGGCTTGGTGTGTTTTGCTTCGTCTTTTTATGATTTCGGCGGTTTGACCATGTCATCTCGGTGATTTGATCCTGTCATTCTGCCGAGATGACCTTCTCATTCCATCGAGATGACAGCATCAATCCACCGAGATGACAGGATTGTTGGACTGTTTCTGTGGTAATTCCCAATAATTTTGCAAATAGAAAAGAAGCAACGTTGATATAACGTATTAACCATCAACGCATTACGAAAAAGGCACGAAATTCACGAAATCATGGCCGGCAAGCCGTTTGACTCAAAAGAATCGATTCTCAGAGCAGATCCTTGTCAATAGATTAAACAAAAATCCCCAATCCACAGTAATCACTACTCTGATTGGGGCCTTTAACCTTTTAAAAAAACTAACCTTAACCTATTGAAATGAATCTATGTTGCAAATATAACAATTTTCTTTCAAAGTATTGTCAACATTTCGGTAAAATTTCAAAAAAATCTTCGTGGCACGCTTTTTGCATTTTTATCGGCAAAAACTAATAAGAAAGCGTACCATGAAAAAAGGTAATATTGGGGTTACAACAGAGAACATTTTCCCCGTCATCAAAAAGTTCTTGTATTCCGATCATGAGATTTTCCTGCGTGAAATGGTCTCCAACGCTGTCGATGCTACGCAGAAGTTGAAGACATTGGCGCAGAAGGGCGACTTCAAGGGCGAGCTCGGCGACCTGACGATTCACGTCAAGCTCGACAAAGATGCCAAGACGCTGACCATCAGCGACCGCGGACTCGGTATGACCGCTGAGGAGATCGACAAATACATCAACCAAATCGCTTTCTCAGGTGTCACTGACTTCCTGACGAAATACAAGGATGAGGCCAATGCCATCATCGGACACTTCGGACTCGGCTTCTACTCCAGCTTTATGGTGTCTGACAAGGTCGAGATCATCACCAAGAGCTATCAAGAGGGTGCCAAGGCCATGCACTGGACTTGCGACGGTTCGCCAGAGTTCACGCTTGAGGAGACTGAGAAGGCTGACCGCGGTACCGACATTGTGCTGCACATCGCTGACGATTGCAAGGAATTCCTTGAGAAGACGCGCATCACGGCTTTGCTGAATAAGTACTGCAAGTTCATGGCAGTGCCTATCGCCTTTGGCAAGAAGACAGAATGGAAGGATGGCAAGGAAGTGGAGACGCAGGACGACAACATCATCAACAGCGTGGAACCTCTGTGGACCAAGACACCGTCGACACTGAAAGACGAGGACTATAAGAACTTCTACCGTACGCTCTATCCGATGCAGGACGAGCCGCTGTTCTGGATTCACCTCAACGTCGACTTCCCGTTCCATCTGACGGGTATCCTCTACTTCCCGCGCGTCCACAGCAATCTCGACCTGCAGCGCAACAAGATCCAGCTCTATTGCAACCAGGTCTTCGTCACGGATCAGGTAGAGGGCATTGTGCCGGACTTCCTGACGCTGCTCCATGGTGTCATCGACTCGCCGGATATCCCGTTGAACGTCAGCCGCAGCTATCTGCAGAGCGACGCCAACGTGAAGAAGATCTCGACATACATCACCAAGAAGGTCGCTGACCGTCTGCAGCAGACCTTTAAGGACGACCGCAAGGACTATGAGGCTAAGTGGGACGACCTGAAGCTCTTCATCAACTACGGCATGCTCTCGCAGGAGGACTTCTACGACCGTGCCAAGGACTTCGCGCTGTTCAAGGATATCAATGGCAAGTACTTCACCATGGAGGAGTACAAGACGCTCATAAAGGACAACCAGACCGATAAGAACGGTGACCTCGTCTATCTCTATGCCACCAACAAGAACGACCAGTATTCTTATATAAAGGCTGCCGAGGACAAGGGCTACAGCGTGTTGCTGTTGGACGGTCAGCTCGACATGCCGATGGTGTCGATGCTTGAGCAGAAGCTGGAGAAGAGCCGCTTCGCACGTGTCGACGCTGACATCATCGACCGTCTCATCCAAAAGGAGGACGCAAAGAAGAGCGCTCTGGAAGCCGACGACCGCGACAAACTGTCAGAGGTGTTCCGCTCGCAAATGCCTGTAGACACCAAGGCTACATTCAACGTCGACATGGAGGCACTCGGCGAGCAGGCTCAGCCGGTGCTGATCACGGAGAGTGAGTACATGCGTCGTATGAAGGATATGAGCCACTTCCAGCCTGGAATGAGCTTCTATGGTCAGATGCCGGACAGCTACACGGTGGTGCTCAACACCGACCACGCTCTCGTGAAAGAGGTGCTCGACGAGACCCATAAGGCTACCGACGAGGCTTTGAAGCCGATCGAGAGTGAGCTCAAAGGCCAGCAGGCTCGTCTTGCAGCCCTTCATCAGAGTCAGAGCAAGAAGAAACCAGAGGAGATCACAAAAGAGGAAAAAGACGATCTCGAAAAGACGGAGAAGGCTGTCAACGAGCAGCGCGATAAGAAGAACAAGATCCTCTGCGACTATGCCAAGGACAACAAGATCGTGCATCAGCTCATCGACCTGGCTCTCCTGCAGAACGGTATGCTCAAGGGCAAAGCCCTCGACGAGTTCCTCAAGAGATCGGTGGAGATGATCAAGAAGTAAAAGACCAGCCTCTCTTCTCCCCCCTGCCCCCGTCCTCTCCCCAAGGGGAAAGGAGGAGATCTGCACACCACTGACACCTTTGTGGAGGAGACTGCGGGGAGAATGTTTCGGGAGATGATGATGATTGAGCGATGGAGGTCTATGGCTCCTATAGTGTCTCTGGTTTCTATAATCTCTATGGGATTCTATAGTTTCTATGGTCTCTATAGCTTCTATGGCTCTATAAGCTCTATGGTTGTCATCCCCTCTATATCAGCCTCTGCGCTTCTGTCTTTTCATTCAGCAGCGCAGAGGCTTTTTTGTGCCCTTACACTTTTTTCTTGCCAAAAGTTTGGTGGGATGAAATAATTGTGTTACCTTTGCACCCGCAATCCGAGATAGGGGCGTTTAGCTCAGTTGGTTTAGAGCATCTGCCTTACAAGCAGAGGGTCGGCGGTTCGAATCCGTCAACGCCCACAGGGGTGGTCCCCGTAGTGCTTTCGGGCGCTGCGGGGATTTATTTGTTATTATCTCCTAAAAAAACAGTCGTATTGCAAGGCTTTTCCCCGAGTTTTTGTAATTTTGCAGCCATAAGCTAATACGTATTACATTCTTAATTCTATGATTCTCGATGCATTGACGGCCGTCTCGCCTATTGACGGTCGCTACAGAAACAAGACACAGGCTCTGGCTGATTATTTCTCTGAGTATGCTCTCATCCGTTATCGCGTGCGCGTAGAGATAGAGTATTTCATCACTCTCTGTGAGCTCCCTTTGCCACAGCTGAAATCTTTTGACCACAGCCTCTTTGATCGTCTCCGCGATATTTACCGCCATTTCGATGAGAAATCGGCACAGCGTGTAAAGGATATAGAGAAGGTCACTAACCATGATGTCAAGGCCGTAGAGTATTTCATCAAGGAGCAGTTTGATGCCATTGGTGGTCTGGAAGCCTATAAGGAGTTTATACATTTCGGCTTGACATCCCAGGATATCAACAACACATCGGTGCCTTTGGCGCTCAAGGAGTGTCTCCACGAAGTCTTCTGCCCGCAGGTAGAGGAGCTCATCGACCAGCTCCAGCAGTATGCCGAGGAGTGGAAAGACGTGCCCATGCTGGCCAAGACCCATGGACAGCCTGCCTCCCCCACACGCTTGGGCAAGGAGATAGAGGTCTATGTCTACCGTCTCACCGAGCAGCTCAAGAGCCTTAAGGCCTGCCGCATGACGGCAAAGTTCGGTGGTGCTACGGGTAATTTCAACGCCCATCACGTGGCTTACCCCGACTACGACTGGAAGGCCTTCGCCGACAAGTTTGTCAGCGAGAAGTTGGGTCTGGAGCGCGAGCAGTGGACGACACAGATCAGCAACTACGACAACCTCGCTGCTGTCTTCGACGCCATCCGACGCATCAACACCATTATCATTGACCTCGACCGCGACTTCTGGATGTATATCTCCATGGACTATTTCAAGCAGAAGATCAAGGCCGGCGAGGTGGGCTCCAGCGCCATGCCTCACAAGGTCAACCCCATCGACTATGAGAACAGTGAGGGCAACCTCGGCATGTCCAATGCCGTGCTGACCTTCCTGGCTTCCAAACTCCCTATCAGCCGCTTGCAGCGCGACCTCACCGACAGCACCGTGCTCCGCAATGTCGGCGTGCCTCTCGGCCACAGCATCATCGCCATCCAGAGCACGCTGAAGGGCCTGCGCAAGCTCATCCTGCATCAGGATAAGATTAATGCTGACCTCGACAATACATGGGCTGTCGTCGCCGAGGCCATACAGACCATTCTCCGCCGTGAGGGCTATCCACATCCCTACGAGGCACTGAAGGCGCTGACACGCACCAACGGCACCATGACGGAGGAGACTATTCACGAATTTATTAACACACTTAATGTCAGTCAGAAAGTAAAAGACGAACTCATGCAAATTACGCCGCACAACTATACCGGCATGTAATCTAAACAATTGATTTTATAGCAACAAAACACTTAATTATGTCAGAAGAATTAGACAACAAGACTCAGGAGACACCACAACAGGCTCCGAAGCAGGATGGCCGTGACGGTTATTCTCGCCCCCAAGGCCATCAGAATCAGAGAGATTATCATCCCGCAACAGGACGCACACAGCGTCCCCGTATACATACTACACGCCCTTACAATGCTGAGCGTGCCACTACCAAGCCCGAGACGGGTGGTTTCCGTCCCGAGGGTTTCGGCTCCGCTTTAGGCAGTGAGAGCCCGCGCCCGCAGCGCTCTTATCAGTCGTCGGGCTACCAGTCGCGTCAGCAGGGTGGCTACCAGCAGCGCCCACGCTACAACAGCAACAGCTCTGAGGGCGGCTACCAGCCGCGCCAGCAGGGTGGCTATCAGCAGCGTTCGCGCTACAACGGCAACGCCGAGGGCGGCTATCAGCCGCGCCAGCAGGGTGGCTACCAGTCACGTCAGCAGGGTGGCTATCAGCCGCGCTCACGCTACAATGGCAACTCCGAGGGCGGCTATCAGCCACGTCCGCGCTATAATGGCAACTCCGAGGGTGGCTACCAGCCGCGCCAGCAGGGCGGATACCGTAACAACAACGGATATGGCAACCGCAACAACGGCTATGGTAACCGTAACAACGGCTACAACCGTAACAACGGCTATGGCAACAACCGTCCCGGCTACGATCCCAATGCTAAGTACAGCCTGAAGAAACGCATAGAATATAAGGAGGAGCACGTTGACCCCAACGAGCCTATCCGTCTGAACAAATATCTCGCCAACGCCGGCGTCTGCTCTCGCCGCGAGGCTGATGAGTTTATCCTCAAAGGTCAGGTGACGGTCAACGGCGAGGTTGTCACAGAGCTCGGCACAAAGGTGAAACGCTCCGATGTCGTCACTTTCAACGAGCAGCCCGTGACAATAGAGAAGAAGGTCTATATCCTTCTCAACAAGCCCAAGGACACGGTGACGACTTCCGACGACCCGCAGCAGCGTAAGACCGTCATGGACCTCGTCAAGGACGCCTGCCCGGAGCGTATCTACCCCGTGGGACGTCTCGACCGCAACACCACCGGCGTGCTCCTGCTCACCAACGACGGCGAGCTGGCCTCCAAGCTCACTCATCCGAAGTTCCTGAAGAAGAAGGTGTATCACGTCTACCTCGACAAGAACGTCTCTGCCGAGGATCTGCAGAAGATTGCCGACGGCATCGTTCTGGAGGACGGTGAGGTGCATGCCGACTCCATCGAGTATGCCGACGAGCGCGACCACTCTCAGGTGGGCATCGAGATTCACAGCGGTAAGAACCGTATCGTGCGCCGTATCTTCGAGCACATGGGATATCGTGTCGTCAAACTCGACCGTGTACAGTTTGCCGGCCTGACAAAGAAGGGCCTGCGCCGTGGCGACTGGCGCTTCCTCACCGAGAAGGAAGTGGACATGCTCCGCAGCGGTATGTTTGAGTAATAATGTTTACAGATATGTCAAGCAGAACAAAGGTCGTCGATGCCCTTCGCAGCACCGACTACAACACAGACATCACAGTAAAGGGCTGGGTGCGCTCGCACCGCAGCAGCAAGGCTGTCGACTTCATAGCCTTGAACGATGGGTCTACCATCAAGAACATCCAGATTGTCGTCGCTCCCGAGAACTTCGACGCCGAGATGCTGAAGAGCATCACCACCGGCGCCTGCATCCGGGCTACCGGAAAGCTCGTCGAGAGCCAGGGCAAGGGCCAGACCGTTGAGGTCCAGGCCAAGGAGTTGGAGATTTACGGTCTCTGTCCTTCCGACTACCCCATGCAGAAGAAGGGTCAGAGCTTTGAATACATGCGCCAGTATGCACACATGCGCCTGCGCACCAATACCTTTGGTGCTGTCTTCCGCATCCGTCACAACATGGCCATTGCCATCCATAAGTATTTCCACGACCACGGATTCTATTATTTCAACACCCCGCTCATCACCGCCAGCGACGCTGAGGGTGCCGGTGAGATGTTCCAGGTGACGACCCTCGACCTTGACCGCGTGGCCAAGGAGGGCAAGGTGGACTACGACAAGGACTTCTTCGGCAAGAAGACCAACCTCACCGTCTCGGGACAGCTCGAGGGTGAGCTCGGTGCTACGGCCTTAGGTGCCATCTACACCTTCGGTCCTACCTTCCGTGCCGAGAACAGCAACACGCCGCGTCACCTCGCCGAGTTCTGGATGATAGAGCCGGAGGTGGCCTTCATGGACAAGGACGAGCTCATGGATCTGGAAGAGGACTTCATCAAGTATTGTGTGCAGTGGGCCCTCGACAACTGCCGTGACGACCTGGAGTTCCTCAACAAGATGATTGACAAGACCCTCATCCAGACTTTGGAGAGCGTTGTCAAGGAGGACTTCGTACGTCTGCCTTACACGGAGGGTATCAACATCCTTCAGCAGGCTGTCAAGGACGGTCACAAGTTTGAGTTCCCCATCACGGGCTGGGGCATGGACCTGGCTTCAGAGCACGAGCGCTACCTCGTGGAGGAGCATTTCAAGCGCCCTGTCATCATGACCGACTATCCTACGGAAATCAAGGCCTTCTACATGAAGAAGAACCCCGACGGCAAGACCATGCAGGGCACCGACGTCCTCTTCCCGCGTATCGGCGAGATCATCGGCGGTTCCGTGCGTGAGGAGAACTACCAGAAGCTCCTCGACGAGATAGAGCGCCGCGACATGAAGGAGAGCACCTACAGCTGGTATCTCGACACACGTAAGTACGGCTCCTGCCCGCACGCTGGTTTCGGCCTCGGCTTCGAGCGTCTCATCCTCTTCGTCACCGGCATGCAGAACATCCGCGACGTCATCCCATTCCCGCGTACACCGCGTAACGCTGAATTCTAAAAAAGCGCTTACACTGTATAAATATCACCTTAAAGACGCGTCACGTGGTTAAATAAGCATAAAAGCTATATACTTATTTGCCAGTGACGCGTCTTTATGCTAATTTTGACCCAGATATTAACTTTTAGAACCATAACGAAGATGAACAAGACATTAATTTTCTCTCTTTGTGCCGCTGCTCTCCTCGTCACGGGCTGTGCAAGTAAGAAGGACTTGCAGAACTGTCAGAACGAGAACCGCGAGCTCACCAACAACTACCAGGATGCCAAGGAGCAGCTCGCTGCCGCCAAGACTCGTGTCACTTCCCTTGAGGACCAGCTCGCTCAGCAGAAGAAGGACTATGCCGCACTGCAGCAGAGCCTGGACAAGAGTCTGAACAACACCAGCGCCAACAACATCAATATCTCTAAACTCGTCGACCAGATTAACGAGTCCAACCAGTACATCCGCCACCTTGTGGAGGTGAAGAGCAAGAGTGACTCGCTGAACATGGTCCTCACCAACAACCTCACACGCTCCCTCTCCAAGGAGGAGATGAAGGAGGTTGACGTGCAGGTTCTCAAGGGTGTCGTCTACATCAGCCTGGCCGACAACATGCTCTACAAGAGCGGGTCCTATGAGATTAACGACCGTGCCGAGGAGACACTCTCCAAGATTGCGAAGATCATCACAGACTATAAGGACTATGATGTCCTCGTGGAGGGTAACACCGACAACGTGCCTGTCAACAGCGCTGCTGCCAGCATGAAGAACATCCGTAACAACTGGGATCTCTCCTGCCTCCGCGCCTCCAGCGTCGTGCAGTATCTCATCAACCACTTCAATGTCTCGCCGAAGCGTCTGACAGCCGGTGGCCGCGGTGAGTTCAATCCCCTTGTCAGCAACGACACAGAGCTCGGCAAGCAGCGCAACCGCCGCACACAGATTATCATCACGCCGAAGCTCGACCAGTTCATGGACCTCATCGACAAGGCACCGGAAGAGAATAGCAATAAATAAGTAACGCTTATTATTAGCAAACAAGAAAAATGCCAGAACGGGGCGTAAAGGCCTTGTTCTGGCATTTTTGTATCTATCGGGTTACCCTTCAGCGTTTACAGCGCGGCCTGCTGCTCGGGCGAGAGGGGCTCTTGAGAGTGTTTGAGCTTCTTGACCTTGAACTTGTCGAAGCCTTCGCCATAGACGCCGATGACATTCGTCTCGGTGACGAAGGCCTTGGGGTCGATGTCGTTGATGATGCGGAAGATGACGTTGCTCTCGCGGCGCTTGGCCATGATAAAGAGCATCTTCACCTCGTGGCCGGTATAGAAGCCGTGGGCCTCGATGACGGTGGCACCACGATGGGGAAAGACGGCGATGCGCGACGCTATCTCCTTATATTTGTCGGAGATGATGAAAAACTGCACAGAGCGGTGCATGACGTTGACAACCTGGTCGACACAGTAGGCTGTGACCAGGAGAACGACGTATCCGTAGATGACCTGCTCGAAGTTGTGGAAAACGAGGTAGGACGACGAGATGATGAAGATGTCGCAGAGCATGATGACCCTTCCCAAGGAGATGTCGCGGTATTTGTGCACGATGGCGGCTACGATATCCGTGCCGCCTGTTGACCCGTTGAAAGCCAGTCCCAGACCCACACCGCTGCCACAGAAGATGGCGCCGATGAGGCTCGCCATGAAGGGCTGGTCTTTGAGCAGGTGCAGCCCGCCGGCATTGCTGCGCGCAAAGGTCGTCAGCGCCGTGAGCACGACGACGGCATAGATGGTCTTCACACAGAAACGCCAGCCGAGAATCTTCAACGCCAGCGCCAACAGGAAGGCGTTGATGATGAAGTAGGTCGTCTGCACAGGTATACCCGTACCCCAGTAGAGGACGGAGGAGATACCCGGCACACCGCCCGTGGTGATATTGTTGGGCAACAGAAAGACGGTCCAGCCGATACAGTAGCAGACCATGGCGATGGTAATCATCACATAGTCGCGGATCTCTGTCGCCACTTTATTGTTCAGTTTCATAGATGCTAATTACTCTCTTGTTCTTGTTTGGATTGTTCTGTGCAAAGTTAACCATTTCTTTTGAAACAGAAAGGAAGTTTGTCTTTTTTTGAGGCTCAGGAATTTCTACCGCCGTTATTTTGTAACGCGATTGTAATATGTGTTTAAAGTAGCTGTAACATGCTGTCAGTACCTTTGCGCCAAGATAAAAACAACAAAAAGCATACATTATTATTTATGGAAACACTGTATCTGTGCGTCGTCATCTTCCTGCTCTGTCTCGCGGTCTTCGACCTCTTCGTGGGCGTGAGCAACGACGCCGTAAACTTCTTGCAGTCGGCAGTCGGTGCGCGAGTCGCCACTTTCCGCACGGTACTTATCATAGCTTCCGTGGCTGTCGTCTTGGGTGCTGTGCTGTCATCGGGCATGATGGACATTGCACGTCATGGCATTATGATGCCGCAATACTTCTCCTTCTCGCAAGTGATGACGATATTCTTGGCTGTCATGGTCTCGGATGTCATCATCCTCGACGTCTTCAACACGTTGGGTATGCCGACCTCTACGACCGTCTCGCTCGTCTTCGAGCTCCTCGGCGGTACGTTCATGCTGGCCACTATCATGGTTCTCTCCAACCCGCAGTACGATCTCTCCATGCTGCTGAACTCCAGCAAGGCCTTGCAGGTCATCATCGCCATCTTCGTCTCCGTGGCCATCTCCTTTGTCGTGGGTATGGTGGTGATGTGGATCAGCCGTGTGGTCTTCACCTTTAATTATAAGAAGCACAGCCGCTATACCATCGCTATCTTCGGTGGTCTCTCCTTCACCGTCTTGGCTTACTTCATCTTCATGAAGGGTATCGGTTCCAGCCCTTACGTCCCTGAGTCGGTGCGTGACTATATCAACAACAACACCAACCTGTTGCTCCTCATCACCTTTGTGGCTTCCTCCATCGCCATGGAGATTCTCCACCTGCTGAAGGTCGACATCTTCAAGTTCGTCGTCCTCATGGGTACCTTTGGTCTGGCTATGTCCTTCGCCGGTAATGACCTTGTGAACTTCATCGGTGTGCCTTTGGCCGGCCTCGCCTCTTGGCAGGACTTCACGGCCAATGCCCACGGTGTTTCTGCTGACGCCTTCCTGATGAAGTCGTTGCTGGAAAGTGCCAAGACGCCTCCCTTCTATCTCATGGCTGCCGGCATCATTATGATCATCGCCATGGCCACCTCTAAGAAGGCTCAGAATGTGATTAAGACTTCCGTCGACCTGGCCCGTCAGGACGAGGGCGACGAGATGTTCGGTTCCTCCAAGGCTGCCCGTGCTATCGTGCGCTGGTGCCAGTGGGCGGTAGAAACCCTCTCTCAATATATCCCTGTAGGTCTCCGCAAGTGGATTAACAGCCGTTTCAATACCAATGACGTAGAGCTTGTCGACGACAAAGCTGCCTTCGATGTTGTCCGTGCTGCCGTCAACCTCGTTATCGCTTCTATGCTTATCACCTTCGGTACCAACCACAAGCTGCCGCTTTCTACTACTTATGTTACCTTCATGGTTGCCATGGGTTCGAGCTTGGCCGACAGAGCGTGGAGCCGTGAGAGCGCTGTCTTCCGTGTCACGGGAGTGCTGAGTGTCATCGGTGGCTGGTTTATCACCGCTGGTGTGGCCTTTGTCACCTGCGCCCTCGTAGCCCTGTTCATGTGGTATGGTGGCATCGTTGTCCAGACGGGCTTCATGGTCCTCGTGGTCTACATCCTCTGGAGCAGCAACCGTCGTTACAACAAGCGCAAGGCTGCCGAGGCCGAGAGCGACAGCAGCTTCAACCTGATGATGCGCACCCGCGACCCCGAACTTGTTTGGGATATGCTCCGCAAGCGTGTGAGCAACACCCAGAGCTTCGTCTGCCGCTATGCACAGGATACTTTCAACGACATCATGGACGGTTTCATCTCGCAGAACGCACGTGAGCTCCGCCGCTGCCGTAAGTCGCTGCACAAGGAGACTGACGAGCTGAAGAAATTCCGCCGTCAGGAGATGCTGGGCCTGAAGCGTGCCCCGCAGGATATTGCCCTGGAGCGCAACACCTGGTTCCACCTCGGTGCCAATGCCGACCAGCAGTTCCTCTACTGCCTCCGCCGTATGCTGGAGCCGGTGCGCGAGCATGTCGACAACAACTTCAACCCCGTTCCTGAGGAGTATGTGCGCCAGTTCACGCCGGTCCGCCACCGTGTCAACGACCTGATGTCCATGACGCGCGATATGATTGACACTCGCAAGTACGACAACTACCGTGACATCCTTTCCGAGGCTGACTCCTGCCGTGACGAGCTCTCAGTGCTCCGCAAGCATGTCCTCGACACAGTGCAGAAGAGTACGGATACTTCCAACTTCAAGGTCTCCCTGGTCTATCTGAACATCCTCCAGGAGACGCAGGAGCTCCTCAATGTCATGCGTCACCAGCTGCGTGCTGCCAAGAAGTTCATCGAGAATTAGGCTTAACTACTAAGCTTCTGATATCTGCGGAAGAGGCGGGGGCTGCCCCCGCCTCTTTCGACGGGCACTGACCCCGGAGGGGTCACACCGTGAGCGACCTGGGACTGCAGGAGGCCAGAGCGGAAAGACCTCGGAGGTCTCACGTGGATAGTAGGGCATATAAGAATCACAAACGGTCATTAATCGGAAGAGAGGAAAAGGAAAATAGAGGAAAAAGGAAAAATGGACAGGCTTCACCCCTTTGAAGGGGTTGGTGTTGAAGTGTCGGGGCAGGCGGCGAGCTTGCTCGCAAAGACTGTCCCGGCACTTCAACACCACAGCTCCCTGAGGAGCGGTAGCCTGTTTATGACCATTTTCCAATCATCTTTTCAGTGTTAAGGGAAACCAAAACCAGGAAAACCGCTTTGTGTCAGCGCCAAGGGCTTAGGCCCTTTGGCATTTTCGGTTTGAGGGTTTGTGAGAGGCTTTGCCTCTCACCGCCCTCATATCGAAAATGTCAGATTCTCCTTCGTCGAATCTTGTCGCTGACACAAAGAAAACCTTTAAAACAGGCTGGTGCGGTTTGTTGTCTTTTCCGTGTTTTTGGTAATAAAACTATTTGCCTTGAATCTCTACCTCTCTAACCAACTACGGTTCTGTAGTTTTGAAGAAGACTCATATCTGACCCACGGAAGATATCCACTGTACCGATAACTTATCAGCCTTGTTTTTCCATTCTTTCAGATCGAAATAATTTCTTTGTTTCAATCCACGCGCCCGCGTGGGGCGCGACTTGGAAAAGGACGACAATACAACAGAGCGGACAGAGTTTCAATCCACGCGCCCACGTGGGGCGCGACGGTGTAGTTGACAAGCACGATTGCGTTGGGTGTGTTTCAATCCACGCGCCCACGTGGGGCGCGACAAGCTTGCGAGCGACCTCTCAAAAGCCAAATCAGTTTCAATCCACGCGCCCGCGTGGGGCGCGACTCATTTAAAGCCGAAATTTGAGCCTTTTTCCCTTGTTTCAATCCACGCGCCCGCGTGGGGCGCGACTTGTCTTGCCTTGTCAAAGGCAGCTTTAAGGGCGTGTTTCAATCCACGCGCCCGCGTGGGGCGCGACGCAATGTGTTGACGAGCTCCCGAGTCTGCCGCAGTTTCAATCCACGCGCCCGCGTGGGGCGCGACTACCCTCGACATGATAACCAATACTTTTACAACCAGTTTCAATCCACGCGCCCGCGTGGGGCGCGACGCGGGCACAGCGTAAGACCAAAGGTGCCAGCCAAGTTTCAATCCACGCGCCCGCGTGGGGCGCGACCAGCGCAGAGAGTGAGCGCATCTTGCCTGAGATACAGTTTCAATCCACGCGCCCGCGTGGGGCGCGACAACTTTTTTCCAAAAGATGCACAACTTTTTCCCGTCTGTTTCAATCCACGCGCCCGCGTGGGGCGCGACCCGTGGCTTGCTTCTTACAGCCCCTTCCGGCAGGGGTTTCAATCCACGCGCCCGCGTGGGGCGCGACTCTGGGCTCATGTTGTCGAGGTCTCGTCCTCTCTCGTTTCAATCCACGCGCCCGCGTGGGGCGCGACTTTTAAGCATTCCTATGATGCCATGGTTCTGCCATTGTTTCAATCCACGCGCCCGCGTGGGGCGCGACTAATTATCTACGTACTGATAAACATTAAAGCGGGGTTTCAATCCACGCGCCCGCGTGGGGCGCGACGCTCACCTTGCAAATGAGGCTCAACAGAAGAATTGTTTCAATCCACGCGCCCGCGTGGGGCGCGACTACCAACGAGCATTTGGTGAAAGATTGGAGACAAAGTTTCAATCCACGCGCCCGCGTGGGGCGCGACGGCGTCGGGGTGGAAGCTGAGCAGGTGCATGCCGTTTCAATCCACGCGCCCGCGTGGGGCGCGACATCCACGCAACGTAGCGTCATTGTCCAAGAGACGTTTCAATCCACGCGCCCGCGTGGGGCGCGACTATCCGAGATAGGTTTGAGGTAAGACGAAATGTTGTTTCAATCCACGCGCCCGCGTGGGGCGCGACCGAGAACTTGCTCTTAGGCAATACAAACTTACAGTTTCAATCCACGCGCCCGCGTGGGGCGCGACCTTGTAATACCAACGTGCAGAGGGAGTAAGGTTAGTTTCAATCCACGCGCCCGCGTGGGGCGCGACCCCAGGCGTAGAGCAATTCATTGCTTCTGAGATAGTTTCAATCCACGCGCCCGCGTGGGGCGCGACATGGCCGGTGAGATAAGTAAGGATATCAACGGATTGTTTCAATCCACGCGCCCGCGTGGGGCGCGACGAATACGCTTTTGAGAGGTCTCCGAAGTGTTCCTTGTTTCAATCCACGCGCCCGCGTGGGGCGCGACCTCCACGGCCTTCACGCCGTCGCCCTTCAGCGTGTTTCAATCCACGCGCCCGCGTGGGGCGCGACCCGTAGAGTGTGCCATTTCATGGACGATAGATGAGTAGTTTCAATCCACGCGCCCGCGTGGGGCGCGACCTTCGGGTGAAGTCACTGTCTTATATCCAGCGGGTTTCAATCCACGCGCCCGCGTGGGGCGCGACTGCTGCAAAGAGCACTGCTGCCATTTTCCTGTAGTTTCAATCCACGCGCCCGCGTGGGGCGCGACCTGCCAACGTCTATTTTTACTATTCAAGTTAGCAGTTTCAATCCACGCGCCCGCGTGGGGCGCGACGCAAGTAAATCACAAGGATTATCACAAGAGTTAAAGTTTCAATCCACGCGCCCGCGTGGGGCGCGACGGGAGCGAATGGTCATTATAAGTAAAAGTTAAGTTTCAATCCACGCGCCCGCGTGGGGCGCGACGGCTAAATAGCTCACGTCGATAGATTCACGGCATACGTTTCAATCCACGCGCCCGCGTGGGGCGCGACGTAAATGCCTGGGTCATCATGAGAGACTTCCATGTTTCAATCCACGCGCCCGCGTGGGGCGCGACTCATATTGTAACCGTACCAACCGGCATAGCCGAGTTTCAATCCACGCGCCCGCGTGGGGCGCGACCTGTGCAATACTTACTTTGCCGTTCTCAATCATTGTTTCAATCCACGCGCCCGCGTGGGGCGCGACCGTACAAAGACGCCTTTAAGGCCGTGCGTGACGTTTCAATCCACGCGCCCGCGTGGGGCGCGACACAAGGCCAAGGCCAAGGCAGAGGCCAAGGCAGAGTTTCAATCCACGCGCCCGCGTGGGGCGCGACAGCAAGTAACAGTTAACTTGTTGTAAGCAGACTGTTTCAATCCACGCGCCCGCGTGGGGCGCGACCGTGGCATGGGTGATGTTTCGCATACTCATAGGGAAGTTTCAATCCACGCGCCCGCGTGGGGCGCGACCATATCAGTTGAATGTATAATCAAACGTGTTGTCGTTTCAATCCACGCGCCCGCGTGGGGCGCGACCCTCAAAGGACACCGACACCGCAACAGGACAAAGTTTCAATCCACGCGCCCGCGTGGGGCGCGACGAATCCCATCACTGTATAGCTCATGTTGTCTGGGTTTCAATCCACGCGCCCGCGTGGGGCGCGACCTTTGACATAGTTCTCAGCGACCTCTTTTGCCTGGTTCAATCCACGCGCCCGCGTGGGGCGCGACGATAATGGTTGATTTTTTTCAAGGATATCACCAAGTTTCAATCCACGCGCCCGCGTGGGGCGCGACTCAACTTTGTCAGCCGAGACGACAACAATTACACTGTTTCAATCCACGCGCCCGCGTGGGGCGCGACAGCCCGTTGCGGTCATCATTCCCCCAGTCCGCATGTTTCAATCCACGCGCCCGCGTGGGGCGCGACGCAGCAAGTAACAGTTAACTTGTTGTAAGCAGACTGTTTCAATCCACGCGCCCGCGTGGGGCGCGACAAACTGAGATAGGTGTTACCTGAGTACCAGGCTGTTTCAATCCACGCGCCCGCGTGGGGCGCGACGCTCCGCTATTGAGATACTTTTCACTTTCAGATGTTTCAATCCACGCGCCCGCGTGGGGCGCGACAAAATAATGGATCACAACAATAAAGATAGTAAAGTTTCAATCCACGCGCCCGCGTGGGGCGCGACTTTCATCAAACGTGTCGAAGTTGAGATCCTTTCTGTTTCAATCCACGCGCCCGCGTGGGGCGCGACGCTATCTTTGCCGCACGGAAACGATTTTCAATAGTTTCAATCCACGCGCCCGCGTGGGGCGCGACCTCGTCGTAGGCCTTCTGGTAGTAGCTCTTATCCGTTTCAATCCACGCGCCCGCGTGGGGCGCGACCTAGTGTTGGCCTTTTTTTTGCACCCTTGCTGAGAGTTTCAATCCACGCGCCCGCGTGGGGCGCGACCGGGGGGCAGCGAGCAGCCCGGACGACCGAGCCCGTTTCAATCCACGCGCCCGCGTGGGGCGCGACAGGCATCCAGAAGCACCGCTGTGCGTAACTAATGTTTCAATCCACGCGCCCGCGTGGGGCGCGACCTTAACTCTTTTCTATTATGAGATCCAGGAACAGTTTCAATCCACGCGCCCGCGTGGGGCGCGACGTCAGTGACCGTCTCGATGTCGCCCGCCAGATAGTTTCAATCCACGCGCCCGCGTGGGGCGCGACAAGGCTAAGGTAGAGTTTATCATCATTGATGAAAGTTTCAATCCACGCGCCCGCGTGGGGCGCGACCACGAAGTTAGTCAAGCTGGGCTTAATGCCGCATGTTTCAATCCACGCGCCCGCGTGGGGCGCGACAATAGCCTTTGTTGCATTAGGATGGATAATGAGTTTCAATCCACGCGCCCGCGTGGGGCGCGACATATTTTCTGTTTGATGTTGTGCAACTTCTTGAGTTTCAATCCACGCGCCCGCGTGGGGCGCGACCTAGCGAGGTCGCACGGCAGAGGGCATGTCGAGGGTTTCAATCCACGCGCCCGCGTGGGGCGCGACTGCAGTCGATTCTCGGTCATATAGCCCCGTTTTGGTTTCAATCCACGCGCCCGCGTGGGGCGCGACTGATTTTGTCGTTTAACTCGATGATGGTGGATAAAGTTTCAATCCACGCGCCCGCGTGGGGCGCGACTACCACAGCACAGAATCGTGGATTTTATAGCATGTTTCAATCCACGCGCCCGCGTGGGGCGCGACTTTTTAGCTATGATGTTTTTCATACACGCTAAAGTTTCAATCCACGCGCCCGCGTGGGGCGCGACAACGCGCAGCGTGGCCTGGGCAGATGGTAGCGAGCGTTTCAATCCACGCGCCCGCGTGGGGCGCGACCGCTTGGGTTAATTCTCGGAATATTTCTTCAAACGTTTCAATCCACGCGCCCGCGTGGGGCGCGACATAACCAATTTACTCATGATGATATTATATCAGTTTCAATCCACGCGCCCGCGTGGGGCGCGACAGTATAATCTTGACAAAGCAATTAGCTCTTACACGTTTCAATCCACGCGCCCGCGTGGGGCGCGACTGCTTATTAGACAATTGGCTAATAATCAAAGACAAAGTTAATGGTTTTTGCGAACATTACAAAAAATAAAAGAGGTTATTAAGGTTAATTGGACTAAATAGTGCAACTGCCTGTATATTAGCTACTGCGAAGGTTCTTGCTATTCGTGCAACGATGACAGTTCGCAAAAAGAAAATCCACATCATGAATAATATGGCAAGATGGGGAATCTACACATTATAGAATCAAAGTATCGGTTACATCTACCGAATTATCCTTGCCAATTCTTTCCACATGCCTTTTCCAGTTGTTACCTAACTTATAGAAGATAATGCTGTCATCTGATAGGTTTATTATTTCAGAGAGTCTGTCTTTTAATAGCACAAATTGGGCTTCAGTCAGCACGCATTCAAAGACAGAGTTTTGTACGCGCTTGCCATAGTCCAGACAAGCTTTTGCAACCTGTCTAAGCCGCTTCTGTCCTGCTGGTGATGTGATATTCACATCGTAAGTTATTAGTATAAACATATCATTTAATCAGAAATACGGGATAATCATTCATGTCATTTCTTAGATAGCGTGCCAACAACATGGCTTGAGCGTATGGCAAAAGTCCTAACTCTATTTTATCTCCAAGAAAAGGATGGGTAATCGTATCGCGCTTCCTACTCTGCCACGCTTTGATAAAGTTTCTTCTGCCGGAGTCTGTCATGATAATGCCCTCTTCCCCTTGGGCCTTGAAATCGCTTTTTGACACCTGGCGTCTGTTTATCAAAGACAGGACGAATCGGTCGCCGAGATAGGCCCGAAGTTCTTCCATCATGTCCAAGGCCAGCGAGGGTCGACCAGGCCGCAAGGTGTGAAAGAATCCCACATAGGGGTCAAGACCGACGGTGTCTAAGGCCGCCACCACATCATTACAGATGAGCGTATAGGCAAAAGACAACATCGCATTTACGGCATCCTTAGGAGGGCGACGATTTCTTCCATGAAAAGGAAAGTCTGATTTTTGCTGGACAATCAATGACGGGAAGATTCCGAAATAGGTGCTTGCCGCTTCCCCTTCTATGCCACGCAGAGACGCGTCATTATCTGATTGCAGGGCAAGTCGTTTATATTCGTTCAACTTCTGTATTGTTTCTTGCAGTTCATCGGTCATGCCATAGTCTCTGGTGAACCGGGAAACAATGCTTTGGTAATTGCGTATCTTCCCGCTGATGAAGAGCTTGTTCAGATTGTGGCTTATGTTTTCGTCCTCTGATGCCTTGTATTGTGCTTTTCTTAACAGCACATTTCCATGAACAGGTCCCTCACAGCGACTGACGAACCTGCCATTGGGGGACAGAAAGGTTAACGAGACACCATGGTCGGCACAAAGTTTCATCGCTCCAGGACTTGCTCCCATATAACCGAACATGACGATTTGCTCTATATTAATAATAGGTATACGGAAAGTCTCCTGCTGCTTCACCGAGATGACGATGTCTTCACCATCCTTGGTGAGGTATGACTCGGGTGTCATCACATAGAGTGTATTAAGCATCTTCCTCATAGAGATTCTGTTTTAAGTAGGTCTTAGCATTTTTTTGAGAGATATCAGGCAGGCAAATGTCTTTCAAAGAGCATGACCTGCAATGATTGGCAGGTTCAGCCGGAGGCAATGTTCTCTTTTGCATCATTTCATGCATGGCCTGAGAGATGGACACGACGAGTTGCCTGAGGCTCTCATTGATGACCACTTCCTCACGCACCTCTGTCTGCCAATAGAAGAGTGCGGCACGGTCCAGACTGATATCGTACATTTCTTCGAGGCACATTACCTGTGCAGCAAGTTGCACCTCATCGCAAGGTTCCGTTTTGTGGTGCCCATGCTTGTATTCGACGGGGTAAGGAGTCCATAGACCAGGGTACTTGTCGTAAGTGACACTGTTTTCTCTGTAGGTAGCAGCGTGCAGTTCTATGGCATCGGAGTAGCCGTAAAGCCCCAACTGCTTAGAAGCCAAAGCTACACGACGGAGGGTGATGGTGTCTCCATTCTTCTCCCGATAGAAAGGATCGTCCACACGCTTATGCAATAGCGAACCTTCAACCGTGAGACGGTTGTCGTCCCACAGCTGCTCCATGTGAATTAAGCCCCACTGTCGGGGACAGAACATGTAATGTTGTATCCCCGACAGCATGAGCATATCTTCTTCGTCGTACATAGTCGTTGATAGGAAATTAGATTTCCTCGATCAGCTCCACGCCCTTAGGCAGTTTCTCCGTGTCGATGGTGACCTCATAGTCGGAGAAGCTGCGCGGCACTTTTGTCTCGTCGCGTTTCTGCACATGCACGAGGTCGAAGAGTTGATTGGCGGGAGCGGCACCTAAGAGGCTGTCATGCTTGAACACGATGAGCCGCCGGGCACTCATCAATCCTCTTGCCGCCGAGCGGTCTACGTCGAACATGTTCTTCAGTGCATCGAAGAAGAGCTGAAGGTCCTCCTCAGAGAATCCCGTCTGTTTGGCAAGATTGGCGGAGACGAAGCCGTGGCAGATGTAGAGACCATAGGGGACGGTGGACTTGCGGCCCATCGTGCGTTCCTTTTTCTCATCTTCTTTTGTAACTGCCATACGCGTAATGGAATGCGGAACAGACTCTATCGGATCTATTGAACGGGAGAAAGTAAGTTGAATAGGGCCACGAACTTGGTCTGTCTTTCCTGAAGTCGCAATTACAGCTCCGAATGCACGTATATCATAAAATTGACTGCAAAGCAACTTTTTTGCAGCTTTCTTCTGCTCGTCAACCTTCTTGGCGTTCTTTACTTCAGAATCGTCCCAAACATGGTTCACGATCTTGTCAAGCACAGCTTTCTCTCTGATGAAGATGTCATAGCCGTTCTCCAGTTGATTGTCTATGTCTTTAGATACAAGTACATAGTTGCGTACTTTGCGCTTTAGGCATACATCGGTAACGATTCCCTGTCTGGTCTCTGGATCAATCCTCGGCATATTACCAGCGTCTGGGTCGCCGTTCGGATTTCCGTCTTGTATATCGAAGAGATATACAAAATCAAATCGATTCTTTAATTCTGTTGACATATTATATATGGTTAATGTTGTTATTACTTATCCGGCTTACTTTCATTCTCTGCAGTCTTGCCATTTGGCTTATATAAGTCTTGCATCTGATGATAGTATCCAACGAAGAATCGGCCTTGATCATCTAGTGAAAGGTGATTAGGGAAACCGTCGGCCCCCATTTTTGATATGATCTCCTCCTTCAGCTTTTCATACCGAGCACTATAGTTGTGACCTTTCTCTTCCAATTTGTCGGAATGGAAAACCGAAATGTTGAGGAGGATTGGAAATACTGTAGATGGTGCCGTACTTGCAGCATTGAGATAACTAGTTCTGAAGCATGACTTATTATTCCGCTTCCCATCCTTTGTAGTTTTCTCTCCTTCGGTAATCTCGACTTCTTCTGTTGTCTTGGCATCCAATTCTTCCTTCACTAACACAGCAAACAGCCTGCCGCAGAGGTAGGCTGGGTTGGAGTTTTGTTTGTCTACTTTCGTGTCCATCTTTTTATTGTTCTTTTCATTGAGTCTATTTAAATAAGCTTTCAGAATGGCAGCCCGTGTGACGAGCTCGGTACTTTTGTTAATTCGTTTATTACTCCCATCGCCGTTCTTTGGTTGTGTATTACGTTCATCGCAGTTTTCTGCCCTAATACGTTGAATGCAGGAGATGAAGAGCGTATACGGATAGGGTATGCCCTCGAATATACTCTTCGCGACCATCTCAGGCAAGTTGGGCGTAACGTCTGAGCCAGGTCGTGTCACTGAAGATAGAATGGTGTGCAATCCCATGTAGGGTTTCCGCTCTTTACGATTGTCCACGATTTCCATGTCGTAGAAGTGCTGTTCAATCTTTGCGGCGAACTCTTTCAAGGAAGTCTCTGACCAATAGACCACGGCGATACGGGCTGCATTGGGAGCAAGGCCAAGGATATAGAAGCGATCGTCCAAGTTGGTTTTCAACTCGCCTGACGAAATGCTTTGGAACACCTTTCTCACTTCTTCTATTTTGGCGTTAGGGTCGTCATCGTTCTCATTAGAGAAGTCCAACAACTCAAAGAGCCCGTCCTCTATTCTCTGAGATGCTTCATCATTGGATGAGGCCCAAAAAACGAAGGTGCGATTTCCTAACTTGAATTTGTTGTGAGAACCTTTTGCCAGCAGACGGTTAAGTGCTGTGGTGAAAGCAGCCTCAGCATCTTTAGACATGGGAGCATTCAGACATTTCGATTTTCCATAAGAGTCGTAACCTTTATTAGTTTGAAAAGCTACAAGCCTAGCAGTTGGTTGTCCACCTTCAATGGGCGTTGGCGTTGTTGTTGTAATGGGTTCGCATTTTTCCCCCGTAATCAAACAGACGGAGTGCTTTTGCTCCTTAATTTGGTTGGGCGATTCGGCAATGGTGCGAAGACAGGAATTCTCTGCCACAATTTTTGTATGACCCTCTACCAAAAATGAGACGTTCACAGTAGGTTTCTTTTCAACGTCAGGCCAGAGAGAGTCATCCTTTACGGCATCCAGTCCTCCTTTATCATAAAAGTCACAGACTGCCCTCAGCTCCTTTTCTTCGGGGAAAAGAATTGCTACTTCCTTGAATTTTTCAATCAGTGCAACGTTCTTGTCATGCGTCTTGGCTATCTCTTCTTCTAACTTCTTCTTAGCAGCCTCATCGGTTTCCTCTTGCAAGTCTACCTGTTCCTTACAATAGTCAAAGACATATTCAACGTTGTCCCAGAAAAGATAGGGTTTGGGAGTAGTTCCGGAACGGACACCTTTCATCACTAAGAACTTTTGTCCGTTCTTTGCATCGCCCCGCCGCTCCAAATGCTTGAAATTGCCTTTCTCGTCAATAACAACAAGAAAAGAAATTTCTTTGTATTCCATGCCCGTGGGAGCCAAGTCACCACACCTATTATAATAATCGTAAAGTGCTTTCAGTATCATCGCAGAATCTCCTCACTGTTAAAGGGTGGAACAATCACGACCCCATTATTCATCTGGGGGCGATAGAACATTGCCTGGATGTCTTTCGGATTGGAATACTCCATATCGTAGAGCATGATGCCAAGGTCCTTGGTCTCCGAGATTGCCGGAGCGAGCGACTCTTTCTCGGTGTCGACCATTCGCCATGAGGCTGCTAACTCACGTGTACCCAAGAAAGGCTGGGTAAAGCACTGCCCCTGACTGGCGCGCCGCTCAAACATCTGATAGTATTTCATGGGGTTCTCATCGCCACCGGGCTGATGCTTGGCAAAGGCTTCCTTAGGCCTGTCTTTCACCGGGATGAACATCAACTTTGCCCAGATGCGATAGCGCACGTCACGCAGGGCCAAGGTGTTCTTCTGCTGGCGATTGATTAATTTACCCTTATCATTCACCTCATCTATATATATAGGCTTTTTATTTATTACGCTTGCTACCTTCCCCACCTCGTTTCTTCTGATGGAAGTCCACTTGATGGGATTGAGCACTTCTATCTTGGTCACTTGCCACCGCATGGCGTATCGCTTGAACAATATCGCCTCGAAAATGGCACGTGCAGCAGAGGGCGTGATGATGTCGTAGCTCACACGCTCAACCTTGAACTCAGGACGGGTGAAGCACGCCATGTCGCCCCACACCTCCAAACAATATTCCTTGTCTGTATATTCCATTTGTATGTATTTTGATTTCCTTATACCAAAAGCAGCTTGTCCTCCCATTGGTTTTCAATGAGCAATCCTAACTGCCCGTCGTATTGTGTCTTCTGGTCTACCACGAAGATGCCTTCTATCACCTCCTTGATGGCTCCCGCCTGGCACAGTGCCTTAAAGTCAGACTGGTAAACGTTGACACTATATTTTGACAGTTGCTTCATCAACGTGTAAGAGGGCCCTTGTTGCTTGAGTTGCTCTACGAGACTAAGGCTATTCTTCCAAACTACAATGAGCGGGATGCTGCCATCCTCTATCAACCGGAATTCCTTTGCCGCCGTTTCAAACATGATGTCCGTAGGATGAGACAAATAGTCTGTGATGCCTTTCTTGTCGAACGTCTCCTCTCTACTATACCTCTGTCTGAAATAGTTGGTCATCGTTTCCGGTGCGAACCAGTCGCTGTCCTGTTTTAAGGCGAGACGGGCATTGTTAGCGTTGGAGATGTCACCTGGCGGCAGGTTGTGCTCTTTGGCAAGGCTGAAGACATGTGTCACACAGAGCTTCCGTTTCCCTTCGCGGTTGCACCGTCCTGCAGCCTGCAGCACGGAGTCCAGCCCGGCTTCCTGGCGATAAACCTCCGGGAAGTCGATGTCCACGCCGGCTTCGACAAGCTGTGTGGCGACAACCCTTACCACTTTGTTGGTCTCATCGGCCAAGCCTTTTGTTATCTGGTCGATGGTCTCACTCACGTGGTCAGGACACATCATGCGTGAGAGATGCAAGGTCAGCCCCTCTTTGGGAAGTCGCTTATATACTTCCTTGGCATCGCGACGAGTGTTGACGATGCAGAGCACGCGGTCATGTTGAGCAAGTGCCGCTGCGATCTCGTCATAACTTCTTGGTGTGTCATCGATATCCAAGCTCACCCTGCGTAGTTTTTCATACAACTTGGCGGATGTGGGAATAAGTTCTGTTACGGCGTCAAGTCCATGAAAGTTGGCCATGGGGTTGCAGCCCTCTATCAGTCCGCTCAGTATGGGTTGACTGGCTGTGGTAAACAGAAAGGATACGCCAAACGAGCGGTGGTAGGCACCCATCGCGTCAACGATGGGCTGAAGATAGTTGGTCGGCAATGTCTGCACCTCATCAAGGATGATAACGCTATTGGCGATGTTGTGTAATTTGCGGCACGCTGAAGGCTTGCTGCTGAACATCGATTCGAAGAGCTGAACGTTGGTAGTGACGATGACGGGGAAGTCCCAGTTCTCCGCGGCCAGCTGGTAGATCTCCTTTAATCGCTCATCTTTCAACGCGTCATAATCGAACTCAGAGTGATGCTCCAGCACATTTTGCTCGCCAAGGATACCTTTCAAGGTCTTGGCTGTCTGCGTGATGATGCTGGTATAGGGTATGGCAATGATAATACGCTTTTGTCCGTTGTGTATGGCATGGCGGAGTGCCCAAAGCAGAGACGACAGGGTCTTGCCACCACCGGTAGGCACTGTCATCGAGAAGATGCCACGCGGAAGGTCACTCTTCTCGCGGCAAAGTTGCTGCACGTAGTTTCTCACGCGGTTCACTTCGCTATCGTTGTCCTTTGACTTAAACTCGGACAATTTGGCTTCGAGTCGCTCTAAGAGAACCGGCAGGCTATCACCATGGCCACGCAGAAGAGCTTGGCTCGGATTCATAAACGCTTCTGTATCCAAGCGGTCAGCATCGACCAAGCAACTGAATAGCATCCTTACATAATGATGCAAATTCTGTGGACGTAGTTGTATATGTGGTGCGGACGGGCTGATGGGAAGAGGATCAATCTTTATTTCCTTGGGAACAGTCCTTCTTTTTATCGCATCTTTGAGAGCGTCCTCATCATACAACCCCCGATGATGCCCCATGATAATATTGGCAAGCTGCAAGCTATGCAGTGGCTTTTGCGCTGCTATCAGCCCACCAACAAACGCATGCTCATGCTCGCCAATCGTCTTGCCGTTGGTGGGGAGTCCGTTCTCTTTACGGATATAGTTCTGGAAGCTGTCCCGTTCCTTACCTTTGTCGTGCAGCCACCCGGCCAAATAAGCAAGGCTGCCACTGCCAAAGGCTTCGGCAAAATTGCTTGCCAAGTCTGCAACATGTTTCCTGTGCTCCTCAGTGGATTGGATGATAGGTTCTGGTTCAAGTTTTAGATGTGCTATCATAAAGTTTTCTGCATACATAGTAGATGAATAGGCTGAAAGTTATTAGCAAAGTTAAAGAATTTATTGATAGCTTCCAACTAAATATCCCTTTATTTTTGAGCTAAGTTTCAAATAATTTTGGCGTGCCGGATAAACCACTGTGTTTGGAGTGGAGAATTCAGGCATCCGATATCTTTTACAAAAACAGATGAAACATCATTGGGGTAGGGGTGCGGGAAGCTGTTCCTGCCTTAGCAGGAGCCTGATTGTTGGCTTTGAGCTGTAATCTTTTTGTAGTTTCTTTGTTTTTCCTTTGTCTTTGCATAGAAATACGTTGGTAATATTCTGTAACTATCTTTGCACCGAGAAAAGAAAAGATAAGCTTTTAATGAGAGACTATAAGAAACTGTCACTGACGTTGGCCATCCTCTCCGGATGTCTGAGCGCTTCAGCCCAAGCCGTCAACGATTCAGTGTATGACGAGAGACAACTCCAGGGCGTCACCGTTACCGCTGTTAAGCGCAAGGGTTCCACTAATGCCGCCGTTCTGGAGATGAAGAAGTCGGCAAATGTCGTGAGCACCATCTCTGCGCAGGAGATCAGCCTCACACAGGATAACAACGCCGGCGAGGTGATACGCCGTGTGCCGGGAGTGAGCATCATAGACGGAAAGTTCGTCATGGTGCGCGGACTCTCCCAGAGATATAATAATGTGTGGATGAATGGTGGTGCGGTGCCCAGCAGTGAGGCCGACGCCCGCGCCTTCTCCTTCGATATGATTCCCGGTGGACAGATTGACAACCTCACCATTGTGAAATCGCCGGCAGCAGAATATCCTGCTGACTATACGGGCGGTTTTGTTCTCATCACCACCAAGGAGATACCCACTGAGAATGCCTTTCATATCTCTGTCGGTGGCAACTGGAACAGTCAGTCGGCTTTCCACGACTTTTATGAGGGCAAGACTTCCGGCACCGACTTTCTCGGATTCGACAACGGCCTGCGGTCTCTCCACGGCGGTATCACGTCGGCCCTCAACTCCCTCGGTCAGAACAGTGGTGGCAACACCATGTACAGTCTCACCGACAACCACCTCAACAACAACTGGCGTATCAACCGCCACCATCCCCTCGGCGACCTCAAGCTTGCTGCCGACTGGAACCGTGGATGGAATATCAACGGCAACAGGCTCGGACTCTTGGCATCGGTCAACTACACCAACGAGTACCGTACCTACCTTGGCATGATCAACAACCTCTATGGTGCTTACGATGAGGTCAAGGACAAGTCTAATCCCCTGCGTGTCTCTACCGACAACCAATACAATCATAATGTGCGCTTAGGCGCCATGCTCAACCTCACGTTCCTCAGCCGCGACGGAATCAGTAAGTATCAGCTGAAGAATGTTTTCAACCAACTTGCCACTGACCGCTACACCTGGCGTGAGGGTCTCAGCGCACAGTCGGAACCGGAACATTCTACCGAGCTCTACTACCAGTCGCGCACCACTTATACCGGTCAGCTAACCGGCAAACATACCTTCAGCGGCGATGCCCTTGACTGGAGTGTCGGCTACGCGTATGCCAACCGCCGGTTGCCTGACCGTAGGAAATATATCCTGTTCAATGAGGATCCCACCTCTGACGCTGGCAACTTCGTCTGGCTTTATCAGAACGACATCTCACGGGAATGGACCTCTTTGGACGAACACATAGCCTCCCTGGCTGTCAACGACGAGCACGAGTTCCGGTTGGGGGACTGGCAGCCGAAACTGAAGTTCGGTGCTTACGGTGAATACCGCTACCGTAAGTACAACACCCGCAACTTTTTCTATTGGTACAACACGGAGGGCAACACGCTGCCTGCGGGCTTCAAGTCCATGGACCTGCCCACGCTGCTCAGCGACGCCCAGAACTTTGGCGCTGACAAGCTCTACCTCTTGGAGGATGTCAACAAGACCAACGACTACAGCGGTGACAATCTCCTGGGTGCCGGATATTTCGTGGCAACGCTGCCTTTCGGTCGACTGGCAGTGAATGCCGGACTGCGATACGAGTACAACCGCATGAAGCTCGTCACCAATGCCCGTCAGTATGAGGAGAGCCATCAGAACACCTACTACCGTCACAGCAACCTCTTCCCCTCGCTGAACATGACTTATAAGCTCACCGACGAGCACCAGTTGCGCTTCTGCTACGGCCGCAGTATCAACCGTCCCGAGTTCCGTGAGCTCTCACCTTCTGTCTACTACGACTTCGACCTTGTGGCCAACGTGCAGGGTAACAGTGCCTTGAAGGACTGCCATGTCGACAACCTCGACCTGCGCTGGGAGTGGTATCCGAGCAGTGGTGAGAACATCTCCTTAGCCGCTTTCTACAAGCACTTCCAGAATCCTATCGAGTGGGTCTATACCATGGCCGGCGGCACCGATGTCGTCTACTCTTACGCCAACGCCAAGAATGCCGACAGCTACGGTCTGGAACTTGACATCCGCAAGCGCCTCGACTTCATCGGCCTGCGCTATTTCAGTCTGAGTTTCAACGGCTCTCTCATCCACAGCCGTGTGCACTTCGACAAAGGCAGCAACGAGATAGACCGCGCCATGCAGGGACAGTCACCCTATCTTGTCAACACCGGACTTTTCTACAATAATCCCCGCCTGGCCCTCAATGTCGCCTTGCTCTACAACCGTATCGGCAAGCGTATCATCTCTGTGGGTCGCTCCGAGGGTATGGAGCGTAACGTCAGGGTCCCCGACAGCTATGAGATGCCGCGCGACGCCTTCGACCTGAGCGTGACGAAGACCTTCTTCAACCGCCTGGAGCTGAAGTTCGCCATCCACGACTTTCTCAACCAGAATGTCACCTACAAGCAGTTTGCCAACGCAACGGTGAACGGGGTGAGTAAGGAGGTGCATCAGGTGACGCGTCAGTATAAGCCGGGACGCAATATCGCCTTCATGGTGACATATAAGCTGTAACCCAAAACGCAAAGTTAATCCAAATACGAAACATGCTGCCGTGGCTTGAACGCCTGGCAGCGAAAACAAAAAACTTATGGTAAACAAGAATCTGAACAAGATTTTCTCAGCAAGCTTCGCCGTGCTCGCCATGTCGGCAGCCCTTACCGCTTGCAGCAGTAGTGCTGACAATTCCGACAACAACGGTGGCTATGGCCAGTCGTCGGAAACCTACACCTGGACGAAAAATGGTGGTCTGAAAGCTTGCGACCACATCCTTTTCAATGCTGACGGCACAGAGAACGCCAACGGTACGGTCATCGGTAATGGTGACAAGGAGTTTGTCTTCACCGGTAAGCAGACGCTGAAGAAAGGCACCTATGAGCTCAGGGGCTGGGTGTATATCGCTGACGGAGCCCAGCTGACCATAGAGCCGGGAACTGTCATCAAGGGTGACAAGCAGACCCAGGCAACTATCATCGCTGAGCCGGGCGGCAAGCTCATCGCTCAGGGCACAGCAACATCGCCTATCGTCTTCACCTCTGAGCAGGCGAAGGGTAGCCGTAAGCCCGGTGACTGGGGTGGTGTCATCCTCTGCGGTAAGGCGCCTAACAACAATGGTGTGCTGGGCCAGCAGATTGAGGGTGGTCCGCGTACCAAGCATGGCGGCACCGATGCTGCCGACAACTCCGGTGTCCTGGAGTATGTCCGCATCGAGTTCGCTGGATACCCCTTCGAAAAAGACAAGGAGATTAACGGTCTGACGCTCGGTTCTGTAGGCTCCGGCACGAAGATTGACCACGTGCAGGTGAGCTACTCCAACGATGATTCCTTCGAATGGTTCGGTGGCACCGTCAACTGTGACCATCTCATCGCTTTCCGTGGTTGGGATGATGACTTCGATACTGATAATGGCTTCTCCGGTAAGGTCAGCTACGGTCTCTGCGTCCGCGACTCCAAGATTGCCGACGCTTCTCAGAGCAATGGTTTCGAGAGCGACAACAACGCCAGTGGTGACGCTGTGGAGCCTTATACCACTGCACAGTTCTCTTACATGACACTCTTAGGTCCGAAGACCTTCGACGCTAACTTCACGAATGCTGCTGACTATATCACGGGTGGCGGTATGAACCCTGGCAATGGATCGTCAATGGGCAAGTTCCAGGCTGCCATGCACATCCGTCGTAACTCTCGTCTGAACTGCACCAACAGCGTCTTCATCGGCTGGCCTATCGGTATCATCCTCGACAACGAGAAGGGTGACACCCAGGGCGCTGCCACGAAGGGTCTGCTGAAGCTCAACAACCTCTATTTTGCCGGTATGACAATCGTAGGCTCTGACTTCAATAAGATTTACGAGGATGGGCTCTATAACTACTCCGCGAAGACGACGGATGCCTCTCAGCCTTCTTTCTCCAGCACATTCTTCAAGTTAGCTGCCAACAACAACACCATCTCTGACTGGATAGCCATGACCTGGAGCGGCATTGCCAGCATCATCGCTGCCAACCAGGCTGTGTCGAAGACGGCAGGAGCCTTCGCTGACGGAAATGACTGGACAGCAGGCTGGGCTAACTTCGACCCTGAGAATACCGACTACTAAGCTACCTTAATTCCGCTGTCAATTCTCCACATTTTCTTACCGGAACAACCCGGTTGTCGGTTCCCTGTTTCCCGACGATGGTTGTTCCGGCTTTTTTGTTTCTGCAAAACGGCGGTTTGTCATCAGATTATTGTAATTTTGCATGGTCCATCATGAGACAGTGACATGAACCGGGAGCAGGAGAGTACATATCAGCGTGAGGTGGCCGTGCTGATGTCGCAACTCAAGGAACCTACCAGGACAGTGTTGGAGAAATGCTACCTCGAACACAAGAAATACGCAGAGGTGGCCGAGGAGATGCACCTGAGCCACGATATGGTGAAGCGCCATATCTCCAAGGCCTTGATTCTCTCGGGAGAATATAGCATTCAGGAAATCAGCGACAAGCTGCATTTCACGTCACCGTCTTTCTTTGGTCGCTATTTCAAGGAACACGTAGGGTGCGCGCCGGGGAAATATGCTTCCTTGAAAAGCGGAACAGATTCCTGCCATGCCACTGATTAAATAATATGCATGTGGAAAACTTGGCTATAGTATAATCGCCTCGTTTTGCCTCAACAGCTCGTCGTACCTGGCCTTGTCGAAGATATAAAGGTAAGGCGAGCGGTGAGCACCAATATTGCGCGTCTCCCGCGTCTTGATGATAATGCCCAGCGTTGTGAGCTTCTTGGCAAAATTGCGGGCGTCGAGCTTCTTGCCCAAGATGGTCTCGTAGAGCGAGTGGATTTCCGGAAGAGTGAACTTGTCGGGTAAGAGGCTGTAGCCGATGGGATGGAAGACAATATGGTGGCGCAACCGCTTCTGGGCATCCTCTATCATCTGGCGGTGGTCGAAAATGAGCGGGGGCAGACTGTCAAGCGAAAACCAGCGGCACTCTTCTGAATAGAAGTCACCAGAGGGCTGCACCTTGGAATATTCTGTCAGTGCAAAGAAAGCCACGGAGATGAAGTCGTCGAACATCCAGAAGTCGTCGGCAACTTCCAGACCCACCTTTCTCATCTCCCTACGAATATTGTTCTTCGGCCCCCAAGTGCGTCCTGGCTCGGAGAAAACCTTATATTGCATCAGGTCGAGTCCTTTCAGCCTCGTGCGATTATAGACGACATCTCCCGCCGCTTCCTCTACAGTCTGGCCGCGGCGTATGTATCCTCCAGGCAACATCCACTGCTCGTCACTGAAGGTGGGCTTTTCAAGCAGTACTTTCAGCTCGCGCTCATGATAACCTAATATCACTACATCAACACTGATGTTGTGGTAGTACAATCTGCTACTGACATCTATAAAGCGTTTCACCTCTTCTATAGATGTCAGAAAGGGCTTCTGTTTATTGTTGTTCATAGTTATTGCTTTCTTGATACAAAGATACAAAGAATAAGGTAAAACTCCCTATATTTTTCTCATTTTTATCATCTTCCAATCGATAACACCGTTAAAATACTACATTTAATATTAATAAAATAAAACGGTAGTACTTTTTGATATTTACATTAATACGTATAAACGACACAATATGAGATAGTTACTGATTTTACGCTGTTTATGATGCACAAATAATACTTATTATGTCATTTGTACGTTATAAGGAAAAGCATTATATTTGCACCCGGATTATAATAATAATGCCTAAAAGTAAAATAAAAACCTTAAGTATGAAGAAAGAATTAGAAAGCGTGCTGATGGCTGGTGCCATCCTTGCTAGCCCGTTGGGTGCACAGGCACAGACTGCCAAGACCCATTCTCTCAAGAAAGACTCTGTGGTGGTCAACACCTCTAATGTCAATGGTAAGGAAGTCAAGGGCCGCAACGTCATGCTTGGCGCCGGTGACTCTTCCACACCCCGTACTCTGAACATCGGCTTGCCGTTTTCCGGCGACATCCTGATCAATGAGAACGACATCCCCGTGGTCTACACGTTCTGGACACAGATCCCGACAACCTGCTGGCGCTACGACTCATCGCTGGGAGCCATGGGCGTGATGTCGTTTTCCGAGGGTGCGTTGCAGTATGGCAAGGTGGGGTACATCGTGACTTCTTTTGACCGGGAGCCGGGCAGGAAGTTCCGTGGCTACGCCAACGTGAATTTCTCCAGCGAGGGCAACGCAAGCTACGACATGAACATCTCCACTCCCCTCGGAAAAGGCTGGGGCATATCCCTCTCGGCCAGCGAGATCTACAACCACGGTTCGTTCGACAATCTGCAGTTTGCCAATTGGCAAGACAGATACGAGGGCTTCAAAGCAGGAATCTACAAGAAGTATAAGCGAGGGCAGGTGGGCTTCCTCTACAAGTATGCCAAAGCCACGCCCATCACTGGCTCGTATACACCTTATCGCTATCTCGGCAATGGCAAGGCAGAGGGCTTCAACGGTTTCGACCCGGGTAAAGACTCTTACATCATCGGCGACGGCATGTTCCCTTACATCGACTTCCACACAGGTCAGGAGCGCATGGCAAAAATGGGTACCGACTCCGTATCGGCTAATGTCAGCCACGCCTTCTATCTCTATGGCAACCACCGCTTCGACGGAGGATACAAATTCAAGTGGTCGATGATGTACATGCACTCCAAGGCATCTATCACCATGCAGTATCCTATCAGTATGAACATCTACGACAAGGCTGATGATGCTTTCGGCGGTGCAAAGCTTTATCTGCAAAACTCAGTGACTCCTTATGAGGGCCCCGTGCAGATGATTTCCTCCCAGTACTATCCGCAGGTAGACATCAATCAGTTTATGTCGAAAGGTGAGCTGAGCAAGACCTTCGGTCTGCACAATATGCGACTGGGACTCACCTATATGTACTACAACGCTCCGGAGCTTCAGATGACCGGCACCTATCTGCAAACGGTGGAGAACCATCCTCACCTGCTGTCCTTTATCCCCGCTTATCCCGGTGTCAACCAGACTTTCTGTCTCGGTGGTACAGGCGGCTACAAGCATGCTTATACCAGTAAGACCGCTTTATACGTAGGCGACGACTTCCGTCTGAGCCGCATCATCAGTGGTGGAGTAGGAGCACGCATTGAACTTCAGACAGGAAAGAACCATTCCTTCCCTTATCCTAACAAAAACTGGAGCGACTATGCATCCGGCAGCTATTCACTCGGTGCCGACGGAAAGCCTGTGTACACGCCGGGTATCAAGGAGCAGCATCCCGACGCCCCCGCTGTCTATACTTACAAGACTACCGGGAAAATCAATTATGTGCTCACCGGAAACATTCTGGCTCAAGTCACAAAGCCCTTCGGTCTGATTGCTGAGGCTACTTACAATCGCTATTACTCTCCCTACAGCGACTATTCCGACAAGAATGAGTTCGGTGCTCCCGCTGACGCCAGCTATCCATTGCGCAACAAGACGTTCAGCCACTACGAGAGTGTGATGTATGCCGGTGGCGGTGTGTACTTCAACCTCGGCCACTATCTCAACGTCGTGTCGAAATTCACCTATATCAACAAGAGCAACATTGTCACCTCGGAGAATCTCTATACGACCAAAGGCCAGTACACCATCTATCCCATCACCTACGACATCAATACCATTGGCTGGACGACCGACCTGATGGCGTCTGTGGGCAACTTCAATATGCACGCCCTGCTGACATTGCAGAACCCGAAGTACAACAATTATAAATACTCCACTCCAGACGGCTCTGCCACCTACAGCTATGACGACAAGGTGATACCGACCCTGTCGAAGGTGCTCATCGAGCTCGACCCAAGCTATTACATCTTCAACCGAGACGTGCGTCTGTGGGCCAGTGCCCGCTATTTCGGCAAGCAGTATGGCAACAAGACCAACACCATCTCCTATAAGGGTTGGTGGGAGACTTTCTGCGGCATCGACTGGAAAGTTAACCGCTATCTCAGCATCAAGGGACAGGTTCGCAACGTGCTCAACCAGAAAGGTGTGCAGGGCAGCCTCGTAGGCGGTGAGCAAATCACTGACGAGAGCCAGATGATCGGCAAGGGCTTCGTCGCCGAGCAGATCCGTCCGCGCTGCGTGGAGGTGTCCGCAAGCTTCAACTTCTAATCATTGAGGATAGAGCACTACTCCATTATATATATGATAAATCATTCGTTCAACCTAAAATAGAAAAAGACTATGAAAAAAGTATTTTTATTGATGATGCTCGTCATGATGACGGCAGTGAGTGCGTTTGCACAGAGTGACAACAAGGCCGACAAGACCGGTGAGGAATTCTTCCTCGGCAAATGGGAACTGCTCGTTGAGGGTCTGCCTACCGGCGACGCTAAGATGCTCCTCGTCGTGGAGAAGACAGAAGATGGAAAGTACAAAGGCACCATCGGTGGCACGGACGGCAGTGCTACCTCTCCACTCACCAAAATTGTCATTGAGCCTAAGACCATGACTGTCAACTTCAACGGTCAGGGTTATGACGTGCCCTTGTATCTCGACAAGGAGAAAGACGGCACCGTCACTGGTAGCATGAACGACATGTTCGATGTCACCGGCAAACGCTTCGTCGAAGAAAAGAAGTAAGCCCAACACAACTCAGTAGGTAGCTTCACCCCCCGATAGGAGCTACCTACTCTTTTTCCATTATTCTCGTTCATCTATTCTCCTCCTTCCATACTTTCTGACATCAGCCTTATGAAAACGTTTTTCTCTCTTATCCTTGCATGCGCCACGCTGTCCGCGCCGGCACAGTCACTTGGCAGTAGGTGGTTCCATGCCACGGCCTTTACTGCCCAAGACTTCCAAAGTCCGTCTTTGGAATATGCTCCCTTCACCCGATGGTGGTGGCCCGGCAACGATGTCACGACAGAGGAACTGAAGCGGGAAGTAGCTCTCTTCGCACAACAACACATCGGAGGCGTGGAGATTCAGCCCATGTCTCTCGTCATGCCCTGTAAGGGTAAAGGACGCGCTGACCGCATCATGGGCTTCGACACGCCCGATTATTACCAACATCTTTCGGCAGTTATGGATGCTGCTCAGCAGAACGGCCTCATCGTGGATCTCACTGACGGCAGTGGATGGCCGGCAGGAGGCGCGCATATCTCAGAGCAAGAAAACAACCAGACGTTAGAGGTGGGCGTTGCCGACCTCAAGCCGTCACACTATATTCCCGTCGACATTCCACACGCGCAACGTGGCGACCGCCCCTCAGCCAAACTGGTCGCCGTATTGGTGGCTAAGATGACGGGCACTGAGGGCACGACACTGCTGCTCGACAAGAGCAGCGTGCGCGACATCACGGCCTCCGTGAAGGATGGAAAAGTCGTCGTGCCCGTGAAGAGCAACGGCTATAAGCTTATCGCCTTCTGGCAGGTAGCCGACATGGAGCGCCCCATGCTCATGGCCAGCCGCGATGCCGGTTTTGCCATGAACCATTTCGACTCTACCGTCGTGGCCAAGAACTACGACCACTTCCTCGGCAGCCGTACGGGGCTGGGAAAGTACATTGGACATCCACTGCGCGCCCTTTTCAACGACAGCTACGAGTTCCGCGCCGACCGCCATTTCTCAGACGACTTTATCGCCACGTTCAAGAAGCGCCGCGGTTACGACCCGACGCCCTATCTGCCAGCCAACATCTGGTATGGTTATAACAATATGTATGACCGCATGGCCCATCCTGGCCAGCAGCCTTCTTTTGCCTTCGACGACAACGACTGGCGGCTGCGTTACGATTACGACCTGACCCTCAGCGACTTGTTACGACAGCATTTCCTCAAGAGCTCCAAGCATTGGCTGGAAAGGCAGGGCATGTTGCACCGCACGCAGACCTATGGGCTCAACATGGATATCATGGGGGCGGCGGGCGACGCCTCCATTCCCGAGATGGAGACCATGATCTTCTCCAAGGCCTGCGAGGGTGGCATGAAGATGATATCCTCGGGAGCCCATCTCTACAACCGCCCTATTGTCAGCTGTGAGACAGCGGTCTATTTCGGACGCGCATTCCTCACAACGCCGCAGAAGCTGAAGATGACCGTCGACAAGGTGCTCACAAGCGGTGTCAACCAGATTGTCTGGCATGGAACTCCCTACAGCTACTTCCCCGACGGGTATCCGAAAGAGGGATGGTATCCTTTCTTCAACAGTGCGCTAGGCGTCAACTTCTCCACCTTCTTCAGCGAGAAGAATCCATTCTGGCCGGAGTTCCGCGACATCAACATCTATGCCCAGCGGGCACAGTATCTCATGCGCTGTGGCAAGTCACAGGCCGACGTGCTCATCTATTACCCCTTTCTGAAGTTTCCCGAAGATGCTTACAATCCTAAGGAGCTGTTGGTAGGTGGCTGTTTGCCCGATGTCGAGCCGAAACTTGCCAAAGACGACAGCCGCCCGTTCAACTCCGAGATTGAATCGGAATGGATGAAAGCCATCTGGCCAGTGATTGACGAGCTGAACGCCAAAGGCATTACATGGGACTGGGTGAACGATGAGTCGCTCCTGTCGGCCAGCCCGGTGGCAGACGGATGCCTGGACATTCGGGGCAACAGCTACAAAGGCCTCATCCTTGCCCATCTCCCTTATGTCCAGCTCAGAACAGCCCAAAGGCTCGACAGCCTGGCTGCCTGTGGCGTAAGGATATTCACGTATGGCAAGTTGCCCCAGCAGCAACCCTCTTACCACGACTGGCAAAAGGCCGACGAGCTGACGGCAGAGGCTATGGCCGACATGGCGCAACACCCTTCCGTGGGAGCTGGCAATGAGGCTCTCGCCACCTTGTCCTTCCCCCTGTCGACCCTATCTGGTGGGGACTGCCTCAGACAGGCGCGCCGGGTCCTTGACGATGGGAGCATCATTCAGATGTACTGGAATGAGAGCAAACAGTGGCAGAACAGCAAGATGATGGTCAACGGCTACAAATATTGCTATTGGCTGGATGCCGAGACCGGCTCGTTAGAGGCTGCCGATCCTGATGCGTCGCACTGCCTACAGCACGTCTTCGCTCCTTTTGGCTCGGCATTCCTAGTATGCACCAACCAGCCGTCGCTTGTTCGTTCCGCTCACGAAGAGAGTTCAGCCAAGGCCTTTGCCACCGCAAAAGGCCATACCCTTGCCGGCAGTCTTGCCACTGCAAAGAATTTCGACCCAGCCAAGGCAAAGATGGTGATGGACATGACACAAAGCAACATGAACGACTGGCGCGGCGACAGCCTGCTTCGTTACAATGGCGAGCCTTACACCTATACTTTCTCTGTAAAGGTGAAGCCCCACTCTAAGAAACGCTATTTCCTTGACCTCGGGCACGTGTACTATGTGGCTGTCCTTTCCGTCAATGGCCATGAAGTGGGCAAACGTCTCTTCACTCCTTACGTCTTCGACGTATCGGCTTATCTGCGCCGTGGAAGAAACGATATTACCATTACCGTCAAGCCGTCCATGTACAATGCTCTTGTCAAGCGTGGCATTGATGGCGATCGCCTTTTCAAGCGCCTCAAAGACGGCGGATTGGCAGCGGAAGGACTGGCCGGCCCCATACGACTCTACGAACAATAAACAAGAAACCCAACACCTAACCATACACATTTTATGCTAGACATCTTAAAAGTCACATATACCGCAATCATCGCGTTAGCACTCTCGCATATTCCCGCAGCCTCTGCTTCCACCACGCCACAGCTCGGCAAGTCACCCATCAGAGACGTTGTCAAGGCGATGACCCTCGACGAGAAGCTAGCCCTCATCCATGGCACGGGCATGCTCGTCTCCAATGGCAACGGCCCTGTCGTGGGTAGCGTCAGCGGGGCTGTCCCCGGGGCTGCCGGCACCACCTTCGCCATTCCCCGTCTAGGCATCCCATCCATCGTCATGGCCGACGGCCCCGCCGGTGTGCGCATCGACTCGCTGCGGCCGGGCAACAGCCGGCGGTATTATTGCACGGCATTCCCCACCGGCACGATCCTCGCCTCCACATGGAATACGGAGATGGCACGCCTTATGGGCAAGGACATGGGCCAGGAAGCCAAGGAATATGGCATCGACGTACTGCTGGCGCCCGCCATCAACATCCAACGCAACCCTCTCTGCGGACGCAACTATGAATATTATTCGGAAGACCCTCTCGTTGCCGGCAACATCGCCGCAGCCTTTATACTGGGAGCACAGTCAAACGGCATCGGGGTCAGTCTGAAACACTTCGCTGCCAACAACCAGGAGACGAGCCGTGCCTCGGTCAACGCCCTCGTGCCCATCAGGGCCCTGCGCGAAATTTATCTGCGCGGCTTCGAGATAGCCGTGAAGGAGTCGCAGCCCTGGACAGTGATGAGTGCGTACAACAAGATCAACAACACTTACTGTTCCGAGAATCCCTGGCTGCTCACCGACGTGCTTCGACGTGACTGGGGCTTCCACGGAATGGTGATGACCGACTGGTTCGCCGGTCGCAACTATCCCGCACAACTCATGGCAGGCAACGACCTGCTCATGCCGGGCCGAAAAACAGAAGTCAAGCGCATCAGGGAAGCATTGGCAAAGGGCACGATTACCGAGGCCGACATCGACAAGAATGTAGAGCGCATCCTGGAGCTCATCCTGCAGTGTCCTGCCTTCAAGCGGTACCGCTTTTCCGACAACCCGCAGCTCTCTGCCCATGCCCAGACAGCCAGGACAGTGGCAGAAGAGGGCATGGTGCTACTGAAGAACGAGCAACAGGCCCTGCCCCTGGCCCAAGGGGCGCTGACAGTGCTCGGCAATGCCTCCTATGACACTTATATAGGCGGCACTGGCAGTGGAGAGGTGGCCAAGGCCTATGCTGTGAGTCCGGCCAAAGGATTGGCCAACGCCGGCTACCACATTGACGGCAATCTTCTCCAGGCCTATCACCACTATCTCTCTGCCGAGAAAGCCAAGCAACCTAAGCGTACGAGCATCCTGCAGAAAATCAGCAACCTGCCGGAGAAGACATGGACCGTCGACGAGCTCCAACAGATGGCGGAGCACTCGGAGGCGGCCCTCATCACCATCGGCCGCAACGCCGGTGAAGGCTCCGACAGAAAGGCCGACGATGACTATCTGCTCACTGACAGCGAGAAAAGCCTCATCGACAAGACAGCCAAGGCGTTCCATGCCAAGGGCAAGAAGGTTGTCGTGGTTCTTAACATTGATGGTGTGGTCGAGGTGGCCTCTTGGCGCGACAAGGCCGATGCCATCCTCGTGGCCTGGCTGCCAGGCCAGGAAGGCGGCAATGCGCTGGGCGCCCTCGTCAGTGGCCGGGTGACCCCTTCCGGCAAGCTCGCGCAGTCGTTCCCAATGAGATATGCCGATGTGCCTTCGGCTTCGTCTGTGGCCTTCCCCGGCGAGCCTGCCGCCCATCCTGACAGCGTCCGCTATGACGAGGGAGTCTATGTGGGCTACAGATATTACAATACGAAGCACATTGCCACAGCCTACCCCTTTGGATACGGATTGAGCTACACATCTTTCAGCATCAGTGACTTGAAACTCAGCAAACGGACGTTTGACGGAGAGCTGACAGCTACCGTCAAGGTGAAGAACGTCGGCAAGTATCCCGGCAAGGAGGTCGTCCAGCTCTATCTCGCCGCCCCGGCCCTGTCGATGGACAAGCCCACCGAGGAGCTCAAGGGCTTTGTGAAGACAAGGCTCCTCAAGCCCGGACAGTCACAGACGGTATCGTTTACCCTTGATGCACGTGCACTGGCCTCGTTCTCTGAGAAGACGGGGCGGTGGGTAGCCGACAAAGGGACATATACGATTAAGGTGGGCAATGCCAGCGACCACTTCGCACAGAAGGCTACCTTCGCGCTCGCACATGGCATGACAATGAAACCGTAAGACCAAAGGGATAGCAACATAAAACAATCTTCAAATCTTCTATACATGGCAAACAAACAGACAGTTTTTTTGACGGGAGCCACTGGGCACATGGGATTGCAGGGCCTTAAGCAGCTTGTCCACCATCTCGATGAATACCAGCTCACACTTCTTGTGCTGCCCACAGAGCGCGACCGCCGCATCATAGCGCCCTACGCGCACATGGACGGCATCAGGGTGGTCTATGGCGACCTGACCAACTACGACGACGTCTTAAGCTGTGTCCATGGCGCCGACATCGTGCTGCATATCGGCGGCATGGTCTCGCCAGCCGCCGATTATCACCCACGGCGCACCATGCAGGTTAATGTTACGGCGGTGAAGAACATCATCAAGGCCATCAAGGCACAGCCTGAGCCCGACAGGGTGAAACTGGTCTACATCGGCACGGTGGCTGAGACAGGCGGGCGCAACGCGCCTATCCATTGGGGGCGTGCCGGCGATCCCATCAAGGTAAGTGTCTACGATTTCTATGCGCTGTCGAAGGTCCTGGCCGAGCGTGAGGTCATAGAGTCGGGACTGCGCTATTGGGTCTCATTGCGGCAGACCGGTATCCTCTACCCAGAGATGCTCAACAACCTCGACCCCATCATGTTCCACGAGCCTCTGAACGGTGTCTTCGAATGGGTCACGGCAGAGGATTCGGGCAGACTGCTGGCCAACGTCTGCAGCCCTGATGTACCGGAAGGGTTCTGGAGGCATGTCTACAATATCGGAGGCGGAGAAAAATACCGAACGGTCAACTGGCAGTTTATGAACATGTGCTTCTCGGCATTGGGCATGAGCACGGTGGACAAAATCTTCGAGCCCCGGTGGTTCGCCACCAGGAACTTCCATGGCCAGTGGTATGCCGACTCTGACAAGCTGGAGCATTTCCTCCATTTCCGCACAGGAAGCGTCGAGGACTTTGTCAAGAAGATGAAAGAGCAGGCACCGGCAAGCACCCGCCTGGCCCGCTTCGTACCCTCGTGGGTCATTAAGAACTTTGTCTTCAAGCCCGTGGCCAACAAGCCTTTCGGCACGCTCTTCTGGATGAAGCATAATGTCGCAGGGCGCATCCATGCCTTCTTTGGCAGCAAAGAGCAATGGCAGAAAATTCCGGGTTGGGACCAGTTCGCGCTGGAACATCCTTCAGGCGACGTGTCGCTGCTCGACCATGGTTACGATGAAAGCAAACCAGAGAGCGAGCTCGACATCGACGACATGCAGCAGGCAGCCCACTTCCGCGGTGGGGCGTGCTTGTCACATTCTATGGTCAAGGGCGACCTGAGCACAAAACTGACGTGGCGTAGCGCGCAGGGAGATGTCTTCGAAGCCTCGCCGGCCTTGGTGCTGCTCGCAGGCCATTGGAGCCCGCAGAGCTATCCCATGCCGTGGAACTACGATGAGGAGGCTCGCCTCAATCCGTTCTTTGCACAGGTGTGGTATCCTCACCACGACAAGAGCGAGCACAACGTCTATGACGAGAGCATCCTCAGCGACAAAAGTTATTTGAGCGACAAAAAGTAGAATACAATGAAAAAGCATACGTTATTTCTCAGAACACTGATAGCACTGTCTTTCGTTTCCATCACATTGTTGTCCAGTGCTTCCACCATTAACCCCGAGTTAATGGCGAAGCGTTGGCGCGCCTACTGGATTACTGATCCTACCGCACAGCCTGGTGCGATGGGAGTCTATCATTTCCGTAAGCAAATCAGTCTGAAGGCAAAGCCCGACCACTATGTCGTACACGTGTCTGCCGACAACCGCTACCAGCTCTTCGTCAATGGCACGCTGGTGTCTCTCGGCCCCGCTCGCGGTGACCTGCGCCACTGGAACTACGAGACGGTTGACATTGGGCAGTGGCTTACTGCCGGGGACAACACGCTGGCTGCCACCGTATGGAACTATGGCGACCACCGACCCCTGGCACAGGTCTCCAACCGGACGGCCTTCATCCTGCAAGGCGACAGCAAGGCGGAGTCGGCCGTGAACACCAACTCGTCATGGCTTTGTATTAAGGACAATGGCTATAGTGAGCTCAAACCCGTAGTATTCGGATATTTTGTTGCACCTTACGGTGAAGTCGTCAACACGGCCCTGTCACCCAAAGGCTGGCAACAAAACGGCTTCCAGCCTCAAGGATGGCAAAAGGCCATGCCTGTGTCGGCAGGAAGTCCGAAAGGCATGATAGCCACGGGTGACACTGGATGGATGCTGGTGCCCAGCACATTGCCACAGATGGAGCGCACACCACAACGGTTGGCTACAGTGAGAAAAGCCGAAGGCGTGAAGGTACCCAAAGGCTTCTTAGACGGGAAGGCCCCCCTTGTCATCCCGGCCCACAGCCATGCCATGCTGCTTCTCGACAACGGCCACAACACCGACGCTTATGTCCATCTCGACTATCAGGGTGGCAAGGCAGCGACCATGGCTTTAACCTATGCTGAGTCGCTCTACGACAACACGACAATGGAGAAAGGCAACCGCAACGACATTGAGGGCAAGCATATCTTCGGCGTGAAGGACAGCATCATTTGTGACGGGGACGGCAAGGCTGTGTTCCAGTCACTGAATTGGAAGACCTTCCGTTATCTGCAAGTCAGTGTGCAAACAGGGGATGAGCCGTTGACCCTCACCGATCTCTATAGCATCTATACCGGTTATCCTTTCCGGCGTCAGGCCAAGTTCGCCTCCTCTGATCCTTCGCTGCAGCAGATGTTCGACATCGGATGGCGCACGGCACGCCTCTGTGCCATGGAGACGTACATGGACTGCCCGTATTATGAACAGCTGCAGTATCTTGGTGACACACGTCTGCAGATGCTCGTCTCCTATTACAATGCCGGCAACGACACCTTGGCACGCAAGGCCATTTGCGACATCGACAACTCCCGCCTGGCTGAGGGTGTCACGGAGGGGCGATATCCCGCTTATGGCGACAACATCATCTCGCCGTTCTCGCTGATGTGGGTGGGCATGCTCCACGACTACTATATGTACCGGCCTGACAGCAGTTTCGTTGCTGCCCATATCCCTGGTATGCGTCAGATACTCTCTTTCTATGAGCGCAACTGTCAGGCCGACGGTTCGCTGAAAGACCTGCCTTATTGGAATTTCATGGATTGGGTGGAGAACCAACGCCAGTGGAAGATGGGCGTGCCGCCGAAGGGTAGCGACGGTTGCTCTGCCGTCCTCGACCTGCTCCTCCTGCGCGCTTACCAATGGGCCACAACACTGGAAAGCAGGCTTGGGAACAAAGGAATGGCTGAGGAATACCGACAGCGCGCCACACAACTGGCTGCCACCGTACAACGAAAATACTGGGATGCTGACAAGCAGTTGTATGCCGACACTTCCGACAAACGCTATTTCTCGCAGCACGCCAATGCACTGGCCATCCTCGACGGGATGGTAACGGGCGAGGAGGCACAAAAACTGGCACAGAGGATGCTCGCCGACTCGACCATGGCACAGGCCAGCATCTATTTCAAGTATTATGTCAACCGAGCCATGACCGTCGCGGGCCTCGGCGATGACTATATGAACCAACTCGGCCTCTGGCGGGAATATATGAAACTGGGCATGACAACATGGGGTGAGGACTCTAAACTGACAACGACACGCAGCGATTGCCACGCCTGGAGCGCAAGTCCTAACATCGAGCTTCTCCGTACCGTGCTCGGCATCGACACTGACGCACCGGGGTTCAGCCGTGTCCGCATCGCGCCGCACCTTGGTGGCCTGGCCCATGCCGATGGCTGCATGCCCCACCCCATGGGTATCATCAAAGTCAGCTACAAGCTAACCAAGAACCGGCTGAATGCAGTCATTGACCTGCCACAAGGACTTTCTGGAACCTTTGTGTGGAAAGGAAAAGCCATGGCGCTCAAGTCGGGAAAGAACGTTATCCAGTAAGCATTAACCAAGCAATACCGCACTATGTTTCTCAAGCAACTATTATTATCATTACTTTGGATTACTCTTTGGGGCGAACGTCAAACAATTGTCAGCCAAACTGCCGACAATTGTCAGCCAAACTGCCGACAATTGTCAGCCAAACTGCTGACAATTGTTTGAACTTCGAGCAATTGTTTGCATGAAATTACAGCCTGTCCGGGTGTTTGGGAACGGCTGCAAAAAGGATAGGGGCGGCCACTGGAGGACCGCCCCTATTCAGGTGTTACAATGCCTTTTGTTACATTGTCTTTTACAAAATCTCTTGTTACAAAATGTCTTGTTACAAAATCTCTTGCAGCGTGGGATGGATGTGGATGACGGTATCGAGGTCGTCGATGGTGGCATTCCTATTCATCAGCGCGGCAACCTCTTGCACGATGTCGGCAGCATGGGCACCGAGGGCCTGACAGCCTGTGATAGTGCCGTCGGCGGTGCGATAGGTCGTCTTTACAAGTCCGAAGGTGGCGTCCATAGCCACGGCTTTGCCATTGGAGCGGTAGAAACTCTTCCGCGTCTCTGTGGCAGGAGCACCCTCGTCAGCATCCTTGGCAGTAGCTTCTCCGCCCGCAGCTTTGGCAGGCGCCAGTGCTATCCCCGCTAACTCCGGCGTTGTGAAGACGGCCCATGGGATGAGGTCGAGGCGCCGTTTGCTCTCACGACCCACGATGGAGTCTACGACGACGCGGCCTTGCGCCTCGGCGGCGTGGGCGAGCTGCATGCGGCCGTTGACGTCGCCGATGGCATAGATGCTGTCCACAGAAGTCTGCATGTCGTCGTCGGTTCTGATGCCGTGGCGGTCGTAGACGATGCCGACCTCATCAAGACCCAGCCCCTCGGTATTGGGCCCGCGCCCGGTGGCGCAGAGCACGATATCACCGCTGACAGTCAGCGTCTTTCCCTTCTGCTCGAAGGTCACGCTGACAGCGCCGTCGTCAGCCGATGCGTTGTCGCTGATGCCCTTGGCCGCTGCCTGCATATAGAACTTCACGCCGCGGCTCTCCAACTGCTTGCGCAGTCGTTTGGCAAGGTCGCTGTCAGCCATCGGGAGACATTCTTTCAGAAACTCGACGACCGTGACCTCCGTGCCGAAGGCGTTGAAGGCCGAGGCCATCTCCATGCCGATGACGCCCGCACCGATGATGATGAGGCGTTTGGGCAGCTGCTGCAGGTCCAAGAGCCCTGTGGAGTCGACGACGTGCGGATTGTCGAGGCCCGTTATCGGTGGCGCCGTGGGGTGCGAGCCCGTGGCGATGATGATGTTGTCGGCAGGATAGTCCTTGCCGTCGCAGGTCACGGTGTGCGCATCTTTAAGCTGGGCCTGTCCATGTACGAGGGTGATGCCTGGCTGTGCCATCAGCGTGGCGATGCCGTCGCGGAGCTGTGCCACAACAGCCTCCTTGCGGGCGAAGGCAGCCGGGAAAGCGGGGATGCCGGGAGCCGCCACGATGTCGTGGGCAGCGAGGGCACGGCCTTCGAGGAGGACAGAGGCGATGTGGCAGTAGACCTTTGTGGGGATGCAACCCCTGTTCAGGCAGGTGCCGCCCAGCTCGTCTTTCTCGAAGATGGTGACCTGGAGGCCCGCCTTGGCAGCATATTCCGCTGTGGCGTAGCCGCCGGGACCGCAGCCGATGATGGCTAACGATGTCGCCCGCCCGTTGGCGGGCGACGAAGGAGAGGGTGTTGTCATGACTCAGACGTTTGAGGTTGGAAGGTGAGGACGGGGTGGCGGGCTGCCAAGACGTCGTCGACACGCGTGATAGGTGTGGTGTGAGGCGCCGTCTTGACGAGGTCCGGGGTGTCGTGGGCCTCACGGGCGATGGTGTGCATGGTGTCGATGAAGCCGTCGAGGGTCTCGCGGCTCTCGTTCTCCGTGGGCTCTATCATCATGGCCTCATGGAAGAGCAGGGGGAAGTAGATGGTCGGTGCATGATAGCCGTAGTCGAGGAGTCGCTTGGCCACGTCGAGGGTGGTGACTCCCGTCGACTTGTCCTTGAGGCCGTTGAAGACGAACTCGTGCATGCAGGCGTGGTACGCCTCGCCCGGCTTATGGTCGCCGATGGGCAGCTCGTAGTCGTCCTTGAGGCTCTCGCGGATGTAGTTGGCGTTGAGCACGGCGAGAGGCCCTACCCACTTGATGTTCTCCTTACCCAAGGAGTAGATATATGCCAGGGCACGCATCTCGACGGCGAAGTTGCCGGTGTAGGCACCTACGGAGATGGCCTCTAAGGGTCCCACCTTTCCGGCGGGGAAGTGTGCGGCATTGTCCGGACGCTTCGGCAGCAGGTCTTCCAAGCCCTCGCGCACACCGACGGGACCGGCACCGGGACCGCCACCGCCGTGGGGCGTGGAGAAGGTTTTATGGAGGTTGAGGTGCATGACGTCGAAGCCCATATCACCGGGACGACAGACGCCGAGCATGGGGTTGAGGTTGGCACCGTCGTAGTACATCAGTCCGCCACAGTCGTGGACGAGGCGTGCTATCTCCGGTATCTCGCGCTCGAAGAGTCCGAGGGTGTTGGGGTTGGTCATCATCATGGCGGCGATGTCATCGCCGAGGAGCGGCTTGAGGTCCTCAACATCGACGAGGCCCTCGGGGGTGCTCTTCACCTCTACGACCTCCAGGCCGCAGACGGCCGCCGAGGCGGGATTGGTGCCGTGGGCGGAGTCGGGGACGATGACCTTGCGGCGCTTGGTGTCGCCACGGCGCTCATGGTAGGAGCGGATGATCATCAGACCTGTGAGCTCGCCGTGGGCGCCGGCGCAGGGCGCTAAGGTGAAGTCGGCCATGCCCGTGATGGCCGACAGGGCGTGGCGCAACTGCCGCTCAGCCTCCAGGGCACCGCCCACTGTCTCACCCGGCTGCAAGGGATGGAGGTTGGCGAAGGCTGGCAGATTGGCAATCTCCTCGTTGATGGGCGGGTTGTATTTCATCGTGCAGGAGCCCAAGGGATAGAAGCCGTTGAGGACGCCGAAGTTGTTCTCGCTGTGGTTGGTATAGTGTCTGACCACAGTCTCCTCATCGCACTCCGGGAGCTCGGCGTCGGCAGCGCGGCAGACCTCGGCGGGGAGGCTGTGGCGGCGGAACCGGTCCTTGGGAAGGGAGTAGGCACGGCGGCCGGGGTGGGAGAGTTCAAAGATGAGCGAACCGTATAGATGGTTATTCATAGTCGTACTTTTTAAGGCGTGTTACTGTTTGGCGAGGTCTACGAGGCGTTGCAGCTCTTCGGGCGTGCGCATCTCCGTGACGGCCGTCATAATGATGTTGTCACCGAGGTTGACGCCGCCGAGGATGCCATTGTCGGCGAGGCGTCGGAGCAAGGCCTCGGCGTCGCCTTTATAGCGCAGGCAGAACTCGTTGAAGAACGGCTTGTCGAAGACAGCCACGAACCTGCCTGTGGCCAAGAGGTCGTCGTAGAGTTGGTGAGCGCCGTCGACAGAGGTCTGTGCAGCTTCCTTGACACCTTCCTTGCCCATGATGCTCATGTAGATGGTGACCCAGAGGGCCATCAGCGACTCGTTGGAGCAGATGTTCGACGTGGCTTTCTGTCGGCGGATATGCTGCTCGCGGGCCTGGAGGGTGAGGGCGAAGACGCGGTGCCCCTTGGTGTCCACCGTCTGCCCGACGATACGTCCGGGCATCTTGCGCACGAGCTTCTCTGTGGTGCACATATATCCGAGGTAGGGTCCGCCGAAGCTCATCGGTATGCCGAGGCTCTGGGCCTCGCCCACGGCGATATCGGCACCCCATTCTCCCGGCGTCTTCAGCAGAGCCAGGTCGGCGGCGATGCTGTTGATGACGAGAAGACCTTTAGCCTTGTGGATCTCGTCGGCGAGACCTGTGAAGTCCTCGATGATGCCGTAGCGGTTGGGTTGCTGCACGATGACACCGGCCACACCGCCTTCGGCAAGTCGCGACGTGAGGTCGGCACGCGAGGTCGTGCCACCGTCCTCACCGACGATGACGAGATTGATGCCATGGAAATGGCAGTAGGTCTTCACCACAGCGATGGTCTTCGGGTCTACGGTGGCGGAGATGAGCACGGTGTCGGCCTTGCGGCATGACGCCACGGCCATCATCGCGGCCTCGGCAGTGGCGGTGGTACCGTCGTACATGGAGGCGTTGCTGACATCCATACCCGTCAGGCGAGCCATCATCGTCTGATATTCAAAGATATAGTGGAGGGTGCCCTGCGAGATCTCGGCCTGATAAGGCGTATAGCTCGTCAGAAACTCACTGCGCTCCACAAGGGAGGGGATGGCAGCAGGGATGTAGTGGTCGTAGACACCGGCCCCGGCGAAGCAGACCAAAGGCGTGTTGGCGGCGCCGAGGAAGTGGAAGTGCTTGCGCAGCTCCACCTCGCTCATGGCCTCGGGGAGGTCGTAGTCGCCATGGAAGCGCACCCCGGCGGGGATGTCGGCGAAGAGATCGTCGAGACTGTTGAGGCCGATGCGATGGAGCATGGCCTCGATGTCGCCCGCGGTGTGCGGGAGATATTTGCATTGTGGTGTGGTCATAGGCTTTGGCAGTATTTCTCGTAAGCGGCGGCGTCCATGAGGGCGTCGAGTTCTGACTTGTCGGAGAGGTTGACTTTCATAATCCAGTTGGCGAAAGCGTCCTTGTTGATGAGCTCGGGATGGTCTTCGAGGGCCTCGTTGACCTCGGCAACGGTGCCGCTGACGGGGGAGTTGAGGTCGGAGGCAGCCTTGACGCTCTCCACGGCGCCAAACTCCTCGCCGGCGGTGACCTCGTCGTCGACCTCCGGCATGTCGACATAGACAATATTGCCCAACTGCTGCTGGGCGTAGTCGGTGATACCTACGTAGCCGGCGTCGCCGTCTACACGTACATACTCGTGTGACTCAGTATAATAGAGTCCGTCAATTGTTTTAGCCATAGTCCTTATCTTTTTAGTTTGTTATTCGATGGTAGTTTATTTCTTATAGTGTTTGTCGTAGAACTTCTTCTTCACAATGGTGCCCGGGAAAGTCTTCTTGCGAATCTGTATCTCCACTCTGTCGCCGAGCTTGAGGGCGCTGTCGACGAGAGCCACGGCGCAGCTCTTGTCTACGGAGATGAGGCGGTAGCCGGTGGTGACGGTGCCTACGGGTTTGCCGTCTTTGAGGACGGTGTAGCCATGACGCGGCACGGCGTGGGCATCGAGCTCGATGCCACGGAGGCGCTCGCTGACGCCTTCCGTCTTCTGCTTCAGCAGGGCCTCCTTGCCGATGAACTCCGGCTTGTCGAACTTCACGAAGATGGAGAGCCCGGCCATGACGGGGGAGATCTTCTCAGAGAGCTCGTCGCCGTAGAGGGGCAGTCCGACCTCGAAGCGCAGGGTGTCGCGGCAGCCAAGGCCGCAGGGCGTGACATGTGCGGCCATGAGCTTCTCCCAGCAGGAGATGATATACTTCGGGGAGCCATAGATCTCGAAGCCGTCCTCGCCGGTGTAGCCGGTGCGGGAGATGAGCTTCCCTACGCCGATGCCCTCGCCGAGCGGGTCGGGGAGGCACTCGTAGAAGTTGAGGCTGTGGCAAGGAATGCCTAAGACAGTCTCCACGACCTGCTCGCTCTCAGGGCCCTGGATAGCAAGCTGCCCGTAGCGGTCGCTGGCATAGTCGATATGGATGTCGAAGCCTTTGGCGTTGTCGCCAATCCAGGCATTGTCTTTGTCGATATTGGCCGCGTTGATGGTGAGGAAGAACTCGTTGTCGCTGATACGGCAGATACAGGTGTCGTCGACGGTGCCTCCGTCGGGGTAGCACATCATGCCGTACATGACTTTCCCCGCGGGAATGGAGGAGATGTCGTTGGTGAAGATGTGGTTGACGAAGCGCTCGGCATCGGGGCCGGTAACGATGACCTCGCCCATGTGAGAGACGTCGAAGACACCACAATGGTGGCGCACGGCGTTGTGCTCGTCGATGATGGAAGAATACTGGATGGGCATGTCGAAGCCTCCAAAAGGCTGCATCAGGGCACCTAAGGCCACATGATGGTCGTGCAGGCAGGTTTGTTTCATAGATATCGTGTTTTGGCGTTGGTAATATAATAATGTGAAGGCTGCTAAGGTCTGAGCTGCAAGCGCTCCACAAGAGAATGCTAATATACGGGATAAGTCTTCCGTATCTCGTTGACCTTCTCTAAGTCGTCGTCGGTGAGGGTATAGACGGAGTCGCAGAGATGCTGGCGGATGCGGTCTTTGATGTCGTCGAGGGGTAGGGAGGTGTAGTCCTTGAGGAGGCAGATACGCTGTCGGACGCTCTCCACGCCATGCTTCGACAGCTTCTCGTGCGAGGGTGTGATGGCGTTGAGCATGTGCTCCATGTCGGTGTCGTAGAGCAGGGTGCCGTGGGCGATGATGCGCCCGGGGATATGGTAGATGGCGTTGCCGGAGACTTTGGCACCGACGGGGCTCTCGGCATTGGAGGCTTTGTGGGTATTGGGGGAGAGCAGGATGTCGTTGTGACCGCTGGGGTGGGCGTCGAGGCCTATCGTGGACAGCGTCTCACAGATCATCTCAAGGTAGCGGTGGAAGGTTTCGTCGACATTGTCGTCGGGGGTGATATAGGAAAGCATGACATTGCTCATGTCGGCATAGACACAGCCGCCTCCGCTCTTGCGACGGCACATCATGATGTTGTGCGCGCGGCAGTATTCGATGTTTACTTCATTCTCGAAGACCTGGTTGCGCCCGAAGATGACAGAGGGCTTCACCTGCCACATAAAGAAGTAATCGGCGGGTGGAAGATAACGGGCGGCAAACTCCTCTACGGAGAGATAGGCCGGTACTTCAGCGGGAAGAACGATCTTGGTAGTGTCAATATATATCATGCATAGGTTGGTTTTGAATTTGATGTAAAGTTACGAAAAGATTACATACAGCGGGCGGATTTTTCGAATACTTTAATAGTCTTTATAATTTCTGTGGACATATCGGCATAAAACAAGTAAAAATAATAACTATTAACGATTAATAGCAGCTTGTTCAATAAATATTGCATATCTTTGCGACATCAAAACCTATTAATCATCTTGAGCCATGGATAACTCACAACTTATTATGAATGCCAATGCAGTTGTCGACGAACTGCAAAAGGCGCCCGCTGACATCACACGCGAGGACATCCTGCGTTTCGTGCGGAAAAATAACATACGTCTTGTCAACTTTCTTTACCCCGGTGGAGACGGTCGTGTGAAGACGCTGAACTTCGTGCTTTCCGACCTGGAGTACCTGAACACCATCTTGTCGTGTGGGGAGCGCGTCGACGGTTCCAGCCTCTTCCCGTTCATCGACGCGTCGAGTTCCGACCTCTATGTTCTGCCACGCTACAGTACGGCCTTCCTCGACCCCTTCAGCGAGGAACCGGTGCTCTGTCTGCTCTGCTCGTTCTTCAACAAGCACGGGCAGCCTTTGGAATCGTCACCGGAACACACGCTGCGCAAAGCCGTGGAGTCATTCCGCGCTGTCACGGGGATGGACTTCGAGGCTATGGGAGAGCTGGAATATTATGTCATCAAGGAGGCTGAGGACGACTTCAAGGCCCGTGACCAGCACGGCTATCATGAGAGTGCGCCCTATGCGAAGATGGGAGCCTTCCGACAGAAGTGCATGGAATATATCGCCAGGACAGGCGGGCATATCAAATACGGACATTCTGAGGTGGGCAACTTCGAGCAGGACGGCCTGCTCTATGAGCAGAACGAGATAGAGTTCCTGCCCGTCCCGGCCATGCAGGCTGCCGACGAGCTGATTATCTCCAAATGGGTCATCAGAAACTTAGCATGGCGCGAGGGGCTCAATGTCACCTTCGCCCCAAAGATAACGACGGGGAAGGCGGGCTCCGGCCTGCATATTCATATGCGGCTGATGAAAAACGGCAAGAACATGCTGCTCACGCGCGGTAAGCTCAATGACAATGCGCGCAAGGCCATAGCGGGGTGCATGGCGCTGGCGCCGAGTCTTACGGCTTTCGGCAACAAAATTCCCACGAGCTACTTCCGGCTGGTGCCGCATCAGGAGGCGCCCACCAATGTCTGCTGGGGGATGAGCAACCGGTCGGCTCTGGTCCGAGTGCCCCTGGGCTGGACATCGGGAGTGGACATGAGCCATATCGCCAATCCTTTGGAGGAAGAGCTTCCCTATGAGGAGCGGGGCAGCGTGAAGCAGACCTTCGAGCTGCGGTCCGGTGACGGGTCAGCCGATGTCTACCAGTATATCGCGGCGCTCTGTGTGGCCTGTCGTCATGGCTTTGAGATGAAGGATGCCTTGGAAGTGGCGGAGAAGACATTTGTCGACGGCGACATCAACGATGCGGCTCATGCTGCCCGTCTGGCTCAGCTGCGCCAACTGCCTGACAGCTGTGCTGCCTCTGCCGACTGCTTGGAGGCGCAGCGCACGGCCTATGAGGCTTATCACGTCTTTGCACCGGCGATGATAGACGGCATCATCCATGAGCTGCGTTCTTACAAGGACCGTACCCTTCGCCAGGACATCAAGGACGACCGCCGTGAGATAGCTATCCTCGTGAAGAAATACTTCCATTGCGGGTAGTGGGTGTCACCTACCACCTAACGCCTTCTCCATCTCCTTTCTGCCGTAGTCGATGATTTCCTCGCCGCGGTCGAAGTCGAGGAGACCGTAGAGGTTGGTGGGAATGTTGACGCAGATGTCGGGCGGGTTGAGGGCCATCGACATCTGCGTATTGTTTTGTACTGACACTTCTGCAACGCGCAAAGCCAGGCGGACGACATTGTCGGAGAGTTGGAAGCCAGGGAAGGGTATGCTGTCTTTGATTCTTGTCCAGAGATTCTTCGGCTTGTCCGCGATGCTGTTGTTGCTTCTGTCCGCAGGCTTGCCTTTTCTTGCGCTGCCCTTTCCATTATTTTCCTGTAACATGCTCCGGTAAGGTTTGGAGTCGGGGGCGCTGGGGTTGACGGCGATGAGCAAGTCGCCGTCGTGGCGTTCCACGCGGTTCAGCGGCAGCGTGTTGTGGACAGAGCCGTCGACGAGGACCATGTCGCCCATGCGCACAGGAGAGAAAATGCCGGGGATGGAGATAGAGGCGCGGATGGCTCGGCTCAGCAGACCTGTGTTGAAGACATACTCCTTGCCGCCGACGAGATCTGATGCCGAACAGCAGAACGGTATCGGCAGGTCCTCGATGTGCACGCTCCCCGTCATGTCGTCGAGGAGGGCACTGAGCTTCTGGCCTGTGGCTATGTGGTCGAGACCTAACGAGACATCGATGAGTGAGAGCACCTGCTTGCGGTTGACAGCTAACACGGTCTCCTTGAGCTCCTTGAGCTTTCCGGCGGCATAGAGTCCACCGACAAGGGCGCCCATGGAGGTGCCAGCCACGGAGGTGATATGGTAGCCGTGCTCTAAGAGGACCTCGATGGCGCCTATCTGTGCATAGCCGCGGGCACCACCGCCACCGAGGACGAGGGCCACATTCTTGCCTTGTGATGTTAGTTCGCTGCCCGGCTCCTGCTCAGTGCCCTTATAGCGATGAATCAGTTTCTTGAAGTATGTGATGATATTCTCCATGGTTTCTGTTTTGTCGTTCTGCTGCAAAGTTACGACTTTTTCGGTTCTGCGGTTTATCTTTTTCCGCTTTATGATGGTTTATGTGCCGTTTTTTATTTTATGTTGCCGCAAGATCAGTAGCATTATAAGGCAAAAAACGCAAGAGGCGGAGCCCCATCATCACGATGTCACCCCGCCCTAACTTAAACAACCAATAAAAGAAATAGATTGTCGGTAATTAAGGTTAAACTTAATTCTTTCTATCTCATCCCCGACCGTTTGTTACGCGGTCGGAGACTCTTATTTATTATCGAATGAACAACAATTTGCGTTGATTACCGGATGAACAACAGCTCGCGGTACTTCGGCAGTGTCCAGAGCTCATCAGCAACGACGAGCTCGAGCTTGTCAATCTGGTAGCGGATGGGCTGGAACCATGTCTCCACGGTGTCGTGGTAGGCGATGGCCTTCTCGCGTGCATCCTCAATCTTGTTGGCCACCTTACGGGCGTTGACCATATCCTCAACGTCCTTCTCGATGGTTGCCGTACGCTCAGAAATCTGCTCGATAATCTTCAGAATACGGTCGGCAAGGGCCTTGCCCTTCTCAGCGCCGTAGATGTTCACGAGGTTCTGCACGTCGTTGCCGAGCATGGACTGGTAGTGTGTAGCCACGGGGATGATATGGTTCAGTGACAGGTCACCCAGGACACGAGCCTCAATCTGCAGCTTCTTGGTGTAGGTCTCCCATTTCACCTCGTTACGTGCCTTGAGCTCATTCTCAGAGAAGACGTTCTCGCTCTCGAACATCTTGACGCTCTCAGCGTCGAGGTAGCGGTCGAAGATCTTCGGTGCTGACTTCTCAGTGTCGAGTCCGCGCTTCTCAGCCTCTGCCACCCACTCGTCGGAGTAGCCGTTGCCATCGAAGTGGATAGGAGCGCAGGTCTTGATATCGTCTCTGACGACGCTCAGGATAGCTGCGAACTTGTCCTCGCCCTTAGCGATGAGAGCGTCGACACGCTCCTTGAAGCTTGTCAGGGCCTCGGCGACAGCGGTGTTCAGCACAATCTGAGCGCTGGCGCAGTTAGCGGAAGAACCTACAGCACGGAACTCGAAGCGGTTGCCGGTGAAGGCGAATGGACTTGTACGGTTACGGTCGGTGTTATCACGCAGGATGGTTGGAATCTCAGGAATATCAATCTCAACACCTTCCTTACCCTTGATGACGAGGGCGTCCTTGTCGGACTTCATGATATGCTCTAAGACGTCGCTGACGGTCTTGCCAAGGAAGGAAGAGATGATTGCTGGAGGTGCCTCGTTGGCGCCTAAGCGGTGGGCGTTGCCGGCATCCATGATGGAGGCCTTCAGCAGGCCGTTGTGCTTGTAGACACCCATGAGGGTCTCAACGGTGAAGACGACGAAGCGGAGGTTGTCCTCCTTGGTCTTGCCAGGTCCGTGGAGCAGGATGCCCGTATCGGTAGACAGTGACCAGTTGTTATGCTTACCGGAACCGTTGATGCCGTCGAAAGGCTTTTCGTGAAGCAGCACCTCGAAGCCGTGCTTGTGGGCTACACGCTTCATGAGTGACATCAGCAGCATGTTGTGGTCGACGGCGAGGTTGGTCTCCTCGAAGATAGGAGCGCACTCAAACTGGTTAGGAGCCACCTCGTTATGGCGTGTCTTCACGGGGATGCCAAGCTCAAGAGCCTGAATCTCCAAGTCCTTCATGAAGGCCTGCACGCGCTCAGGGATGGTGCCGAAGTAGTGGTCGTCCATCTGCTGGTTCTTAGCGCTCTCGTGGCCCATGAGGGTACGGCCTGTGAGGATAAGGTCAGGACGGGCGGCATAGAGGTCCTCGTCGACGAGGAAGTACTCCTGCTCCCAACCGAGGTTGGAGATGACCTTCTTCACATCAGGATAGAAGTAATGGCAAACGTTAGTGGCAGCAACGTTGACGGCGTGCAGGGCACGGAGCAGCGGAGCCTTGTAGTCCAGGGCCTCACCGGTATAGGAGATGAAGATGGTAGGAATGCAGAGGGTGTCGTCGATGATGAACACCGGTGATGTCGGATCCCATGCAGAGTAGCCGCGAGCCTCGAAAGTGGAACGGATACCACCGGAGGGGAAGGAGCTGGCGTCCGGCTCCTGCTGTACGAGGAGCTTTCCGGAGAATTCCTCTATCATGCCGCCCTTGCCATCATGCTCTATGAAGGAGTCGTGCTTCTCGGCTGTGCCCTCGGTAAGCGGCTGGAACCAGTGTGTGTAGTGGGTAACACCATTCTCGTCGGCCCACTGCTTCATACCTTTGGCTACGGCGTCGGCGATGGAGCGGTCGAGCTCGGCACCATTGTCGATAACGTCGATAAGCTTCTGGTAGACGTCAGCCGGCAGATACTTGTACATCTTGGCACGGTTGAAGACCTTCTTGCCATAATACTCAGAGGGGCGCTCGACGGGCGCTACAACCTCTACAGGCTTCTTCTTGGAAGCGCAGGCTACTGCATCGAATCTTTGATTGGTCATAATAAGTGTTTTGTGCATCCCGGCGGCCTTTGCGGAAGCCGTGGCGGAAATGCGGAATTATTACTTTGTTTGTTGTCTATTATTCAGTTTGTTATCTCGTCGTTATGCTCTGTCAAGTCCCAGGGGAAAGACAGGAAGTCGTCATTCATCAGTCAGACGTTTTTGTTCCGTCTTGTCAGTTCTCTCTCTTACAATATATTTCTTCTCATCCATATACCTTTGAAAGTCTCTCATTCTGAAAGCTTACATCTTCTGAAAGTCTCTCATTCTGATAGTCTCTCGTTTTGCTTGAATGGCTTCTTCATATCTTTCCCTCCCCTTAGGGGGAGGGTGTCACGGCCTTTGGCCGTGACGGGTGGGGCTTTACGGTCTCAGTGTGAATCCCACTACGAAGTAGGCTTTCTGCGTTGAGGGGTTGGTGTTGATGGCAGCAAAGAGAGGTATCGACCAGCTGTCGGTGACCCGGATGTCCTTGGAGGCCTTCAGTGAGACATTGGTGACGGCGAAGCCGTTGGCCTTGCCGTAGAACGTTGTGTAGTAAGGTACGGCACCCACTGTTGCTGTCCAGTCTAAGGAAGCAAGCTTGAAGGGAGCGGTAGCCTCGACATAGGAAGAGTAAGCGCGCTTGCCTTTCTTGGTATAGCCGTCGTTACCGGCGAAGTTGGTATACCAGTTCAAAGCCACAGGACCGAAGTCGTAACCGATGTTACCCTCGAAGACATGGCTGGTCTCATGAGCAGCGTAAGCGAAATACTTACTATTAGGTGTATTGAACCAATAGTCTGTGATACCTACATGGAATCCGCCTGTGGTGTAGGCGGCAGTGAGATCAAACTCCTTGGTATCGTCATTGTCAGAGATGCCTACACTTCCCCAGCCTGTCAGAGAGAAGCCTTTGTAAGCCACTCCTAAGGTAGGCTGTACGCTGACATCGCCTAATTCCTGACCACGCCAGATATACTGGTTGACGAAGTCGGCAGCTATCGTTCCCTCTACGTTGTCCTGAGCGCAAGCCGGAAGCGCCACAAGGGCTGCTGCCAACATTGCGAAACCTTTTACTTTGTTCTTCATAGCTTTCTGAATTAATGCCTGAGACCTTGTGGTTGCCCGCCAGCCTCAATGCCGGTTAATACTCATATGTTATTCTGCAGAACGTTCTAACTCTCTCTCTCTTTTCTCAAGCAACGCTTTTCACGCTACAGTGATGCTATTCTCTCCATGGCCTCTTCGACGTCCTCACGGTTGCCGAAGCTTGTCAGCCGGAAATATCCCTCTCCCGAAGGACCGAAGCCTACGCCCGGTGTGCAGACCACGCCGCAGCCGTAGAGCAGGGTGTCGAAGAACTTCCAGCTGTCCTGACCCTCCGGTGTCTTCACCCAGAGGTAGGGGGCATTCTCACCGCCGAAGACCTTGTAGCCATGCTTGATGAGGTTCTCCCTCATGATGCGGGCGTTCTCCATGTAGTAGGCGATGGTCTCGCGTGTCTGCTTGTGGCCCTCAGGGGTGTAGGTGGCCTCGGCTGCACGCTGTGAGATATAGGAAGTGCCATTGAACTTTGTCGACTGGCGTCTCTCCCAGAGCTTGTTCAGCGAGATGCGCTCGTCGCTGGCCAGCGCTGCCACGGTGAGGTCTTTAGGAATGACGGTGTATCCGCATCTCACACCTGTGAAGCCTGCCGTCTTGGAGTAGGAGTGGAACTCTATGGCGCACTTCCTGGCTCCCTTTATCTCGTAGATGCTGTGCGGAATCGACGGATCCTGGATATAAGCCTGATAGGCAGCATCGTAGAAGAGCACGGCGTCGTTTTTCAATGCGAAGTTGACCCATTTGCGCAACTCTTCCTTGGTGAGCACCGTTCCTGTGGGGTTGTTGGGGTAGCAGAGGTATATCATGTCCACACGATGGTCGGGTAGTGCGGGTGTGAAGTTGTTCTCCGCTGTGCAGGGGAGGTAGGTGATGTCGCTCCACCGTCCGTTCTCAAACTTTCCCGCACGTCCTATCATGGCATTGGAGTCGATGTAGACGGGGTAGACGGGGTCGGTGACGGCCACGCTGTTGTCCCATCTGAGGAGCTCCTGGATGTTTCCGGTGTCGCTCTTGGCACCGTCGTTGACGAAGATCTCGTCTTTGTCGAGGTGGATGCCCCGCGTGAGGAAGTCGCCCTTCATGATAGCCTCTCGGAGGAAGTCGTAGCCATGCTCCGGTCCGTAGCCGCGGAAGGTGGCCTTGACGGCCATTTCGTCAGCAGCCTTGTGCATGGCCTCTATCACGGCCGGGGCCAGCGGGCATGTGACGTCGCCGATACCTAATGAGATGACCCTGACCTTGGGGTGCGATACTTTGTATGCGTTTACTCTTTTGGCAACATCGGCAAAGAGATAGCTGCCGGGAAGCCTGAGGTAATATTCGTTTACTAATGCCATTCTTTTATCGTTGTTTGTTGTGTTGTCTTATCTTATAGTTCTGCCTCTCCCTCGAAAGAGAAGGCTGCTGGGCCCGTCATATAGACGTGGTTGTCGGCCTGGTTCCATTCTATGTGCAGCGTTCCACCGTCCATGACGATGTCGCTCTTTCGGGCTGCGATGCCGAGAGCCGCTGCTGCTACTGCCGTGGCGCAGGCTCCTGTGCCGCAGGCCATTGTGATGCCGCTGCCGCGCTCCCAGACCCGTGTGCGGAAGGTGGTGACACTGCTGTCAGCGCTCTCCTTCTTCTCGGCAAACTCGATGTTGCAGCGCTCCGGGAAGGCGGCGTCGCGCTCCAGGCGCTGACCCTCTTCCGTGAGGGCGACATCGGCGATGGACTTTACGAAGGAGACGTAGTGGGGATTGCCCATGGAGACGAACTTCTCCGCTTTGGCGCCATTGCCGAGGGTCTCAATATTGTCAAGGAGCGTGGATGTCATCTGTGGCTCGCGGCCTGTGAACTGTGCCGGAACGTCGAGTTGCGGCTCGCCCATGTCTACGGTCACACTCTCCACTTTGCCATCCTCAATATGCAGTTTGAGAATCTTTATCCCCGATGCCGTCTCCAGTCGGACGGTGTCACCGTGGAAGAGTCCTTTCTCATAAACATATTTACCGATGCATCTGCTGGCGTTGCCGCACATCTTGGCTTCGGAGCCGTCAGCGTTGAAGATGCGCATCCTGAAGTCGGCCTTCGCCGCGTCCTGGGGAGCACCGATGAGAACTAGTCCGTCGGAGCCGATGCCGAAGTGGCGGTCGCTCCATTTGATGGCGGTGGTTTCAGGGTCAGGGACACTATATAATAATGTATTTACATATATATAGTCGTTGCCGGCTCCCTGCATCTTGGTGAAAGGAATGGTTGATGACATTTTGTTACGTTCTATTTCTTTTGTATTGACGTTTTGTCCTTTTGACGTTGCAAAGATACAACAAAATGTCAGTAAGTAGAAAATTTTATTCATAAAATCTCATTGCTTTTGCGCAAAAAGTACAAATTGTAAGCAAAAAGGCTTAAATAGTGTGCAAATTGTAATGCTGAGACTTGCCGTAGCTTACAGTCTGATGATAGAGCAACTTTGCTTAAATCATTTTGCTATTATTTGGCGTTTAGTTCTGACGTTTTGATTAATTTTGCAGCCGTAAGCTTACAAAATGGAAGAGGAAACGATAAAAAGAAATGATTGTTAACGTTTAAAAAGGAGAAAGCATGAAGAAGATTGAAGCTATAATCCGCAAGACGAAGTTTGAGGAAGTAAAGGAAGCTCTTCTTGCAGCCGACATCGAGTGGTTCAGCTACTATGATGTTCGTGGCGAGGGTAAGATGCGACAGGATCGTATCTACCGTGGCGTGATGTACTCTACGAGTAGCATTGAGCGTGTGCTGATGAATATTGTCGTTCGTGACAAGAATGTCGAGAAGACCGTAGCAGCCATCGAGAAGGCTGCCAAGACCGGTGAGGTCGGTGACGGACGTATCTTTATCATTCCTGTTGAGGACACCATCCGTATACGCACTGGTGAGCGTGGCGACATCGCACTGTATAATGCGGAGCAGGAGAAATAATAGTCTCTGTGATCAAGGGACGAAGAAGAGTTGAAACATTAATCTAAAATTTTGCATTTATGACTATTCAGGATTTATCTATATCTGTAGATACCGTGTGGCTGCTGTTAGCCGCAATGCTGGTATTCTTCATGCAGCCGGGATTTGCCCTGTGTGAAGCTGGATTCACAAGACGTAAGAACACCGCCAACATACTCTTCAAGAACTTCGTCGATTTCATGATCGGTTCCGTATTGTTCTGGTTTGTAGGCTTTGGCATCATGTTCGGCAACGACGGCGCCGGATTCATGGGTATGCCCAACTTTGGCGACTTCTCCTGGTATCACAACGCCGCCGGACTGCCCACAGCCGGTGAGCTGATGTTCCAGACCGTGTTCTGTGCTACAAGTGCCACCATCGTCTCGGGTGCTATGGCAGAGCGTACAAAGTTCTCTATGTACTGCGTATACTCCTTCTTTATCTCTCTGCTCATCTACCCGATTGAGGCACACTGGTCATGGGGTGGCGGCTGGCTCAACGCTACCGACGGCTCTTTCATGATGAACACCTTTGGCACTTCCTTCCACGACTTCGCCGGTTCTGCCGTCGTCCACAGTGTAGGTGGTGTGCTGGCCTTCATTGGCGCTATCGCCCTGGGTCCACGTCTCGGCAAGTACCGTAAGGATGGCACTTCCAACGCTATCCCCGGCCACTCTCTTGCCATGGCAGCATTGGGTGTCTTCATCCTCTGGTTCGGTTGGTTCGGTTTCAACCCCGGTTCTACGCAGGGTGCCTCCAGTGAGGAAGCCCGTACCGCTATCTGCCATATCTTCCTGACCACTAACCTTGCAGCAGTCTGCGGTGGTCTGGCCACAATGTTCGCAACCTGGATTAAGTATGGCAAGCCTTCTTTCTCACTGACGCTGAACGGCATCCTTGCCGGTCTTGTCGGTATCACAGCTGGTTGTGACGCTGTCTCCCCTGCCGGCGCTGTTGCCATCGGAGTCATCTGCGGTATTGTCCTGCCGTTCTCAGTTGCTTTCATCGACCAGAAGCTTCATATCGACGATCCTGTCGGTGCCAGCTCCGTTCATGGCGTCTGTGGTATCTTAGGAACCATTCTCACAGGTGTTTTCTCAGTCTCTGAGGGCTGCCTCTATGGTCACGGCTTCGGCCTCTTAGGCGCACAGTGCCTGGGTATCGTCGTCATCGACGTTTGGGCAGCCGTAACAGGCATCATTCTCTTCTGGGCTATCAAGAAGACTGTTGGTCTGCGTGTTCCGAAGCGTATTGAGGAGGAAGGCCTCGACATCTATGAGCATGGCGAGAGCTGCTACACCGCTTAATATTAATCCTATTATAACACCATAAAAGAAATGCTCGATACCGGAAATACAGCCTGGATCACCATGGCTACCATATTGGTGATGATGATGACCGTCCCAGCCCTTGCCCTCTTCTATGGGGGGTTGGTACGCTCGAAGAACATACTCTCCATCCTCATGCAGTGCCTGTTTATAACAGCTGTGTGCAGCATCCTCTGGATAGCTTTTGGCTACAGCTGGACCTTTGGCACAGGCTTGCAGGGCACGCCGCTCGGGGCTGTGATAGGAGGTTTCGACAAGTGCTTCATGCATGGCGTGACCATTCACTCCATCAAGGCCGGGTCGAATATCCCTGAGTTGACCTACGTGCTCTTCCAGTGTATGTTTGCCGTCATCACCCCGGCCCTCATCATAGGCGCTTTCGCTGAGCGCCTCCGCTTCCCCTCGTTTGTTGTCTTCGTCATCCTCTGGAGCCTTGTGGTCTATTACCCAATGGCCCATTGGGTGTGGGGAGGCGGTTTTCTCCAGGAGATGGGAGCCATAGACTTTGCCGGTGGTCTGGTCGTGCATGTCAATGCCGGTATCGCAGCATTAATCATGTGTCTCATGCTTGGCAAACGTTCCGATTACCGCCCCGGGCGTCCTATCGGCGCTGCCAATGTTCCCTTCGTCTTCATCGGCGCCACGATGTTGTGGCTCGGTTGGTTCGGATTCAACGCCGGTAGCGGCCTGACAGCCGACGGCCTCGATGCCAACGCCTTCCTCACCACACATCTCTGCGCCGCTGTGGCGGCACTGACCTGGATGGTCATCGACTGGCTCTACAGTGGCAAGCCCACCTGCGTGGGTATGTGCACAGGTGCTGTAGGCGGTCTCGTTGCCATCACTCCCGCGGCTGGTTCTGTCGATGTCATCGGCGCCATGGCCATCGGTGTCTTAGTGAGCGTTGTCTGCTACTTCATGGTGGCTTTCGTCAAGAGCAAGCTTGGATACGATGACTCCCTTGACGCCTTCGGCGTTCACGGTATCGGCGGTATCGTAGGTTCCATTCTCACCGGCGTCTTCTGCGTCAAGGCCGTTGGCGGCGTCGACGGAGCACTCTACGGCGGCTGGCATCAGCTCGGCGTGCAGCTTCTCTCCACACTCTTCTCCATCGTCTACAGCGGCGTGCTGACCTTCTTCATCTATGTCATCATCGACAAGACCATGGGCATGCGTGTCGACAAGCGCGAAGAGGAGGAAGGACTCGACATCTACGAGCACGGTGAGATGGCTTACAACTAATTCTTAACCTCGGCAATAACAAACAACCCAATAAAAGCTATATTATTATGTGTGGAATAACAGGTATCTTCAACATTCAGGAGCAGTCTCCTGAGCTTCGGCAGAAAGCATTGAGAATGAGTCAGAAGGTTCGTCATCGCGGACCTGACTGGAGCGGTATCTACACCGGTCCCACGGCCATCCTCTGCCATGAGCGCCTTTCCATCGTCGACCCGGAGAGTGGCAAGCAGCCTCTCTTCTCGCCCGACAAGAAGCAGGTCCTGGCCGTCAATGGCGAGATCTACAACCATAACGACATCCGCGCCTCTTTCCCCGACTATCACTTCCAGACGGGTTCCGACTGTGAGGTCATCCTCGCCCTGTATCGCCGCTGGAAGTCGGAGGGTGCCGACGCTAAGAAGATAACCGCCCTGATAGAGGAGCTGAGTGGCATCTTTGCCTTTGCCCTCTATGACGTTGAGGACGGTTCGTTCCTCATCGCCCGCGACCCTATCGGCGTCATTCCACTCTATATCGGCTACGACGCCGACGGCAAGGTCTATGTCGCCTCCGAGCTCAAGGCTTTGGAGGGTCAGTGCGACCGCTACGAGCCGTTCCTGCCCGGTCACTACTACTGGAGCCGTGAGGCTGACAAAGGCATGCAGCGCTGGTACACCCGCGACTGGATGCGGGGTGTGACACGTCCGCAGTCTGAGCTCTCCTACGGGCAGGCTGTGGAGGAGATTCGCCAGTCGCTGATGGGTGCCGTGAAGCGCCAGCTGATGAGCGACGTGCCCTACGGTGTGCTCCTCTCCGGCGGTCTCGACTCCTCCGTCATCTCGGCCATCGCCGAGAAGTTTGCCAGCCACCGTGTGGAGGATGGCAGCAAGACGCAGGCTTGGTGGCCGCGTCTCCACTCCTTTGCCGTGGGCTTGAAGGGTGCCCCCGACCTGGCCAAAGCCAAGCTCGTGGCCGACCGCATAGGCACTGTACATCACGAAATCAACTACACCATCCAGGAGGGTCTCGACGCTATTCGCGACGTCATCTATTTCATTGAGACCTACGACGTCACCACCGTGCGCGCCTCTACGCCGATGTACCTCCTGGCCCGCGTCATCAAGTCGATGGGTATCAAGATGGTGCTCTCCGGTGAGGGCGCCGACGAGATCTTCGGTGGATACCTCTATTTCCACAAGGCTCCGTCACCGGAGGAGTTCCATAAGGAGACTGTCCGCAAGCTCTCCAAACTCTATATGTATGACTGCTTGCGTGCCAACAAGTCTTTGGCAGCATGGGGCGTAGAGGGCCGTGTGCCGTTCCTCGACAAGGAGTTCCTCGATGTGGCCATGACCATCGACCCGAGCTATAAGATGTGTCCGGGCAAGACGATAGAGAAGAAGGTCGTCCGCGACGCCTTCACCGACATGCTGCCCGCCGAGATAGCCTGGCGTCAGAAGGAGCAGTTCTCCGATGGTGTGGGTTACTCGTGGATAGACACGCTGAAAGAGATTACGGCTTCTGCTGTCAGCGACGAGCAGATGGCGTATGCTGCCGAGCGCTTCCCCATCAACCCGCCGCAGAACAAGGAGGAATATTACTATCGCTCCATCTTCGCCGAGCACTTCCCCTCCGACTCCGCCGCCCGCAGCGTTCCCTCTGTTCCTTCCGTGGCTTGCTCCACGGCTGAGGCTCTGGCCTGGGACGAGTCGTTCAAGAACATGAACGAGCCCAGCGGACGCGCCGTCAAGGACGTACATGAATAGTCAGCACTTATCGGACGATCGTCAAACAATTGTTAGCCAAACTGCCGACAATTGTCAGCCAAACTGCCGACAATTGTTAGCCAAACTGCCGACAATTGTTTGACGATGATATATTGATATTTTCGTTTAAACATTTTATTATTAATAGAAAAATGTATAACTTTGCATTTGGTTTCTACAAAGCATGTTTTCATGCATGTGCGCCGTAATTTATAACCTGATAACAATCATTTAATCATCATACAATGTCTATAAAATACACGGTACAACAAATCGAGAATGCCGTAGGAAGTGGCGAGGCACGGCCCTTTGTCCGGCTTCAACAAGGCGCGGCCATGACCACGGAGCAGTTGGCTGCCAAGATAGCGGCATCCAGTACGTTGACGCCTGCCGATGTGAAGGCGGTGATGTCAGAGCTCTGTCATTATGCCAAGGAGGAGCTGGAAGCCGGCAACCGTTTCTATCTGCCGGAGATAGGCTATCTGTCGCTGTCTGTCGGCAATACACCGTCTGACATGCTTCCCAATGGAGTGCTGACGGGCAAGGACATCTTTGTGAGAAACGTGGACTTCAAGCCTGAGCTCCGGTTCCTCAATGAGATAAAACGTTCCGTGAGTTTCGAGAAATCACATTATGTCACTGCCTCTGTAAGCTATACGGCGGAGGAGTTGTGGCAGAAGGTGGCAGCTTTCCTTTCCAAGAATCATTATATCACCTGCCGCATGATGCGTGTTGAGTTTGGTCTGACCAAGTATAAGGCCACGCTGTGGCTCAACCGTTTCACAGCCGAACATCGTCTGAGTAAAAGGGGAACGCACTTTCATCCGCTGTATTTCCTGGCTGAGGGGTGATGCGCCTTCTGGCGCTTCGATAAATTGCGATTTATCTAACAACGAGGACATGTCGACAATTACTCTCGTACTCTTTGGATAAGATGAAGCTACTGTTGAACAGAACAAGAAAAATATATCGTTTTAATTTGTTACCTCACTTCTTTATACTATCTTAGCGAAAAATTTCGTAACGAAGTTTTTCGCAAATGAGTAATCCCTTTAAATTCGGCACATTGGTCGATGAACCTTACTTCACCGACAGAGTTGAGGAACTTGCACGCATTGGGCAGTTTCTCAAGAGCGAGAACCATTTCGTCCTCATCAGTCCGCGAAGATATGGTAAGTCAAGTTTGGTACGCAAGGCTGTCCGCGAGTTTGACGAAAATTGCTTTGTCATAAGACCGCATCTGAGGGGTTATAAAATGTGGCCTCTAAAAAAGTTGCTTTCCTACCTATTACTTTTTCCTTTTCTTGCGTCTTTATTTATAGAGAACTTTTAAACGACCCATCCTGATATGCCTGAACCCGACAAAACAGAACTATTTCTCATATCACAAGGCAATGAGATTGCCTTTGATAATTTCATGGAGCGCTATTCCTCCCGCATCTTCTACCATGCCTATGGCATTGTGGGTGACAAGGAGATAGCGAAGGAAATTGTCAGTGATGTGTTCTTGGAGGTCTGGAACCATCGGCGCCGTCTGTCTGCTGTCAGTGACATGCTCAGCTGGCTTAATGTCATCGCCTACCATAAGGCCGTCAGTGCGTATCGGCGTGAGAATAGGTTGAAGATGTGGTCGTTGGATGAACTCCAGGAGTTTCATTTCCCCGAGATTCAGTCGCCCTTGGAAGGCATTATCTCAGAGGAAGACCGGCGAAGGCTCAATGCAGCCATCGACGGGCTCCCACCTAAATGCAAGCACATCTTCTTTCTTGCCAAAATAGAACAGATGTCCTATGCTGACATTGCAAAACTGCTCCAAATCTCTACATCTACTGTTAACTATCATGTCACATATGCCCTTGCCGCTTTACGGAAGAAGCTGAGAAAAGCTATGTGACGGTATCACCCTCTAAAAACGACATCAGATGAATGACATGTTAGACGATAATTTCTTTGATAATAGTCCCGACGACATCAAGCTGAGATATTTCTTGGACCGTTGCCTGCCTATGGACGTTGACACCGACGATATTAAGTTGAAGACCCATCAGAAGATACGCCGCCAGCGTCATTATCGCCGTTTGTTGCTCAACGTTGTGCTTTCAGTTGCCGCCTGCGCACTTTTAATAATAGCCTTTGGTCTGCCTCTCTGGCAGCGGACGGAGCGTAAGGTCAAGGAACAAACTGTCACAGCCGTCTCTTCCTCTCGTCATCAAACGCCGTATGAGACGTTGACGGTACCCACTGGCAAGACCCAGATGCTTTTGTTGGCCGATGGTACAAGAATAATGGCCAACTCACGTACCACCATCCACTACCCGAAAACTTTTGTGGGAACTTGCAGGGAAATTAGTATTGATGGAGAAGCCTATTTGGAAGTGGCACATGATAGTCGGCATCCGTTTATCGTCCATGGGGATGGATTCAGTCTCAGAGTAATAGGAACACGTTTCAATTTCTCCAGCTATCGCGGAAAACGAGCTGAGGTGGCGCTCGTAGAGGGAAGCGTGGAGATTAAGTCGCACGGGGAAGTGGTTAGAATGCGTCCAGACAACCTCGTGCGGATAGAGGATGGTACCGTGAGTGAGCTCTTACATGTGAGGGCTGCCGACTATCTGTCGTGGACAAAAGGATATATCAATCTTAGCGGACAGAAGGTCGGCGACATCGTTCCGGTCCTTGAAAGCTATTATGGCATTCATGTTATCTGCTCTTCCAACATCGCAGGCGAGCGTCTGTATGGTAAGCTCATGCTTGGCGGGGACTATAAGGATGCCTTGCAACATATTCTCTTCCTTACCGATGGTGCGGCATCTCGCAATGGCGGTATAATAAAATTATATAAGAGATAATCTGTATAATATTTGTCAGAATTCAACCTATATGTAATACATCCGAAATATCAGCTTGCTACCTTTGCTGCCGATATTTTGGATCAATCCAATCAATAATAAAATCTATGATGCATTTTATCTTTCAACCGAAGAAGCGTACGGCCTTGTTGCTAACAGCCGGTATGCTCTCCCTCTCCGGACAGATGATGGCGCGTCCAAGTGTGACTATTGTCAACACCTTTGGCATTGTATCGCTTACGGCTCAGAAGACGACCATTCAGGATGTCTTCACCTACATCGAGCGGCACAGCTCCTATGTCTTTGCTTTCGACAAGGATGTCCGCAGCCGTCTTGGAGATGAGGTTTCCCTTTCGCTGAAGGGCAAATCTATGGAAACCATCATTGCCGAACTCTGTCGGAAAACAGGTCTGGACTATGTTATTTCAGGTCGGCAGGTGCTTATCAAGAATGGTCCTTCTTCCCAGAGAAACTCTCAAACAGAAAAGGGCAATATACGGCGAGTGACAGGCACCGTCAAGGATGCACAGGGTGAGCCTTTAGCAGGTGCCACCGTGATGATTAATGGAAGGGGTACAGGCACGGTGACCGATGTCAATGGAGACTTCTCGCTTGACGTGCCTCAGGGGGCCACTCTCATCTTCAGTTATGTAGGCTTCAATTCCAAGGAAGTGCGTGTCGGCAATCAGTCGACACTATCGGTGAACATGTCAGAGGATAACAACACGCTGAATGAACTTGTCGTTATCGGTTATGGTCAGGTGAAAAAGAAAGACCTTACGGGTTCTGTTACCGCCATTAAGCCCGACGAGCTGAACAAAGGTGTTCAGAATACGGCTCAGGACGCTTTGGTGGGAAAGATAGCCGGTGTCAATGTAGTCAGTAATTCCGGTGCTCCTGGCTCCAGCTCCACAATACGTATTCGTAGCGGTGCTTCACTTTCAGCCTCCAATGACCCGCTCATCGTCATCGACGGCGTGCCTGTGGACAACTCCTCTATCGAGGGCGGTGGAAATATCATCGGAGCCCTCAACCCCAATGATATTGAGACATTTACGGTGTTGAAAGATGCGTCGGCAACGGCTATCTATGGCTCCCGAGCATCAAATGGTGTGATTGTTATCACCACTAAGAAAGGAACTTCTGGTGAGTTGAGATTCAATTATACCGGCAATCTCTCTCTCAGTACCGATTCGAAGAGGCTACATCCGCTGACGGCTGACGAATTCCGCAGCTTTGTGCCAACAGTGTCGGGTGTTCCCGCCGATGTGCAGATGGGAACAGCCAACACCGACTGGCAGGATGAGATCTACCGTACGGCTGTCGGTACGGAGCATAACTTCTCCGTTTCGGGCAATGTACTGAAGAAGGCTCCTTTCCGTGCCTCTTTAGGCTACACCAACCAGCAGGGTATCATTCGGACGAACAGCTACGACCGCTTCACCTTTGACGGTGGTATCACGCCGTCTTTCTTCAATGACCATCTCACGGTGGCTGTCAATGTCAAATACTCAGACGAAGACAATCATATGGTCGACGGCAGTGTGGCCAGCAATGCCCTTGCCTATGACCCCACACGTCCGGTCAAAACGGGCAGCAGTACGGCATCAACGGACCCGGGTTTAGGCTACTTCATATGGATGAACGGCACTTCGCCTATGGCCATACAGACCGACAACCCCGTGGCACAGCTTGAATTGCAGAAGTTTAAGAATACTATTGGGCGCTTCATTGGTAATGCTGCCATCACCTATAAGGTGCATGGTCTAGAGGACCTGCAACTGAATGCCAACTTCGGTATGGACTACCTCAGTAGTAAATATACCAAGAATGTGCCAGACAAGGCAGGAACGATGTACACCTCCAATATGAAGGACGGTACGGGTCTCGACTATGACGGCAAGCAGAAGAAGCACAACGAGCTTATCGACCTTTACGCCAACTACCAGCACACCTTCGGTTCGAAACATGACTTTAGCGCCATGGCCGGTTATGGTTGGCAGCATTTCTGGAAGAAATACGACGACACAACGCTCTCGCCGGAAGGCAAGGAGCTCTTCTCGCCCTACCATTATGAGACGGAGTACTATCTGCTCTCACTCTATGGGCGTCTCAATTATACTTACGATAACCGCTACATGCTTACAGCAACGCTGCGCGCCGATGCCTCATCGCGTTTCTCCAAGGACAACCGATGGGGTTACTTCCCGTCAGTGGCTTTAGGATGGCGTGTCTCTGAGGAAAAGTTCCTCAAAGACAATAAGGTGCTCTCCAACCTCAAGCTGCGCTTGAGCTATGGTCAGACCGGTCAGCAGGATATCATCAACGACTATCCGTATATGACCACGTTCTCGGTGTCCTATCCAGAGGCCAGCTATCGCTTTGGTGACAAATGGTACCGCACCTATAGGCCCAATGCCTATGATACGGATATCAAGTGGGAGACGACAGATACATGGAATGCCGGTCTCGACTATGGATTCCTCGGCAACCGCATCTATGGATCTTTGGATGTCTACAAACGTCACACCAAGGATCTGCTCAATACTATCAACGTCATCTCCGGTACCAACTTCTCTTCCATTCTGACAACCAACATCGGTGAGATGGACAACAAGGGTGTGGAGTTCTCCGTCAATGCCGTGCCTGTTCAGACTAAAGACTTCAAATGGGATGTCGGTTTCAACTATACTTGGAACACCTCGAAGATAACGAAGTTGAATGTCATCGATTCTGAGAGCAACTATGTACAGACGGGGGCTATCTCCAATACGGGTAAATATGTGCAGGTATTCATGGTGGGCAAGCGTCCTTACACGTTCTATCTCTGCAAACAAGCCTACGATGAGAATGGCAAGCCTTTGGAGAATCAGTATGTGCAGCCCGACGGCTCCGTTTCCTCTACGGAGACACGTTATTCCACCGACAAGAGCGCGCTGCCCAAGGCGTATCTCGGCCTGAATACCTCGCTGACATGGCGTAACTGGTATTTTGGGCTGTCGGGGCATGGTGCTTTCGGTGCTTATGTCTACAATTATGTGAAGGCCGACCAGTATCTCCAGCAAGTCTATAGCGACCAGGGCAACTTCTCTAATATTCTGCCCTCCATGCGTGACTTAGGCTTCAATACCCAGCAGCTTTACTCTGATTATTTCTTAGAGAGTGGTGATTTCTTCCGTATTGACAACATGACACTGGCTTATACTTTTCCCAAATTGTGGAATAGCAAGTCCTCGCTCCGTCTGGCTTTCACGGTACAGAATGTGTGCACCATCACGGGCTATAGTGGTATCGACCCAGAGCTGTCGAGTGGTATTGACAGGGATGTCTATCCGCGGCCACGTACCTTCTCGTTCTCTGCTAATCTAAACTTCTAAAAGAAACGCAATCATGAAAAAGATATTTTTCTCCATCATAGCTGTCTTCTGTTGTCTGGCTCTGTCCTCATGCTTCAGCGATCTCGATACGATGCCTCTCGACGACAACCAGCTTGTCAGTGAAAAGGTCTATTCTACGGTAGACGGTTACAAAGGTATGCTTGCCAAATGCTATAGCTCTCTGATCCTTACTGGACAGAAAGGTGGCGACGGCGGTGACGGCGATCTCCGGGGTGCCAACGAGGGTTATTCGGGCTACGTGCGTCTGCTGTTCTATCTGCAGGAACTCTCCACCGACAATTTTCTCATGCCCTCGCAGTCCAATGGTCTGCGCAAATGTCTGAACCAGACGTGGGATGCCTCCAATGCGTCGGTCATCACATGGACCTATCAACGTCTTTACATGACTATTGCCTACTGCAATGAGGTGTTGCGGGAGTGCACGCCAGAAAAACTGAAGAGCCGTGGCCTCTACGATCAGCTCGGCGAGGAGTGCCCTTACTATCGTGCTGAGGCCAGATTCTTAAGAGCCTACTGCTATGCTTCGCTCTGTGATCTCTTTGGCGGCGTCTCGTACATTGACGAGAATACAGGCGTCAAGGAGATACCAAAGCAATACACGCGCAAGCAGATTTTCGACTTTGCCGAGAGTGAGCTCCTTGATATTATGGATCAGCTTCATGCTCCTCACGAGAACGAGTACGGACGTGTGGACCGTGTGGCCGACTGGTTCTTGCTCGCCCGCATGTATCTCAATGCCAAGACGTGGATAGGAGAGGACCGCTATAATGACGCTCTGACTTATGCTAAGAAGGTCATCAACGAGGGTGGCTATACGCTGGCACCTGACTATCGTCAGATCTTCCTTGCTGACAATGATCAGTGTTCGGAGATTATCTGGCCACTGTGTCAGGACGGTCAGAAGGCACAGAGCTCAGCAGGTACCAACTTCTTTGTCAAAGCTTTTGTCAACGGCCCGATGAATGAGCTCTACAACACGGGCGTGGGCTCCCGCGGTTGGGGCAATGTACGCGCCAAGACAACATTGGTCGATGCCTTCGATGCTGACGATGTCACTTTCGACAAGACGGATACCTGGGGCAACAACAAAAAGGATAAGCGGGCGCAGTTTATGACAGCCCTGCCTAACCAGAAGAAAGAAACCTGGGGCAGTAAGGAAGAGATGACAAGCACGTTCACCTGTGGTTATGGCTACATCAAGTGGCGCAATGTTACCAAGGATGATGCCATTCCGGCACAGGGTGAGGCTTATGTCTCTATCAACTTCCCAATGTTCCGTACGGGTGAGGCGTATCTCATTGCTGCCGAGGCTATCCTTCGTGGTGCCAAAGGCACAAAGGCTGAGGCTCTTGGCTATGTCAACGAAATCAGAGAGCGTGCCTATATGAGTGGAAAGTATGCTAAGGCTGGTGTGCGCTCGGATGTGTCGGGTGATATCACGGAGAATGAACTTACCTTAGACTTCATCCTTGCTGAGCGTCAGCGGGAGTTGGCTTCAGAGCTGGTGCGGCGTACAGACCTTATCCGTTTTGGGAAATATGCCAAGGGAAACAATTGGGATTGGAAAAATGGGCAGCGCCTCGGCGCCGATGTCGACGACTACCGTGTCCTCTTCCCTATTCCTGAGGCCGAGATGACCAACAATCCTGCCCTGAAACAGAACGAGGGATATAAATAATGTAACTTTCACACTTTGATATGCACAAAATACTGATTTTAGCAGCCGCATTGCTGTTGTCAGCATTCACTTCTTTCGCACAGACCTCCCGTGAGGAGGTTTGCGCGAATCTGAATAAGGCAGGCGGCGTTTATCTTGCTTATCCTGAGCCTGTTGGTCGCCCAACGTCGGCTCCTAAGGGTTACCAACCTTTCTACATCAGTCACTATGGGCGTCATGGATCCCGTTACCTCATTGCTGACCGCGATTACCGTTGGGTTTGGGAGACACTCGCTCAAGCGGATTCAGCCCATGCCCTGACACCATTGGGGCAGGATGTTTTGAAGCGATTGGCACGGTTGTGGCCGTTGGTGAGGGGACATGGCGGCGATCTGAGTTCTGTTGGCGTGAGACAGCATCAAGGTATCGCTCAGCGCATGGTACGTGACTTCCCGGAAGTGTTCCGAGGCGAGAGAAGGGTATCAGCACGATCTACCATCGTCATGCGCTGTGCCATGAGCATGGTGGCCTTCGGAGACCGGATTAAAGGACTTGCACCTGGAATAGACATCTCCTACGAGGCGAGTGAAAAGTACATGAGCTATATGAATTTCCATACCGACAGTTCCAATGTCTTCACCGATGGAAGCACCGGGCCATGGGTGACAGCATACAGGCAGTTCGAGAGCAGGATGGTTCAACCGGATCGCTTCGTCAAATCGCTGTTTGCTTCCGACGAATATGTTCGGCACTATGTTGACAGTGGTAGCCTGATGTGGGGGTTCTATTGGATAGCCGTTGATATGCAGGACATAGATACTGATATAAGTTTCTATGACATTTTTACGCCCGAGGAACTCTTTAGTCTTTGGCAGTGCGTAAACTACCGCTTTTATGTTGGCAATGCCAATCATAAAGACGGCAACGGCATTGTTATGGCCAATGCCAAGCCTTTGCTGCGCAACATCATAGAGTGTGCTGATACAGCTATTGCAGATGGTCATGTGGCTGCTACGCTGCGCTTTGGGCATGATGGCAACATCATTCCGCTATTGGCACTGATGCAGGTGGAGCATTATGATGTTGCAGTCTCCAATCCAGCCGACGTTTACAAGGTGTGGTGTGACTTCAAGGCTGCGCCTATGGCTGCCAACCTCCAGCTTGTGTTCTATCGCAATGCCCAAGGAAACGTGATAGTGAGACTTCGCCATAATGAGCAGGATGTCCATATCCCTGTCAAAACATCCCGCTTCCCATTCTATGAGTGGAAAGATGTGAGAAAGTTCTTTGTCAGCAGGTTGTGAAGTAACTATGCTTCATAGTTGGGCGCTCTAAGAGCCCCGGCTCCCATATTCTGACTCAAAATATCTTAGTGCTCTATCTTCCACTCCGTTATCGTGCGCTCCTGGGAAGAGAAGCCTTCACCTCCTCATTGGGATAGCCGAGGCGGTACATGTTCACCACCGGGTCGTAATCTTTGATGGTGAGATAGCCGCTCTGGTAGAACAAGGGCAGTATGCTCTGCATGTCCTCCGTAGGGGCGTCAAACTCCTCTGAGGCGGCCTCGCTGCCGTCAATCTGCGTGAGGTCAGTATGAAACTTCTTCATCATGTTGACCAAGAAGGTCGGGGTACCGGTAGAGAACCAGTAGTTGGAGAAGTCCTTGTTGTTCATCGCCGACAACAGACTAAAAGGATTATAGACCCCTTCGGCGTTGCGTGAGAACCGGTAGCCGTCATATTTGAGCTTTAACTTTGCCAACACCTCCTGCGCTGTCATGTCGTTGGCCTTCCCGAGTTCGGCAATACCCTCCTGGAAGTTGTCTGTCAGCTCCTGCTCTGTGATACCGCAGATGCTGGCATACTGTGGGAGCATGGAGATGTTGTTGAGGTTGTTGAGTTGTGAGAAGATACTGAGCTGCGAGAACTTGGAGATACCTGTGACGAAGACGAAGCGGAGGTATTGGTCCAGGTCTTTTAGAGGCGAATAGAACGACTGTAGTTCCGAACGCAAAGGTTCGAGCCTCTCTCTATCGTGGAGTACGGTGAGCAGCGGTGCATCGTATTCGTCGATGAGTACCACGACCTGTTTATCCGTTTTCTTGTAAATATCCTCCACGAGCCGTCTGAAGCGTATCGTGACATTAAGGTTGTCATTGCTTTTGATGTCATACTCTTCTTCTGCAGCATGCAACTGATAATGGAGTAGGCTGTCAAGATCCTCCACGGTACCTCTTTTCGCAGATGCCAAGGAGAAGTGGAGCACAGGATATTGCTTCCACTCGGTCTCACGTTTCTCTATTGCCAACCCTTTAAACAGCTCTTTCCTGCCGGAGAAGTAGGCGTGGAAAGTACTTGCCAGAAGTGACTTGCCAAAACGGCGGGGACGCGATAAAAAGACGAATTTACCGGGGTGGCAAACGTCATACACATAGTTGGTCTTGTCAACATACAAGAAGCCCTTTGTGCGAATCTCGCTGAAAGTCTGTATTCCTATCGGGTAGTATACCATAGTGCACCTAAGTCTTTGCTTGCAAATTTACGTAAAATTCCCGAGATACGACGATACAGCGCTGTATAATTTTCACTTCGAAGCTGTGCCCAGGAAGGTTAAATAGATTTCATTCCGCTTTCCTCCCATTCCTGCCATTCTTTCATGGCTTCTTTCCAGTCTGTGGCCTCACCGTTGGCGATGGCTTCCTGCTGTCGTGCAGCCTCGTCACGGGCTTTGTCGCGGGCACGCTTCGCTTTCATGGCCTCGATGGTGGCGTCGTCGAGAATCTCAATGGCGCCCCGCTTCACGGCAGCCTGGAGCTCCTCCTCGCCGAAGGCTTTGCCAGGCTCGTTGAAGTCGGAGATGTTAAACTCGTAGGTGACGCGCAGCTCGTGGCGTATCATCTTCTGCTTGAAGCGGTTGACAGAATTTTTCAGCCGCAGCAGTTTTCCTATCTTTTCTATTTCTTTCTGTGAGTATTTATTTCTTCCCATAAATCTTTTCGGGTTGTTGTCCTTTGTTATTTGTTGGCTTCCGTTAGGAGCTGTTTCGGTGTGCAATCTTTCAGCACCACGATATTGTCTTTGTCGAGGAGGTAGAGGGTGGGTGTGGCCTTGATGGCGTATTTTGCCATGAGGTCGTCGGTGACCCTGATGCGCAGTATCTTCACGCTGGTGGGCAGTGGGTGGTCTTGCAGCCACTTCCATGTGGCATGGCAGTTCTCGCAGTCAGGGTCGTAGAAGAAGAGGCAGACCTTGGAGTCACAATATTCCCTGAGGCTGTGTCGGGTGCCGTCGTCGGCGGTGAAGACGATGTTGCGGGCAGTGTCGCCGGGGAGGTTGATAGCCGCCTGGCGGGCCTTGAAGCGATAGCGCTCTCGCTCTGTGGCTTCGGTGTGGCTGTTGTCAGCGATAGCGTTGAGGAGCAGGATATAGGTTCTGTCGTTGCGCACCGGTGAGGCGTTGTCGTCGAGGTAGTGGTCGATGAGGTCGTCGAAGCGGTGACGCGACACCGGCTGGCGCCAAGCCTTGTCAACGAAGACCTTTGCACTCTGTGCACCGACGCGTGCGCCGAAACGGCCGAGAAGGTCGATGAAGTCCACAAAGCCTTGCTCGCCGCAGGTCTGGGAATAGAGCCGTGTGCTGTCGGCAAAGTCGAAGTTGTCCCAGTAGTGCAGGAGCAGGTAGTCGGCACGGGCTTCCGGCTTGCGGAGCGTGTCGGGGACGGAAGGGTAGGGGAAGTCGGTGTCCTGGGCCAGGAGGCTGTCTGCGGAGAGCAGCGCCAAGGCTATGGCGAGGACCCTGCTCAGAAATAGATGCTGGATAAAGTCTTTCATAGCTGCAAATTTACTGCTTTTGTGTGGAATGGACAACAGCAGCAGTGGAAAACAGCTGCTTTATTTTGAGTTGTCGATAAATTGCGCTAAATTTGCAGGTAAATAGAAACTTTCGGCAATATGAAATATCCTATCGGCATACAGACTTTTGAGCAGATTCGTAATAGCGGCTTTGTCTATGTTGACAAAACAGACTTGATTTATCGTCTCGTTACTGAGGGGAAAATCTATTTTCTGAGTCGTCCCCGCCGTTTTGGCAAATCCTTGCTGCTCTCCACCTTGAAGTGCTACTTTGAAGGTCGGAAGGAACTGTTTAAGGGTCTGAAGATAGATGCGCTGGAAACGGAATGGAAACAGTATCCGGTGTTTCATATTGACTTCAATGGTTATAATTTCCTTGATACCGATAATCTTCAGCAAATTCTTACAGATTATATCGCTGAGTGGGAGGGACATTGGGGGCGTGACCCTTATCGCAACGCTTTGGGTGATCGTTTTGCCTATGTTCTGCATCAGGCGCATGTCAAGACCGGTCAGCCGGCCGTCGTCCTCGTCGACGAATACGATAAACCTCTACTCGATGTACTTGATACGGGCCGGAAGGTGATGTCGGGACTCAATGAGGTGCTATTGGAAGACTACAACCGCAATATGTTGAAAGCTTTCTACTCAGTCTTTAAGTTAGCTGATGCCGACTTGCGGTTTGTGTTGCTCACGGGTGTGACGAAGTTCTCTCAGGTGAGTGTCTTCAGTGGATTCAATCAGCCTGATGACATCAGTATGACAGGCGACTTTGATGCCTTGTGCGGTATTACAAAGGAAGAGCTGTCAACAGTCTTTGCCGAACCCGTCAAAGAGATTGCGGAGAACTATGGCGTCGACGTCGAAAAAATGCTTGAAATGCTAAGGTCGCAATATGATGGTTACCACTTTAGCACACGGATGACGGATGTCTTCAATCCTTTCAGTATTTTGAACGCTCTTAAAAACAAAGAGATACAGGACTATTGGTTCCGGACGGGCACGCCTACGTATCTTATAAGGCTCTTGAATCATACCAATGAGAACCTGAATGAATTGACAGGAAAATATTACGATGCCAGTCAGTTTATCGACTACAAAGCTGACATAGAAAAACCGCTCCCAATGATTTATCAGAGTGGCTATCTCACGATAAAGGGTTTTGAGCGTGATGACAGGACTTACTTGCTTGATTTCCCCAACAATGAAGTCAAGCGCGGCTTCTTGTGTATGGTTTCTGCCGATTACTTCAAGCCAAAAGAGGATACGATGTCATGGCTTATCCAAACCCAGCGCAGTTTGAAACGGGGAAATATCGGTGAATTCAGGGATGTTCTTACCTCCTTCCTTTCCAGTATTCCCTATTCCGCCCGCCGTCATGAGAATGAGCGGGAGAAGGAGCGCTATTTCCAGTACACCGTTTATCTGCTGATGCGTATGGTGAGCTGCTACACTGTTTATCACGAGAAGGAGACCTCACAGGGGCGCGCTGACTGCGTGGTGGAGACAGCCGACTATGTCTACATCTTTGAGTATAAGCTCGACCGCCCTGCTGATGAGGCTCTTGCACAAATCGACGCCATGGGCTACGCCCGGGAATATGCCGCTGACAGCCGAAAGGTTTATAAGATAGCCTGCTGTTTCTCCTCTGAGACGGGGACCATCAGCGATTTCAAGGTTGTGGAAGCGAAGTAAGCTGTGATGGAAGAATGATAAAAACATTCTCCAGCCGACTTTCACAAGCCTACTGGAGAATGCCGCTTTTTCTGTGACATTAGTAATCTAATCGCTGTCTGTTGCTGCCGGATTCTCACAGCCGGCCCTTTTGCAAGTGCAGAAGGAAAAGCAAAGGTGACTCGCCAGTCCCCCGAAGATGCCACAGACGTTATCAGCTTTTATTAATCTGTGTAGTTGAAAGCCTTTTCTACGGGCTTCCCCTGGTTATAATAGGGTGTCTTGATGTAGAAGTGCCCGGTGGTATTTACGCTATTGGTGCGTACGTTCTGCATGATGATGCTGTGTGTGCCAGTGGTGTAGGCCTTGTAGACAAACCAACAGTTCCAGTCCTCGCCGCCACTGATGTCGGCCGTCGAGCCCACCTCCACGCCGCAGTCCTTGGGGTTGACATCGTTGGAGGCGATGTGCAGTTCCACGGGCAACAGTTCTGCCGGATAGTCATCGGGCACGGTGAAGGTCAGCGTTGCCGTGCCTGTCTGGTCGCGGCTCATCGTTGTGGGGAAGTCGAAGGTATAGCCAAACTGCTTGATACTGTAGATTTTTATTCTCCGGCTCATGCCCCGCTTCTTGTCGAGTAGTCGGATGGTGGCCTCCTTGAGATTGTCGGTGATGGTGGAGAGGTTGAAGTAGACAGTTCCCTCACCGGATACCGCGTCGTAGGTTAGCGATGGCTGACTATCGGGCGACACCGATTCGTTTTTCAGCCACCTGACGTCGAAGTCGGAGTGCGTGAGGTCAGATCCTACCGAACCGTTGAGGCTGTAGGAGAAGTGGATGGTGGCCGTGGAACCCGACTGTACGACGATGGAGGTACCTTCCTTGATGGTCATCGTGTACTGCCCGTTGGAAATCTCCGGGATGATGTCGGCTACGGCAATCCACGGGTTGTTGGCCGCCGTACCGGATACAGCCCCCTCGAAGGAGTCGTAGCCGAGGGACTCTTCGAGTTTGTTGATGACGATGCGGTATTCGTGGTTGCGCTTGATGAGATATGGTTTATGGTCGCCGTTCTCAAGAAGCACTTGGTGGTAGCGCACTATGCCATCGTTGTAGGTCACCTTGAGGATGACCTTCACGGGATTGTCGCTGCTGTTGTGTGCCTCGAAGGTGTAGGCCACATCGGCCAGGTCCTCCTCTTTGCCGTTGATGGTCTCCGTTGCCGTCGGCAGGGTGATGGCCGATGCCTGCCAGTCAGCAGTGATCTCCGGGAAGACGAGCGTCTCGCGGTCAAAGGGTGCCATGGCGCCCACGCCCTCACCGTTGACCACTGTGAGCAGGATGTTGCTGATGGCCGCGTCGTCATCGGCCTGCACTGTGATCTTGGCGCGGTCGCGGAGCAAGTAGACCACATTGCCCGAACCGGCAGCCAAGTAAGTCTTCAGTTCCTCTGGCGAGTTCTTCTTGACATAGCCCCAATAGACCACCTTGTCATTTTTGCTGGCGTTGCTGACCATAACCGTCATGAGCGTGTTTTCGTGCATGCCGATCCACGACGCTTGGTAATCGATGCCACTGTTGGCCAGAAAGTGGATACGTGCCGTGCCGTTGGGGACGAAAGCCGACACCTGATAGCGCCCGGCCTCGCCCGTGGTGTTGGCCTCATTGGTGACTTCTTCTCCGAGTCCGAGGTAGAAGCCGTCGCTGTCAAAGCAGAGCAGTTCCAACGCGTTGGCGTCGATGCCCTCGGCACCTTTCACGGCGGCGCGTGTCTCCAGCGCATAGTCGGGCACGGCAACAGTGATGTTCACCTTTGTCGTGGCGGACTCCGCGGGCTTAGCGCTGTCGGGTAGCAGGTCGGCCGAGCAGGCCGTGAGCAGAGTGGCGACGAGGAGTCCTGTGAGTCTGATGAGTTGCTTCATGTTCTGCGTTTTTTAGCGTGGTTAATCTTTCTGCTGTTCCAGTTTTTCTATCTCGGCGGGTGTGAGGTCACGGACGCAGCGGACAAAGTTTCCTTCATTGGCCCCGCTGACACCTGTAGCTTGTGTCTCCTTGCTCAGCGTACGGTAGTGGCTGCCAGCAAGGACGACGTCAATGGGAGAATCCTGTTCTCCCTGGTAGTCGATGATGATGTTCACCTCCTTGTTGGTGGGCAGGCGCCAGCCGTCATAGACGGTGCCGTCGGTGCCGACTTCGCGGTAGGTCTCGCAATGCTTAAGGGCAGTGGAGGCATTGAATCCGGGGGAACTCACAGCTCCGAGCTGCGAGGCGATCATGAAGGCAGGGGAGACAACCTGATCTTGGGAAGAACCGTCAGAGGCCAACTTCGGGTGTCCGATGGAGTACTTGCCGTTGGAGCTCTTCACCTGGATGACGTACATGTGGTTATTGGTCAGACCGTTGACCTCTGTTCCATGCTGTCTGCTGTTTCCACTTAAATAGCGGATATAGCCGTCGGCGTAGTATTTTGCGTAGTATCCATAGTCAGACTGGTACCCACTGGAGAACCTATAGTCGCGGTAGGTCGTCTGCGATCGGTTGTTCGGCGTGATCCATCCGCTCGTGCTTCTCGATGAGTACCATCCCGTGATGTTCTGTGCAAACTCCAAAGGATATTGTTTGATGGTCAGCGTCTTGCTCAGGTTGCCGCTCTTGATGGTGAGCTTGATGAACTTCACCGTCAGGTTGGTGGGCACGGGCGAGTCGATGACTATCGTGCCGTCTTTGTTGTTGGATATGCCAGAGACGGAGGGGTACTGTGAGCTGCTGCTGGTGATACGTTGCTTTTTACCGTTCTTGTCGTAGTAGTAAACATCGTCAATGGTGTAGGAGCAGTAGTCAGAAGCGAAGAACTGGATGGATTCGTTGTGGCTGACGTTGTGCATGACGAGGAAGTCCTCGGTGACCATGAGGTAGTGCTGCTTGTCGGCGTTGATGTTGGTAGTCTCTACTGTCCAGGGCAATATGCTGTAGGTGATGTCGGCGGGTGTCTCGCAGGCGAGCTCCGTGGTGCTGCCCAAGGTGGCGATGGTGACGTTGGCCTCATAGAGGTGGTTGCGCTTCAGTTCCGTTACGGTCTTGTCCACCAAGTGCAGACGGTAGTAGTACATCGTTGTCTTGCCGTCCTTGGTCAGGGGTAGTCGCAGGAGGATCATGGGTGAGTATTCGTATGCGTTCCATGTCTGTGCGTAGCTGTAGGTGTTGATGCGGAACTGTCCCGTCCCCGTGGTGGTCACGATGCCATTGTATCGGAGGATACTGACCTCGGCTGTGGTCTCACTGCCGACGGGAGCGAAGACATGTGTCGCGGTGTTGAAGTTGTCAATGCGCCAGGCCGGCGTGCCGATCTCGTAGCCCGGCAGGTCCACGGTGAGGTTGACGACCATCTTGGCGGCCGCGCGCTGGAGCTGTACGTCGATGGTCTGATCAGCGCGCGTGGTGACGGTGTAGTCTGCCGAGCCGCTCATGAGGAAGGTCTTGTTGGTGTTCTGATCAGCGTCGTAGGGCTTGTAGATGTCGACGTCCTGCTGTGTGAGGTCGGCGAGCTGGCTCTCCGTGATGCCGTTGGCGGGCTGCTGCGCGGCGTTGGCGATGGCATAGACTTTGAGTTTGCTGCCCTCGGGCATGAGGCTCTTCCAACCTCCGCCCAGGAGGACGGAGGTTTGACCGGTCTGCACGCCGGTGAGGCGTTTCTGCAGCACACCGTTGGCACCATTGTAGATGAGCACGTCGAGGTGGTTGATGGAGGTCTCGTTGAGAGAAGCATCGGAAACAGTAGACGCCCGTGTCACAGCGACATTCTCTATCTGCGCGCTCAGGCTCAGGCTCTCGCTGGTGGGGGCAGACAGCTCGTCGGCACTGCACCCCACTAACAGTGCAGCGAGAGCCATCGTGCCGGCGGTAAGTAGAAGATGATGATACGTTGCCATAGTTCTTAGTTTTGCGGGTTGTTACTTTTCCGGTAGCTCCTGGTATTCGTCGGGAGTGACCTGTCGGAAATAGACTTCATAGGGTGTGCCCTCCATCTTGCCCTCGCCCTCGTTGATGATGGCCTTGATGTTTCCCATCTCCGGGATGATGAGGTAGAGGCGGGCGTTGCGGTTGTGCGGGTTGACCAGGTCGATGGCCTGCCGGGCTACGAACTGGAAAGAGAAGGACGTCGTAGCGCCGTCGCCGGTGATCTTCTCCGTAATCTTGCCGTCTTTATAGAATCCGAAGGCGGGGTTGTCGGTCTGAAGGATCCAGTTCATGCCACTCGTCGTCAGTCGCTCGATATTGATGACGGGTGTCATGCTCGGTGTGCCGTTGGCCTGGTAGGCGATGGCCACTGCCGGTGTGCCGTTCTCTTCCGAGAGTTTGTAGGCGTTTCGCGTGACCTTCAGCTCGATGCGGTTGCTGTAGTCTACTGATGAGCCGTCGAGCCAGTCCATGACGACGGGCTTGATGCGCAGGCTGCCGCCTTCGGGGAAGTAGGCATAGACGAGGAGCTCGTGGTTGCGTGCCGCGGCGCTGTTGTCGCCGGGCACTGTGAAGGAGGCACTGCGCTCTCGGGAGTCAGCATCGAGTTTGTAGTAGACGATACCACTGATGGCTTTGTCGGTCTCGCGGAGGTAGACCCTGTCGTGTGAGAGCAGTCCGGCAGCTTGCAGGCGCCTGATGTAGTCCATTCCCGATTCCTCGGCGCCGCGTTCCAAGGTAGCTGGGTCGTCGACCTCGGCGATGACTGCATTGTCGATAGCGGGGAGTGTCAAAGCCGTCATCACCCGCTTCAGACCCGCTACCTTCCCGGTGGCCGTGAGGCCCGCTGTAGCCGTGAGGGCGTAGGGCGTGGCATCGGGGAAGACATGGCTGTATTCTGGCAGCAGCCCGCCATTGATGACGATGCGTGTGATATGGGCGTTCTCGGTGCCAGCGTTGGCCTTGCGGGCCACAAAGAAGTGTAGCTTGGAGACGGTGCGGAGCAACGGCACTTTAACGCCCTTGGCAGCAGCCTCGGCTGGCGATGTGGCGACGTGGTCGGCCAGGGAGATGCCTGTGACGGAGCGCGAGAGAGGCAGCCCCGTAGCGGGGACCTCCTGCGTCTGCGCCTTGCCGTCGTCGGTGACGGCGAACCGCTGCCTGATGGCAGCGCCTTGCAGGTCGGCGCGCGTAAGGCCCATATTGGTGCCATCGGTAGCCTGGAGAGGTTCCAGGCTTTCAGAGTTGGCCAGGATGAAGAGGTCTATGCCGTCGTAGTGCTGGCCTGCCACCTTTGCCGGGAGCTTCATGCTTAGGGTGTGATGGCTGGTCTCACCGCTGATGGTCTCCTCCTTATAGCCGACGGGGAGGTCCGTGCCGCTGTTGCCGGCGCGGAAAGCCCAGACACGGAGGCTGTGTATGAAACTTTCGGCCGCTGGGTTGGCCTCGCTGGTGTTGTCAACGGCACGTGTCACCGTAGGCTCCTGGGTGAGGAAGTTCAGATACAGATAGGTGTCGTTGTCGTTCTCGGCGTCGGTCGTCAGGACATCATCGTTGATGCACGACGCGGCGGCGATGGCCACGAGGGTCAGGGCACAGACCCTGACGGTATGGCGGATGATTTCTCGCGTGTTGTACTTCATGGTGTGTCCTCCTTGGTTATTTCATTCCGATGACATCCTGCAGATTGACTACCCAGTCGTTGACCTTGATCTTGGCCGAGAAGAAGAAATCTGTAGACGCGTTGGCGACATAGAAAGTCAGGAAGTAATTGTCCTGTCGGTCGAGATATTCCTGGTCGCTCCACTGCTGGCTGCGCAGCGACCCGTTGTAGAGTGCCAAGAGCCAGGGCAGGGAGTGGTTGAAGAGCTGACGCCCGGTGCGCTTGTCGGTGATGATGATGCGCTGGTCGGGATGTCCTTCGAAGAGGCGCGATGACTTCAGGTCGTAGACGAGTGCCTTGTCCACGGGTCGTCCGTTTACGTTGGCCTCATTACCCTCGTTGGTCACGAGGTTGGCCTGGTAGGGCAAGTAGATGATGCTGCCCCTGCCATCATTTTTGCCGTAGATGTCGAGGGAGTTGGCGATGCCAGAGATGCGCACGTCGAAGTTGTCGACCTCAAAGCCATCGATGTCATTGCTGTAGGGGATGAGCACCACGCGGAAGTTGTTGGTCCACTTCTTCAGACTGATGGTAGCAGTGGCATCGCGGCCTGTGTAGTCAATGGTGGTGACGCCACTGAAGAGAGGAGCGAAGGCATGGTCGTTGATATTGGCGGCGAGGGTCGCCCGGATGTCCTCTACCGAGGAGGAAGTTCCTGAGAACTGGAACTCCTCGTCGGTGTTGGTAATCTCGCTGGCCTGCTTGCCGCGTGCTAAGCAGGCGAAGGTGTACTTTCCGGGCTCCAGACCTGTAAAGTCCATGGTGTAGCCAGCGGCGAACTGCTCCGCCGACTGGCTCTGCTTGGTGATATACTTCCCGTTGCCATCGAACACGTACACGTTGACATTTCTGACCCTTGTGGTGAAGGCATCGGCTTCCTTCATATTATAGGTATAGTCAAACCGGATCGACACCTTGCTTGCCGGGCAGTCGTCCATGTCGTCCTTGACGCATGATGACAGTGAGAGCAGCACCATGGCTGCGCAGAGAAATGTATTGTGCCAGTCGATGTACATAACAGTCGGTTTTTAGGTTATTACTTTAAAATCACGTTCTGCGTGTTGAGGACCCACGGATTGACAGATACCTCGACGTTGAGATAGTAGAATTCTGTCTCCTTGCCGTTGTCGCCGTTGGGCACGTCAGCCCCAATGTTCCAAACGCTCTTCACGTTGAGCTTGTAGATGGTGTTGCGCAGGATGGAGAACCAGTTTTCACGTGTGTAGTGCGTGTCCTGGATGATCTGACGGTAGTAGACCAATCCCTGAGGGAATATCTGGATGTTGTGAGCGTTGCGGAAGGCTTCGAGGGCAGCCTCGTTGGCGCCGAGCTTGCCTTCGGTGCGTTGCAGGTCTTCCGTGAGCAGCTTGTCGGCCGTCTTGCCGAAGGGGTTGGTGCCGTAGTGGCCGCTCTCGATGATGTCGGCCAGGCGGGTGTAGATCTTACCGTCGTAGCGGTAGAAGGTGCCGTCGGTGAAGTCGGCTTTCTCGTAGGACTTCAGCTCCACCTTGTACTGGAAGTACATAGCCGTAGCGTCATTGTTGAGAGACGTCGTGTTCTCGAAGACATAGTCAGCAGAGGCGCCGGTGACTGCCTTGAAGAAGTCGGGGTTGTCCTGTCTTGTCGCTGTGCCAAACTCACCAAAGGTCTGCCAGTAGCTTAAGCTGTTGGTGGGGAGGGTGAGGTATCCATTGTCCGACCAATGCTGCATGATATAAGTCTTCTTGGCGAGGTTGGAGATGGCATACTTTTCCAGGGTGATGCTCTTGACATTGTCGCGAGCGTCCTGAAGCGCCTCCTTCTGCTGCGTGGTCATTTTGGCGAGGTCTTCAGCCGTAGGCTCCGTGAGGGTGGTAGCTTCGTTTGTCGGTACATCAATACGGGCTACGGCGCGCTCGATGAGAATGGGACTGGACAGCGTAGCTGGCTTATCCTTGTTCTTGTTCTCTTCGGTAAAGGTCACGGTGTACTGGTTGGCAAGGTGTCCGGGATCGTTCTGGCTGAACATGATGAACTGTCCGGGCTTGGCATAGTCGTTGACAAACTTCACATCTCCGGCTTCGATGGTGCTGTTGCCGGGATCGTCCTCAACACCTTTGCCGTTGGCGAGGAAGTAGACCCTATAGGAGGTGCCGACGGTGACGTTCTTGATGGGTAGTTTCACCGTGATGGAGCCGTCCTGTCCTTGTGCGGGCACCTTGGCGTCGTTCCATTCGGCGGTGGTGATAGTCTTCTTGTAGGCTAACGTTCCAGAACCTACAACACCGCTGAAGAGGTAAAGTGTGCCGCTGTTGACGGTGCTCTCCTCGGCGGTGGCCGCCTCTGTGGGGTCTTGCACCGCGGTACGTGTAGCCTTGGCGTTGGTGCCATTGGCTTCGGTGCCCTTGATGGTAAGGGTCATGTAGAAACCATCCGCGGTCTGCGGAGTCGGGGCGCTGTCGGTAGTGTCGTCGCTGCTGCATGCGGTGAAAGACACGCATGCTGTCATGGCGAGCAGTGCTGAGAACAGATAATGGATAGTTTTCATAATTGTACGGGTTTAGAAGTTAATAAATATTTTTTTGGATGAATCTCCGTTGAGTCTGTTGCAGGCTTAGGGGGTGACTTCCTTCTTGTAGACATAGTAGACGGTATATTCCGTTCGCCGGAGTACGGGGTATACCTTTTTGATGAGGAATCGGTGGGCTTCGCCGGCCTTGGCAGCTATAGTGCGCTCCTTTTCATCGGGTGTGAGGTTGCTGTCGAGGATGCCCAGCAAGGTGGTCTTCTGCGGGATGTCGTTCTTCTCAAGATAGTCGCTGACGCCCTGCCAGTCCTCCGCCGTAGAGGTGGTGGTGATGATATTGCGGTCGATGTGGTAGACGTTGGCGAGGTAGTCAGTGAGAGCTACCGCGCGCACCTTGGCGAGTCGTTCGTTGTTAGCATAGCTGCCGTCGGGAGAAGCATAGCCGTGGATGAGGATGGAGGTAATCTTCATCGTAGTGTCATTGCTCACCTGTGAGATGGTCTTGTCGATGGCGGCGAGTTCCTGACGGTTATTGCCCATGTCGGCATGAATCTCGGCGTTGTTGATGGGGAAGGCGAGTCGTGCCACCCCCGTGACGTTGTAGGTCTTCAGCTGTTTGGATTTGACGGGTTCAGCGGTTCTGACGGGCTCCAGCCATTGTCCGGCATCGGTGAGATTGTTGTCGGCCACGAGGGTCTGGTCGCAGCCGCATGCCCCTTCGGCGATGAGGAGCTGTGAGCCCTCCATCCACTTCTGGAAGTCGGTAGTGTAGCGATAGCTCACGGTCTGGCTGATGCCGTTGTGATGCTCCCTGACCGTCAGCGGGTTGGCCGTTACCGACTTGCTGTTGCGCAGGTAGTAGACATACCGTTTGTGTCCCATGACTTCCACAGCAGGCATGCGGAGCGTGTCGGTGGTGTTGACAAGCATTGGCGTGAGGACGAGTCCGGTGTTGCTCTTGAGTTTGAGGCGGTCCATGTTCATGTCGATGAGCACCTGCACCTTGTCGCCCTGGCGCGTCACCTGCTTGCTGCTGATGGTGACCTGTTCGCCGGCGAGCTGCTGGGCCTGTAATGTTGTGGTGCCGAGGGTGAGGAGTAAGGCCCCGAGGGATGCACGCCGTAGCGTGACAGAGAGGATATTGCTTTTCATGGTGTCGTCCTCCTGATTAAAAAACATACACTAAGTTGATAGCCGCCTTTGTGGGTCCCACATAGTGGTGGCCGGCGTTGTCGTCGAGTTTCTCGCCACATTTCTCACACTCGTATTTGTCGTAGCGTGTATAGGCATAGCCGAAGCCTATCTCGGCTTCGAGGTTCCAGTGACGTGACAGTGTCCATGCGTAGCCGTAGGCGATGCCGGCTCCTATGGCCCAGCCCTCGTACCGGTGGTTCTTGACTTGGGAGAAGTCCGTGCCGAGAAAGTTGACATCAAAGTCCACTCCGCCGACATTGTACTGTCCGCCTAAGGCATGGAATCCTATGAAGGAGCCCATCATCTTGTTGCAGAACCAGTAGCGGGCCTCAGGCTGGACGAGCCAGTGCTTCCATTTCTTATTGTCGGAGAAAGTCCACGGGTTGTAGTTTCCCGACACGTCGAGCGTCCATTTCGGTGAGAGGGCCAGCTCCATGCCGACGTTGAAGGTGGTGGTGACGTCATAGACAAGGTTGGTCTTCACTGCAACCTGCTGCGCCTGAACCTGAACGGCGAGTGCCAAGAGCACTAACAGTGTCAGCGGCCTCCTTGCCATGCGTGTGAGAATGGATGTGTTCATATCGCTTGCTGTTTGATTAACGTCTGTGGAAAGTGCTAATGTCTGTGAAGACTGCTGCAAATTTAGGGAAGAGAATTCAAAGGGCAGGTGACAAAAGGCTGTCAGTTGGTGACAACGGGACGAGAAGTTAGTGACATCGTCCTAATTTTTTGGTATAGAAAGTCTTCAAAAGGTTTGCGGATATGATAAAAGTTTCTTATCTTTGCCGAAGTAAGGTGACAAAACCGTGTCACTCCGTGTTGCCATCGGGCTTTAAAGCCTTCTGTCAGTACTAAACAGCCTAAATAGAGTCGTATGAAACACGTACGCTTTGTCTTTCTTTTTTTATCAATGTTGTGTGTCATTACTGTCACGGCTGCATCAAGAAATAAGATGGATAGTTTAGACATTGGGTATATTGATAAAATCTACGTTACCGAGCCGTTGCGGGGCTACCGCTTGCTCCATGAGGCTCATCGTCACCTTGTCAAGACGGGGTGGCGGAATTGTTCACGTGAGCGTTTTGAATATGTTGCCGGTTATGTTTGTTTAAGGAATTTTCGTTATAACGAGGCTTTCCGCCATGCTTTGGTCTTACAGCAACTCGGGGCGCAGGATCTTGATGTGTGGCTCAGAGGTATGAGCCTACAGTGCTCTATTGAGTACAGCATGGGTGACTATGGCCGCCTTGCCGACACCTTTTGGGAGATACGCAAGAAGCTTAGCGATGACAAAGTAATTTCTGCTTCTCCCGCTACAAGGGTCTATAGTCTCTTAGAGTGCGATTATTACCATATTCTTTGTGAGCTGACACCTCGTCACAAGGCTCATGTTCTTGCAGCCCTGAACAAGGCACGGGCCGATATGCGGCGGTTGCAGCGTGAATATCCGACGTCGGTGCACAACTGCAACATCTTCCGTCATGCCTTCGACAATTTGGAGGCCGACATCTACCTTTATAATAAAGAGAATACGCAGGCTGTTGCCTACATCCGTCAGACCCTCGCCGCCCTTGTCAGGGAGCAGCGTCGTGGTGGCGACGGTGTCACCGATGCTGCTGGCTATGACATCCATCGTCTTAAACTCTATGCCCGTCTCGGTCAGGGCTGTGCTGCCCTTGGCAGGAGGCAGGAGGCCAAGGTGGCCTGTGACAGTGCTTTGGCACTTCTCCAGCGCTACCCCCATACCGAGGAGATAACGGGTCGTCTGCTCGATGCCTACAACCGCATGAGTGTCATTCCGCCGAAGGCGGTCCTGGACTTGGGTGAGGATTTTGTGGCGAATAATATGGGCAGCACGTCGCCGGAGTTGCGCAAGGTGTGCGAGGTTCTTTTAGAGGTCTACACCCACGAGGGTGAGCGTGAGAAGAGTCTGAGGATGGTGAAGGTGCTGAAGCAAAATGGTGAGGATGTCAACAAGGCTCGTCGGAGCTACGCCGCTGCCAGCGACAGCGTCCATCGCGAGGTTACGGCCCTGCACCAGGACCTCCAGAGCCAACTTAACCATAAGATACTGTTGGGTGGTGGCATCGCACTGTGCTTGGTGGTCATGGGTGTGCTGATAGGCTTCCACAGACGACTCGTCAACAATTCTCACTTCATCAACAAGCAGATGAAACGGACGGTGTCGCGCACTGTGGCGAAGATCGAGCAGCCTGCCGATGCCGACGAGCTCCGCGACCAGGTGTCAGCTCTTCTCTCCAAAGACCATCTCTATAGCGAGCCCAACCTCAACGATGTTATCTTGGAAAAGGCGTTGGGCATGAAACTCGATGACATCAATAATATTTTAAGTAAGAAGCATCTCTCCGTGCAAAGCATCCTTCTTGACCTCCGTCTGCGCCATGCCTGTCTGCTTTTAGAGTCCACTGATAACGTCTTGGAGTTTATCGCGGAGCAGTCGGGCTTCAGCACGCTGCGCACCTTCTACCGCCAGTTTAAGAAGAAGTATAATGTCACACCCTCGGAATACCGCCGTCTGAGTCGTAACAAAGGCAACACAGTGGCGGTCAATGCGTGAGAGATGCTTCCTTTCCCGAGCTGAACATTCTTATTGCTGCTATCAAGGCGATGAGGAGCAGGATGGCGAGCAGGACAAAGACGTTCTGCCCACCTTGTGCCGTACCTTGTGCAAAGGCGCCAAGCAACGACTGCTGGGCTGCTGCCACCATCGTGGCGGCCACAGCGGTACCGGCGGCACCGGAGAGCTGCTGCAGGCTGTTGATGAGGGCGTTGCCGTCGGCGGAGAGGTCGTGGGGCAGGCGCGAGAGGGTGTAGGTCATGGTGTTGCCGATGCAGAGCCCTTGACCGAAGGTGTAGATGATGTAGAATCCGAAGAACATCCCCGTCGTCAGCCGCTGACCGAAGATGCTGAAGAGCAGCAGGGAGATGAGGAGCAGGCTGTTGCCTGTAAGGATAGGGCGTCGGGCGCCGAGCTTGTCGTAGATGGTGCCGCCGACGATGGCGAGGACGGCTCCCACGATGCAGCCCGGGACGAGGAGGCTGCCGGCGAGGAAGGCACCGGAGTGGTTGACAATCTGAGAGTAGTTGGGGATGACATAGCCCACGGCGAGGGTGGCAAACTGGATGATGAGGATGGAGACAAGGCCGAGGACAAAGTCGCCGTAGGAGAATACCTCATAGCGCAGCAGCGGTGAGACATCGCGTTTCGACATCCTTGTGAAGACGACGCTGCACACGGCTGCGAGGGCGAAGAGCCCGAGGACGGTGGCGCTCAGCCACCCCGCCTTCGAAGCGCTCACGGTGGCTAATATAAAAGATGTGTAGCCCGTGACGATAGTCAGGTATTCTGCGATATGGAAATGTGAGCGTGCCCCGATATGGCTCTTCCTGATGAGCCACAGCCCCAAGATGAGCGAAGGTACGAGGAGGCACAACAGCACGAGGAAGATATAGCGCCAGCCACCGTGGTCGACGAAGAACCCACCCAGCACGGGTCCTACGGCCGGTGCCATGGCAGTGATGAGGGTGCCGATGCCCATGAACATGCCGAGTTTGTCATGTGGGGCTTCGGCGAGAATGATGTTGAACATCAGGGGCAGGGCGATGCCCGTACCCACTCCTTGCAGCATGCGCCCTGTGAGGAGCACGGAGAAAGTCGGGGAGAGGAAGCAGAGCGTGGTGCCGATGATGAAGCAGCCCATGGCCATGAGGAAGAGGCTTCGCGGCGTGAAGTTGCGTTTGAGATACGACGAGAGCGTGATGATGAGGGAGAGCACGAGCAGATAGCCCGTGGTGACCCATTGCACGGTGGCCGTGCCGATGCCGAACTGCTGCATGAGGGTGGGAAAGGTGACGTTCATGGCCGTCTCGCTGACGACACCGCTGAAGGACATCACGCCCGTGGCGAAAATCTTGCCGATTAACTTCAAATATTCTCTGTCTTTCATCGTTATGATTCCTTACAAGGTGCAAAGTTACCAAATCTCCTGCTATAATCGTTTACATTTCTTTTTCATTGCTTGGCAATTGTTGTGTCTATCCTATCCTCCAAAACTTAAAAACTATCAATTTGTAAAGCTATAACGCCTTATCTGTTATTTCAATATGAGCAAAAAGTGGGCAGAAATGTAACAATATGAATATTATATGCAAGTTGAAATAAAAATATTGTCGAAAAATTTGCGGATTGGGAAACAATGGCTAACTTTGCAAACGAATACAAACGACGTTGAAAGAAACTTATCTTATCTTTCTTTCCGTCTCGGCCTGGCGTGGCCTCACGATGATGCAGAAGTAGACAAAAAGAAACAACGGATAAAAGAGATTTTAAGTAAGAGAGAGTAGTTAATAATTGTGTATGTATTAAAGATTGTTCGTATGGATAAAAGGATTCTGATGCTTTTTGCCTGCTTCCTGTTTGTCTTTATGTCTGTGAGGGCGCAAGTGACACAGGTGTCAGGAGTGGTGACCGCCGAAGACGACGGTCAGCCCATTACCGGAGCTTCCATCCGTATTGAAGGTACCAAGATGGGTACCGTCACGGATATCGACGGCAAGTTCCAACTGTCTAATCTTCCAGCCAATGCCCGTACCCTTGTCATTACCTATATGGGCATGCAGACGAAGAAGGTTACCATCAAGCCCAACATGAAGATAACGCTTTCTGCCGACCAGCAGAGCCTTGACGATGTCATTGTGGTGGCCTTCGGTAAGCAGAAGCGTGAGAGCTTCACCGGTTCGGCCGGCGTGATCAAAACCGAAGATATCACCAAATCCCAGTCGAGTGATGCGATAGAGTCTCTGAATGGTAAAGTGGCCGGTGTGCAGATGGTGGAGAGCAACGACCCAGCCGCCAGCAGTCCCACCATTCTTATTCGAGGCATCAGTTCCATCAATGCTGGCACAGCACCATTGATTGTCGTCGACGGACTCCCCTATAATGGTTATTACAGTGACCTCAATCCTCAGGATATAGAGAGCATCAGTGTGTTGAAGGACGCTGCTTCCAACGCCCTCTATGGTGCGCGCGGCGCCAACGGTGTCATCATGATTACTACCAAGCAGGCCAAGCGTGGAAGAGCCACTATTACCGTTGACGCCAAATGGGGTGGCAACAGCGATGGATATATCGACTACGACTATATCACAGACCCGCGTGAATACTACGAGTTATATTATAAAGGTCTCTATAACTACTATCGCAATGCTCAGGGCCAGAGCTCCTACGACGCATGGAAGTCGGCCAATTCCGTCATTGGTGGCGACCGCACTAACGGTGGCCTTGGCTTTTCCGTCTTCTCTGTGCCTAATGGTCAGGCACTCATCGGCCAGAATGGTAAGATGAACCCTCAGGCTACTATGGGTAACGTGGTGACCAATAACGGCAAAAGTTATCTGCTTTATCCTGACAATTGGAAAGATTTGGCTTTTCGCACAGGTCTGCGTCAGGAATATAATGTGAGTGTTTCTGGCGGTAATGACCAGTTCCAAACCTATGCCAGTGGTGCATACCTAAAGAGCGAGGGTGTTAACTACGGTTCTGACTTCACTCGCTACAATGGCATGCTGAAGATGGATTATCAGGCTCGCAAGTGGTTGAAGATAGGAGGTACTGCGCGCTACACCCACAACAATGCGAACAATAACTATGATTCTTTCGAAGGTGCTCTGTCTATGCCCAGCATCTATCCGGCTTTTATCCGTGATGCCAACGGCAATATCCTAACCGATGACAACGGTGCCATGTATGACTATGGCGATGGGCTTGTCACCGGTGTGACGCGCCCTACTGATCAAGGTGCCAACTTCCTTCAGTCCGACAGACTCAGCTACTCAAACAACAATAGCAATGCCTTCGGTTTTTCTGCCTATTCGGATATATCCTTCCTTAGAGATTTTAAATTGACGCTCAACGTCAATGTTTTTGATACAGAGAACCGTATCTCCTATTCTTCGAGCCCCGACTATGGTTATATTGGTTCTGCCTCCGGTGGCGCTGCCGATGCCTACCAGTATCGCACCTATTCTCTCAATATGCAGCAGCTGTTGAATTATAACAAGAACATTGGTAAGCATACTATTTATCTGATGCTCGGTCATGAGTATGAACGTGATAATAGTTTGGAGACCTATGTCACCCGTAATCAGGTCCTTGACTATGCAGCCGACAAAGAGCCGTCGGGTGCCCTCAATCTTGTTGACGGTAATGCCACTACCAGCGTCTACAATGTTGAGGGATATATGTTCCATGCGCAGTACGACTACGCTTCAAAGTATTTTGGGTCCTTCTCTTTCCGGCGTGACGGTTCGTCGCGTTTTGCCAAACATCACCGATGGGGTAACTTCTGGTCGGTAGGCGGAGCCTGGATTATGAGTAAGGAGAACTGGTTCCCCAAAAACACCTTCATGAATATGATTAAGCTCAAGGCCAGCTATGGTGAGCAGGGTAACGACGGTATCGGAGACTTCCGTTATACCAACTTCTATACCATCACCAGTGTTAATGGTAAAGGGGCACTGAACTTCAGCCAGAAAGGTAACGAGGATATCACATGGGAAACCAACGGCAGCTTCAACGCAGGTGTAGAATTTGAACTGTTCAACCATCGTATCACCGGTAGCCTGGAGTATTACAGCCGCAAAACAACCGATATGCTCCTCTTCTTCACCACACCGATCTCTTTGGGATATAGTGGCTACTACGACAATGTCGGCGACATGGTCAACCGGGGCGTGGAGTTTACGTTAAGTGGCGATATCATCCGTACCAAGAACATCAACTGGAATGTGAACTTCAACATCTCCAGCAATCATAACGAGGTAACCTACCTGCCTGACGAGAACAAGACTTACAATGTGGAGGGGCACGCCGGATACGTCAACCTTTCCGATTACCGCTATGTGGGCGAGGGACTTCCCTTGAATACATGGTATATGCCCAAGTACGCGGGTCCTGACAGTCAGGGTCGTTCGTCTTGGTATGTCACCAAGGAGGATGGTACTATAGGTACCACCACATCTCATTCCGAAGCCAGCTATTATCTTTGCGGGGATGCCAATCCTAAAGCTTTTGGAGGCTTTGGAACTACCCTCACGGCCTATGGCTTCGACCTCTCGGCCAGTTTCATCTATTCGCTTGGTGGCAAAGCTTACGACACTGGTTATGCCCGACTCATGGCTTCTCCTTTTGCAGCTGCCGAACGCCGCAACCTGCATAAGGACTTGTGGAACGCATGGTCGGAGGACAATACCAACTCTGACATTCCACGCTTCCAGTATGGCGATACACAGAATGCCTACAACTCAGACCGATTCCTGGTCAGTGCCAGCTCGCTGACTTTCAAGAACCTCTCTTTGGGTTACACATTGCCTCAAGCCTGGGTCTCCAAACTCTCCCTCACCAGTGTTCGTGTTTACTGTATGTGCGACAATCTCTATTATTGGACTGCACGTAAGGGTCTCGACCCGCGCAATAGCCTCACGGGATCTGTCAGCATCACCAATTTCCACCCCATCCGTTCTATTTCGGGCGGTATCACTGTGAAGTTTTAACCTTAAAGAATTGTGTTCATGAAAAAGATATTCAGAAACCTTATTCTGCTGTCCGTGGCGACGCTGACACTCTCAAGTTGCTTGGACGAGGTCACCCCATCAGAGGGTATGACGCAAGAGCAAGTCGAAGGCTCAAAGAAAGGTATCGCTGGCCTGAACAACGCCATCCCTAAGACGCTTATCTCCTTAGGATACAGCTATATCAGTGGTACCTATGGCTGTATCCAACTGTTGACAGACATCCTTACAGGTCAGGCACCAATAGCCTCTACCTCTTGGGACTATTTTATGTATCCGTCTTTGGGTTACTTAGGCAGCAACTACGCTTACAGCTATGATGTATGGAACTACCACTATGCCACCATCAAGCGCGCCAATCTCACCATTGAGGCTGTCAATGATGTGGGCGGGGGCGATAAAGCCTCCGATACCTATGCCGGCTATTTAGGTAACGCATTGGCTTATCGCGCATTTGCTTACCTCAACCTGTCGCGCATGCTCGAATACAAATCCACTGGTGATGCCACTCTCGATGCCTATGCCAAAAGTCATCATGTCTATGGCCTGACAGCGCCCATCGTCACTGAGAAGACAACAGAGAAAGCATCGCAGAACAACCCTCGTGTGCCTTTCTATGTGATGGATCGCTTCATCCTCACCGACCTCAACAAAGCCGAGAAGCTTCTCAATGGCTACACGCGGGAGGCTGCCAATGAGGCCAATGAGGCGGTTGTCTATGGGCTCAAGGCGCGCTTCTGGCTTGACCTGGCCTCGCGCTTCGACTATAAAGCCTCCGACTTACAGGAACAACTGGAGCACGAAGACGATGACTCGCTCTCTGTTTACGACAAGCTCGGTATAACGACAGCTAAGGAATGCTATGCCAACGCTGCCAAATATGCACGGCTGGCCATCAACGAGGGATATCGCCCTTTGACCAAACAGGAATGGTATAACAACAATACGGGCTTCAATACTGCCAACGATGCATGGATTTGGGCAATGCAGATTGGCACAAATGATATATCCTCGGAAGACTGGACGTGGAAAAGCTTTACTTCTTATGTCTCCAGTGAGACGGAGTTCGGTATTGCAGGTCTTCAGACCGACAGCGCCTATCGTGAGATTGACAAGCAGCTCTTCAGTGAAATCAACAATTCGGACTGGCGTCGCGCTACTTGGGTGGCACCGGAAGATGCAGGAAAGAGCAGTGCCGCCACTAAGTATACCACGCTGCTGACGGCCTCTAACTTTGCCCATCTCCCTGCTTACGCCGGATTGAAATTTAAACCGGCAGGTGGCAATATGTCTGATTACAAGGCTGCCAGTGCCGTAGACATACCACTGATGCGTGTGGAGGAAATGTATTTTATTGAAGCTGAGGCCACTGCCTTTACGCAGGGACTCAAGGCTGGACAAAAACTTTTAGAGGACTTTATGAACACGTATCGTTGTGACGTGACATCCGATAATCCCAAACCGTTCAAGTGTACGTCAACTGATACATGGGGATTTGAAAGAGAACTGCTTACACAGAAACGCATTGAGTTCTGGGGAGAGGGGGTCGTCTACTTTGATTACAAGCGCCTGCTCATGGACTTCAATACGGCCTACAACGGCTCGAATACGGATTACTATTACCAGCAGACTAATGATGCAGGATATGTGCATCCTTATATGAACTTCTGTATTCCCAACTCTGAAGTACAGAACAACAAGGGTATTGTCAACAATCCGGATCCGAGAGGCGAATAAATGCGTATTATCCAACTTTATTAAGAATTTCATTATGAGAATCATCAAATATTTCTTGGCCCTGCCTTTAGTCATGGCGCTTATCCTGACAGGATGTTCGGACAATGATGACGACTATCAGCCTGCAGAGCCCTTACAGGCGGGTAATGAGCAGGTGCATTTCTCGCCCGAGAATGTTGCTAAGACAATTATAGGTTCTGAGGACAAAACACGGGAGGTGGCCATCAATATTGTCAGGTCCACGACTTCGGGAACCGTTACGGTTCCGGTTACACTCTCCAATGCCACTCCCGGCATCACCGCCGACCAGCAGGCTACTTTCGCTGATGGAACCTCTACGGCTACCATTCATGTCGAACTGCCTGATACGGCCAAAGCAGGAGACAAATACACTTACACGCTTACCGTATTAGGAGAGAATACCGATCCCTATACGCTGCTCGATGGTGGCTTGTCGTTCTCTGGGACGGCTGTTATTGCCAAGTCGGTGAAGATCTTGTGCGACATCTATTATAGTGATGGCGTGAACGAATCGGGGTCATGGACTGAGAAAGGTTATGACTTGGGAGATGGACTCTATATGCTCTATGACTTCGGTAATAGCGGACATACCGTATATCTTCAGACTAACTCTGAACAAGGTTACACCTTGCCTTATGTAGAAAACGACAAGGACGTCGACCAGTATGACGATAATTATGGTACAAATATCGGTCTGGGGTATTTCCTTTATCCCTGGGGCAAGGAAAAGGCGGCCATAGGCTATGTCTATCTGCTTTCCAGCAAGGGCTATTCGGGTTTTGATGCCACGGATAAGTCGGGATGGTTCTATCTCACGCAATGGTGGCTCAGTAAGGACGAGGAGGCTGACTATTGGGCCAGTTTCTACTTCTGGATAGAAGAATAGTAATATGTCTGCAATGAATAACAGGTAACACTATATCTCTGATATTGTTTACCTTTAATTGTTTCCTTCATGCGTGGCAAATGCCAACGATATTCGTGGCATTTGTCGCGCTTTTCTGTGGCATTTGTCACCGACTTCGCTGGTATATGCCGCGCAACATCCCGAGCATTGCACACTGGAAATGGCATAGACGTGCTAAGGAATGCGGAGGTATGGAATATGAAACGTTTCGGGCATGTTGCTGGTATTCTACGGCTTGGGCGCGTCGAAAATAAGCAGTTGTCATTTGGTACGCAATTTTTTCGTCAGCGTATTCATATTGAATGGCGATATAAATACGAACGAAGCTTGAAGGGCACTTAGGTTGTTTATAAAAAAATCCCCAAGAGCGGAAAACGCTGCGTTTCCGAAAAAAACTGTGAATTTCTCTTGTGTCTTCTTTATATTTTCGCTAAATTTGCAAAAAACAACAAAACTTGTATGAATAGTGAAAATATGAGATGGCACAAGCTGCCAGAGCGTTGCCTTATGGCAGTCTTTATGCTACTCACAGTGATGCTTCCTGCGAGGCTTCAGGCTGCTGATGACGATGTCGTCATCAGCAAGGCTACCGATGAATACCGTGTCGCCATACGTGACGGCAAGTTTGTCGTGGTGAACAGTGCCGAGACCGAATACCAACTCAACAGTACCATCGCGCAGACTATACAGCCAGATGTCTACTATGGTGACTTTATCACCCTGAACAGAGCTGACTGCTCACGTTCCACAGCCTCCTATAAGACGGCGACACCGGAGAATATCTTCTACGACGACACGAAGGTGTGCTTCTTCTCCACCACGCTCGACCGCAAACACCCGAAGGCGACGCTCTCCTATACCCGTACTTTTACCGATGCGCACTATTGGGCACGCGTCTATTTTGCCGACTCCTATAGGATACGCGACAAGCAGGTGACCGTCATCTTGCCACGGCAGTGCAGTCAATGGCGTATCATCCCGATGAACTGCGGAAGCAATGTCCAGCTCACGAAACGTGCCAGCGGGTCCGACTCCGTCTTTACCTTCTCCATCCATGATGTCCCTGCCATCCCAGATGATGACAGTCAGCCGCCTTTGAGCGCCACGCAGCCGCACTTTATCATCGTCGGGCCCTTCGCCAATGTCGACGCTCTCTACCGATGGACCCAACAGATGCAGCAGGTGGACTGCTCGTTGCCCCAGTAAGATGCGCTCATCGCCTCCATCACCAAGGGGTGTCGCACCGATGAGGAGAAGGTCAGTGCCACCTACAACTATGTACAGCGCAACATCCGCTATGTCGCTTACGAGGCCGGCATTGCCGGGCACCGCCCTGACCGCCCCAGCGAGGTGCTCCGCAAGGGCTACGGAGACTGTAAGGGCATGGCCCTGCTGTTGCGTACCCTGCTCCGGGCTGAGGGTTATGATGCGCGCTTAGCCGATATCGGCACGCGCGACATCACCATCCGCATGGGCGACTACCCCTGTCTCGCTGCCTCTAACCATGTCATCTGTGTGATGCGGCTCAAAGGAAAAACCTATTGGCTCGATGCTACCATGGAATACACACCTTACAACTATATCCCGCAGCATATCCAAGGGCAGCAAGCGTTAGTGGAGAATGGCGATAAATACACGTTGGAGACCGTACCGGTGTTGCCGGCTACGACATCGGTCGACCATCTCTCCTACGACTACCGCATTGGTGCCGACGACTCGCTCACAGGAAAAGCCAACTATCGTTTGTCGGGCGACATGAAGGAGTATTTCTTCTCGTTCTACGGCCACCGGAAGAATAAGGACCAGGAGGAGTTTCTCGCTGACAACCTCAACAACGACGACCACAGCAACACTGTCACCCATGTGACCTTCGCCGGCGAGCAGCCACAGAGCGAATGGGCTACCTTCTCGGGCGATGTCACCAACAGTCTTGCCCTGCAGCGCCTTGACGGCGAACTGTATCTGGAGATGAACCCTCACAACAACTATTTCACCATGCGCATTGACACCACGGAGCGTCGGCAGGACTTCATGCTGCCCGTCTGTTGTAATATCGAGCGAGATGTGACCGTCACCCTTCCCGCTGGTGCGCGTGTTACCTTCCTGCCCCAACCTTTCACCAAGCGTCTACCTCAAGGCACGCTCAGCTGCACATTCCGGCAGTCGGGTGGAAAGGTCGTCTTCGTGCAACAGATGCGCATCAGCAACCGCCGCATTCCCCTTGCCGCCATCCCTGACTGGAACAAGTCTCTCGACCAATGGACGGATGCCTGCAACCAGCAAGTGATTATTCACCTATAAATAGATATGTATGAAAAAGCTTTTATTCATCATCGGCTTCCTCTGCTGTGTGGCAGGCGCCCAAGCCTTTAACGAGGACGACTACCGTGCCTATGCCAAGGCCATGCGTGAACAGGTATGGCAGATGAAGGGATTGCCGGAGTTTGACACCCGTCAGTGTCCTGCCAATCTGAAGGGCGAGTCGGCTGTCATCCTTGCCGCCTACGACGAGGTGACGGTAGACCAGAACAAGCGGTTGCGCGCCACGGGGCTCAACTTCTACAATGTGCGCCAGCTGACCTACAACCATATCAAGCGCCGCCTCGTGGCTATCAACGACAAGCAGGCACTGGACTATTACTCGCAGTTCGACTATCAGGCCTTCAAAAAGCAACATACTTTCGGCATCGGTGACGACGTGCACTGCTCTGCCCTCGGCGTGCGCGTCATCAAGCCCGACGGAACCGTGCGTGAGGTCAGCGCTGACGAGTTCGTGCAGAATGCCGAAGGTAAGAAAGGCAAGGAGAAGCGTGAGAAACTCACCGTGCCGGGCTTGCAGGTCGGCGACATGATAGACTTCTTCGTGGCTACCATGGAGCAGCTGCGTGAGGAGAACATCCCACCCATCATCATCTCCTATATCAACGACTATCCCACGATATCCTACCGCGTGCATATCGTGACCGACAAGAACCTCACAACGCAATATCGTACACTCAACGGCGCACCTGACTTCACAGCTTCTACCGATGACGACGACAATATTGTGCTCGACGCCAAAGTCAGCAACATCACAGCAACGGAGCCTGACCTCTGGTATAACCCTATCCGTCAGACACCCTCCACCATCCTCTATGTCACAAGCAAAAAGATAAGAACGGAGTGGGTGCCCATCAGCGTTAAGGATAAAGGGTTACACGCCAACCCCGATGCCAATACCATCATCAAGGACGACTGGGACTTCTGGGAGACAGTTTATGCTATTCAATCTAAGGCCAGGGGTGACGAGGTGAAGGCGTGCCGTAACAATCCTGCTCTCACCACAGATGAGCAGAAAGCCGACTTCCTCTACAAGGCGCTGATGCAGAAGCACTGCAGCGTGTCGGATCAGGAGCACCGCTTCAACAACCCTGCTTCCTTCATCGTGGAGCTTGCCAACTGGTTCAAGGCGGTGAAGATACCTTTTAGCCGCCTCACTACGACGACCACGGAGGCCGAGCCTGTCGACAAACTCATCAGCTATAAAGACACCCAGTGGCTCCTCAAGGTCGGTAACCACTACTATGCCTTCAATCAGGGCCCGATGGGGCCGGGCTATATCCCTGCTAACCTGCAAGGTCAGAAAGCCATGATGCAGGCTGACGGTAAGAACTTCAAACAGGAGGCTGTGGCGCTCGTGCTGCCGCAGTCTACGGCGCAGGATAATGTGGCCTCAGCGGCTGTCAGCGTCATGTGGGACGGTACCACGGCACATATCATCCGCCGGAACAGCATCAGTGGGGCTCCTAAGGAACGCTTCTCGTTTGCTCTGCCTACCACCGAGCAACTCACCAATGAATATGCTGACCAGATGGGGCATTCCTTCTTCCGCTATGGCGATGACTGGACAAAGAAAGAGAAACGGTCACTGGAAGAGACTATCGGTAAACAAAAAGAGCAGCAAAAGGACATCTTCAAGGATGAGGTGAACGACTTCCTTGGTGAGGATCCGCTGTCTGTGGACAGCTTCTCCATCGGTTCCTTAGGTATCAATGAGCCGTATGCCCCCATGCACTATATGGTGGCTTACAGCCAGAACGGTCTGGTGAAGAAAGCAGGACCCAACCTTATTCTTGCCATCGGCAAGCTGATAGGCGACCAGCTGAAGATAGAAGGCCGTGACCGCAAGCGCACTGTTGATGTGGTACGCACGGCACCTGTCACCTATAGCTATCAGCTTAACGTCCAGCTGCCTCAGGGCTATAAGGTGTCTAAGGATGCCCTCGCCGCGCTGAACACCTCGGTTAGCAACGCTGCCGGGCGCTTCGTCTCACGCGCGTCGGTATCGGGTGACACCATTGTCATCAAGGTGGAGAAGGCATACAACCACTATGTGGAGCCTGTGGCCAACTGGCAGCAGCTGCTCAGCATTGTCGATGCCGCCTATAACTTCACACAGAAGCAGATTGTGGTGAAGCGATAGGGAAAGGACGTCTTTCCGAATTTTAACAAGAAGCGGGCAGCTTGCTTACTCTACGGCAAGCTGCCCGCTTTTGTCTTTAAGGAATGTGAATCCAGGTGCAGTTCGTGTGCGTGTGACCTTATCTGGCTAAGAAACAGCAGAAGCTGACAGAAGCTATTTGTCCGTCGGGCAAGCTTGGGGATTTTGTGTCACCCGTTCTATCTTTCTTGTCCGGACCACGAGCGGTACTGCCTCCACAAAGACGTTGCTTGTGCTCAGGCCCATTGCCTTAGGAGCACTCTGCTTGAGATGGTGCACAAGATTATATATGGTCATGATGAAACGTGCCTTGGGGGTGAACACGTTGAACTCAGCATATACTCGCTTGATAAAGACAAAGATGAAGTTACCCGCCACATGATGGCGGCGCAAAGAGTCGTAGCCGCTCTCAAGCGCAAACTTGCCATTTCCCACCTGGTCCTCAATGACCTGTCGGAGATAGAGGTTGACATAGGGTTGCACGCGGAAGCCTAAGTGGAGATTGATACGGTAGAGAGTGCCCGGTATCAGTTCGTAGAAGTCATAGCTGCGTTCATTGGGCGTGTCTTCGTAATCGGTATGCAGTAAGATATAGTGGTCGGCACGCATGGGATGCTTGTTGATGATGGAGTAGAGCACCTTCTGCTCCACATCGTATTTACCACTGAACCGACTCATATACACGATGTTGGTGGCAAACTTGGAAATAGAGCTATCGGACTTGATATCCGACAGCACATCATAGTACTTTCTGATGTCGCGACGTTCCACAAAGGTGTTTCTAATCTTGTCGGCGTTGAACCACACGTACATCACAAGACAGATGGTTCCGGCCAGTAGCATGGTTACCCAGCCGCCGTGCATGAACTTAGCTAAGTTTGCGACAAAGAAAATGCTCTCTAAGACTACAAAAAAGCCAATGACAGGAATCACCATGCTCCACGGCATTTTGTTTTGTTTAAGATAGCAGCCTAATAGTAAGGTTGTCATCAGCATCGTCACCGTGATAGCCAGTCCGTAGGCTGCTTCCATATTGCTGGAGGTCTGGAAAAACAGGATGACGATGATGCACAGCACGTAAAGGCTGATATTGATAAACGGTATGTACAACTGTCCTTTGATATCGGTAGGATACTTGATGTGCTGCCGCGGCCAGAAATGGAGGTTCATCGCCTCACTAAAGATAGTAAACGACCCGCTGATCAATGCCTGACTGGCCACGATAGCCGCAATTGTAGCCATTGTGATACCTACGGGTAGGAAAGCATGCGGCATAATGGCATAGAAAGGATTCGTGCCGGGAGCAAACTGTCCGGCATGGGCGATGATCCACGCACCCTGACCGAGATAGTTGCAGATGAGCATAGTCTTGACAAAGGCCCAGCTCACCCGGATGTTATGCTTCCCACAATGCCCCAAATCGGAATAGAGCGCCTCGGCACCGGTCGTACAGAGAAACACGGCACCCAGAATGAGAAACCACTCCGGGCTGGTGGCTAATAGGTGTACGGCATACCAAGGATTGAAAGCCTTGAGTATCACCCAGCTGTCACTCACATGCGTAAGTCCCAATATGCCAATCATAGAGAACCATAACAACATCAATGGTCCGAAAAGCTTGCCAATGGCACTGGTACCATACTGCTGGATGAAGAACAGCACCGTGAGGATGGCTATGGCAATAGGGATGACAGGTGTGGAAGGCTCGTAAGTGCGCAGACCCTCTATGGCTGACAGGACCGTGATGGATGGCGTAATCACTCCGTCGGCAACGAGGGTGCTCGCCCCGATGATGGCAAGGAGATAGAGCCATGCACTGCCATGCTTCCTCACGAGTGCATAGAGTGCCAGAATGCCACCCTCTCCGTTGTTGTCTGCTCGCAGTGCCAGCACAACGTATTTTAATGTTGTCTGGAAAGTGAGTGTCCAGATGATACACGACACCGCGCCTATAATGTAGTCGGGAGTCACAGCGGAGGTGGCACCGACTATTGCTCTCATCACATAGAGTGGTGACGTTCCTATGTCGCCATAAACGATGCCTAAAGTCACTAACAATCCCATCACACTGAGTCGATGGGACATCTTTCCCGAAGAAACTATCTTTGAAGTCATAAATATTATCCTATAAATGTGTGCAATATTACTAAAAGCATGCGAGATAGCTTTATATTACACAATATTATTTAGAATAATTAACCTGGCTTCAAGACGCTGTCTGGCGGCAAACTGTGCGAGAGGCTTTTCTTATTACCCAAAATATTAAACGATATCTTGTGACGACCGTCACACGATCTTGTGACGATATCAGTTATCAGATGGATATGGTCCAGCGATATTCTTTCAGGCGAATTCTCGCTATGCCGTCTTTGCCGGTCTCTACAGTCACGCCCTCAGCTTCCAGCAGCTGTCGCTGTTCAGGCCAGTGTGGTGCGAGCCGCCCTGCGGCATTGACGACGCGGTGACAAGGCAGATGAAGGGATGACGGCATGGTGGACAGCAGATGCCCGACTTGACGTGAGAGATGGGGACAGCCGGCCAACCGTGCGATGTCGCCGTAGGTGAGCACATGCCCGCGGGGTATCTGCGCGACGATGTTGGAGATGTCGGACCTTAGTTGCTGCATATCAGTTCTTGCCATAATGCAAAGGTAAGATAAACGCAGAAGACGACAAAGAAAAGAAACTTATTTCTTTCTCATAGATTGTTTGTGCGTTGTGTATGAGCATGTTACGCCGCTTAATAGACAGTCTCTATGGCCCGATAGAAAATGTCTGTTGTGGCAATGAAAAGAATGTCCTATCTTTGCACCAGAAAAAATAAACAGAGTATTAATCATTTAAAACACAAGAATTATGAAGACTACAGAAATCACAGGACTGAATGTACAGCGCACAGTAGAGGTTGTCAACGCATTGCAGCAGTTGCTTGCTGACTTCCAGGTTCACTATACCAACCTCCGCCATCTCCACTGGTTCGTCAAGGGCCACAGCTTCTTCATCATGCACGAGAAGTACGAGGAGCTCTACGACGATGCTGCCGAGAAGATCGACGAGGTCGCCGAGCGCATCCTCCAGCTTGACGGAGCTCCCGAGAGCCGTTTCTCGGTCTATCTCCAGACCGCTCAGGTCAGCGAGCTCAATGGTGTGGCATGCGGCCGCGAGGCAGTAGGTTATGTTCTCGACACGCTGCGCACCCTGATAGCCGACGAGCGCCAGGTGTTACAGAAGGCTGCTGAGGTCGGCGACGAGGTGACGGTAGCACTGATGAGCGACTACCTCAAGGCTCAGGAGAAGACGGCTTGGATGCTCACCGCATTCAGCGCACACCACGAGGAGAAGTAAGCGATAACGGGTGCGGGGTCATGCTTCTACATATTTCCACGCTGTTACGGTTCTTTCCTTAGTAGAGAAGTTAATGCCCACCTTGAAGACACGTCTCCCGTCGTGTTTCCAGGGTAGGGCATAACCTTTGTCATCAATCTGAGTCAGTGCTTCTTCTGCCGACTTGTCCAACTTCAATTCCATGACAAAGATGGCAGTCTTTGTCTGCACGAGGATGTCCACACGTCCTTTAGCGGTGCGTGCTTCGGCCTGAATGGTGAAATTCAGTACTTCAAAAATGGTATAGATGATAGCCTGGAAATCCTTCTCATGGTTCAGATGCATGTCGTAGGGGAATCCGGCGAGGAATACTTGCAACGTTTCCATCGCACGGTCAATGTCGTTAGCTCGCATGGCATTGCCGAAACTCAAGCCAAACGATGTGCGCTGTCTGCCATAGTGGGGAGCCAGATAGTTCAGAGTAAAGGTATTGAAACCTTGTCTGACCTCTTCATTGGGAAAGGCGAGTGTATAGACACCATGCTCATAATCCTTGATGGTGATATATCCACTTTGGTACAGAACGGGTATGGGGTCACTGGCTTGCTCTGTGGGAGCGTCGAACTGGTCCTTTGTTGCCATCAGATCTTCGAGATCAGGAGTGAGCATGTCGCTGCTTCGCATCAGGTCTAAGAGAAAAGTCGGTGTGCCGGTAGAGAACCAATAACTTTGAAAGTCCCTGTCGGTGAAAGCATTCAGCAGACTGTATGGATTGTAGATGTTTTCACCGTGGGGCGTAAAACGATAGCCGTCATATTGCTTTCGCAATTTATCAACGGTCTCGTCGAAAGTTATGTCATTGGCTTGGGCAGTCTCCATGATACCTTCCTGGAAATTGTCAAGCATCTCCTGCTCTGTGATTCCGCAGATGGCCGCAAACTCGTCCTTCATGCTAATGTTGGTGATGTTGTTCAGTTCAGAGAAGATGCTCATCTGTGAAAACTTGGTAATACCCGTCAGAAAGACAAACCGCTCAATACCCTCGTTGGCTTTCAGCGGGCTGAAAAAGTCTCTCATGATATTGCGGATCTGTTTCTGTAAGCTTTCGTCAGTAATACTGTCAAGCATGGGAGCGTCGTACTCGTCGATGAGGATCACGGCCTGCTGCCCCGTTTGTTTGACAGCTGTGCGGATAATCGTGTTCAGCCGGGCACTATAGTCACGCAGGTCTGTAGGGATGATGTGGTATTGCTCTTCGCAGATGCCAAGAATCATATTCAACACTCCGTGCAGATTCTCAAGACTGTAGTATTTTCCACGGCTTAGGTCGAGGTGGATGACGGGGTATTTCCTCCACTCTGTCTCCAGTTGCTCTATAGCGAGACCTTTGAAGAGTTCCTTCCTACCTTCAAAGTAGGCTTGCAGCGTAGAGATAAGCAGTGATTTGCCAAAGCGGCGCGGACGGCTTAGGAAGTTGTTCTTAGTGCCATTGACCAACTTGTAGACAAATTGCGTCTTGTCTACGTATGCCATTTTTTGCTTAATAATTTCCTCAAAAGTCTGTATTCCGACTGGATAGTTCCTTGCCATCTTACGCTCTTATTATTTTATTGGCAAAGATAGCTGAAAATAATGATATTACAAAATAATAGCCGGGGCTTTTCTTTTTTCTGAGGATTTCGGCTGCAAATGTACAGCATTCCCGGCTTCTGGCCAAGAGGTGCGCTGGAATATTGTAGTCCGACTCTTACTGACCGCCTCTATCTGCTCTCATGTATGCTCTTTGACAGGAGCAGGTAGAGGTGCTGAAGTGTCAGCGATTTGTCCATCAACAGGGCTTGCGCATTGATAACGTTCTCGTCGAAGCGCACAGCGGGGCCTGTCTGCGCCTCATGGGGCGAGAGTGTGTGCACCTTCTGGGCTGTCTCGTCGATGAGGGGCAGCATGACGTCGAAGGGAATGCCATGCTCGGCGAGAATATCAGAAGAGATGTCATAGCAGTGGTTGACAAAGTTGCATGCCCATACCGCAGCGAGATGCAGGTATCGGCGGTCTGCAGAAGACAGGGTATAGACGCGCTGCGTGATGGAGTTGGCCAGGGCTTTGATAACCCTTTCTGCTTCGGGGTCGTTATATTCTATAAAGGTGGGGATGACGGAGAAGTCCACCTCGCGGCTCTTGGAGAAGGTCTGCATGGGATAGAGGACGCCATGGTGGGCGGCAAAACCGTAGAAGACCTTCATTGGCATGGACCCGGCGGTATGGATGAATACACCTTTCTGACATCTCTGGCAGACTTGTGCGACCACATGGGCCAGGGCATCGTCTTTGAGGGAGAAGAAATATGCGTCAGCGTCGGTGATGATGCTGTTGATGTCGTTAGTAGCCTCGCTGTGGAGCGTCTCAGCCAGTGTGGAGGCTGAGGCTATGGTCCGGCTGTAGACCTGACAGACATCGTGGCCGGCCTTCCTCAGAGCCTTGCCAAGGTTGGTGGCAAGGTTGCCGGCTCCTATCAATACGATTCTCATAGATGTTGTTTTGCTGTTGTCATTCGTTTCTGAGCAGTGCCGGGTCACTCAGTGCGGCACCGATAGCTGTGCAGAACTCACTCCTCCCAGGGATGATGAAGCGCACGTTGTAGAGCTTGTCCAGTTTGGGATAGATTTCCTTGCACTGTGGTAGCCGTGAGAGGTTGCCAATGAGCACGTAGTCGCGGATGCCACTGTTCAGCGAGCTGAGGATTGTTGCGGACCCGATGGCCTGGAGGACCATGCAGATGAGTCCTTTGGCGATGTCTTCGCGCCGGGCGTTGCCCTGAGCGTTGGCGAAGAGGCTGGCAGTGGCATCCATGGGCAGGCCGGGCAGCGGGCGCACGGAGATGTCGCCGATGCTGAGGTTGATATGCGAGATGTCGCCCTCCATGGCCATCTCTGTAATCTGCTTGATGTCATCCGTTTGCAGCAGCAGGCGGCTCAGACCGTTGAGAGTGCCGCCACCGATGCCGATGCCGCCGATGTGATGGATATCACCATTGTCGTATGACACCAGAGAGGTACCTGTTCCCATTGACACCACTATCATCCGGTCGAGGCGCGACTCAAAGGCAGCACCGAGACCGTCGGCGACAAACTCCTCGACATGGTGTGTGGACAATCCGTAGATGTCGTCATTGATATAGGCGGCGCCAACACCGGTGAGCATGACGCGGTCTACGTCGCTGAGGTCGATGGCGTTGTCGTGAAGGAACTTGCCGAAGGCACCGTAGAGAGAGGTGACGGGGTCGGTGGCTTTGATCCATAGCGGCGAGATGACTTTTCCATCACTGATGCCGACAATCTTCGTTGTAGAGATGCCTACGTCGATGCCAATAGCTATTTTCATAATGTTGAGTTATCTGTATGATTAATCCGCAGTTGCAGCTGGTCGATGATGTCTGTCGCCACCTTATCCTTGCTCTTCTTGGGATAGTCTATTCTGCCCTGTGATGAGATGATGGCTATCTGGTTGTCGTCGCTGCGGAAGGTGGTACCGGGGATTCGTGTGGAGTTGAGGACGATGAAGTCGGCGTTCTTCTTTCTGAGCTTCTCCTCGGCGTTCTTCTCCTCGTTGTTTGTCTCCAGGGCAAAGGCCACGATATGTTGCCGTTCCGTCTTCATCCTGCCCAGTGCGGCGGCGATGTCTTGCGTCGGGACGAGGTCGATATGCAGTCCGTCACCTTCCCGTTTTATCTTTTGGTCGGCTACTTGTGCGGGTTTGAAGTCAGCCACCGCAGCACAAAGTATGGCAGCGTCTTCGTTGGGGAACGCTTCTGTAGCGGCGTGGTACATCTCTTCGCAGCTCTCCACGTCAATGCGGTGGATGTCGGGATGGCATTGCAGGGCTACGGGCCCGGCTATCAAGGTCACCTCAGCACCTCGCCGCCTACATTCCTCAGCGAGGGCGAAGCCCATCTTCCCGCTGGAGTAGTTGCCAATGAAGCGCACGGGGTCTATCTTCTCATAGGTGGGTCCGGCGGTGATGAGGATGCGCTGGCCGGATAGAGTAGGGGATGGGGCTTGGAGGTCCTGTGCTGCCTCCTCAGTCTGCTCCAGCGCCTTGTCTAAGGCTTCGATGATATTTTCCGGCTCTTCCATACGTCCTTTGCCTTCCAGTCCAGAGGCGAGAAAACCGCTCCCGGGCTCTATGATATGGTTGCCGTAGCTGCGCAGAATATCAAGGTTGTGTTGTGTCGACGGGTGCCTGTACATATCCAAGTCCATGGCGGGAGCGATGAATACGGGCGCTTTCATCGACAGGTAGGTGGTGACAAGCATGTTGTCGGCCACACCGTTGGCCATCTTGCCCAAGGTGCTGGCCGTGCAAGGAGCGATGAGCATGGCATCGGCCCACAGACCTAAGTCGACATGTGAATGCCAGGTGCCGTCGCGCTGTGAGAAGAACTCGCTGATGACGGGCTTGTGGGTCAGCGTGCTCAGTGTCAGCGGCGTGATAAACTCCTTCCCCGACGGGGTGATGACAACCTGGACCTCGGCTCCGCGCTTGATCAACCCGCGGATGATGAGGCACGATTTATAAGCGGCAATGGAACCGGTGATGCCTAAGACTATCTTCTTTCCTTTTAGCATTTTCCTATGCAGTATGTTATAAAATGAGGTGTAGTGTTAAGACTTTTGACTTATTGGCTACAAAGTTACAAAATAATTGTCTATCTTTGCACTGGAAAAACAACTAATAAGTAATGGGGTACTTAACAACAGACAAGAAAAAGATTACAACCAAGACATTTTCCGAAATGAAAGCTGGCGGCGAGAAGGTAGCCCAACTCACTTCCTATGACTTCACCACGGCGGGTATCGTCGACCGTGCCGGCATCGACTCTATCCTCGTCGGCGACTCTGCCTCCAACGTGATGGCTGGTAACGAGACCACGCTGCCTATCACTGTCGACGAGATGATCGTCTATGCGCGTAGCGTAGCGCGTGCTTGCCACCACTGCCTGGTGGTATGCGACATGCCTTTCGGTTCCTACCAGGTGAGCCGTGAGGAGGCTGTGCGCAATGCCGTTCGTATCATGAAGGAAACTGGTGTTGACGCTGTGAAGATGGAGGGAGGCGCTGAGATTGCCGATACCATCCGTGCCATCATCCAAGCCGGTATCCCTGTGGAGGGACATTTAGGTCTCACCCCGCAGAGCATCCATAAGTTTGGTGGCTATGGTCTCCGTGCCAAAGAGGAGGCTGAGGCTGCCAAGCTCTTAGCCGACGCCCACGCTCTCGACGAGGCAGGCTGCTTCGCTATCACACTTGAGAAAGTCCCGGCGAAGCTCGCCGCTCAGGTCACTAAAGAGGTGAAGGCTGTGACGATAGGTATTGGCGCCGGACCTGACACCGACGGTCAGGTGCTCGTCTATGCCGATGCGCTCGGCATGACGCAGGGCTTCAAGCCGAAGTTCCTCCGACATTTTGCAGACATGGCACAGTGCATGACCGATGGTGTCCACGCCTATGTCGATGCCGTGAAATCCGGTAACTTCCCCAATGCCGAGGAAAGCTATTAAAAAAGAAGTCCGGAAGTCCGGAAGTCACAGAAGTCCAGTCAGATGTCTCTTGGGTAGAAGATGAACATCATGCTCATCATCCCAACCTGCTAATGACTGGACTTCTGCGGCTTCCGGACTTCCGGACTTCTGTAGTAGCTTCCGGAACTTCTTTTATAGCTTGTTTCCCTCTTTTGGGAACACGATGGTGGGCTTGAAGGTCTTGGCCTCCTCAAAGTCCATGATGGCGTAGGAGATGATGATGACGGTGTCGCCAATCTGTACCTTGCGGGCAGCGGCGCCATTGAGGCAGATGCAACCGGAACCACGCTCCCCCTTGATGATATAGGTCTCGAAGCGCTCGCCGTTGTTGTTGTCCACAATCTGTACTTTCTCACCAGCAATCATGTTGGCAGCGTCCATCAGGTCTTCGTCAATGGTGATGCTGCCAAGGTATTTCAGGTTGGCGTCGGTGACGGTCACACAGTGCAGTTTGCTCTTGAGTACTTGTATTTGCATGTCTTTTTTGTGCTAACTTATTTGTCCTCTGGGGATTTGTATTTGATATGGTCGATGAGTCGGATAGGCGTCTTGCCGCAGTAAACGGTGATGCATCCCACGACGTAGTCGCTGTCGTCCCAGTTGTCTACGTCGAGAAGTGTGTTGCCGTCTACAATCTCAAAGTATTCCACGTCCAGTCCGTCGATGGCATTGATGTCGGCCACCACTTTGTCATGGGTCTCTTTGACGGTGTGGTCTTTAGCATATTCCACACTCTCCTTGAGTGCTTTATAGATGTTGGGAGCTATGGCGCGCTCGTCGGGAGCTAAGAGCGTGTTGCGGGAACTCTTGGCCAGCCCGTCGGCATCGCGGACGATAGGGCATTCCACAATCTTTATCAGCTTGTCATAGCCGATGTATTTCACCAGACGCTTCACCACGGCAATCTGCTGCCAGTCTTTCTCACCGAAATAAGCACGGTTGGGCTTCACAATATAGAAGAGACGGCTCACGACCTGGCAGACACCATTGAAATGTCCGGGGCGCTTGGCACCTTCCATGACTGTAGACTGTGGTGGGAACTCGAAGTGGCGGGTGTCGGGAGTGGGATACATCTCCTTTACCGATGGAGCGAAGACATACTGGGCTCCGCAAGCCTCACAGAGCTTGCAGTCGGCATCCAAGGTGCGCGGATAGCGCTCCAAGTCGCCTTTGTCGTTAAACTGAGTTGGATTGAGGAAGATGGACACTACTGTAGCCCCGTTATCCTTGACACTGCGTTTGATGAGTGAGGCGTGACCCTCGTGAAGGGCGCCCATGGTTGGCACCAGGCCAATCTCCTTGCCTTCCTGGCGGGCACGAAAGAGCTCGTTCTGAAGGTCAACAATTGTTGTGAATACTTTCATTGCCTGTTTATGTTACGGGAGTGCAAAGTAACAACTTTTTTGGCTAAAAGACAAGAAAAGGCCTGTATATTTTCTCTTTAAAACAAAAAAGTCATCAAGCGGAAAGCTTGATGACTTTTGTTGGGGTACTCGGACTCGAACCAAGAATGACAGGACCAGAATCTGTAGTGTTACCATTACACCATACCCCAAAATGTCCTTGCAACCGTGGTGGTTAACAATCGTTGTGGTTGTTTTCCTGATTGCGGGTGCAAAGGTAGAGAGTTTTTGCGAACCGACCAAATGTTTTGGCGTTTTTTTTCAAAAAAAGTTTGTTTTACCCCATTTTTCCGTTTCTTTGGACCGCTGCGAGCGGTAAAATACAAAATTAAACTAATAAATTTTGTGTTTATTTCTTTTAGCGTTAACTTTGTGCAATGATATAGACACATTGTATTATTACATGGTCTATTGAAGAGCGTTCATCGCGAGAATTAGAACAATAACATTTATTACATTCATATTTACGTAAATACTTTTAATGGATTCAACATCAACAGAGAAACTTTTACATATTATTACAGACGCCATTGACGATAAGAAGGGCGAGAATGTCGTCACCATTGACCTGCGGCATATCGACGGCGCCATCACCAACTACTTCGTCATCTGCACCGGCAACTCTCCGGCTCAGGTGGAGGCCATCGCCCAGTCGGTGGGTGACAAGTGCCGTGAGCTGGCTGGCGAGCGCCCAGTAGGTGTCAATGGCCTGGGAACCGACCAGTGGGTGGCCATCGACTTTGTAGACATCATCGTGCACATCTTCCTCCCCGAGCCACGTGAGTTCTACGACCTCGAAAACCTTTGGGAAGACGCCCGAAAGGTAGGATAGTGCCACAGTGTTACCGTAACAGTCTCGCCAAGAGGCTTTTCTTAAACCAAGAACTTAAATATGGACAACAGACAATACAGACCCGGCGGCAATAATCAGCCCAAGATGCCACGTTTCAATATGAACTGGCTCTACATCATCGTGGCGATCGTGCTTGCCATTATGTTATTTTCAGGCGGTGGCAACTCCATCGTCAAAGGCACCGGCGCAAGCCAGGATGTCTCGTACAGTGATTTTAAATCTTATGTGGAGAAAGGCTATGCTCAGCGCATCGTCATCAACAAGACGGAGAACACCTTGCAGATGTTCGTCAAGCCGAAGTATATCCGCACCGTCTTCCACATGGATGCCCAGCAGGTGGGCACCAGCCCCAGTGTCAACGTGCAGTTTGGCAGCGTCGACGAGCTGGAGAAGTTCCTCGATGCCCAGCAGGCCAAGAACAAGTTTGCCGGCTATAGCTACGACAACGAGCGTGGGTCCGACATCTGGAACATCCTCATCAACCTGGCGCCGCTCATCTTCTTTATCCTGATGTTCTGGTGGCTCAGCCGCGGCATGAGCGGTGGCATGGGCTCCGGTGGTGGCGGACTCTTCAGCGTGGGCAAGAGCAAAGCCAAGCTCTACGAGAAGGGCAACGAGATGGGCATCACCTTCAAGGATGTCGCCGGACAGGAAGGTGCCAAGCAGGAAGTCCAGGAAATTGTCGACTTCCTAAAGAATCCAAAGAAATATACCGAGTTAGGTGGTAAAATTCCTAAGGGTGCTTTGCTCATCGGTCCTCCGGGAACGGGTAAGACGCTCTTGGCCAAGGCCGTAGCCGGTGAGGCCGGTGTGCCGTTCTTCTCGATGTCGGGCTCCGACTTCGTGGAGATGTTTGTCGGTGTGGGTGCCAGCCGTGTCCGTGATGTCTTCGCGCAGGCTAAGGCCAAGGCGCCATGCATTATCTTCATCGATGAGATTGATGCCGTGGGACGTGCCCGCAGCAAGAATCCTTCCATGGGTGGCAACGATGAGCGTGAGAACACCCTCAATGCCCTTCTTACCGAGATGGACGGCTTCGGCACCAACTCCGGTGTCATCGTCTTAGCGGCCACCAACCGTGCTGACATGCTCGACAAGGCTCTGCTGCGTGCAGGACGTTTCGACCGCCAGATTCATGTCGACCTCCCCGACCTGGCCGAGCGCAAGGCCATCTTCAAGGTTCATCTCAAGCCCCTCAAGGTCGACGAGACCCTCGATGTGGACTATTTAGCCCGTCAGACACCGGGATTCTCGGGTGCCGACATCGCCAACGTGTGCAATGAGGCCGCCCTCATCGCCGCCCGCCACAACAAGAAGACGGTGACGAAGCAGGACTTCCTCGACGCCGTAGACCGTATCATTGGCGGTCTGGAGAAGAAGACAAAGGTCATGACTTCTGAGGAGAAGCGCAGCATCGCCATCCACGAGGCCGGCCATGCCACTATCAGTTGGTTCTGTCGCTATGCCAACCCCCTCGTCAAGGTCACCATCGTGCCGCGTGGGCAGGCCCTCGGCGCCGCTTGGTATCTGCCTGAGGAGCGTGTCATCACTACTAAGGAAGAGGAGCTCGACGAGATCTGTGCCCTCTTGGGTGGCCGTGCCGCCGAGGACCTCTTCGTAGGTGCCATCTCTACTGGTGCCATGAACGACCTGGAGCGCAGCACGAAGGCAGCCTTCGGCATGGTGGCCTATACGGGTATGAGCGACCGTCTGCCTAACATCTGCTATTATAATAATGATGAGTATTCTTTCCAGCGGCCTTACAGTGAGACCACGGCAAAGATCATCGACGACGAGGTGCTGAAGATTGTCAACGAGCAGTATGCCCGTGCCAAGGAGATCCTCACGCAACATAAGGAGGGCCACGCCAAGCTGGCGCAGCTGCTCTTTGAGAAGGAGGTCATCTACCACGACGATGTGGAGAAGATCTTTGGCAAACGCCCTTGGGAGAGCCGTTCCGAGGAGCTGATGAAGGAGAACGACAAGTTGGAGGCTGAGAAGGCTGCCAAGGAGCAGGCTGAGGCCGAGGCTTCCGCTCCCAAGCTCGAGGATATGCCCGATGTCGTCAAGCAGGCGCAGGCTGAACACGACAAGGCTGTGGCTGCCAAGAAAGAAAAAGAAAACGAGGAGGCCTAATATTCCTAATATGCCTAATGAGCCTAAAGGGCCCAATAGGCATATAGCCCCCATAAAAATAATATCTCAATGTCAGAAAAACAGCGTAATCTCATCGTCCGAACCATTACCGGCGTCCTCTATGTCGCCATCATGGTGGCCGGATTTCTCAACCCTCGTGCCATGGTGCTCCTCTTCTGCATCATCACCGGCATGACGGTATGGGAATACACCGGGCTTGTCAACGACCGTGTGGCCAATGTCAATGTCAACCGCTTCATCTCTACGGTCGGTGCCGTCTACCTCAACATTGCTGTGGCGGCATGGAGCGTGGACTATGTCAGAGGCTTTGCCGTCATGCTGCCCTATATCCTCACCATTGTCTATCTGCTTATCAGTGAGCTTTATCTCAAGAACAAGGATGCCGTCACCAACATGGCCTATACCATGCTGGCACAGATGTATATCGCCCTGCCGCTGTCTATGATCAACATCTTAGCTTTCAAGCGCGATGTCAACGGCGACTTCAGCGGCATTGACATGCTGCTGCCGCTCTCCGTCTTCATCCTGCTCTGGGCCAACGACACGGGCGCATATTGCTGCGGCTCCCTCTTTGGCAAGCATAAGCTCTTCCCCCGCATCTCACCGGGTAAGACCTGGGAGGGGAGCATCGGAGGCGGCATCTTCGCCGTCATCATTGCCGGCGTCATCGGATGGCTGGCCAACAACGGTGGGCCCCACACCCTCAACCTTTACCAGTGGTTGGGCTTAGGGGCTGTCGTCGTCATCTTCGGTACATGGGGCGACCTTGTGGAGAGCCTCTTCAAACGTACCTTAGGGGTCAAGGACAGCGGAAAGATACTGCCGGGACACGGAGGGATGATGGACCGCTTCGACTCCTCGCTCCTCGCTATTCCAGCTGCCGTCATCTATCTTTATTCCTTGACGATGTTCGCATAAAAGACAGCGAGATGTCCTTTGAAGCATTCTTCCGGGCCAACTACCAGCGATTCTTCTTCTTTGCCTTGAAAATCTTGGGCAACGAAGAAGACAGTCGTGACATCGTTGACGATGCCATGGAGTTTTTGTGGGTCAACCACAACGACGATACGGTAGACAACTGGTTCCGCTTCTCCGTCTCCTTCATCCGTAATAAGTGTATAGACCGTCTGCGACATGATGCCGTCCACCGTCATTATGCCGATTTCTACGCCAATGTCCTTGACCATCATGAGGAGATGACCTATGCGGAAGAGGACGCCCGCATCACGCTGATGAAAGCTGCTATCGCTGAGCTTCCCGAGCGCACGCGCCGTATCCTTATCGCCAGTTATGTCGACAGAAAGAAGTATAAGGAGATAGGCCAGGAATTGGGTATCTCCGATTCGGCGGTGAAGAAGCAGGTGGCCAAAGCCCTAAAGTTGATACGTGCTTATATCGCAAAAAAATCTAAAAAAACAACGGACGGGCAGATTCTCTGGTGTCTCTTTTTCCTTTGATAACGTCTATTAGTTGCCATGAACAAGAACATCAATATATCCAACAATTCATCTGATGAACGCCTGGACCGTGTCCTGGAGCTGATGAACCGCCGCGAGCGTCTGACTGCCGACGAGGTTGCCTGGCTGTCTAAGCAGCCGGAGTATCGTCAGGATGTCGACGATGTGCTCGATATGGAGCAGGCCACCTTGGAGGCTTATTCCCCTCAGGCGCCCGATGTTGATGCCGCCTGGCAGCGTTTCTCCGATAAGTTTTCGGTGGAGCATCCCCGCCGTATCTCCCGATGGCTGTGGGCAGCCGTAGGCACGGCTGCTGTCGTCTGTCTTGTTGTGGGCTTCTTCCGTTACTTCTCGCGTCCCGCGCGTCCACAGCTTCAAGGCGATGTGGTGCTTACTGCCGACGAGAGCGTCCAGCGTGTCAGCCTCACCAATGCCGACGGCGACGAGATAGACATGACCGACAAGACGGCATTGGGGAAGATGGGGGCTAATGTCAGCGGTAAGGGCACGATGACGCTCTCTGCCAAGGCTTCCGACCTCCCCCAGGTGCTCACACTCCGTATCCCCCGTGGTAAGATGTTCAAGCTCACGCTGAGCGATGGCACAGAGGTGTGGATTAACAACGACACCCGTCTCACCTATCCCTCACAGTTTACGGGCAAGACACGACACGTCTGGCTGCAAGGCGAAGCCTATTTCAAGGTGCATCATGATGCCCGCCATCCTTTCGTTGTCAGTGCGGGGAATGTCCAGACCACCGTTCTTGGCACCGAGTTCAATATCCGGGCGCATGATGCCGCCGACACCCATGTCACGCTCATCAGTGGCAGAGTGGCGGTCAGCAGTAAGTCCGGAGCCCAGACCCGCCTGACACCGGGTAAGGATGCCAGTCTGCAGGCCGACGGCAACCTTGCCGTGAAGGATGTTGATGTCGACTCCTATCTCTACTGGCGTGACGGTTATTTCTATTTCGACGGCGCCTCTCTGGAGAGTATCATGGAGGAGCTTGGACGGTGGTATAACATGAATGTTGTCTTCCGCAACGAGCAGGCAAAGGGCTTAGAGATGCATTTCATCTGCGGGCGGAAGGACGGCATCGACAGAGCCGTGAAGCTCTTGAACATGATGGGCAAGGCACGCGTGGAACGACGCGGCGATACCCTCTACATCTATTAGTTGATGATACGTGACAAATGCCAGCGAATTCGCTGGCATTTGTCGTAGAGTTCGCCGGCATATGTCGTAGAGTTCGTTGGCATATGCCGCAGATGCTGTCAACAGATGGACGGACGATTCCCAACAAGTGATTTTTGCCTAAAAATAAACTTTTTTATCCTTTTTGGTGTCTATTTCTTACCTAAAGACGACTATTATATGTTAAGTTGAAATAAATAATAGTCAAAATACGTGTTTAAATGAAAAAGTTCGCTCTTCCCCTCATGGCGGTCACTATGCTGACAGTGACGATGGCTATGGCTAAGCCCATGCCACCGGTCCGTCCTTCCTCCTCCTCACCATTACAGCAGGTAGAGGCCCGCTTCTCAGCCGCCAAGCATCAGCAGGACTTAGCCTCCGATGCCGCTTTCATGTCCAAAGTGAAGAATGTTGTCAGCCGTGGTGATGCGGCTTCCGCCCAGCTCATTGCCGATCATTGCGATTTTCTGCTCATCAATGGCATGGACGCGAGCGTGCGAAAGAGCATGTCGAAGATGCCGGCAGTGCTGAAGTCCTCGGACCTCGGCCAGCGCATGCAGGACAGCTACTACAGCCAGTGTCCAGCCCCTGTCGTGGGTCATCAGGCACCCGATTTCACCCTTCCCACACCCGACGGCAAGACCATCCACTTCTATGATTTCATAAAAGATAAGAAATGTGTGCTCCTCGACTTCTGGGCATCATGGTGCGGGTGGTGTCGTAAAGAGAACCCCAATGTCAGGGCTGTCTACGACAAATACCGGGATGCGGGCTTTACAGTGCTCAGCGTCTCCCTCGACGAGAAGGAAGCGGCTTGGCGCAAAGCTTTAGGCGAAGACAAGCCCACATGGCAGCAGGTGCGTGAGCCAGGTAGCACCAAGAAGGGTCTCTACTCTTGGTATGGCCTCAACAGCATTCCCGCCATCTACCTTATAGGGCCCGACGGCAAGATCCTGGCGGAGGGATTACGGGGCAGCAAGATAGAAGAGGCTGTCAAGGCCAATCTGTAGCAAAGCCGATAACTATTACATATATTTATATTGTATCGGAATGAAAAAGACACTCATATTTTTCTTTGCCCTTGCCACAGTCTTTTCTGCCAAGGCGCAATATACTATCACCGGCGAGCTCAGAAATGTTCCCGATGGCAAGATCGTTCTCAATGTTCATGGTGCTGACACCGATTCTGCTGATGTTGTGGATGGCCACTTCGCTATCCGCAGCAACCGGCATATCATGGGTGCGGAGTATGTCATGCTGGCCACCAAGGACCAGAAGTGGGGTACGATGTTCTGGATGCAGAACGACACCATCACCATCAAACCCACTGCCGACGGCTATGATCTGAGCGGCTCGAAGACGGAGGACGAGTATCAGGACTACGTGAAGTGGATGACTCCAGTGTGGGACGAGATAAAGGCCGCCATGGCTAAGGGCAACAAGGATGTCAACAAGGTCAAGGACATCAATGATTACGTCAAGCAGGTGCTGCGCCCTAAGCAGGACAGCGTCTTCATGGTGTGGGCCCGTCTCCACCCCTCGAGCTATATTGCCCTGAACCATATCTATAATTGCCGAGGTATGGACAAATATCCTTTGGAGCGCTATCAGTCCATGCTCAACGTCCTCACCCCCGGTGCCTTCGAGGGTCAGCAGTGGGCGACCATGCAGCGCTTCATCGCCGAGGACAAGGCGAAGGAGCCGGGCAGCATCTTTCCCGACTTCTCCATGGGCAATGCCTATGGCGAGCCCGTCATCCGGGCTGATTTTGCCGGAAAGCCGGTGCTCTACTTCATTGGCTACCCAGCGCAAGACGAATACCGCCTTGACCTTCCTTTGCGCAAAGAACTCTACGCCAAGTACCACCCGCAAGGCTTGGAGATGGTCGACATGCTCATGGTCGGCAAGCGTAGCGATGTGGTGAGGGCTGTCGTTGAGAACCAGCAGCCCTGGACGGTGGTGAGCGACCTCAAAGGTTTCTACTCACCCTTTATTGAGGCTTTCCATATCGACATCGTCCCCCAGACATTCCTCGTGGGGCGTGACGGAAAGATAATCGCCCATAACGTCTATGGGCAGGATTTACAGAAGGCTGTGGTCGGCCTTTTTGAGAAGTAATATTGTTGTATTTTTATGATAAGAAGATGAAGAAGAGATTTATCCTTGCGATGTTTTTCGGTCTCTGTGCCGCTTCTCTCCCTGTGACAGGCAGTGCGCAGCAGCGGCAGCGGGAAATCGTCGTGGTGTCCAACAGCCGTATGCTGCCATTAGCCGATGCACTGAAGCGTATCCAGAAAGTCACCGGTTACAACATTCTGTTCACCTACGACGATGTGAAAGCCTACACCGTGCAAGGACCCATCAAGGCCGCTAACGTCACGCAGGCTTTGGATAAAGTCCTTGCCGGAAAACCTTTTGCTTATGTCATCGACGGCAACTATGTGTCTATCGTGCAGCGCCGCAACAGCCTGCCCTCAACGACGGCGCCGCGAAAGCAGAAAACGAGCTATGTCGTGGCCGGACACGTTCTCGACAGTGAGCAGTTAGGACTGCCCGGTGCCACCATCAAGACCAGCGACGGACAGACCATCATCAGCGGCAGCGATGGCTCTTTCTCCCTGGAGCTCCCAGAGGATGAGAAGACCACCATCACCGTGTCGTATATCGGCATGAAAACCTACATGCGCACCGTCACCAAAGCCACGCGCAACATGGTCATCCAACTCGTCGATGACGCCAAGCTCGACGAGGTCGTCGTCAACGGTATGTTCGAACAGCGCAAGTCCAGTTATACCGGTGCCACGGTGAGCTTCAACCGTGACCAACTCAAGGAGGTCGGCAACCAGAACCTCCTCAAGAGCTTAAAAAGCCTTGATCCATCGTTCCAAATCTTAGATAACAACCTGACGGGTTCCAACCCCAATGCCATGCCCGACATACAGTTGCGTGGCCAGACATCTTTTAACATCAAGGGTGACTATGACGGCAATCAGAACCAGCCGCTCTTTATCCTCGACGGGTTCGAGACGACCTTAGAGAAGGTCAATGACCTCGACATGAACCGCATCCAGAGTGTCACCCTCCTCAAGGACGCTGCCGCCAAAGCCATCTACGGTTCCAAGGCCGGCAACGGCGTCGTCGTCATCCAGACCGTGAGGCCCAAGAGCGGCGAGATGCGTATCACCTACAATGGCAGCTTGAACATCGAGGCCCCCGACCTCACCGGCTACAACCTGATGAATGCCCAGGAAAAATTTGACTGGGAAAACGCTCACCATAAATACGACAACTGGCAGGTGATGACAGGCGGCGCACAGGCCGCCGACAACCTCTACAAGAGTGTCTACGATGCCATTGCCTCCGGAGTAGACACCTACTGGCTCTCCAAGCCCCTGCGCACCGGTGTGGGCCAGCAACATACCCTCTCGCTTGAGGGTGGCGACTCCAAGGTGAGGTATATCGTTGGGGCTGGCTATAACAACGTGGCCGGCGTGATGAAAGGATCCAGTCGTAACACGTTGAACATCAACTCTACACTGTCGTACACCTATAAGAATATGGTGTTCCGTAATCAGCTCGACTACGACCGCAACGTGTCGAAGAACTCGCCCTACGGCTCTTTCTCCGACTATGTGAGCCTTGAGCCTTACTATGCGCCCTATGATGCTGACGGCAATGTGAAGCAGATCCTCGGCTATGAGACTGCCGACGGGCGCTATCCCGTTTACAACCCGCTCTACAATGCGCTGCTGAACACCAAGAACCAGAGTGACTATTCCACATTCACCGAAAACTTCGAAATGGACTGGCACATCAACGAGAATCTGCGCTTCACAGGGCAGTTTTCCTACCAGCGCCAGAACACGGGCTCCGACATCTTCTATCCCGCCAGCCATACCATGTTTGCCGAATATGACGCCGAGGGACTTGCCGACCGCAAGGGCCGCTACACCCAGTCACATGGCTTTCTCCAGCAGATTGCTGCCAAGGCCGGCGTGAGCTATAACAAGAACTTCGGCAAGCACTACCTCTTTCTCAATGGTACGTGGAACCTCAGTGACATCAACCAGAATTCGACGACCGTCGTGGCCGAGGGCTTCGGCAACGACAATATGGACAACATCTCCATGGCTACGAGCTATCAGCACGACTCCCATCCCTCCGGTTCCGACTCTCACACTCGCGAGGTCGGCATCGTCGGCGCGTTGAACTACAGCTATGCTGAGCGCTACCTCCTCGATGCCAGCTACCGTGCCACGGGTTCCTCGGTCTATGGCAGCGACAACCACTGGGGCGGCTTCTGGTCGGTGGGTGCCGGTTATAACATCCACAACGAGCCATGGTTCCCGAAGACTTTGGGCTTCAATCTGCTCAAGTTGCGCTATTCTCTCGGCTATACCGGTACGCAGAACTTCAATCCCTATCAGGCGCGTGCCATGTACAGCTACGGTGGCACCTTCTACGACGGTCGCATGGGTGCCACGCTCTTAGGACTCCCCAACACGAGCCTGCGCTGGCAGAAGGTGTGGGACTCCAACCTCGGTCTCGACGTGAACTGGAAAGGTATCATCTCGCTCCGCGCCGAATACTATGTGCAGAACACCGACAACATGCTCTCTGATATCACGCTGCCCGGCTCCACGGGCTTCCAGAGCTATAAGGAGAACATGGGTGAGATACAGAATAAAGGTTGGGAGCTCTACCTCGGTATTACACCGTGGCGTGACAATGCCAACCGCGGCTATGTCACCCTGACGGCATCGGCTACCCGCAACAAGAACACCATCAAGAAAATCTACGACATCTTCAAGAAGAGCAACGATGACGCCGACAGCAACTTCTCGGCCACAGACCCCGGCCAGGCTACAGGCTCGGCCACAGAGGAAGAGTATGCTGCCTATAAGTCGAAGCTCACCAATCCCGCTACGAAATACTATGAGGGCTGTTCGATGACGGCCATTTGGGGCATGCGCTCCTTGGGCATCGACCCGATGAGCGGCAAGGAGATGTATTTCGACAAGAACGGCAATGTCACTTACACGTGGAGTGCCGACGACCAGGTTGTCATCGGCGATACCAACCCCAAGGTGCATGGCACCTTAGGCATCAGTGCCGGATGGAAGGGCTGGAGTCTCAGTGCCATCGCCAGCTATAAGCTCGGCGGCGACCTCTACAACTCCACCCTCATCGACCGTGTGGAGAATGTCACAGGCTTCGGCAACCTCGACAAGCGCGTGGCAGAGACATGGACACAGCCCGGCGATAACGCCCGCTACAAAGCCATCGAGATGAAGCAGACCCCTAACGACCTGCCCGACTATACCAAGCCGACGTCGCGCTTCGTAGAGCGTAACAACGAGCTCTACCTCTCCTCCATCAACCTCAGCTATGACTTCTACCGCATGGCGTGGATTCACAAGTTAGGGCTGAGCTACCTCCGTTTCTCTTTCATCGCCAACGACGTGGCCCGGCTGAGCAGTATCAAGATTGAGCGTGGTACCGACTATCCCTATGCCCGCACCTTCACCTTCTCCGTGACGGCGACTTTCTAACACATTCCTATTCTAATTTCGATAGCAACATGAAATATAATATTCATCATATCTTCCGCTCGTTGGCCGTGGGAGCTTTGTCGGTCCTTGCCCTGAGTTCCTGCAACTCGTGGCTCGATGTGGAGCCCTCGACGCAGACCGACCGCAAGGAACTCTTCTCCTCGGAGTCGGGCTTTGCCGACGCCATGGCAGGCATCTATACCAACCTGTGCAGCAGCAACCTCTATGGTAAGAATCTTACCTGGTATGGTGTTGAACTCATGGGTGGCGGTGCCACCTGTATGTATGGCACCAATGCCGAGTATATGCAGTTTGATTTCCAACCGAAGAGTGACAACTATCTTGAGAGCCTGCGCAACAGCTTTGTCGACCCGATATGGAACGAGGGCTACAACACCATCGCCAACATCAACTCCTTACTGGAGGGTCTGGACGGTCAGCAGAGCGTCTTCACGGGCGACGACTACAACATCTTCAAAGGCGAGGCCTTAGGTCTGAGAGCTTTCATGCATTTCGATCTGCTGCGCCTCTTCGGTCCGGCAGGAACGGTGGACTCTACGGCCAAGTGTATGCCTTATGTCAATGCCCTCAGCTCCAAGGTCTATCCCCTGCTCACTGTGGGGCAGGTGGCCCGCGAGTGCCTGAACGACCTGACGCAGGCCAAGAAACTATTGAAAGATGACCCGATAGTGACGGGGGCCACAGCTTCGAAATATGTCTGCTCGGCGGTAACGGGTAATGCCACCTATCGTCAGCGGTATCATATCTATGACTGGCACAACCGCCGATTCCACTTCAACTACTATGCCGTTGTGGCTACCATGGCCCGCATCTATCTGTGGATGGGCAACAAGGAGGAAGCTTTGGCGTGTGCCAAAGAGGTCATCGACGCACAGCCGCAGAGGTTCCCCTGGGTCAATCCCACCCTCGTGTCCAATGTGGCCAGCACCAGCGAGTATGTCTCTCGTGACCGCACCTTCTCTACCGAGCAGATTTTCGCCCTTAACATCACAGACCTTGAGGACCGCATGGATGGTTATCTCATCGAGAATCAGAACTCTTTCTCGGGGCAGAACGGAAATATCGAGGGCGTCAACACGGACTGCTTCGATGAGAGCACGCGTGCCAGCGACCCGCGCTACACCTATCTGTTGAAGACGTATGCCATCTACGGCAGCAACTTCTCGGTGAGCGACAAATACTATAAGGACAACGACTACAACAACAGCTATTCGCCGTGGTCGGCCAACCGCCTGCCCGTCATCCGTGTGTCGGAGTTGTATTACATTGCCGCTGAGTGTGAGCCCGACCTACAGCAGGCTGTGGCATATTTAGAGGCTGTGCGCCAGAACCGCGGTATGTCGGCTTATCCCTTGCAGATCACCAGCCGTGACGAGCTACAGCAGGAGATAGAAAAGGAGTATGCCAAGGAGTTCATTGCCGAGGGGCAGCTCTTCTACTATCACAAACGCCTCAACGAGCCCATCACCAGCAAGTCGCTCTATGAGTCTTACACCATTTCACCCTCTCTCTATACCCTGCCGCGTCCTGACGACGAGAACACCTATGGCGGGCGTACGGAATAAATATTAAAAGAAGCAATCATGAAGAACAGCATATTTCCTTTTCTGAGAAGTGGTCGTTCGCTGGCCTTTACGCTGGTCGCGCTCCTTGCCGCAAGCTTCCTTTCCGGATGCTCGGAAGACAAGATTGACGCTTGGGATGCCAAGGGCTTTGTCTGGTTCACCGACACACTTATCAACTTCACCAATATGTCGGAGCCCGATGTCCCCGAGGGCGGTCAGCTCGCTATTCCCCTGCCCCTCACCGTTGCGGCCAAGGTCGCGGACCGTGACCGCGTGGTCAACGTGGAACTGACACGTAAGCCCTCTGACAGTCGTACGCAGGTGACCCTGCAGCAGGGCGTATTCCATGCCGGGCGCACCAACGATACCCTCTATGTGGGTCTCACCAACAGCAGTCACCTCGACCAGATCTATGACACCATCCAGGTGCACATCCTCTCGGGTGAGGACTTCGACCAGGGGTTGAAGTCGAATCTCTATGCCACTGTCTGCCTGCACAACGGATACCCGCGACCGGCGTGGTGGACGAAACGCGCTGAGAGTGCTTTGGGATATTTCTCACAGCTGAAGATGAAGGTGTTTGTCACCGTAACAGGTGGTACTGAAGACCCGCGTTCCGACAAGTCCAGCTCTTTCTGGTCCTCCTCTGACCTTGGCTTGCAATACTGGATATATGTGCTCAATGACTATATCGCCAAGAACCACATCGTCTATCCTGACGACGATCCCAACGCACCGGGACAGGTTCCATCCTTCAGTTTCAGATCATGGTAAAACTTTGAATGTACGATTATGAAATATATCAAGACTTTATTGTTCTTCGTAGCGGTGTTGCTCCTCTCCGGCTGCTATGATGACAAGGGTGGCAACGACTACGACAGTGTGCTGCCCGATGTGAGCATCTCGCTGCCTGAGACGACCTATAGCGGCGTGCTTGGTGACAAGATCAGTATTACGCCAAGCATCACCACCAACATTGATGCCAGCGACCTGCAGTATATCTGGGAGGTGTGTGGCGAGCGGTTTAATGCTCAAGGACGCAAGATGTTCGTCCCTCTCGTGGCTGACAGTCTCCAGGGTAAGGACCTCAGCTATACTTGTAAGCTCGATTCCAATATCACGCAGATGGACAAAAACTATGAGTGTCGTCTGCATGTCAGGCAGAAAAGCACAGGCCGTGACTTCTATTCTGCTACGACATTTACCATTACTATTGAAGGTATCACGGGGCTGATGGTGCTCTATGGCGATGACAACGGCTGTGACGTCGGTGTGCTCAAAGCCATGGAGTTTATGCCATCGACAAGTTCTATCCCTGCTCAGCTTGTGACGACGTCAGCCATTTATTCGATGAATAGCGGACGGAAGATGGCTGGCGAGGGAAAGAGCATTGTTCAGGAGAAACCATCGTATGTGAACAGTAAGAAAAAGGACGAATGCCGCATCGTGGTGCTGACGTCAAAAGAATCGCAGGTTCTCAACCGAGCTGACCTGTCGGTCTATGGCGACTGGAACGCACTGTTCTATCTTCAGGGCGACCGTAAGGTCAATACGGGGAATCCAAAAGGCTTCTTTGCAGACAGAAGCTGGTACGCCGCCTTCGACGGCGATGATGTCTTCATCACCGTGCCAAGTATGGGCGTGTCGACTTATCTGTTTCCGACTTTTACATCGACAACGGTTGCTGGAGGACATACCTACACCTTCCAGCCTGCGTTGTTGGATGTTGGTACCAGTGGCATACAGAAGCTGATGTTTGTCAATACTGTAGACGGGAAGAATCAGAAAGGCTTCGTTGGCTATACGAGTGGCTCTCTTCAGAATGCAACCTCTCATTTAGCACTCCTCGACACCAAAACCGACGCCGTGCCTTTCAATCCCGGCGATATGAAAGCCACACTCGTGAAGATGTCTTTGGACTCCCGTGACCATGTCATAGCCGTTATGAAGGGCGATGGTGACCATGCGGTATATCCCAATCAGTATTTCCTCGTTGATATGCTGCCCAATGCCTCCTCAGCGGGCGGTAGTGGTTACCAGGGCGTGCCGCAGCAGGAGATTGGCATGGCCTCGCTGACTGATGTCGATGCGGCACAGAGCTTTGAGTTCGGCAAGTCTGTCAACGAGATGTATTACGCCACGGCAAAGCAGGTCTACCACTATGGTCTCGACGGTACGAAACTGACGGCAGCGCGCCCGTTGCAGAAGACCGGCGGTAGTACGATAGCTTTCTCCGGAACCATCACGATGATGAAGATGCTCAACTCACCGAACGTCACCACCCACACCACCGACGAGGTGCTCCTCGTAGCCACCTGGGACGGCAGCCAGTCGCATCTCTATGCCCTGCATTTGGATGAGATGACGGGAAACGTCACCGCACTGTCGCTCTACGATGCCACGACGGTCAGCGGATGGAGTTTCAAGAAAATTTATGACGTGAACATTAAGTCATTATAATCCTTTACTATGGTACGTATTAAATTCCTCTGTTTGACAGCCTTGTCCTTGATGCTCTCGCTGTCAGCAGAAGCTCAATATCCTAAAGATAATCCCAAAGAAGATGCGGTAGCCTCGAAAGTGTTTCCAAAGCTGAAGCCGCTGCACATGACGCCGATAGCCGGTGCCCCTGTCCTATCCCAGCCCGTGCTGCTCCGTGGCACGAAAGCTGAGATTCACACGGGAAAGCACGGACTGTGTTATCCTGCTATCCTCGACATCAACCATGACGGTAAGCCCGACCTCTTGCTCGGTGAGTTCTCTACGGGAGCCAAGGAAAACAACATCAAGGTGTTCCTCAACACGGGCTCACGCCGCAAACCGAAGTTCACGGGACAGTGGACTTACCTGCGCGACACCAAGGGTGATACCATCTCCAACAGTCAGTGGTGCTGTATCGGCATCCATCCCCGTGTCGTTGACATCACCGGCGACGGCATCCCCGACCTGCTCTCGGGACAGTACAACCCTGGTGTAGTGTCGTTGTGGCGCGGTACTGCCGGTGGCTTCCTGCCGCGTGAGGACGTGCCGCAGGAAGGTTTTGTCCCCGGACATATGATGGAAAGCCAGAATCCTACCGATCCACGGTGTAACGAATACTGGAATTATACTTCTGCCAGCTTTGCTGACTTCAATGGTGACGGACTCCTCGACCTCTTCGTCGGTGGTGGTGCCGGATTGCGCGTGGCTTTGAATGTGGGTACGAAAAACCAGCCTCGCTTTGGCCTTCGCCAGTATCTGCGTTTTGTCGACGGCAAGCCGCTGTGCATAGACCCTGACAACCATCCCCTCGTGGAAGGCGGGCATGTCACCTTCTTCAAAACGTACATGACGCCCGTGGACTGGGACGGTGACGGTGTCCTCGACCTTCTCGTCACCTATGAATATGACCGCAAGGGCAGCCATGCCGTGCTCTTCTATAAAGGCGTGAAGACTAACCTCGGTCTGCGCTTTCAACATCCTGCCCCTCTCTTCACTGCTGAGGACGGCGGCAAGGAACTGCCGGGCTGCCAGCCAATGATAGCTGTGGGCGACCTCAATGGCGATGGCGTCAACGACATCGTCATGGGACTCTCTGAGCCCACACTCTTCGGGCAGGTGCAAGCTGACCTGGCCTGGAAGTGGATTCATGACCTGGGTACGGAGATGCCGGGTAAGGATGCTGGAGAATATTATATGTTCACCACCCGGGACTCTCTGATAGCCCGTATGGAGAAGGAGCCTTGGGCGAAGGAATACTATTTAGGTAAGTTGGGCGATACGAAATATGTTGACCTGCGCCATCGTGGTTACGTCTATGTCTTCTATGGCAAAAGGAATGCCGTCGCTGCTCCTGATCCCGAGATGGTGCACGTGGAGGCTCCCAAGCCAGTAGAGACGAAGACCTTTGATGCCGAGGAGCCGCTGAGCTATCATGTGTCGCAGCAGCACGTCTCAGAGGGTATCATCCGTGTGACACTGACGCTTCGCTTCAAAGATGGTTGGCATGGCTATGCTGACATCCCAGCTACGGAGACCATGGGCATGATTCCCACTACGGTGGAGATTACCAACAAGCCCGACAAAGGCAGTAAGTGGATCCTGCAAGGTGAGCTGACTCCGCCTTACGTGGGTGGTAATCCTATTATGCAGGGCGACGAGAAGTACACCCAGGACGTGGCTTGCTTCACTTCTATAGACAAGATGCTGCAGCCCATCGTGCTCCACTTCAAGATTTGCTATCAGGCTTGTGACGCCCACCGTTGCCTGCCGCCGCAGGAGCATGAGGTGGTTTATACGGTGACAGAATAGATTCTCTCTTATATTTTCCTCTGTCCCGCTGTGGCAGGAATATTGGGGTGGGGCGTGAGCCTCGCCCCTTTTTTCGTCTATTTTCTTTGTCCTTTACATTTTTTATCTTACCTTTGCACTTAGCAATCGGTTCACAAGGAAACGCGTGATGAAAAGGGAACGGAGTGAGAATCTCCGACAGTCCCGCTGCTGTGTGCAGTCTTACCGGTGCAGACAAGTCCTGTCTTGGGCAGGAATCAATGGCCACTGACATTTTATTGGGAAGGCCGTCTGCACTGACTGCGAGCCAGAAGACCTGCCATTGCCCTAACCAGTCGTCACTGCTGCGAGGACAGCATACGGCGAGCTTATACATGATAATTTTGGAACAGCGACATTTTATCTTTGCCGCCTTGTGCGCTGTGGCTATCCCCGTCCATGCCCAGACCTCCATCACCGACACCACTCACACCATCCAGGGCGTGACGGTGGAGGCCCGTCGCCTATCGGAACAGGTGAAGGCCAGCACGCCGGTGCAGGAACTGTCTTATGACGAGATGAGACGTATCGGGGCCGGTGACGTCGGGGAAGCGCTGAAACATCTTGCCGGTGTCCAGGTAAAAGACTATGGCGGAATAGGAGGTCTGAAGACCGTTGATGTGCGTGGTCTCGGGGCCCAGCATACAGGCGTCAGCTATGACGGTGTTGAAGTCGGTGACTGCCAAACCGGACAAGTCGACCTCTCGCGCTTTACTTTGGAGAGTGTTTCCCGCGTAGCGTTAGTGATAGGTCAGGCAGATGATATTTACCTGAGTGCAAAAAGCTATGCCAGTGCTGCCCGGGTGGATGTGACGAGTGCCTTTGCCAAAATCGGGGACAGTGGACACCCAATGCTTGCAGCAACTTTCAAGACAGGAGCCTATGGGCTTGTCAATCCTACTGTGTTCTACGGTCAGTCGGCTGGCCGGCTGGCTTGGAGTGCCTTTGCCGACTACACCCGGGCCGACGGCAACTATCGCTTCAAGCTGCGGAATGGCTCGCAGCTCATCAATGCCAAGCGTAACAACAGTGACATAACTTCATGGCGCGGCGAGATAAACATGCGCTACATCCTTGGCGCACATCAGACGCTGGCGTGGAAACTTTATGGCTTCAACTCCTGGCGTGGTCTCCCAGGTGCGGTCATCTACGATAATCCCTATGCTGCAGAACGGCTCACTGACAAGAATATTTTCGCCCAAGTGCAATATGAGAACATCTTCTCCCCGCGCTTGAAGTTCAAGGCTGCAGCGAAGTGGAACTATTCATGGAATCGTTATACCAATCATGATGCTACGAGGAGTACAGAAGATAAGTACCGGCAGAATGAGACCTATCTTACTGCTACGCTATGGACAGAGCCGTTGAAGGACTTCCATCTGTCATTGTCGCAGGACTACGCGCACAATTACCTTTCCATGACCATCGTAGGCTGTCCCTATCCTTCCCGTGAGTCTTTTTGGACAGCACTGGCAGCTAATTACGGTGGAGTACGGAATGTAACGTTCAACGCCTCACTGCTCTATACGGGTATCAGCGAGCATGTCAAGGTAGGCGAGCCTTCCGATGGCTGCCACCGCCTGTCACCGGCTTTCAGTGTGCAATGGCATCCTTTGAATCCATTGCGCCTGCGTGTTGGCTATAAGGATATATTCCGCACACCGACACTTAACGATTTATACTATACCGGAGTAGGTCGCCGTACACTGCGTCCGGAGAAGACGCGACAGTGGAACTTTGGTGCTACAGGCAGTCTCGCCTCTTCCCGAAGTTGGGTTTCGCTTACCGCTGATGGCTATTATGGGCGTGTAACTGATAAGATAGTAGCGGTGCCACGCATGTTCCTCTGGTCGATGATGAACGTCAGCACTGTACGCATGCTCGGACTTGATGTCACCTTGCAAGGGGGATTGGATATTGGATCGGGTTATAAAGTAAACCTCTTAGCGAGTTACGGCTACCTTAGTGCTACCGATCGTACCAATCATGCTGATATGCAGTATGGTGACCAGATAGCCTATACGCCGCGACATACGGGATCGGTCAGTCTGACGATGCACATGCCCTGGCTGGATATCACCTATAATCTTCTCGCTGTCTCAGAACGCTATTTCTTAGGCTACAATATCCGTGACAACCGTATGCCGGGATATGCTGACCACAGCGTCACCCTCACCCGAATGGTGAAGATACGGCGGTCGGAGCTCAGATTCCAGCTTGATGCCATGAACCTCGGCGGGCACAACTACGAAGTTGTAAGTTTCTATCCAATGCCGGGTAGAAATATCAAGTTTACAATAGGTTATACGCTGCAATAAAGTAAGCAACCATTTATAAAGATATATCATACAAATAATATCAATATTATGAGAAACAAACTTTTCGCACTCGCTCTTGTGGCTATCAGTGTTTTTTCTTTTACTTCGTGTAGTGATGAAAACGATGACAACACCACAGTCCCAGAGGTCTATCCTGCTGATGTCGTAGGCTATGTTGCTGCCGCCGGTAACTATGGTCAGAATAATGGTACGGTGGGTGCTATCAACTTCGTCAACAATATCTTTGGCTATTCCGACATCTATACGTCCAAGAACGGCAAAGGTATCGGTGACGCCCAGGATGTGTTGCCTTTGAATGGTATGGTCTATGTGACCTGCACGACATCATCGAAAGTCGAGGTCTTGGCTTCCGATGGTACGGTAAAGAAGAGTATTCTGATGAGAAACAATCAGCAGCCCCGCTACCTTGCCACAGACGGCAAGGCTGTCTATTTCTCTGCCTACAGCGGCTATGTCTACAAGATGACCTATGACGATGGCATTGTAGACAGTGTGGCTGTGGGTAGCCATCCTGAGGCCATGTCGGTAGCCAACGGCAAGCTTTATGTGAACATGTCGGACTATAACTATGATAATACCGGAGATAAGATTGCTGTCGTCGACCTTGCTACCTTTAAGAAAACCAAGGATCTGACTTGCGAGCTGAACCCCTACAACCAGAGCATAGCCGTTGGCAACAAGGTGTATTTTGTCAGTGTCTATCACTCGCAGCAGCCCGGACAGGTGCAGTGCATCGACGCCACAACAGACGCCATCACCAAGGTCTGCAATGCTTCTGCCATAGCCTATAATGCCATGACGAACTCCCTCATCTGTATCAACTCTTATTACGATGCCAGCTATAGCCCTGTTCTGGCCGGCATCTATGTCCATAACCTCACAACGGGCAAAGACACGCAGTGGGATGCTTCGGCCTTTGAGTCACCGCAACAGGTCAATGTTGATCCTCATACAGGAAATATATACATCATTGACAATCCCAGCTACTCTACACCTTCTGTGCTCTATATTTTCGACAAGGATGGAAAACTCCTGAAGAGCCAAATCACTATGGGCTATTCGGTGCAGAACATACGGTTCGTGGATTGATGTTGACGGGTCCGCTTTTATTGTGACATTTCCCTTTCTACCCCGGCAGGCTGCCAACAGTCTGCCGGGACTTTTTTATATTAGTCCAGTATGGTGAAGGAAGCGATAAACCGAGAACAAAAAAATAGAAGGCCGATTATTTGGATGGCTCGTAAGAAAAACTTATCTTTGCAAAGTAATAAAAAGAATAATATCATGGAAAAGATGACAAGAGAGCAAGCGCTTCAACGCTTGAAGAAATCGAAGCAGATAAAACAAAATGCTGTGGAAAGAATGAAAGTTGAACTGGCTGATATTGTTGAGAAAGAAACTGGAACAAGACCGACAAAGTTTTTCGTACTATGATTTGTCTTCCATTGGAGCTGATAAATCGTGCTGCCCCTTATAAAATAAAGGGGTTGCAGGATGGTAGTGTTTTCTTCACAACAGACAATAGTCTACATTACATTGTTAGTTTCGACCCGGATGATGTGAGCTTGTCGCATATTTGTTATCAATTGGTGATTGTGAACGTTGACAACCTGCCTTCTCCACGCGATATTAAACTTCGCGACACAATCATTGCTATTGTTGAAGGGTTTTTTGCTTCAAACAATGAGGTAATGCTTTACATCTGCGAGACTGGTGATGGCAAACAAGCCATGCGCAACAGGCTTTTTCAATATTGGTATTCTCGTTATGAACGTAAGCAAAATTTTACGTTTCTATCTGCTTCCATAAAAGATGAGGAGGGTGTTATTAACTATGCTACACTTATCATTCGTAATGACAATCCTGATTATACTGATGTTGTAAATGAGTTTGCGCTATCCATTAAAGTGCTAAATGACAAGCCTAAAGAATAAGCTATGAACCAAAGGGATTTAGTTATGTTAATGCTGCCTCTCACAGATAAAATAGAAGCGGTGGAATTGGAAGAGAGATTCAAAGATTTTTTTGTTGGCAACTATGACGCATTGTACCGTCAGGCTTACGGCCTTGTCAAGTGAGAGTCCAGAATTACTGGAGAAGGCGTATCTGGCATCTCTTTGGCAGATTCTTGTTGGAAGATAGGAATTAAAGGCTCTTTTCTTATATCTTATCGTATTTTATGGCAAAAATATTGCGAATTAATTGCATTTAAACGGAAATAGTTATAATTTTGCAGGCTGTAAGGATAAGGTAAAAAGAAAAAGATTGTTAGTATGTTGAAAGTTTTGCAGGCGATAAGCCGTTGGCTCGCCAATTACACCTCGGTATTTATTATTGCCATCGCCATTGTGACGATGTTTTTCCCGCATGTCTTCGACTGGGTTCGTGGAACGACACAGACGGTCATCTTAGGCATTATCATGCTCACGATGGGACTGACGCTGACGACTGAGGACTTCAAGATTTTAGCCCGCCGACCCCTTGACATCTTCATCGGCGCCTGTGCACAGTTCATCATCATGCCGGGTGTGGCCTATGTCCTCGTCCATGTGTGGCATTTAGAGCCTGCGCTGGCATTGGGCATCCTGCTTGTGGGTTGTTGCCCCGGCGGAGTGTCGAGCAATATCATGAGCTATCTGTGCCATGGCGATGTGGCCTTCTCGGTGGGTATGACGTGTGCCTCCACCCTTTTGGCACCGGTGATGACACCCTTCCTTATGCAGCTCACGGCAGGTGAGATCATCCATGTCGATGCTATTGGCATGTTCACCAATATCCTCATCGTTACTATCATCCCTGTTGCTGTGGGCTGCATGCTCAACTACTTCTATTCCAAGAAGTCGTCGTTCCCCACCATCCAGAGTCTTATGCCCGGCGTCAGCGTCACCTGCCTGGGTATCATCGTCGGGGGCGTCATCTCTACGGTCCACGACGACCTCATCGAGCGTGGTCTGATGCTCTTCCTCCTCACCTTTGCCGTTGTCTTCTGTCACAACAGTCTCGGTTATCTCTTGGGGTGGGGAGCCGGACGTCTGGCAGGATTCAACATCGCGAAGAAGCGCACCATCAGCATCGAGGTGGGTATGCAGAATGCCGGACTGGCCACGGTCTTAGCCTCCACCTTCTTTGCCTCCCAGCCTCTTGCCGTCTTGCCCTGTGCCATCAGCTGCGCCTGGCATAGCATCAGCGGCACCATCCTTGCCGGTCTCTACCTGCAGTGGGACAAGCGCCACGGACGATGTTAATAGGATGGCTTCTGGTGTAAGTCTTTTGCGTTATAGCTTTTGCCGTAGGGTGTCGACGATGATTCTCGCTGTCTCCTCCGGTGCTATTTTTGAGCCTAAGCGCTGTGCCACTTCGTCGCAGCCCTTGAGCATAGCCTCGCGGGCATCTCCCCCTGGCATGATGCGTGTGAGCCACGACTGCATGTTGGCCACCGTGAAGCGGTCGGCAAGCAGCTCGGGTACGACCTCGCGGTCGGCGATGAGGTTGACAAGGCTGATGAACTTGCATTTGATGACGTGGTTGAAGCCCCAGCGAATCAACTTCGGAACCGGTGTCTCGTAGCATACCGCCTGCGGCACGCGGAAGAGAGCAGTCTCCAAAGTCGCCGTGCCACTCGTCACCAACGCTGCCGTGGAGTGGGAGAGAAGCTCGTAGGTCTGACCGAAGATGATTCTCGCATTCTTACCCGTTGTGAACGGTGCGTAATAATCTTTGTCTATCGACGGAGCCCCGGCGATGACAAACTGGGCGTCGGTCTTCACGTGGCTGCATGCTGCCAGCATACCGGGGAGGTTGTCCTTAATCTCCTGTCGGCGACTTCCGGCGAGCAAGGCTACGATAGGCCTTGCCGCGTCGAGACCATGGCGTTGGCAGAAGGCTTCGCGCGTCTCATGGTATGAAGAGCGGAAGGTGTTCACTTCCTCGGCGGTGGGATTGCCTACATAGTCGATTTTGTAGTGGTGTTTTTCCTCATAGAACGGCACCTCGAAAGGCAGGATGGAGAACAGCTTGTCAACATACTGTTTGATGCTCTTGATGCGCCACTCCTTCCACGCCCATATCTTCGGTGAGATATAATAATAGACGGGGATATGTGTGTGGGTGTGGACGTATTTGGCAATGCCGAGGTTGAAGCCGGGATAATCGATGAGGATAACCACGTCGGGCTGCCATTCCACAATGTCACGCTTACAGAGTGCCATATTGCGGAAGATGGTAGGCAGATGGAGCAGTACGGGAACGAAGCCCATGTAGGCCAGCTCCCGGATATGTTTCACACGGGTGCCCCCTTCCGCCGTCATGGCATCACCGCCGAAGAAGCGGAAGTCGGCATGGCTGTCGGCTTGCTTCAGCGCGTGCATGAGGCGGGAGGCGTGGAGGTCGCCGGAGGCCTCACCGGCAATGAGATAGTATTTCATAGACCTTGTTGATAAGATAACTGGAGAATGCTGTCTACAGCTCCTGCTTCAGGCTGTCGAGGAACTTATAGTCGGTGACGTCTACGGTAGTGGGCGTGATGGCAACGTAGCCATGGCGGAGAGCCCACTGGTCGGTGTCCTCGGCCTCAGGCTCGTCGTTGCGGTATTCTCCCACCATCCAGTAGTAGTCGTATCCGCGCTGGTGGTGGCGCTTGTCCACCTCGTTAATCCACGAGCCCCATGTCATCCGGCAGGCTTTCACGCCCTCGAACTTCTCGCGGGCAGGGAAGTTCACGTTGAGACAGGTGCCCTTGGGCAGTCCTTTCTCCAAGACACTCCTGACAATCTTCTCGACATACGGACGTAGCGGTTCGAGGTTGGCGTCCTCGTTGTAATAGCATGACGAGAAAGCCACGGACGGGATATATTTCATACATCCCTCCATGCAGGCTCCCATAGTGCCGCTATAGTGGCTGTTGACCGACGAGTTGTCGCCATGGTTGATACCGCTGAGGATGATGTCTGGTCTACGGTTGGGCGTGAGCTCGCTCAGGGCCATCTTCACGCAGTCGACAGGTGTGCCGGTGCATGACCACACCTCGGTGCCCGGGATGTTGTGGCGCTGCTTGAGACGCAGGAAGTCAGCGGCTGAGAAAGCGCATGAGAAGCCGGAACGGGCGCTCTCAGGGGCACAGACGAGTACGTCGCCCATGTCTTTGACGATGTCTACGAGCTTCTTGATGCCTGGCGAATGGTAGCCGTCATCGTTGGAGATGAGAATAAGAGGTTTACTTTGCATAAGTATAATGTTAGTTTCGGGAAAGCGTTCTTACATTTCTTCACGTCTTCCACTTATTTTTGCTGCAAAAGTACGAAAAAAGGTTTAAAAAGCTAATGTTTCACGCAAAATATGTATCTTTGCAACAAACTATGCCACGGCGTCAGCTGTTGCCGCGGCAAAAAGATGAAGAAAATGGCAAAAATCATTGCTTTAGCTAATCAGAAGGGTGGTGTAGGTAAAACGACGACGACCATCAATCTTGCTGCCTCACTGGCGACACTGGAGAAGAAAGTCCTCGTTGTCGATGCCGACCCGCAGGCCAATGCCTCAAGTGGTCTTGGCGTTGACATCTCGCAGGTAGACTGCTCTATCTATGAGTGCATCATCGACCATGCCGATGTCCGGGACGCTATCTATACCACTGATATTGACGGGCTTGACATCATTCCAAGCCATATCGACCTTGTCGGCGCAGAGATAGAGATGCTCAACCTTGACAATCGTGAGAAAGTCATCAAAGGCATCCTTGACCCGCTCAGAGGGGAATATGACTATATCCTCATCGACTGCTCGCCGTCGTTGGGTCTTATCACTGTGAACTCGCTAACAGCCGCCGACTCTGTCATCATCCCCGTGCAGTGCGAGTATTTTGCGTTGGAAGGCATCAGCAAGCTCCTCAATACCATCAAGATTATCAAGAGCCGCCTCAATCCGAAGTTGGAGATAGAAGGTTTTCTGCTGACGATGTATGACAGTCGTCTGCGTCTTGCCAACCAGATCTACGACGAGGTGAAGCGCCACTTCCAGGAGTTGGTCTTCAAGAGCGTTATCCAGCGCAATGTGAAACTCTCCGAGAGTCCGTCCCACGGCCTGCCCGTCATCCTCTACGATGCCGATTCTACGGGTGCCAAGAACCATCTGGCTCTGGCCAAGGAGATAATAGAAAAGAACAGCTGAGAAAACAGGCGGAAGGTCCTTTAGCCTTTCCACCGCGACAAAACACTTAATTCTCACAAGAGAAACATGGCAGTACATAAGAAATTCAATGCCCTCGGCCGTGGTCTCGACGCCCTCATCTCTACTGAGGCCGTCCGCACCCAGGGCTCTTCGACCATTAGCGAGATACCCCTCGACCAGATAGAACCCAACCGTGAGCAGCCGCGCAGCCTCTTCGATGAGGAAGCCCTCAAGGAGCTGGCGACAAGTATCAGTCAGATAGGTATCATACAGCCTATCACGTTGAGGCAGACGACAGAGAACCGTTTCCAGATTATCGCTGGCGAGCGCCGTTGGAGGGCGTCGCAGATGGCCGGGCTGAAGACGATACCGGCATATATCCGCACCATCAACGACGAGAACGTCATGGAGATGGCCCTCGTGGAGAACATCCAGCGCGAGGACCTCAACCCGATAGAGATATCCTTGGCTTATGAGCACCTCTTAGAGACGCCGGGCATGACCCAGGAGAAGGTGTCGCAGCGCGTCGGCAAGAGCCGCACGGCCATCACCAACTACCTGCGTCTGCTCAAGCTTCCTGCTCAGGTGCAGATGGCCTTGCAGAAGCGGGAGATAGACATGGGCCACGCCCGTGCCCTCCTCGGTATCGACTCACCCTCGACACAGCTCCAGGTCTTCAAGGAGATTGTGAAGAATGGCTGGTCGGTGCGCAAAGTCGAGGAGATGGTGCAGCACCTCAAGAACGGTGATGACCTGGAGAGTGGCAAGAAGAAGATACAGAGCAAAGCCAAGATGCCGGAAGAGTACGGCATCCTTCGCGACCGTCTCTCGGGATTCCTCAATACCAAGGTGCAGCTCTCATGCTCGTCGAAAGGTAAGGGTAAGATTAGCATTCCCTTCAACGACGAGAAAGATCTGGAGCGTATCATGGAGCTATTTGACAAGCTGAAGGAGCAGAATACAGAACAAAATTAATCTTCACAGTGAAGACTTCTCATATGATAACCATCCTCAGCGTCGTCTGCTGCCTTATGGTAGGCACCATGACGGCTTCGGCCCAGACGCCGACAACGCCTGTGCGCCATCTCTCGCCAAAGGAGATCGGCGAGGAGGATGCTGATACCCTGGCAGCTACGGCTCCTGCTGCCCTCGTTGCCGACTCCTTAGACAAGCCGTTGGCCAAGGTCGGCGTGGCTTCTGACACCGTCGGCCACCACAAACGCGACTGGGCCACCTGGAAGCCCAGCGCCAAGCGCGCCTTGTGGCTCGCCCTCGTGCTCCCGGGAGCCGGACAGATATACAACCGCAAATATTGGAAGCTGCCTATCTTCTATGGCGGATTTGTGGGCTGTGCCTATGCCATGCGGTGGAACAACATGATGTACCGCGACTACAGCCAGGCTTACCTCGACATCATGGACAGCGACCCGACGACGCAGAGCTATAATCAGTTTCTGCACTTAGGCTCACAGATTACCGCTGACAACATCAGCCGCTGGCAGGAGGTATTCCGCAAGAGAAAGGACCGTTACCGCCGCTGGCGCGACATGGCCTTCTTCTCCATGGTCGCCGTCTATGCCCTCTCTGTCATCGACGCCTATGTCGACGCCTCGCTCTCTGAGTTCGACATCTCGCCCAATCTCTCGCTGCACGTCGCTCCGGCCGTCATCAACAACAACGATTTGGCCACCACACGCTTTGGCAATACAGGAGTGGGGATGAGTTGCAGCCTGTTTTTCTAATGATTTAATTTACGACAATGAACTTTCGAAGACACATTATATTATTATCCCTCGTTGCCGGCCTCTCCATGCCGGTCATGGCTCAGAATGACAAGACCATTACCGTTGAGGACAATGGTCATACCGAGCAGATAGACTTGCCGGAAGCTATGACGGCCGACTTGGACAGTCTGATGCGGCTGTATCGTGCCAAGATGTATCTCAGCCCTGACACCGACTGCAACCAGCCTGACGTAAACCCTGTCTATACGCCCGATGTCTTTAAAGACCGGTTGGCTAAGCTCCCTACCGTCATCGAGATGCCGTACAATGCCATTGTCCAGGCTTTTATCGACCGATACACCGGTGAGCTGCGCCGGAAGGTGGCTTATATGCTTGGCGCACAGAACTTCTATATGCCTGTCTTCGAAGAGGCTCTTGAGAGCTACAACCTGCCTTTGGAGTTGAAATACCTGCCCGTCATAGAGTCTGCCTTGGACCCCACAGCACGGTCTAAGGCTGGCGCTGTAGGATTGTGGCAGTTCATGCTCTCCACAGCAAGACGCTATGGGTTGAAGATAAACTCCCTCGTCGACGAGCGCCGTGATGTCGTGAAGTCGTCGTATGCCGCAGCCCGCTATCTCAGCGACCTGTATAAGACCTACAAAGACTGGAATCTCGTCATAGCTGCCTACAACTGCGGCAAGGACCAGATTAACAAGGCCATCCGCCGAAGCCGCGGCGAGCGAGACTATTGGAAAATCTACCCCAAACTCCCGGAGGAGACGCGCGGCTATGTGCCTGCTTTCATCGCTGCCAACTACGTGATGAACTATTATTGTGACCACAATATCTGTCCGCTCACTACCAACCTGCCCACCAAGACTGATACCGTCATGGTGTCGCGCGACATCCACTTCGAGCAGATTGCCGGTGTCTTGGGCATCAGCATGGAGCAGTTGGAGGACCTGAACCCTCAATACCGACGCGACATCGTCTGCGGCCGCTCCGGGCTCACTTCCCTGCGTCTGCCCACCCCCCTCATTTCCACTTTCATTGACAAGGAAGACTCTGTCTATGCTTACGACGCCAAGGACTTCAAGCCCAAGCGCACGGAGGTGGAGGTTGCCGGTGGCTCCGACAACTACACCGTCAAGAAGAACAAGGTCAGCCTCTCTGCTGCGCTGCCCGAGTCGTCATTGGTTGCCCAGGATGTGAAGGACAAGGCTGAGGCCTCACGACGTGACGACAGCTCGGTCAGTGACGATGACGACGACAATGGCACTGTCACGAGAAGCAGCCGGCGCACCACGTCGAGGAAGTCGTCAAGGAGCTCGTCGAAGAGCAGCTCTTCCAAAAAGAAAAAGTCCTCGAAGAAGAGCTCTAAGAAGAAAGAGACCACTAAGAGCGTCAGCGTGAAGAGCGGCGACACACTTAGCGAGATAGCAGAGCGCAACAACACTACTGTAGCAAAGCTCAAGAAACTCAATAATATCTCCGGAAGCAATATCAGAGCCGGAAAGAAGATAAGAGTGAAATAATCGGAATCTATCATCTCTCGACCCGCAAGGGAATATGCACTCATCACAACTCGGAACTCGCAATTTTTATCACTATGGACGACCAAGAGCTTAAGAACAAAGAGCGTGAGCAGGCTGACAACAAGCTGATAACCGATGCGTTCAACCACTTGTTGGAGACATATCTCAACTCATCTCACCGCCGGAAGGTGGATATCATCACCAAGGCTTTCAACTTCGCGCGCCAGGCCCATAAAGGCGTGCGCCGGCTCTCTGGGGAGCCATATATCATGCACCCCATCGCTGTGGCACAGATTGCTTGCGAGGAGATGGGACTGGGCAGTACGAGCATCTGTGCGGCACTGCTGCACGATGTTGTCGAGGATACCGACTACACCACCGAGGATATAGAGAATATCTTTGGTGCGAAGATAGCTCAGATTGTCGACGGACTGACGAAGATCTCCGGCGGTATCTTCGGTGACCATGCCTCGGCACAGGCTGAGAACTTCAAGAAACTGCTGCTCACCATGAGCGACGACATCCGGGTCATCCTCATTAAGATCTGTGACCGCTTGCACAATATGCGCACGCTGGCCTCACAGCCGAAAAACAAGCAGTATAAGATTGCCGGTGAGACGCTGTATATCTATGCTCCTATCGCCAACCGGTTGGGACTGAACAAGATAAAGACCGAACTGGAGGACTTGAGCTTTAAGTTCGAGCATCCTGAGGAGTACGACCGCATCATGATGAAGCTCTCCATGACAGAGAGCGAGCGTCAGACGCTCTTCGACGAGTTTACAGCGCCTATCCGCGAGTCGCTCGACAAGATGGGCTTCAAATACACCATCAAGGCCCGTGTCAAGAGTCCGTACTCCATCTGGTGCAAGATGCAGAACAAGCATGTCACCTTTGAGGAAATCTATGACATCTTAGCAGCCCGTATCGTCTTCGAGCCTAAAGAACGTGACGATGAGGTCAACGAATGTTTCCAGATTTACGTTGCCCTGAACAAGATTTACAAGAGCCATCCCGACCGTCTGCGCGACTGGGTCAACCACCCCAAGGCCAACGGCTACCAGGCCCTTCACGCCACCCTGATGTCGAAGCAGGGCCGTTGGATAGAGGTGCAGATACGCTCGGTGCGCATGGACGACATCGCTGAGCAAGGCTTTGCCGCTCATTGGAAATATAAGGACCACAACAGCACCGACGAGGATACGGAGCTCAACAAATGGCTGGGCACGATCAAGGAGATTCTTGACGACCCGCAGCCCGACGCCATGGACTTCCTCGACTCTGTGAAGCTAAACCTCTTCTCCTCGGAAATCTTTGTCTTCACGCCGAAGGGTGAGGTCAAGACTTTGCCTGCGGGCTGCACCGTCCTCGACTTCGCTTTCCAGATTCATACTTTCCTTGGCAGCCATTGTATTGGTGCCAAGGTCAACCACCGCCTTGTACCGCTGAGCCACAAGTTGCAGAGTGGAGACCAGGTGGAGGTGCTCACCTCCAACTCACAGCATGTGCAGGCGTCGTGGATAAATTTCGTCAACACCGCCAAGGCGCGCTCTAAGATTCAGTCTATTCTCCGGCGCGACAACCGTGAGATACAGAAGCAGGGCGAGGAAGAGCTCCGCGCATGGCTTGCCACAAAGGGCTTCGAGATGACGCCGACGGTGATGGAGAAGTTGTGCAAGTTTCATGACATCGACACCCAGGAGGCCTTCTGTCTCGCCGTGGGTAACAAGTCGGTGCTCTTGGGCGATAAGGATGTTGAGGCCATCAATGGTAAGGAGAAGTCGTCATCGGGCTTCAGCCTCAGACGGCTGGTACCGTTTATTGGGCGGAAGAAGAAGGAAGAGGCTGCCAAGCATGAGGAGGACTCGCAGAAGCTCCTCGTGGCGGGCAATGGCTTCAACAAGAAGATACCTTGTGTCATCACAGAAAAGACCATCGGGATGTATATCTTCCCCAGCTGTTGTCACCCCATTCCCGGCGACGACATCTTAGGCTTCATCGATGGTCATCGCCATGTGGAGATACACCGGCGGTCGTGTCCTACGGCGGCTAAGCTCAAGGCCAGCTTCGGTCCCCGCATCTTGGACGCCAAATGGGACATGCACCGCGTCATGGACTTCGATGCTATCATTGAGGTGCGGGGCATAGACCGGAAGGGCATCCTGCACGATGTGTCGGAGGTCATCTCCAACAAGATGAATGTCAATATCCATAAGGTATCCTTCACTGCCGACCAGGGCATCTTCAGCGGGCAGATAGAAATCCGCGTCCACGATCGAGATGAGGTGAAGACCATTATGGGCCGGCTGAAGAAGATTGATGACTTGCAGGAAGTGAGGCAGATATTCTAACCGACTCTATAGAACCCTTTATATAGGCAGGCTTTGGCATGTTGCTGAAGCCTGCCTTCGTTTTATAATCTTTTTGGTTCTTCTATCTATATGGATGATTTTGCTGCCATATAGGCTTAGGAGTGTCCATCCAGCTTCATGATTCAAAACGACTGGAGAGAAAAAGTGCGACGACCGTCACACGATCTTACGACGACCGTCACACGATCTTGCGACGACCGTCACACTTTCTTGCGACGACCGTCACACGATTTTTTTGCAATCGTTGAAATCCTTTATAGCCTGTCTATGTGTTTTTTCAATTCCACGAGTTGGTCTCTGACGCTCTTGAGCATGGCTATCATCTCAGAACTCTTGTCGGCAGCGCTGCGGTTATCGCGAAGGTAGGCGCGGGCGGCGGCAATCTTGAAGCCGCGAACCTTGATGAGGTTGTAGATGACCTTCAGCTCCTCGATGTCCTTCTCGGTATACTGTCTGACCTTCGTCTTGGGGGCTGTCTTGGGTTTCAGGTTGGGGAACTCCGTCTCCCAATAGCGCAACGTGCTCTCGTTGACGCCGATAATAGTAGCCACCTCTTTGATGGAATAATACAGCTTGGGGTTCTTGTCGGTATTTAGTGCCATAATTTTGATGTTCTGAGTCATAGAGTTCGGATTTCTGTCAATTGACGTCTATTTATCCAACTCCTTTGCAAAGTTAGCGAAAATATTTAGTAACTTTGCACGGAAATAATAAAAAAACAACAATAGCTATATTCGGGACTTCCGGGCAAGGCTTCTTTCCCTGTCGTCCCTGCACAATTTCTACACAATATGATGACAGCTAATGAAATCCGTGACTCATATTTAAAATTCTTTGAGTCAAAAGGACACGTCATCGTGCCTTCAGCCCCCATTGTGGTGAAGGACGACCCCACGCTGATGTTCACCAACGCCGGCATGAACCAGTGGAAAGACATTATCCTCGGCACTAAGGACCCCAACCCTTGCCGCCGCACAGACTCTCAGAAGTGTCTGCGTGTCAGCGGTAAGCATAACGACCTGGAAGAGGTTGGCCGCGACTCTGCCCTCTCGCATCACACCATGTTTGAGATGCTGGGCAACTGGAGCTTCGGCGACTACTTCAAGGAGGGAGCCATCGACTACGCCTACGAATATCTCGTCAACGTGCTGCACCTCGACCCCAAGGACCTCTATGTCACCGTCTTCGAGGGCGACGCCTCTGAGGGCCTGGAGCGCGACGATGAGGCTGCTGGCTACTGGGCCAAGCACTTCCCCAAGAACCATATCGTCAACGGTAACAAGCATGACAACTTCTGGGAGATGGGCGACACAGGCCCCTGCGGCCCTTGCTCTGAGATTCATATCGACTTCCGCCCTGAGGAGGAGAAGAAGAAAGTCCCCGGCGAGACCCTCGTCAACAAGGACCATCCTCAGGTCATCGAGATTTGGAATATCGTCTTCATGCAGTTCAACCGCAAGGCTGACGGCAGCCTGGAGCCGCTGAAGATGCACGTCATTGATACCGGCATGGGCTTCGAGCGCCTCGTGCGCCTCATGCAGGGCGTGAACAGCAACTACGACACCGACATCTTCTCACCCATCATCGAGGAGATAGAGCGCCTGTCCGGCCATAAATACAACCACACCTTCCCCGTGGGTAAGAACGGTGAGGGTGTCAACGACGAGGAGAAGGTGGACATCGCCATCCGTGTCGTCGCCGACCACCTGCGCGCTGTGGCCTTCGCCATTGCCGACGGTCAGCTGCCCGGCAATGCCAAGGCCGGCTATGTCATCCGTCGTATCCTGCGCCGTGCCGTACGCTATGCCTATACCTTCCTCGACCAGAAGGAGGCCTTCATGTATAAACTCGTCCCCGTCCTCGTTCATGAGATGGGCGGCGCCTATCCTGAGCTCAAGGCTCAGCAGGAGCTTATCACACGCGTGATGAAGCAGGAGGAGGACAGCTTCCTCCGCACCTTGGACAAGGGTATCCAGCTCCTGAGCATCGACATGGACGAGATGAAAGCTGCTGGCAAGACCGTCTTGGAGGGCGAGAAAGCCTTCCGACTCTTCGATACCTATGGCTTCCCCCTCGACCTCACCGAGCTCATCCTTGGCGAGAATGGCTTCTCCGTTGACGAGAAAGGCTTCGACGACGAGATGGCCAAGCAGAAAGCCCGCGCCCGCAATGCCGCCGCTGTGGAGAATGGCGACTGGGTGAATGTCCACGAGGGCGAGCAGGAGTTCGTCGGCTATGACACCAACGAGTGCGACGCCCACATCCTCCGCTACCGCAAGGTGACGCAGAAGAAGAACTCTTTCTTCGAGGTCGTCCTCGACCAGACTCCTTTCTATGGTGAGATGGGCGGACAGGTCGGCGACAAGGGCTGGCTCATCTCCGACAGTGAGAAGATAGACGTCATCGACACCAAGCGCGAGAACAACCAGAGCATTCATATCCTGAAGAAGATGCCGCAGGATGTCACTGCCGACTTCCATGCTGTTGTCGATGCTGACAAGCGTGAGGGCTCTGCCTGCAACCACACCGCTACCCACCTCCTCGACTATGCCCTCAAGCAGGTCCTCGGTGAGCAGACGGAGCAGCGCGGCTCTTATGTCGACGACCAGACCCTGCGTTTCGACTTCAACTACTTTGAGAAAGTCTCCGACGAGCAGCTCCGTCAGGTGGAGCGCATCGTCAACGACATGATTCGTCAGGACCTGCCCCTCGACGAGCATCGCGATACACCTATCGAGGAGGCTAAGAAGCTTGGTGCCGTGGCCCTCTTCGGTGAGAAATACGGCGACAGGGTGCGTGTGGTACGCTTCGGTCCTTCTGCTGAGTTCTGCGGTGGTATCCATGTCAAGAGCACAGGCCATATCGGCTTCTTCAAGATTATCTCCGAGAGCAGTGTCGCTGCCGGCATCCGTCGTGTGGAGGCGCTGACGGGCAAGATGGCCGAGGAAGCCATCTACACAGCTGAGGATACCATCCATGCCATCCGCAGCATGTTCAACAACGCCAAGAACCTGGAGAGTGCTATCCAGAAGTTCATCGACGAGAATGCCTCGCTGAAGAAAGACGTGGAGCAGTTCCAGGCTCAGGTCGTGGAGCGCACCAAGGAGAAGCTCCTGCAGAATGTCCGTGAGGTCAACGGTGTCTCCGTCATCACAGCCGTATTGCCCATGGAGCCCGCACAGTCCAAGGACCTCGTCTTCAAGCTGCGTCAGGCTATTCCCGAGCATCTCGTTGCTGTCGTGGGCACGGTCAGCCATGACAAGCCTATGCTCAGCGTGATGTTCTCCGACGACATGGTCAAGGACAACGGTCTCAATGCCGGTAAGATTATCCGCGAGGCTGCCAAGCTCATCAAGGGTGGTGGCGGCGGACAGCCCTACTACGCACAGGCTGGCGGTAAGGACAAGGACGGTCTGCATGCCGCTGTCGACAAGGTCGTCGAGCTCTGTAATCTCTAAGCCCTTGCCCCTTTCCCGGACAAGGAAATAAAAAGATAGACCCATCAAATGCCTTTCTGCGGATTGCGAGATGCACCGCAGAAAGGCATTTTTGTTTTAATTTTTAATCAATACTCCGTCGATGCAATTGTCCTGGCGGATAATTTGCTTGTTTTATCGCAATTCCTTGGCTTCTTTCCGCCGGAATCGTAAACTTTTTCGTACTTTTGCAAATCTAATAGCATACAACGGAAAGAATGGCAGAAACAGAAGTAGAAAAATTGCGTCGGGAGCTGAAGCTGATGAAGCTTCGCCGTCAGGTTACTCCCCACTTCCTCTTCAACTGTCTGAGTGTTGCCGCAAGCCTCGTCATGACACGACCTAAGACAGCGGTGAAGTTTCTCCGTGGTGTGGCGGAAATCTATCGTTATCTTCTGCGCTTCGGCGATGAATATACAGTGCCCGTAGAGCAGGAGATGGCAATGATGAAGCAGTATTTCAGTCTGATGAGCCTGCGCCATGTGGGCTGTCTGCGCCTGCATGTCAGTTCTGCCGCCAAGCGCCTCAAAGGTCATCCCCTTCCGCCGCTCTGCCTGCAAGGACTTGTGGAGAATGCCATCAAGCACAATGCGCATACCACGGCTCTGCCGCTGACCATCACCGTCGATGTGGAAGATGGCAAGCTGACGGTGACAAATCCCTTACAGCCGCTGCTCTCTCAGGAGGCTGTGTCGACGCATATCGGACTGGAGTATATGGACGAGACGATGCAGTTGCTCTTCAATGTCGGCATAGAGGTGACAAAGACCGACACCACTTTCCGTGTGGCCGTGCCTTTGGTAGGATAACAAGGTTATGAATATTGTCATTTTCGAAGATGAGGTTTACAACTTCCGGATGTTGCGTCACCAGCTCCTCGACATCAATGAAGACTATGACGTGATAGGCCCTATCTCTTCTGTGGAGGAGGGCCGGACCTTCCTGGCCTATCATCACGACATCGACCTCATCATAGCCGACATACAGCTCAACGACGGTCTGAGCTTCGATGCCCTGAGCTATGCCCCTGACAATATTCCCATCATCTTCACCACGGCCTACGATGAATATGCCCTCAAGGCCTTCGACTTCAATAGCTTGTCCTATCTCCTCAAGCCCATTGATGACGACGAGCTCCGCAAGGCTGTGGGCAAGGCACTAAGAATGCGCAACGCTCAGTTCCTCGTGGGCCGGGCGCAGCCGGAGTCGGAGCAGCGCTTCTCCTACAGCAGTGAGAAGCTCACCATCGAGCGCCAGGAGCAAGAGACGCAGAACTCCTTCTTCCGCTCTATGGCTCACGATGCCGGACACCGCTATTGCTTCATGGTGAAGACGGCGAGGGGAGAGCGGCGTGTACATATCTCCATGGTACGCTATGCGGCTTCAGTGGACAAGACCACCTACATCCATCTTCTCGACGGATCGGCCTACCCTGTGGACATCACCATCACCGACCTGGCCCAGCAACTGCCACCAAAGGAGTTTATGCGCGTCAACAGAAAGTATATCATCCCCTTGGAGCAGGTCAAGGGCGTGGAGCATCTGCCCAACGGGCGCTTGCAGCTCATCCTCTATGGCGACGACCCGCCCGAGATTTTCATCAGCCGCGACATGCGCAAGAGCGTCATGGAGTGGGCCAGCCGGTGAGGGCGTTGCACAGCTTTTTAGCTTTTGTGCAAAAATAACCGTTTTATGCTACGGTTCATCCCGTAAAAGCGACGGTTCGGTGTTTTGAGAAACAAATAATATATAATAATGTATCGCTGTTGCTAAATTTGTAGCAGTAAAAAAGGTCAGGCCGGGGTCAGGATAGACCGGCCTGCAAGTAAAAAACAATATTTATGTATACCAGTAACAGAGAGAAGTTTCGTAAGATTTTTGAGGCCCGTTACACGTGGATAGAAGGCTTCATGCGCAATGTGCGTCGCTATGCTGACCGCATGGCTATGATAGACCCCATGAGCAAGCGCATGTGGACCTACCGCGAGCTGAACAACGATGTCAACCGTTTGGCCAATGCCTTGCAGAAAGACGGCTTCGGGCGCGAAGACGTCATCATGCTCATGACTCCCAACTGCCCGGAGTTTGCCTTTGCTTATGTGGCTCCTCAGAAGATTCACGGTGTGATGTCGCCCGTGAGCTTCCGACTCAGTGCCGGTGAGTTGGCACAAAACCTTACCGATTCCAAGCCGATGATGCTCCTCTTCGACAAGAAGCGTCAGGAGACGGTCCTGCAGGCTGTGAAGATTGCAGGTTATCAGCCTAAACGGCTCATCGTAGCAGATGGTGATACCGGCAACGGCGTCATCTCCTATGCTGACTATGTCGGCCAGAGCGAGACGACAGAGCCCGTTGTGGAAGGTGAGTACAATATCTATGATGAGACCACACGCCTCTACACCTCCGGCACGACAGGTCGCCCCAAGGGTGTGCCATTGACAAGTGTCAACGAGGTGCTCTCTGCTCACGACATCATGATTCACTTCCCCATGAGCTTCAAGGACGTGACGATGAACACTACACCATGGTTCCATCGTGGCGGTGTCCACTGCGGTGGGCCGTGTCCGACTTTCTATGCCGGTGCCTGCCTCGTGGTGATGAACAAGTTTGATGCCGACAACACCCTGCGCTATACTTCACGCTATCATATCACCTTCATCATTGGTGTGCCTACCGTCCTGGAGGAGCTGGCTGACGCTCAGGAGAAGAATGGCTACGACCTCTCGTCGCTGACGGGTATCATCACCATGGGCTCACCCTTGGAGCGCTCGGCATGTCTGCGCTATCAGCGCGTCCTCACACCGAACATCTACAACGGCTATGGCACCACGGAGACCTTGTGGAATACCTTCCTCAGACCTTTCGACCTGCCGGAGTATGCTGGTACTGCCGGTGCTTCCATGGTCGACGATGACGTCCGTGTGGTGAAGGTCTACGACGACCATAAGGCAGAGCCTGACGATGTCGTGGCTACCGACAACGAGGAGATCGGCGAGGTCATCATCTCCTCACCGGCCAAGTCGCCTTATGCTTACTACAACAATGAGGAGGAGACGGAGAAGAAATACTATAAGGGCTTCATCTACACCGGCGACCTGGCTACATGGAACCGCAACCAGTATATCACCATCCTTGGCCGTAAGGACGACATGATCATCTCTTCCGGTGAGAATATCTATCCTACTGAGATAGAGGGCGTTCTGGACAAGCATCCGAAGGTGAAGGACAGCATCGTCACCGCGGCCCCCGACAAGATGCGCGGACAGGTCGTCACAGCCTATATCGTGCGCGCTGATGAGTCGCTGACACCTGAGGAGCTCGACCAGTGGTGTAAGGACTCTCCCGACATCGCCAACTTCAAGCGCCCGCGTCTCTATCGCTTCGTGTCGCAGATTCCGCGCAATGCTACGGGTAAGAAGCTCCACGTCCGGGTGAAGGACATGGCCGCCGACGACCTGCGCAACGGACTGCTCTATAGAGTTTGATTATGGAACAAATTACTTATCATCACACCATGCCCATCCAGCTGCGCTGGATGGACGCTGATGCCTTCGGGCATGTCAACAATACCATGTACTTCCAGTATTATGATACTGCGAAGATGGACTATTTCCGCAAGGTATGCCCGGAGATTGTCGATAAATACGCTATCGTCACCGTGCATCTTGAGGCTGACTTCCTGCATCAGGTCTACACCAAGGATAAGGAAGTGGAGGTGCAGACGGCCATCGTGCATATTGGTCACAGCAGCTTCACCTTCCAGCAGCAGCTCGTAGGAAAAAACGACCATGAGGTGAAATGTGTCGGACAGACCATCATGGTGCTTTTTGACATCGAGAAGGAGCAGAAAGTGATGTTCACGCCACAATGGCGGGAGACTATAGGGAAGTTTGAGGGTCGAAAGTTCTGATAACTTCCCTACTGTCTCATTTACAGCGGCCGTTCTACGTGAGTGGAGCGGCCGTTTTTTTATTTCCCGAACACGGTGAGGAAGGGCAGAAGGTTGTGGTTGCGGCTGTTGCGGTCCTCGATGACGGCAAAGACAATCTTGCGGTATTTATTCTTAAACTCCCGCTCTTCCATCACCTGCTTGAAGAGTTGCGCGATGTGCAGTGGGGGATTGGCAAAGGCTCCGCAGCCGAAGGCCCCTAAGACGAGTGCGTCGTGACCGTGGCTGAGCCCGATGCGGAAGATGGTGCGCATCTTGTTGAGCGTCGTGGCGACATCACGGGGCGCGATGCGACAGTCGGCGACTTTGCCGTTGTCTCCCACCTCATTGCCATTGTCGTCGACAAGGGCGGGGTGGTTGATGGCAGCCACGGAGATGAAGGAGAGTTTGAACGGATGGGTAAGAAACTTGTTGCCCTCTCTGTCTCCAGTGCGAAAGACCGTTGCATAAGGCGTATAGGCACCGCCAAACTCCCTGTCCATCGGATATTGGCGACGGTTGGTGCTGAGTCCGAAGTTCTCGGCGTTGGGGGTGAACTGGTAGAGAGACCGGAAGAGGTTGGTCTGCCGGAAGAGACTCTCCTCCTGTGCTCTGCTGCCGTTCATGACACCGCCACCGGCATGGGTGCGGCTGGCGAAGTTGAGGACGGCGGGGCGGTAGCCTTCGTCGAGAAGATGCTTCCCTGCTGAGATGCTGTCGGTATTCTCCACGGCAATGAGGGTTGGAGTAGGGTAGGCGGGAATGTCGTTGACGGTGAACTTATGACTGTACAGCCGTGAGTTCTCCTGCATCTCGCTGTCGTCATCGAGCTCCACCACAGTGCCGTCGTCGGTGGTATACGCTCCTTTCTCCACAGCGTTCATCGTGGTGCGGTAGACGTTGATGAGCTCTTGACGGGTCGGTTGATAGTTATTGTTGTTCATAGTCAGAGTTTTTATGTAATCTTTTTCTTGCTGTTGTCGGTTCTCAGCTTTTTCCTTTGTGTTTTGGCTTTTAGCTTTGTAGCTTTCTTTCCATTGGCAAAGATAGCATTTTCTTCGATTCGTTGTCGGAAATTTACAAGAAAATATTATAAAAATTTAGCTTACAGCTCAGTATGTACAACAAATGTCAGCGATATCTGTGGTATTTATAGCAGATATCGTTGACATTTGTCTATGTATTCGTAGCATAAGCCAGGGATAGTCAGACTGTAAATTTTTGTTCTTCAGTGTGCTCTTTTCTGTGTTTGTTTTAAGAATCTGATAGCTGTACCGCCACTTGCAGCGAGCTTCATCATGAGTCTGTCTCCTTTGTGGACAGCTCTGCGGCTATAGGCCAGGGGGTAAGGATTGTTGCGATAGTCAGCCCCCTCACCGTCAGCATAGCATTCAGCGATATATTCGCACCCCTCATCCAGAAAGTCAAGGGTAATGGATAGATTACGTGGCTCCTCGTCAGTAACGGCACCGAGATACCAGTTGTCGCTGTCACGGTCTTTGCGGACGGTAGTGATATAATGTCCTATCTTCGCATTGAGTACCAGTGTCTTTTCCCAGTTGGTAGGAACGGTCTCTATCCATGAGAAGCCTGGCTGCCCGACATAGTTTTCAATCTCATCTGCTGCCATCTGCCAAGGCGCGTAGAGCACGATATATTCAGCGAGCTGTTTGGCTAAGGTCGTTTGAGGATGCGTACCAGGCATGGCTTTGTTGTGGAAGTTGAAAATGCCGGGTGTGAAGTCCATAGGTCCGGCAAGACCACGCGTGAAGGGTAGAATACAGACATGGTATGGCGGATTGCCTCCGTCCGCAGACCAGGCGTTGTACTCCTGCCCTCGCATTCCTTCTCCCGACATCAGGTTGGGCCACGTACGGCAGAGCCCCGAAGGCATGGCAGGCTCATGGTTGATGACCATAATTTGGTATTTGGCGGCAGTCTCCACAACCTTCTGATAGTGTCGTATACCGTATTGCGAGTGCTGATCTTCCTTATTATCCATTAGTCTGTTGACATATCCTGTTTTTATGACATGTATGCCGAGTCTATGGTAGAGAGCGAAAGCCGTGTCCAGCTGGCTTTCATAGTTGGTAATAGCGCCCCCGGTCTCGTTGTGTGCCACGAGGCTGACACCTTTGGTTAAGGCATATCTCTGAAGACCCTCAAGGTCATAGTCGGGATAGGGCTTGGAGAAGGAGAATTTATCTCCATCTTTCGTCCAGTCGCCGTCCCACCCATAGTTCCAACCTTCCACGAGGACACCTTTCAGTCCATGGTCAGCGGCAAAGTCGATGTACCGTTTTGTATTGGTCGTTGTGGCTCCATGCTTGGGACCTTGCGCCCAGGTGTAGTCTTTCATGTGCATTCCCCACCATATACCGTTATATTTACCTGTTGTTATCCATGAGGTGTCTTTGATTCGTGACGGTTCGTTGAGATTGAGCATGAGCCGGGAGGTAATCAACTCGCCAGGGGTATGTGTTATCAGAATAGTTCGCCAGGGTGTGACACAAGGTGCTTTGGCATAGACTTTAACGCCATTGCTCCAGGGCGTTAGGTCAGCTTTCATCGTAACACTACCATCAATATTCTTTTGGGGCATGTAATTGAGGGAAGCATAGTCGATGAGGGCAGCATCGTGCAAGACCATGTAGAGCGAGTCATCAGCTTCTATAGTTATTGGTGTAGAGACAATAGGCTTCTTGCTCAATGGTGCTTTTGTCCACAGCGCCTCATAGTAGCTGGTGCCATTGGTAGGCTCTGTCCATGCTTCCATGTCCTTCGGGAACGAGATCTCAGTCAGTTCATCCATTATTTTGAACTCACTGAGGCCAGCTTGTTTGGGAAACTCATACCGGAAGCCTACACCATCGTTGAAGACGCGGAAGATGATGTTGAGATAAATGGACTTTCCACCTTTCTTTACAAGGCTCACTTTCAACTCGTTATAATTGTTTCTCACCAATCTGTCCTCTCCCCATGGCTGTTGCCATATCTCGTCTTTAGAGCTCCATTTCTTCGACAATACTTTGAATCCGTTGTCAAGAGGGCAGACATCAGTGATGAAACCTAATGCGGATTTCCTTATGATAGGTTGTTTATCGCGCCACACCTCATAGACGGGTTTTCCATCATAGAGAGAGAAGCTGACGCTGATGTGTCCGTCGGGTGACGTTACGGTATCTTTGGCCGTTCCTACGAAAGGAAGAAAGAAAAGTAAAAATACCGAAAGGATAGTCTTATATATTTTCATGCCTAGTCTTATTTTGGTTTGTCAGAGTCCGTTCATGATTTCTTTAGCTTTATCGGGCATCAACTTATTGAGGTAGTCGAAAGCTTGGTCCAAAATGAGCTTTTTTTCTGTATTACCCTTGTATTTTTCTCTGAGTGTATAACATTGCAGAATGGTCTCCAATTCTTGTTGACCATATTTCACGCCTGTAAAATTCTGAAGGATGGTAAGATACTTGTAGCCATTTTCTTTGGTTGGCTCAATGACAGTTCCTTCGCCATAATCGTTCCATGTGCTAATTTGTACATCTTTCAGGTTTGCATTTTTAGCAGCATTGAGCTGTCTTTCAAAGAGCTTGCCGTCTTCGGAATCGTAGGTAGTGTATCCATCCCCCACACCTCCTGCCTTATAGTAGTCTTTGAATCCAGGCATGGCACCTCCTATGATGTATTGGGATTGTGCGGCTTCTTGCTGGTACCACGTCTCTGGCATGGCATTGACCCATGCAAACTCACCGGAGGCATTATGCTCTTCGGTGTTGTTGCATTTGCTGCTGTTACCATTGAGGACGACGAAGAACGGATGAGTGCGCAGAATTTGGAAGGTGCGTGTCCACTGATGGGGCTGTGTCAGCTTCTGTGGTCCGAAGTCGAGTAGAAGAGGCTGACCGTCCACCTTTGTATAGTTCTCGCTTTTGAAGAATCTTTTAGCGAGATAGGTCATATCTGTTCTTGCTGTTGTGATGTCGTCTGCGTCAAGGTGATTATCCTCATAGCAGACAGCTATCTCCAATCCAGTCTTTTCGACAGCCTTCAATAATTTTTCAGCGTTTGTGGTATGCTGAGCCGTTTGGTCGTCAGCATGAGCACCATACCAGTCTACGATAACACCGTCAATACCTGAGTATTTCATCAGTAGGCATTGGTATTCAAGCATGTCTTCGTCTCCGGAGGCATAGGGGCCAGTGAGAGGATGATACCAGGAAGCTATCTCTCCGTTAGCAGGATTCAGGCTGGTATTCATTGTCCAGTGCCATCCCCATTTCCCTTTGTTGTTGGGATTGGAGGTGTCGGTCTCAAACCAAATCATAAAGTGTGCATAGACCTTCATCTCGTTGGTCTTGACGGGCATGACAGTCTGCTCAGGGATGGATGCTGAGTTAATATTGTCGTTGTCATCACTACTGCATGCTGTGAAGAGCAGCATTGCAGTGGTGAGGAGAAAGAAAAACTTTTGTTTCATAAGTCTTCTGTTCTATCAATGATAGTTCATGTTAATATCCAGGGTTCTGTTTCAGGTTGGGGTTCTTGCTCCGTTCTTCATCTGGAATGGGATATATTTCAGTGTGGTGGTCAGCAGGGTCGTCGCCTTTCTCCCACCAGGCCTTAAAGAAAGTTCCGAATCTTATGTTGACAGTTCTTCTGATTCCTTCAAAAGCAAATTCATGAAGCCACTCGTTGTCGAGGGCCTTGTCATCGAGGGCTGTCAAATCAGGTAGTCCGGCGCGTTGCCTTATCTGGTTGACGTATCCTAATGCCGTCTGTGTATATCCCAGCCGATAGTAGGCCTCGCCTTCCATCATTAATACCTCAGCATAGCGCATCAGCACCCAGTCGTTGTCACGCTCCCAACTGTCGTTGGCATTCCACTGGTATTTGTCTAGTCTGGCTCCCTCATTCTGCTTGGCGTTGGTGATGTCGGAGATGTCCTCGGTGTAGTCCAAGGGCTCTCCATTGTCCATGAGAACGGGAGATCCGTCTTTTGCACTGTACTGTTGTCCAATAATGATGGACTCGCTGCGTCTTACATCTCCATCTTCGTATGAAGAATATACGCCGGGCTGTACGCTGATGCCATTGCCGCACCATTGGTATACCCCGTCAGGATCGAAGGCAAACTTCTGATTATAGTGATAGGTCATAGAGGCCAGGTAGTTGCCTACGGTGCCCTGCTTGTGGTCGTAGGGGATGGCGAAGATAATCTCCTTTGAAGTTTGGTTCTCAGTGAAGAAGTTTGACTTGTAGTTGGCCTGCAGACTAAAACCGCTCACTTTGTCGCAAGCATTGATGCACTTTTGCAGATTCTCTTTGCTGGGTTCATTCTCTCCGAGATAGACTCCCGAGTTGAGGTAGAGCCTTGCCAAGAGCGTGTAGGCCACATTCTGTGTGAAACGGCCATATTGTATGCCTTGTGGCAGGTGTGGAAGAATCTCGGTGAGCTCTTTCTCTACGAAGTTGTAGACATCTTTCCGGGAAGAGTTGGCAGGTAACTCCTTCTGTGTGAAGTCGGTGACAATAGGCACATTACCAAACTCATCAAGAAGAAGGTAATAATAGTAGGCACGAAGCCCTCTTAGCTCGGCCTCTACTGATGTCTTGGATTCGCTGTTGAGTTCACTCTGCTCAACCTGGTAAATAATGGCGTTGACCTTGCTGACCCCAGTGAAAGCATAGCGCCATCCGGCCAGTACGCACTGATTGTTGGCATCCCATGTATGTCGCTGCAGTTGCAGATATCTTCCACCATCATACCAGTCACTGCCTCGTGTAGGTATGCAAGCTTCGTCGCTGGCACACTCGTTGAGGAAGAATACATATTCACAGGTTGGATAGCAATTGACGCCATTGCCTTCCGGCGTTGAAGAGCCATAGCCTCGCAAGGTGGAATAGGCACCACCCACGATGGTCTTTATCTCTGATTCCGTCTTGCCATAGTCATTCATAGAGACGACGTCGTAGAGCTCCTCATCAAGATTGGTGCAGCCCGTCAGTGTCAGTGAACCGAAGAGCAGTGCAGAGATAATATATTTTGTTTTCATTTTGTTCGGTATTAAAAGAGTTTTAAAAAGCAAAATTGACACCTATAGACAGTGTTCTTGGACGTGGAGAGTAGGTGGCGCCGTCACCAGTACTGTTGTCGATAATGAGTCGGTCTATGCCGGGGCCATTGAGGACGTTGTCGGGAATGTAGATTTCAGGGTCCACACCTTTATATCCTGTTATGCAGAAGAGGTTCTCTATGGTAGCATAGAAGCGCAGACGCTCGATGCCTATCTTCTTCAGCGAAGGAATCGTGTAGCCCAGCGTAATGGACTGTAAGCGGAAAAAGCTGCCATTCTCGATAAAATAGTCGGAGAACATGGGGTCGCCTTTGATACCAGAGGAAAGGAAGTCGTCGAGCGTGTTCTGTGCAGGCAGGCGTGAGGGGTCGAAGAGTTCGAGCCTTGTGGCGTTGAGAACCTTCTGACCGAACATGCCATATCCAGAGACTGTGAGGTCAAAGTTCTTATAGGTAGCATTGAGCGATATTCCGAGATTCCACTTGGGCATGGCAGAGCCTAGGTCGTACCCCTTGCCATCGTTGTCATCAAGGATGTAGTTTCCCTTCTCATCAATGCCTTTGCATTTGGGTCCCCAGAAAGTACCGGCTGGATAGCCTTCCCGGATGGTCTGTGAGTAGATGCCGCTCAGTCCGCGAATATTGTGAAGGGAGCCTGCTTGTAGCCCCACGGCCTCATAGGTGGAGTTGCTAAGTTTGGTAATCTTCTGGCTGTTGTACGACAGAGACATATTGGCATCAAAGGTAAAGTCCTTGCTTCTGATGATATTGGCTCCGAGGGTGAGCTCAACGCCTTTGTTGACCATATCACCGACATTGGCGAGCATGGTTCCTACAATGTACGGTGGCTGAGGGACAGGGTAAGTCCACAGAAGGTCTGACGTCTTCTTGTGATAGAGCTCGACGGTGCCATTGATACGGTTCAGAATACTGAAGTCGATACCGAGGTTCCATTGTGCGGTTGATTCCCATTTCAGATCTGGGTTCACATTCTGCGTCTGCGTGTAGGAGTTTTTCCATGTGTCGGAAGTGGGATCGTAGTACGCAGCTCCCGTAGCGCTGAGTATAGGAAGTGACTTATAGGCGGCGACGCCACTCTGATTACCTGTGACACCATAGCCCAAACGCAGTTTCAGATTGTCGAGCCAAGACTGAGTAGCTTTCATGAAGGGCTCGTCGCTGATGCGCCATGCCAGAGAGGCAGAGGGGAAATTACCCCATTTGTGGTCGGCTCCAAAAACGGAACTGCCATCGTGGCGGATCGTGAAGGTTGCCATGTATCGGCCAAGGTATGAATAGTTGGCACGTCCGTAGAAGGAGATGAGCTTGGTCTTGCTCTTGTAGGAATAGACATCGCTCTGGCGGTAATCAGTACCGGCGCCGAGATTGTTAAAGCCAAAGGCATTGGTCTCAAATCCGCTGCGGGTGGCTCCGAATCCTTCATTGACATTGTCAAGGTAGGAGTAACCAGCCATGAGATTGAGGTGGTGCTCCTTCTTGAAGGTGTTGTCGTAGGATAGATAGGATTCTATCTGCCGGTTGGTGTATTCAGCATAGGTACGCTGTCCCCATCCTTTCTCACTCTGACCCTCCATACGGGCGTAGGTGGGCTTGTAGATACCTCCGGTGGTATGTTGAAACTCGTATGAGCCGTTGGCAACAGCTTTGAGCCCTTTAAGGATCTCAAGTTCTATTTTCGCATAGCCGAGATATCTGTGGCGCTTATTGTGCTGTTCACGATTGGCATTTATTTCAACTGGATTCTCGGTGTTGGTACCGCTGATTTGTGTGAAGGAGCCGTCCGGGTTATAGACGGGGACCGTGGGATTGAGGTTGACCTCTCGTTCAAAGATGCGTGCGTCTATAGGGTGCCAACTGTCGAAGTTGCTGTTGATGCCCGCCTCTAAACGTAACCGATTGTTGAGGCCGTATTGGTATGCTGAGACGGAAGCCGCAAGACGATTCATATTGTTGCGGACAATGACGCCCTCATTGTTGTTGTAGGTCAGGCTGACACGATAGCCACTGTTTTTGCGTGAGTTGCTGAAGCTTACGTTGTGGCTATGGGAGATGGCAGTGCGTAGCAACTCGTCCTGCCAATCAGTATCGGCTCCATAGTCTAATGCACCGGAGATATTGTTCTGGCGTACGTATCCACGCCACTGGTTGGCACTGAGCAAGTCCAACTTCTTGGCAACGGTAGCAAATGCGATGTAACCATTATATTGCATGCTCTTCGTTTCCTTATCGGTAGCTGTTCGGTTGGTGGTGACGATGATGACACCATTGGCACCGCGGCTACCATAGATAGCTGCAGCAGAGGCATCTTTCAGTACGTCGATACTGACAATTTCAGAAGGCTGGACGGAGTTGAAGTCAACACCCGGAATACCGTCAACGACGACGAGGGGTCCATTGCTGGCACTGAGCGAGGTGCCTCCGCGCAGGCGCAGGCTGGCTCCATTCTCAGGAGAGCCGCTGCTCTGTACGACGGAGAGTCCGGCGACTTTGCCTTGGAGCATCTGCTCTGCTGAGGTGATGACACCCTGTTTTAGGTCCTTGGCCTGTACGCTTGTGATGGCGCCTGTGAGGTCAGATTTGCGCATGGTGCCATAGCCTATGCCTACTACTATGGTCTCGTCAATGGTGCGGGCATCTGTGGTCAGAACAATTTTGAGATTCTGACCAGCCTTGACTTTCTGACTGACAAAACCGATGTATGAGATGTCGAGCGTTGAGTTGGAATTACAACTGACAGAGAATTTTCCGTCGAGATCGGTGATGACCCCTGTTGGGGCTCCCTCTACCTTTACGGTAGCGCCGACGAGAGGCTCATTGTTGTCGTCGGTGACAGTGCCTGAGGCTTTATAATTCTGTGCACAGAGTGATAAAGACATGAGCAATGCCCAAGTCAGCATGATGGTGCGCACTGTATTGTGGATTGATTGATGCATAATAATTGAGTTTAGAGGTTTATTCGTCCGGTTGGGTCAAAGAAATTTCAGTGTTGACAAGCACCTTGCCAGCCTCGTTTTTCAGAGTTATGATTATGGAGGATGCATTGTTTCCCTCTGTCAGCGTTGACAGGTCGACAGATTTCTGTCTTTTGTCACGGTTGCCTTCCATGATACCTTCGATAGTCTTCTCGTTAGCTTTAAGGGTGTAGGTGATGTTGCCGTCGCGCTTTCCATTATATTTTCTGGTCAGAGTGAGAATGTCTTTAGCGCAGACTTTCGTGGGGAATATCGTGAACTGCGGGTCTGGATATACTTCCGCGGTACCTGCTTTCTGCACAGCGTCTGGGCTGCTGTCTTTCCACACGCCATTGACCACCCCTACAAGCAGCCAGCTAAGGTTGTCGATTTCGGTGTCGGTCTCCAATCCTGTGGGAGCAGATACGCCATCATTTTTGGGGAAGTTGTAGCTGTAGTAGTCGTAGACCGTCTTCATGCTGATTGTGTAGAAGCCGTTGGATTGTTTTTGCAGTTTTGTCTTTTCAACACATTTAGCATCCCATGCTGCTACATTTTGCAGGTAGGTCCAGTCATTCAGTCCGGAGTGAAGGTTGAAACTGTTGAATCCAGCCTGTTTGGCATATTCTGTCATCGTAGTTCCGCCGATATTGAAAACGTCTGGATTGAATACGATGGTCAGCGGTTGGTTCAGGGTGAATTTGTCAGTCAGAGAGAGGGTGTTGCCTTGAAAGGCGGCAGCCTCGAAGGTAACGCCATTGCCGCTCTGCTTGATGCTTTTCCATGTTGCTCGACTGTCTGTAGCCTGGAATACATCAGATTCCTCACTGCCATCTCGTGTCTTCAGCCTTGCCCAGAAACCTGGCCAATCGTCAGATTGGCAAATAGCATAGATGTCTTCCGGGGTCTTGCCGGTGGTGCCTCCTGAAAAATAAGAGGTCGGTGTCATGGTGATGGAGTAGATATTGTCGCCTTCATAGGTGAGATGTGCGAAATCGGACGAGTGTCCCCAGTTACCGGCATCGGGTTCGGTAGGGTTCCAGCACCAAAGGTATAGCTCCGTTCCTTCTTTGAATCCGGTGTCTGTCATATCAAAATAGAAGGTGACAGGCTTGTCAACCTCAAAAACGGTAGGCACGGTCCACATACGTTGTGGTGCGCCATGGTCGATGGTCTGTGCCTGCAATGCTGTGGCGCAGTACATGAGCAATACGGTGATTAAAAAGAATGTCTTTTTCATGACAGAATCCTCCTATTCAACTTGTGAGATGAGATTATAGGTGTAAGAAACAAAAGCTACGCCTTGGGAGTAGCGGGTGAATTTGAATTCCAGGTTAGGAGAAACTCCTGGGACGGCCGTTACCGTAAGCCGGGTGTTGCCATTGAGCATGATCACTGTTGGGCTGCCGTCGCTGTTCACATAGGGTGACAGTAGCTGCCAGTTGCCCGAAGTAGGGATAAGGGCAGGAGCCGTGCCGTTTACTTGAAATGTAGTAGGCTTATTGTCGCTGTCAACATTGAGATCAATGCCAAAACTGTCGAAATGGATGACGTTGGTAAGGTCTAACGACGTTTTGTTGGTCTCATCGGTTTGGGTGACAGTGTTGACAATCCAATGCCCACCGATTTTCTCATACTGTGTAATGGGATTGACGTAACCTCCATCGTCGGTGCTGGCACATGAGCAGAAGAGCACAATGCCGGTCACTACTGGAAAGAGAAGGCACACTAAACTTCTAAATGTCTTTCTCATGGTTTTTAGATTAAAGAGTTGTTATTAGTTTTTTGTTTTAGACTTTCTGTCTTAATGTTGCAAAGTTAGTTTAATAACATTTATCTTGTTTGAAAGCACTTCAAAATATAATAAAAAAAATAGAGGCTTTGATGTTATATAACTGATTATCAGCCGTATAACATTGAAGCCTCTAAAGAAAAATATAATAGAAATATATCTTTGTCAAGCGTCAATGGCCATGACTCTGTCCTCAAATTCGTCGTTGCTGACGATGGATTTATTTTTTACACGAGTCTTGTAGGTGTTGATGGTATTGACGGAGTAGTGCAGAAAGTTGGCAATGCGTTCTGAATCTTTCACACCGAGTCTGATGAGTGCGAAGATGCGCATTTCAGTTGTGAGTTTCTGTTCTCCTTCCGGTATTTTCCTGTTTTCTGGAGCAAAGAGCGCGTTGAAGTCTTCTATGAAGTTGGGAAAGATAGTGAGAAAGGCATCGTCGAAGTCAGCAAACATTGATTTCCGTTGAGCATTAAGCTTGGACTCTTGCAAAGAGCGCGACAAGTCCTTGTATTGCTTGGCCATAATCTTATAGCCCAGCGTATGGAAAAGTTTCTCCATCATATTGATGTATTCAGCATTGATGGTAAAAGACCTGCCGATGTATTCCGTCTTTATCTTGTTGGATTCTTGGAGCGCCTTGTTGCTTTCCTCTAACTGCTTATTACGCTGGCTGATGGTTTTTCTCGCACTTTGCAGTTCTTTGACCTTGCGATGGAGGAAAAAGAGTGATACACATAGGGCAATGAAGAATAAGGAGATGACCGTCATGGTCACGATCATCGTATTGCGCTGTCTGGCTACATTTTCATACCGGTCACGTTGTATAATGGGCAGGATGTTGTTGATCTCTATCATTCGCTGGCGTGCGCCATAGAAGTTGGCATCGTCAAGGGCTTTCTGTACATAAGTGATGGCTCGGGAGAAGTCTGCGAGATTGTAGAGCATGGCTCCTGCCTCTCGGGCGGAGGTCGTCTCCTTGGTGGAGTTACGTATATCGTAAATAGCTGAAAGGGCAAAATAGTGCAATGCCTGATTGTCTTGACCGTTGTGCCGATAGACCCAAGCGAGGTTGGAGGCTATAATGGCTTTCTCGTGGAGGTTGATGCTCTTGTTTCGGAGCAACCTTCGGAATACTTCACCGCATTGGCTGGAGCCCCCGGCCTTCATCTGCTGTAAGGCTGTCATGTAGCTGTATTGCCAAGAATTCTTGCTGACGTGTTGCTTCACGGAGTCGGCCATGATTTTAGCCTTCTTGATGTACATCCTTTGGTAGGGTTGTTTATGAACATAGTCAGAGAGGTCGGCATAGAGCCGCCACCTCGTAAAATAATAGGTCTTGGCCGTATTCGTATCCATGTGCTCAGCTTTAATGTGGGCTATCTCGTCGGAAGCTTCTTTGTAGAGCCCTGCCGACAGCAGACAGAAAACTTTGTCGCAGGCTGACGTGACAATCGTGGAGGTGTTGCCAGTTTCTTGAGCCAACAGGAGACCTTTCTCCGCATAGGCATAGGCAGAGTCGCATTGATAGGACTTATATTCTTCATACAGGTCTTTACAGACTTTCCATTTGGGGAAGGCGTGATGTGTCATGCCAAAGAGTGTGCGCAATGAAGCGATGCGTTTCTCTTTAGCCAGGTCGTAAGTCTTGGCGGATTTTATCATGTTGTCAAGTTGCAACACCAGATTGTCGGTAGCGCCAGCACTCAGTGGAATGAGAAGTAGTATTATAGAGAGTATACGGTTCATGATGCTGTATGAATCAATTCATATTGCAAACTTACGAAATTAATCTGATTAAATAGTTATGATGCAACATTTATTTTTTGGTCTCGGAATGACTGCAATCTTTCTCTTCCTTACTCCAACTGCCCGCTCCTTAACCCTTTCACGGCATTCCTCCTACTATTTCACTTCCTCATCCTTTATCTTGTCGTATCCCTTTATCTGCACGATGATGCAATGGAGCTGTGTGCCGTGGAGCATGCTTTGCAGTTTAGGGTCGGCAGCGTAGGTCTTGATTTTCTCTAATGCTATCGATTGTTAGAACGTAACGTTGATTTACATGGTTGTCTTTATGATAATTTATTTGGTTGTCTGAATTGTGTAGTAGTAAAACAGTATACGCATGCTGTTGTTTGGAATCCCAAGTTTAACTGCTGCGCCTAAAGCCCCGCAGATGGTTAACAAACCATGATAGAATAAGAAACGTTTGAAATCGTCTTCTGTTGTGAAATCTTCATTATAGAAGTAGCTGTTGAGGGTCGAGATGGTGTAGCCCGTATGTACGATGTCGTAGATGGTCTGTCGGCGCTCCTCGGTCATGTTGCCAATCTCGATAAGGTTGCGCAACTTCTTGTAATCGGTCCTGGTGTTGGGGTCGACCATCTCCTTTGGCTTCTTACCCGTGTCAATAAGTGTGGACATGTAGTAGCACACCATGTCGCTGTTGAACATGCTGGGCTCGTTGCCGAAGCTATCCTCAGCGAAGCAGTAGTTGTCATACCAAGGCTTGATGTCAGCGATGATGCTGTCCTCGGAAATCTCTGGCTTGATGGCCCCCACTTCTTTGTAATAGCTTATCATCTGCCTGACTTCATCTTCCGAGAAGCCGAGAAGCTGGTTGAAACGCGCATCAATGGTCATATTCAGCGCGATGTTGTAGCCACTGGTAAGGTCGTCAAGGGTGATGGGCGCCACGCCAAGCATGATGATGCGGTCGAACATCGGTTTGAAAAGTTTAAACACGTCGCGGTAGAAGCCTGTGCCGTGGGTCAGGTCGTGGTAGGCCTGCTGACCTTCTACGTTCAGCACGTTGTTGGTGAAGTTGTCGTATTCGTCAACGATGAGGTAGAGCGGACACCCTGCTAAATGCGCAATGTTGTTGAGGCGGTTGAGCATGTCCATGCCGTTCTTACCCTTTAGCACTTCCTCTGCCAGGCCTTGGGGATAGAAAGATGTGTACTTCTTGACAAAAGTCTCAATGCAATTAGTCAGGTAGTTGCTGAAGTTTGTGCGTAGGTTTTCCACGTCGCTGCCCACCATTGAGAAGTCGAGATGCAGCACTTGATATTTGTTGCGGTATTCCGTTGGATGGTCGGCCACATAGAGTCCCTTGAACAGCTCTTGGAAGTTGTCCTGCTCGCTGATGTCGTAGTAAGCCTCCAACATGTTGAGAAACAGACTTTTGCCGAAACGGCGTGGACGGACGAGAAAGAGAAAATTACCAGCCAGCTCCATCTTCTCGAAGAACATGGTCTTATCGACTAAATATTTATTCTCTCTCCTCACCTGCTTGAAGTTGGAGATGCCATAGGGTATGCGCTTAAAGTCCTTGCTCATTGTGGTTCGTGCTTATCTTATTTTGTGCAAATATAAAGGTTTTCAGCAAGATAAGCAAGCAAGTTGGAGATTTTTTGCTACTTTGCGAACAGAAATCCTTGAAAAAGGTTTTAATGTTTGGGGGCTGTCGGCAGACAGCTCATGCAAGTTCAGTCTATTGGCTGCATCCCCGCTCCGGTCCTCATTCTCACCAACATCGTCTTCTTCGCCATCAGCCGCCCTCTCCAGAGCCTGCCGCCAGTGGAGTAGGGACCGTCTTGACGCTTTCGTAATATTATTGTAACATTCGTGACACAGAATCTAAACAACGCGTGTCTACCTTTGCACAAGATTTAGTAACTTTGCAATAGATATGGAAGACACAAAGAAATATAACATTCTTGTTGTTGACGATGAAGAGGACCTCTGTGAGATTCTCAAGTTCAATCTTGAGACTGAGGGCTATACCGTTGAGACCGCCAACTCTGCCGAGGAGGCTCTCCGCAAGGGTATCATGCGCTTTGACCTGCTGCTCCTCGATGTCATGATGGATGGTATGTCGGGCTTTGCACTGGCTCACGAGCTGAAGTCCGACCCTAAGACGGAATCCATTCCTATCATCTTCCTCACTGCCAAGGACACTGAGAACGACACCGTCACGGGCTTCAACCTCGGTGCCGACGACTATATCTCCAAGCCCTTCTCCTTGCGTGAGGTCATGGTGAGAGTCAGGGCCGTCCTCAGACGTACGGCTGGCCGCAAGGTTGAGGAGCCCAGGGTCATCAACTACCAGGGCCTTGTTCTCGACTTAGAGAAGAAGACGGTGAGCGTCGACGGTGAGGACATCCCCTTCACCAAGACGGAGTTTGAACTTCTGCATCTGCTGCTCTCCGAGCGCGGCCGCGTCTTCTCACGCCAGGAGCTGATTAATAAGGTGTGGCCGCGCGATGTCGTCGTCCTCGACCGCACCGTGGATGTCAATATCACACGTCTGAGAAAGAAGATAGGGCGCTTTGCCAAGTGCATCGTGACCCGACTCGGCTTTGGCTATTACTTTGACGCGTGAGGCGGGGGCGAAGACGATGATATTTTTGACTCTCAGTCCCTTCTTTTGACTACTAAACATTCTGTAAATGAAAACAACAACAGTAGGAAAGAAACTATTCTTTAGTGTGTTGGCTATCTTTCTTGTTTTTGCTGTCTGCTTCATCGTCTTTCAGCAAGCCAGGGAAAGACAGTATAAGATAGGCATCCTCGACACCCGGCTGGAGGATTTCAACCAGCGTCTGGCCACCTTTATCCAGGACGACAGCATCTTCAGTGAGGCCAGCTTCCAGGCGAAGTATGATGTCTTGAAGACCCAGTGTGCGAAGTTAGGCTTTCGTGACTTGCGTGTGACGATTGTCGGTAAGGGCGGAAACGTGCTCTTCGACAATACGCGGCGCGATTTCGCTAACCTTCCCAACCACAGCTCGCGGCCGGAGATACGGACGGCGCTCAGAGACGGGCATGGCACTTCCGTGGGGCGATACAGCAACACGCTGAAGCATGACTTCTTCTACTCGGCTACCTATTTCCCCAACGAGAATATCATCATCCGCAGTGCGCTGCCCTACAACCACGACCTGGCCCGCTCGCTGCAGCTCGACCAGCATTTCATCTGGTTTGCACTCGTCGTCTTCATTATCTTGGGCGTTTTGCTCTATCGCTTCGTCGACCGCTTGGGAACGAATATCAACAAGCTGAAGATCTTCGCTTCCCGTGCCGACCATAACGAGAGCCTCGATACCGATGACTTGGCGGAGTTCCCCAATGATGAGCTCGGTGAGATAGCTGAACGTATCATCAAGATATACAAGCGCTTGCAGTCGACACGTCAGGAGCAGGATCTTCTCAAACGACAACTCACCCAGAATATCGCCCATGAACTGAAGACGCCGGTGGCCAGCATACAAGGCTATTTGGAGACCATCATGGAGAATCCACATATCGACAGTGCCACCAAAGACCAGTTTCTCTCCCGCTGCTATGCGCAGAGTGAGCGCCTCACGGCTCTGCTCCGCGACATCTCTACGCTGAACCGCCTCGACGACGCCTCTGACATGCAGCGGCAGTCGTTCGACAATGTCAATATCTCCGAGATTGTACAGAATATCCAGAAGGAGACGGCATTGCAGCTTAAAGAGCACCATATGACGGTCCACAACCAGCTGCCCGGTGAGCTCATTGTCAAGGGCAACAGCTCACTGCTCTACAGTGTCTTCCGCAACCTTACCGACAACGCTATTGCCTATGCCGGCGACGGCACTGAGATAAGCATTTCGGCCCGAGGACATGAGGACTACTGGACATTTAACTTCAGCGACAACGGCGTAGGTGTGCCTGAGGAGCATCTGCCACGGCTCTTCGAGCGCTTCTATCGCGTCGACAAAGGGCGCAGCCGCAAGTTAGGCGGCACGGGCCTCGGACTGGCCATCGTGAAGAATGCCATCCTCCTGCATAGGGGCACCATAAGGGTGAAGAACAATCCCACAGGCGGTCTCTGCTTCACCTTCACCATCGCTGTCTAATTTCAGAGCTTCGCTTTCATCGCTCTGAAAGTTTGCAAAAAGCCTGCTTATCCATGGATGAGCGGGCTTTTTTTCTTGTTTTCGAGGGACACCCGCATTGAATTTATTGTCAGAGCATAACAGCACTTGCAATAGAACTGAAGAAAATCATGGGCAGGCTTCCGCTCCCGATGGAGCGATGGGTCTGAAGTGATGGGGCAGCCTTGCGAGCAAGCTCGCCGGTGCCCCATCACTTCAGACCCACACTTTTGGTGCCAAGCCTCCCCATGGTGAAAATCGCTGTCGCGTAAAATTGCCCTCCGGGCATAAAATAGAGCAGCGATATTCTTCAATCAGTACATACTAAATTGCGTATGTAAATTGTGTATGATCAGATGTAGGAGGTGCTCTATTTTATGCCCGGAGGGCAATTTTATGCGACAGCAATTTTCGCTATGGACAGGCTTTCCCCCGAAGGGGTGAGTCTCAGCCTGCGGGATAGGCAGCGAGCTTGCTCGCAAGGCTATCCCGTAGGTTGAGACTCAGAGCTCCATTGGGAGCAAAAGCCTGGCCATAGCCATTTTCCAATTCCATTCTCAGATTGATGGTCACGCGTTGATAAAGTCTCAACCCTCGGGAAATATCCGCTGTGCCTGATTATCATAGAATTTAGAACTTACTCAAAAAGGTGACGAAAATAGAAGAAAATATAGCAAAAAGCCCGCTTATCCATGGATGAGCGGGCTTTTTGATTGCTGTGAATAATTAATCAGATGATTCCGAAATGGGTAAGGGCATTGACGACGCCGTTGTCGTCGACGCTGGTCGTGACGTAGTCGGCATGTGCCTTGACCTCTTCGGTGGCATTGCCCATGGCGATACCGATGCCAGCCTGCCGAATGATGGAGATGTCGTTGCCACCATCGCCGAAAGCCATCGTCTCTGAGACCTTGAAACCTTCGTGGTCGCACATGGCTAACAGAGCCTTACCCTTGTCGGCATTGACATTGGTGATATCGGTGAAGGCGGGATGCCAGCGAGAGCTCACGCAGTCGGTCATCTCTTTCATCACCTCCTCTTCCTCGGCCTTGTCGAAGAATGGACTTACCTGAAGGATAGGCTCCTGGAGGACATCGGAGAGAGGATAGAAGTCGTAGTCAAGGTTCAGACCCTTGCGAAACTGGCGTGTCAGCTCCTCGGAGTCGTTGACAACGGCGATATGCTCGGTACCTACTACGACGCAGGCCTTGCCTTTGGCGCGGGCGGCGGCGATGAGCTTGTCAACATTCTCCGGGCTGATGCGGTGGCAGTTGAACTTCTCTTTGCCAACGATGCAGAGCGCACCGGTGGTGGTGATATATCCGTCAATGAGGTCTTCAATCTGCGAGAGGTTGTTGATGAAGTCCACCGGTCGGCCGGTAGAGATATACACTTTCACGCCTTTGGCCTTAGCCTGCCGCAAAGCGTCCACGGTGGACTGGGGGATGCGGTGGGTGTTGAAACTAACGAGTGTACCGTCGATGTCGAAGAATAATGCTTTTGTCATTTTGCAAAGGTAGCAATAAATTTCCGCATTCCGATTTTTGGGATGATAAAGTCTGTGAAAAGACCTTATTTCGTCACGATGACCTCTTTGTTTCTGCCGTCTGTCGTTCTGACGAGGAGCTTGTGCTTCTTCCCTTCGATAAAGGGATATTGCTGGAAGGCTGTGAAGGAGGCGATGGCCTTGCCGTCGATGGCTAAGATGATGTCGCCCTGCCGGAGTCCAGCCTTGTAGTCGCTGCTGGAGGGTAGGATGAGGCCTACCTGAGCCATACCGTCGGGGGTGGGGACATAAGCCGTGGTGAGGGGCTTGTTGTTGACCATGACGCTGTCGCCGCCCTCATAGGGTTGGAATCGGATGTAGCGACGGAAGCCGTTGATGATGACGGAACCATAGCTGAGCATCTCGGCACCGATGCGGCTGGCTCCCTGTGTGGTCACGGCGCTGACGTTGAGGAAGGAGAAGTCGTCCCATTTCAGGCGGTTCAGGCGTAGGAAAGCCACCTCGTCGGTGCGCTCGGCGCCGATATTGCCGATGGCGATGTTGCCCTTGACGCGATCCACAACCTGGCTGTTGACATTCTTGCTCTTGTAGGCGTGCTCGTCGAAACTCTGCTTGTTCATCGTGTAGAGGAGCTTGGAGCCCGTGTCGAAGAGTACCTCGTCGTAATGACGCTTGAAGGGGCTCACCGTGACGTAGGGCACCCACCATTTCAGCTCGTAATGCAGGGCGAAGCCGGGCTCACCATCGAAGAAGTCGCGGCGGTCGGTGATGACCATGATGCCTCTGCGGATGTCTATCTTGCAGCATAACCCTTTGTTGATGAGGTCGAAGCCGAGGATGGCGTCGTAGCTTCGGCGGATGGCGGAGTGGAAGACGGAGGCCACATAGCCCGTCACCGTCAGGCGGCCAATCTGGAAGGGTGGCAGCTGTACAACCTTCACGGTGTCGAGGTGGCCGGCGGCATCACGGCTGACGACGTTGCCGAGCTCTTTGATGCCATTTGTCTGTCCGCCGTTCTCTAAATCGCTGGTGAGGGCGCTTCTGTCAAAGATGCTGCCCTGGCCCGAACCAGTGTCGATGCAGAAACGGTGGAGGCGACCGCCGACGGTGGCCGTGACAAAGAGTTGACCGTCCTGGTAGTCGACGGGGATGGTGTCGACAAAGTTGCGCAGCGAGTAGCTGAAGTTGGTATTATACCGGTGCGTCTGCCCTAAGACGATGCTGCTGGCGAGAAGCAGCAGTCCGGTGATGACGCTATTCTTTATGTTTTGTATGGTGCCCATGCTCATGTGTCTTGACTTTTTTGATTCTTGTATTGCAAAGTTACGAAGAATTCCTGTTGGTCGTGAATTCTTAGACACTTGCGCGAAAAATTAAATGTTAAAGTTCCTTTACACAATTGCTTTTAGCTTTAGCGCCTCTCCCATAGCTGTTTTTTCTGACATCATCTGCCGGGGTGGTGCAGCGAAGCAAGCCACCACGACCGTGAGCGACCTGGGGTAGCAGGATGACAGAGTGGAAAGACCTCCTAGGTCTCACGTGGTAAGCATGACATATATCGCAGCATCTTGTTGAAAGAAAAGGAAAATGGCCATGGACAGGCTTCTGCTCCTTAGGGAGCTATGTTTATAAAGAGATGGGATAGCCTTTGCGAGCAAGCTCGCAGGCTATCCCATCTCTTTATAAACACACCTTTGGTGTCAAGCCTATCCATGACGAAAATCGCTTCGCGTAAAATTGCGCGGAGCGCATAAAATAGAGCATCCGATATTCTTGCACCTAAAACCGATAGAGCACAAAACTGATACAGTACACAAAAACGATAGAGCACAAAACCGATACAGCACACAAAAACGTTTGTTATAGCATGCTAATCCAACTGTAGTCAGCTTGTAGACTGATTGGGGGTATGCTCTATTTTATGCCCGAAGGGCAATTTTACGCGAAGCGATTTTCGGCATGGACAGGCTTGGACCCCAGAAGGGGGGTGGTGGTGAAGTGCCGGGGCAGGCTGCGAGCTTGCTCGCAAAGACTGCTCCGGCACTTCAACACCACAGCTCCCTAAGGAGCGGAAGCATGGACATGCCCATTTTCCTTAAAATCTTTATTTCGTATCCTTCGTGGGCAACAGATATGCAATGCTGTCCACGTGAGACCTCCGAGGTCTCACGTGGTAAGCAGGACATATCATTCCGTCTGCTATACTACTTGTCTGCCTCTATCGGATTTCACGGTTGTTTTACACCGCCTGATTTTATTTTTGCCGGCTAAAAACAGACGGGTTTAGGTTGCCAGAAATTATTTTCGGCAGGATAAATACAATTGAAGAGACTGATACTTCTGACCGCAGGAAGTAAATGACCGCGGAAAGGCATCCCGCCAAAGTTTACATGTTTACAGTTTACATTAAGCACCTTTCGATGTTCCAAAGTTTACAAGTTTACAGTTTACAGTTTACATTAAGCACCTTCCACTTTTCTAAAACAATCTCGAGGCGTTACAGCGTTACAGCGTTACATTAAGCTTTTTCATGTACCTTCTCCTTCACTCTTGATGAACGGGAAGAGGAAAGTGAAGAAAAGGATGACAAGACAGAAGCAAAAAGATGAATAATTAATATATAAATATAATACATATTTAATTATTATTTTTACTAATAATGTGAAGTGGTAATAATAATATAATATAGTAATATAAAATATATTATACATAATTATATTTTATATATTGATAATGTTCACGAGCATGAAAATCTGCATAGTGGAAAATCCTTAATGTAACGCTGTAACGCTGTAACGCCTGTCAAAAAGTGGGAGGTGCTTAATGTAAACTGTAAACTGTAAACTTGTAAACTTTGGCGGGTAGAGGAAGGCAACCAAAAATCCTTCCAGTCTCTGATTGCGTTTTGAAACTACTCGCGGCACTATGGTAGATTCTTAATGTTACGTGGTTCATGTTACATTGTTACATTTTTGCCTCTGTCGGCTCATTCCAGCCCTTGACACCGGGAAAGGCTCTTCCGGGCCTTGATCGCCCTCTTAGCGGCCCAAAAATGCCATTTTCTCTTGACGTAAATCAATAATCCTTAAAATTTTGAATTTTTCTGCTGAAATATTTGGAGGGTATTGAAAAAGTCCATACCT
>ERZ773245.32-NODE-32-length-178905-cov-5.631954_pt1 | contig 178905 bp, 179 predicted proteins | sample MGYA00580988_ERZ773245 | MGnify/ENA primary metagenome ERZ773245 (study PRJEB29015, sample SAMEA2737792) | human gut metagenome | biome: human gut; feature: human-associated habitat; material: faeces | place: China | collected 2012 ... | reverse complement strand
TACGGGCGGTGGTGTGAGAGGGTGTTCGCTGGAACTCAGCGAAACCCTACTCGATTCCGACTATTGCGCTCGGAAATAAAACGGTCTATTATTTCCGACTAAATGGATCGGAATAAAGATGAAACTCACTACTAAAGGCCGTTTTGCCGTCACCGCAATGCTTGATATTGCTCTCCATGACCCGGAAGAGTACGTATCCATCGCTGCGATCGGGGACAGACGTCATCTTTCAAGTGCCTATCTTGAGCAGATCTTCGGAAAGCTGCGCAGAGCCGGTCTCCTTGAAGGTGTGCGCGGCCCTGCCGGCGGATACCGTTTGGCCAAACCTGCGGATCAGATCACGGTGATCGATATTTTGGAAGCCGTGGACGACCCTCTCGAGAAAGCCAGCTGCGATAAAAACAGAGCCGTCTGCGACGGAGAAGGTGAGTGCATCACATTCGATCTTTGGGAAAGCCTCAACGAGGAAATCCGCAAGTTCCTGAAAGGGATCTCGCTGAAAAACCTGGCTGACAAGAAAAAGCTCAAAGATCAGGGCTTAAGCCCCGTATCCATTATCAAACCGAAGGTTTAATAAATCCCCAATTTATCTCTTCATTGGAGCTAATCATGAAGTTCCCTATTTACCTTGATTATTCTGCGACTACGCCTGTGGATCCTCGTGTCGTCGATAAGATGATTCCTTTCCTCTACGAGAATTTCGGCAACGCCGCCAGTACGAGCCACGAATACGGCTGGAAGGCTAAAGAAGCTGTTGAAAACGCTCGTGCCGAAGTTGCAGCTTTGATCAATGCCGATCCGAAAGAAATCGTCTGGACCAGCGGCGCTACCGAAAGCGACAACCTCGCGATCAAAGGTGCAGCTCGTTTCCATAAGGACAAGGGCAAGCATTTAATCACGGTAAAGACCGAACACAAAGCGGTGTTGGACTCCATGCGCGAGCTCGAACGCGAAGGCTTTGAAGTCACCTACATGGATGTCGGCAAGGACGGACTCTTAGACCTCGACGCTTTGGCTAAAGCCATGCGTTCTGATACAACTCTGGTTTCCGTGATGGCCGTCAACAACGAAATCGGCGTTATTCAGGACATCGAAAAAATCGGTGAAATGTGCCGCGAACGCGGAATCCTGTTCCACGTCGACGCCACTCAGGCTGCCGGTAAGATTCCTCTGGACATGGAAAAACTCAAAGTCGATCTGATGAGCCTTTCTGCTCACAAGCTTTACGGACCGAAGGGTATGGGTGCTCTTTACGTTCGCCGTAAACCGCGTGCCCGTATCGAAGCCATCATCCACGGCGGCGGCCACGAAAGAGGCATGCGCTCCGGCACCCTTGCCACACACCAGATCGTCGGTATGGGCGAAGCCTACAGACTGTGCCGTCTGGAAATGGACGAAGAAATGAAGCGTATCGGCGCTCTTCGCGACAGACTTTGGAAAGGCTTAAGCGAAATCGAAGCCGTTCATGTCAACGGAAGCATGGAACACAGAGCTCCGTTCAACCTCAATGTCAGCTTCGCATTTGTTGAAGGTGAAGCCCTTATGGCCAGCTGTCCTGAAATCGCTGTTTCTTCCGGCTCCGCCTGCACCTCCGCCAGCCTGGAACCGTCCTATGTTCTGCGTGCCCTCGGTATTGATGACGAACTGGCTCATAGCTCCATCCGCTTCAGCTTAGGCCGCTTCACGACGGAAGAAGAGATTGACTACACCGTCAAACTCATCAAAGAAAAGGTTGCACAGCTTCGTGAAATGTCCCCGCTTTGGGAGATGTACAAAGAAGGCGTGGACATGAAACAAGTTAAATGGACAGAACACTAATAAGGAAAGAAAAGAATGCAATACAGCGATAAAGTGATGGATCATTTCCAGCACCCCAGAAACGTCGGCAGACTGGATAAAAACGATCCGAACGTCGGAACCGGTACTCGCGGCGCTCCCGCCTGCGGCGACGTTTTAAGCCTGCAGATCAAGGTCAACGACAACGGCGTGATCGAAGACGCTAAGTTCAAAACCTACGGCTGCACCAGCGCCATCGCTTCCAGCTCTTTGGTCACCGAACTGATCAAGGGCAAGACCTTGGAAGAAGCCGAACAGCTCAAAAATACGGCAATTGCCGAAGAACTCGAGCTTCCTCCCGTCAAAATCCACTGTTCCATTCTTGCGGAAGACGCCATCAAGGCCGCAGTGGAAGACTATCGCCAGAAACAGGCTCAGATTAAGGATAAATAATGTCGGTTACATTGACAGAAAAAGCAGCTTCTCACGTTGAAGAATTCCTTCGCAAACGCGGCAAAGGCGTCGGCCTCAGAGTCGGTGTCAAAACCAGCGGCTGCTCCGGTATGGCTTACGCATTAGAATTTGCAGACAAAATCGAACCCGAAGATCAGGTGTACGAAAGCTACGGGATCAAAGTAATTGTTGATCCCAAGAGCCTGCCCTATATCAACGGAACCGAACTGGACTTTGTCCGTGAAGGTCTCAATACCGGATTCAAATTCAAGAACCCGAACGAGAAAGAAAGCTGCGGCTGCGGCAAGTCTTTCCATGTCTAACTGAAACGGAGGCGCTATGGCGGCGATGAATCCTTTTGAAATTTTCGGTCTGAAACCACAGTTTCGAATCGACAAACAAAAGTTGGATGAAAAGTATTTTGAAATCCAAAAAAAGGTTCATCCCGACCGTTTTGCTTCGGCAAGCGATACTGAAAAGCGCGTTGCTCAGCAGTGGGCAACGCTGATTAATGACGCTTTTCAGAAGCTCAGCGATCCGATCCAGCGAGGTAAAGCCCTTTGCGCGCTGCGAGGACACCCCATTGACGAAGACAGCAGCGGCTCGATTTCTGAAGAGTTTCTTCTTGAGCAGCTGGAACGCCGAGAGGCGATCTCAGATGCAAAGGATTCCGGGAATACGGCTGAGCTGGAAGTGCTGAAGAAAGCGATTGAAAAAGAAAAGGACGAGCTGCTCGACGAGGTGGCAGATGCGTTCGATGTGAAATCTGATGTCTCGCTGGCGGCAGAAGATTTAAAAAAGGTTATGTTTTTAAATCGCCAGCTACTGGATTTTGAATAATGTCACTTCTGCAAATTGCCGAACCGGGAATGTCGACAGCACCGCACGAAGAGCGGTTTGCTGTCGGTATTGATTTGGGCACCACGAATTCATTGGCGGCCACCGTTAGAAACGGTTCTCCCGAAGTTCTCGTTGACGAAAAGAATCAGAAACTGCTTCCTTCTGTTGTCCACTACGAAAAGAATGGAGGCGTGGTTGTTGGTGAAGAAGCCCGTTCACGTGCAGAAGCGGATCCGCTCAACACGATCTCAAGTGTCAAGCGTTTGATGGGCCGAAGCGCTTCTGAGCTGCAGAATAACCGCTACATGCCCTATGACTTCATCAAAGGCGAGGGCATGGTCAAGCTCAACACCTCTCAAGGCGCCAAGAGTCCGGTGGAAGTGTCTGCCGAAATTCTGAAAGTCCTTAAAAAACGCGCCGAAGACGCCTTAGGCGGCGAACTTGTCGGCGCTGTCGTGACGGTACCGGCTTACTTTGATGACGCTCAGCGTCAGGCGACTAAAGACGCCGCTAAGCTTGCCGGTTTGAATGTTCTTCGTCTTTTGAGCGAACCGACGGCGGCCGCTTTGGCTTACGGCCTCGATACCGGCGCCGAAGGTCTTTACATCGTTTATGACTTGGGCGGTGGTACTTTTGACGTTTCTGTCCTTCGTCTGCGCAAAGGCGTTTTTGAGGTGCTCGCCACCGGCGGCAACAGCCAGTTAGGCGGCGATGATTTTGACCAGCGTCTCTACTGCTGGGTCATTGACCAGGCAGGCCGCCCGCTGCTGACGCATTCCGACAGCCGCATGTTGATGGCAAAAGCCAAGGCAGCCAAAGAAACGCTGACGACGGAAAAGAAAGCAACGATTCATGCCAAGATTTCCGGTGACCGCATTATCAATGTCACGATTACACGCGAAGTCTTTGATTCGATCACGCACCACTTAGTAGCAAGAACCATCGAAGCCACGAAACAGACATTAAAGGACGCAGGTCTCAAACGCGATGAAGTAAAAGGTGTCGTGCTTGTCGGCGGCTCAACGCGCATGCCCTGCATCCGCAAGGCAGTGGCCGATTATTTTGACCGCGAACCGCTTACCGATATTGACCCGGATGAAGTGGTGGCAATCGGTGCCGCGCTCCAAGCCAATCTGCTTGCCGGCAACCGCAGCGACGAAGACTGGCTGCTGCTTGACGTCACACCGCTCTCCCTCGGTCTTGAGACCATGGGCGGCTTGGTCGAAAAAGTCATTCCCCGCAATACGCCGATTCCTGTAGCTATGGCACAGGACTTTACAACCTTCAAGGACGGTCAGACCGCGATGTCGATCCATGTCCTTCAGGGTGAACGAGATTTAGTGGAAGAGTGCCGCTCTTTAGCCAAATTCTCTTTACGCGGCATTCCGCCTAAAGTTGCCGGTGCGGCTCGTATTCGTGTGACGTTCCAGGTAGACGCCGACGGACTTTTGTCGGTCACGGCCCGCGAACAAACCACGGGCGTGGAAGCATCCGTTACGGTCAAGCCTTCTTATGGTCTGTCGGAAGATGAAATCAGTCGCATGCTGAAAGATTCCTTCGGTCATGCCGAAGAAGATATGAAGCTGCGCGAATTGCGCGAGCAGAAAGTCGAGGCTGCGCGTCTTCTGGAAAGCATTTACTCAGCACTGTCGTCGGACGCCGACCTTCTCAATGAGGCCGAGCGCGCTCAGATCGGCGCCATGATTCAACATCTGGAGACGGTTCGCGCGCAAGATGACAAGGATGATATTAAAAATTCGATTTCAGCACTGTCCGAGGGAACCAAGGACTTTGCTGCACGTCGAATGAACCGTACGATCTTGGAAGCACTCCAAGGCAAATCTGTTGACGAGGTTTAAAAAATGCCGAAAGTAACCGTTTTACCGCATCCCGGAATCTGCCCGAACGGCGCTGAGTTTGAAGTCCCCGAAGGTGCAAACTTAGCTAAGGCTTTGGTCGCTAACGGCGTCAATATCGACCATGCCTGCGAGTTCTCCTGCGCCTGCACGACTTGTCACTGCTACATCGACAAAGGCTTTGACTCGTTGGAGCCGGCTGAAGACGATGAAGAAGATCTGCTTGATCAGGCTTGGGGTCTGAAATCGAATTCCCGCCTGACTTGCCAGACAAAAGTCGGCAAAGAAGACATTACCGTTGAAATTCCGAAATACTCCCGTAATCATGCGAGAGAAAACGAATGATGAAGCTGACTTGGAAGGATCCGCGTGCCATTGCGGAAGAGCTCTACGATGAAAATCCGGACTTAGATCCGCTGACGATCAGCTTTGAGAAGATGCATGCAATGATCGTCGCGCTCCCGGATTTTGATGATGATCCGGAAGCAAGCAACGAAAAAATACTGGAAGCCATCCTGGTCGCTTGGATGGACGAAAGAGATTAGCGTTTAGACGGCCGGCTGATCCAAAAGATCAAGCAGGCCTTCCTGCCAGGCTAAGCCGGCTAAAACAGCAAGGGACGATTCGAATGTGAATCGTCCTTTTTCTATGCGCTCAATAATCGCTTCGGGTTCTAAGAGTTCAAAGCACTCGACCTCGCCGTCCATGTTGTGAGGATGGAAAGAGTCTTCAACATAAGCATTGCAGATGTAAGCGATTTCTCGCATCCAGCCTTCATGAACGGGACGCGAAATGATATTGCGCACGCTAAAAGAGATTTCAAGGGAGCCCGGTGTCACACCGGCTTCTTCAAATGCTTCGCGTTCCATGGCAAGCCCGAAAGGCTCGCCTGCGCCGACTAAGCCGGCCGCACAATTGTCCCAATAGCCCGGGCCGATCGCCTTCTTGAAAGAACGCTGAGCGACCCACATCCTGCCGTCACGCGTGAACGGATTCAGGTGAACGGCAAAGGTATTAAAGGCAAAGGGACGGCACATTGCACGCTCAATAACGGTCAAAGGCGACTCGCAGGCAATGTCATCCGAAGCAGTAACGGAAAGCAGTTCATCTCGCCAGGCAAAGACTTTGTCCGTGCCTTTATAAAGGTGCGAAATCGCAGCCAGACGGCGCGAAGCCTGTCCGGGGTCTTCCGCGGTAAATACGAAAGCATCCGGACGGACGTCACAGAAGCGAAAGGTACTCGCTAAAAACTCGGCATCAGTTCGTTCAATGTGCCCGGCTCGTACGTCGTTAAAGTAAAACGGAATACGAGAGGAGGGCACGGGAACTTCGGCCATGTCGTAAAGCTCTTTTAACAGAGCGGCGATTTTCAGCTTCCTTTCGCTCATGATTCTTAGGCCTCAGGACGCATATGCGGGAAGAGCAGAACGTCACGGATGCTCGGAGAGTCGGTAAGCAGCATGACAAATCGGTCTAAGCCCACGCCGCAGCCGCCTGTCGGAGGCAGACCGTATTCCAGTGCGCGGACGTAGTCGGCGTCGTAGTACATGGCTTCATCATCGCCGCTGGCTTTCAGTTTTGCCTGAGCCATGAAGCGAGCAGCCTGATCCTGCGGGTCGTTCAGCTCGGAGAAGCCGTTGGCGGTTTCGCGACCGGCCATGAAGAGTTCGAAACGCTCGGTGATGCCGGGAACCTTGTCGGAGGCGCGAGCCAGCGGAGAAATTTCAACCGGGTAGTCAATGATGTAAGTCGGCTGAATGAGTTTGGATTCAGCAACGGCTTCAAACATGGCCATCTGCAGAGCGCCGACGCCGGCGTCAGCCTTAGCAGGTTCACCCAGGCGCTTGAGTTCTTCCTGCAAGAAGTCCTTGTCTTCGAGCTGCTCAGCGGTGTACTGAGGAGCGTACTTCAGAACGGCTTCCTTAGCAGTCAGGCGATCAAACGGTTTTGTGAGGTCGATGGTATGACCCTGATACTGAATGACAGCGGTACCGATAGTCTTTTCAGCGACGGTGCGCAGAAGTTTTTCGGTGTAGTCCATGAGCCAGTGATATTCCTTGTAGGCTGCATAGAACTCCATCATTGTGAATTCAGGGTTGTGGCGAACGTCAACGCCTTCGTTGCGGAAGGAGCGGTTGAGTTCAAAAACGCGTTCAAAGCCGCCGACCACTAAGCGCTTCAGATAAAGTTCCGGAGCAATACGCAGATACATATCCATGTCGAGCGCATTGTGGTGTGTGATGAACGGCTTAGCGTTCGCACCGCCGGGGATCGGATGGAGCATCGGAGTTTCCACTTCCATGAAGTGATGTTCCATCATGAATTTACGGGTTTCGGCGATGGCCTTGGAACGGATCATGAAGGTGCGGCGTGTGCTTTCGTTCATGATCAGGTCAACATAGCGCTGACGATAACGGGTTTCCGGATCGGAGAGACCGTGGAATTTGTCGGGGAGCGGACGAATGTTCTTGGTCAGCAGACGGAAGTTCTTAACGCGGACGGAAAGCTCGCCGGTCTTGGTGAAGAACAGTGTGCCTGTAGCGCCGACGATATCTCCGATATCAACCATCTTCTTGAAGAAGTCGTAAGTTTCATCGCCGACTTCAGCCTTGGTGATGAAGAACTGGATGTGATCGGTACCGTCTTTAACGGTCAGGAAGCTGGCTTTGCCCATGACGCGCTTGAGCATGACGCGGCCGGCGACAGTGACTTCGACCGGAGCAGCTTCAAGCTCTTCCGGAGTTTTGCTGCCGTTGGCAGCGCGCACTTCTTCAATGCGGTCTTTCTGAACGAAATCATTCGGATAAGCAACGCCTTCGGCTCTGAGTTTGTCGAGTTTGGCTAAGCGTTCGGCAATGATATGGTTCTCAGTCTCAAGAACGTCTTCTTTTTTGACGGTTTCTTTCTGGTTTTCCACTTTAGTCTCCAACAGAAATATTGCGAATATCCGAGATGGGCTCTTTGCCGAACTCGTCGCTGTTGAGGTAATTTAAAAGTCGTTTGGCAGTGTCTTCGGCGCTCTGAAGTTTTCCGTCTTTCTCTAAGTCGATAAACCGGTCAACGTTCGGAAAATCTTCCTTAGACGAAGCACGGATGCTGCCCTGCATGCCAGTGTTCACAACGCCCGGAGCGACGGCGCTAAGGCGTGCGGGATTGGGTTTGCCAAGCTGATCTTCAGCTGTGACGGCGGTAAAGCGGTCAAGCGCTGCTTTGGTTGAACAGTACATGGCCCAGCCCGGAACGGACTTGCGGCCGGCGCCGGAAGAGATATTCATGACGCGGCGCTCGCCTTTCCAGCTGCGCGTTTCATTCAGGAAAGCCTGAGTCAGAAGCACCGGGATTTCAAAGTTAACGCGAATGCAGTCAACGGCAGCCTGCGGGGAAGCGTTTTCGATCGGACCGACAGGACCCAGCACGCCGGCGTTGTTGATCAGAATCAGACGGTCATGTTCGGCGTATTCCTTATCGGAAAGCAGCCACATCAAAAGTTCCACGGCGCCTTTGCGGTCGAGCAGGTCCGCTGTGAACTGGATGAAATTGCAGTCGAGTTTGTCGGCTTCTTCAACCAGTGCTTTTGACGGGCGGCGTTCCATCGTAACGACGGTGTCGCCGGCCTTAAGCGACTGACGGGCTAATTCAAAGCCGAGCCCTTTGGAGGCTCCGGTAATAATGGTTAGAGTCTTCACGCTCAAACTCCTTGCTTGAGGCTGGCCTCGATAAAGAGTTCCAAGGCACCGTCTAAAACGGCAGTGGTGTTGCCGGTTTCTACATTGGTACGCAGGTCTTTGACGCGGGACTGATCCAACACATAAGAACGGATCTGATGACCCCAGGAGATATCGCTCTTGTTGTCTTCCAAGGCCTGCTGAGTAGCCTGCCGCTTACGGAGTTCGGCTTCATAAAGACGGCTCTTCAGAATCGTCATAGCCTCTTCCTTGTTCTGATGCTGGCTTCGGCTGGTCTGGCTGACTGCGACAATGCCGGTCGGAATATGCGTGATACGGACGGCAGAGTCGGTCTTCTGAATGTGCTGACCGCCGGCGCCGGAGGCTCGGAACGTGTCAATACGCAGATCGGCCGGATTGACTTCAACTTCAAAAGAATCGTCGACTTCGGGAACGACGAACACAGAAGCAAAAGAAGTATGGCGGCGTGCGTTGGAGTCGAACGGGCTCTTGCGAACTAAGCGGTGAATACCGGTTTCGGTTCTGAGCCAGCCGTAGGCATAGTCGCCTGTGATTTTGATCGTGCAGCCTTTAATGCCGGCCACATCGCCTTCGGTTTCTTCAACAATCTCAGGCTTAAAGCCTTGGCGTTCCGCAAACTTGATGTACATACGCTCAAGCATGCTGGCCCAGTCCTGCGCTTCGGTTCCGCCGGCGCCGGCCTGAATTTCCAGGAAGCAGTTAGCCTCGTCATGTTCCTGATTGAACATGCGCTGGAATTCGAGATGTTCGACCTCTTTTTTGAGGCTGCTGATATCGGCTTCTACCGCTTCCAAAGAGGCGTCATCGTCCTCTTCTTTGGCCATTTCAAATAATTCCAAAGCATCGGAAAGGCCGGTAGTCAGGTGTTTAATGGTAAGGACAACGTCTTCAAGACGTTTCTTTTCTTTGCTCAGCTGCTGAGCACGCTCTTGATCAGACCATATGCTCGGGTCTTCAAGGGCTTGATTGACTTCTTCTAAACGACGCTCTTTCTGGTCGTAGTCAAAGATACCTCCGCAGCTCTTCCGTGCGAGCTTGAAGGTCCTCGGCGGTGGTGCCGATTAGGTTTAAACGTTCAACTTCCATGTCTTAACGTGTTGATATTAAAAAGAACCCTCAATTATATAAGAGCAGACCCACTGCTTAACCCGTTGAGCGGGCGGAAATGGGTCCGTATTCCCTCAATTGTGTAAGTTTGTTTGCACGACTGAAAAGCTCTTAAGCCGTCCACTCCTCAAACTCGTCTTCCATACCTTCGATGATGAGCTGAACCGATTGACGTCCGCGGAAGTCATTGATGTCGAGCTTGTAAGCCAAACGCACGGTCGGAGGCAGCTCGCGCTTATGCCTGAACCAAATGGCCTGGATTTCTCTGCCGTCAACTTCGAGAGAAAGTTTCAGATGCTGATCTTTCAAGACTCTCTGAGAAAGTACTTTGAACTGATTGGCAAAGAGCGGTTCCGGGAAGGCCTGACCCCAGACATGTTTGCGGATGGCTTCAACGAGTTCAACGTTGAAGTCAGAAGCCCTGAGCTCGCCGTCTGTGACGATGTTGCGTTCGAACATTTCAGGATCGGAAAGTTCTTTAACGGCGCGGGCAAAGAGTTCTTTGAATTCATCAAAAGCATCTTTGCGGATCGTAAGGCCTGCAGCCATAGCATGACCGCCGAATTTCAGGATCAGCCCCGGTTTGAGCTTGCTGACGCGGTCTAAGGCATCGCGCAGATGAATGCCGGGGATGGAGCGCCCCGAACCTTTGAGGACGTGTTCACCGTTTTCTTCCGACGGAGCAAAAGCGATCACCGGGCGGTAAGTTTGTTCTTTGATGCGGGAGGCCACTAAACCGATGATTCCGGCGTGCCAGTCATCGCCCTTAAGGACGATGGAATTGCTGTCATCGACGGAAATTGTCTGCAGGGACAGAATTGCATCGGACTGCATAGAAACTTCGCGATTGCGGCGCTCGGCATTGATTTGGTCAAGCTCTTTTGCGTAGAAAAGCGCCGTGTTGTAGTCGTAGCTCGTCAGACACTCAACACCTTTGTTGATGCTGTCCAAACGACCCGCAGCGTTGATGCGGGGCCCGAGAATGTAGCCCAAGTCATTGGCGCAAATGCGGTGAGCATTCTTACCTGCTACGGAAAGCAGGGCGCTCACGCCCGGCTGCATTTTGCCGGCGCGAATGCTGTCTAAACCTTTGGAAACGAGGATCCGGTTGTTGCGGTCCAGCGGGACAACGTCGGCAACCGTACCCAAAGCCACCAAATCAATGAGATGCTGGAGATTCGGCTGTTTTCCGTTAGGATAGGCTCCTTTGGCGCGGAGTGCCGAGCGCACGGCGATCAACACGTAAAAGATGACGCCCACACCGGCTAAAGATTTGCTCGGGAAGGTGTCACCGCGCTGATTCGGGTTGACGACGAGGGTGTCAGGAATTTCATCGCCCGGCAAATGGTGATCGGTGACAACTGTCTCGATGCCAAGGGCTTTGGCGTGTTCGACCGCAGCCACCGAAGAAATTCCGTTGTCCACGGTAATGATGAACTCGGCGCTGCCAGCCGCAGCTCGATCGACAAGCTGAGGAGACAGACCGTAACCGTCCTTGTCGCGGTCCGGGATTAAGTAAGAGACGTTGAAGGCGCCAAGCGCCTGAAGCCCCAGGATGCCGACGGAAACAGCGGTCGCACCGTCACAGTCATAGTCGCCGATGATCACGATCTTTTTCTGTTTCCAGATTGCATCGGCGATGGCTTCTCCGGCTTCTTTGCAGTTTTTAAGATCCCACGGAGAAAGCATCTCCTTGAATTCATAATCAAGGTCGGACGGGCTTGTGACGTGTCTGGCCGCTAAAGCGCGGGCCAGCGGTTCGGGAAAGCCGCGGTTGGTGAGCGCCTGAACGACATTTCGGTCAAATCGGCGAATCGTTATTTTGGTCATAACTTTGTGGATTTTAGCGGCCGGAGTTCAGCCATGCTTCGGTGTAGTTTTTAGGACTCTTCCAAAAGGCAAAAGAAGACTTTTGTTCCTGAAGTTTTTCAATGACGCTGACGCGCAGACCGTCGGAAGCGACCACGCGGGGATGATATTTCTCAAATCCTTTTGCCGTGGCCGTGAGATGCTCCATGCGCTCAACGGCGCGTGTCCAGGAGGCGTTCCAGCGGGCGGGATCTGTTTTGACAGTCGGATCGTTAAACTCGTCGAGGATGCAGAAGCGGTCGCCTTCAGGGCAGTCAGGCCAAGCGGCCGTCGAAGATTTAATGTAGGCCCGCGCAATGCCCGCCGCCTCAGCGATGCCGCGAATCGTGGGATCGCTTGTCAGAGCACAGCGAATCTGAGTGTAAGGCAGGAGCTGCTCCTCAAAAGCACCGCCGTTGATCCAAAAACCTTCAACCGGTGGCCGTCCGGCTTTTACTCGGAATTCATTGAAAGCGCTTTTTGCAAGGCTATCTTCAATGGCTCGAGTGATTTCACTCCATTCAGCGGCCTCGGGGCCGGCAGCCTGCGCCGGTTCTTTGTTTTCCTGAGCAAGCCACGGAGCAATCAGAACTTGCCATGCTTTCTTGCGCGCAAGGAAAAAGCGTCCGTCCAAAACCTGCACTTCAAAATCAAATTGCCGAGCGACTGGATTCAAAAGATCTCTCAGATCGCATTCTTCATCGATATCAAAGATGTCGCCGGCGCTTTTAAGCACGCCGTTTTCTTTGCGGTAGCCGTTTAGGGCCCAAAATTCCTGATGAACTTTCGGACCTCCGAGACCCTTCCAGAGATAAGGAGCGGTCGGGGCTAGATTTTCGCGCTGAGTCAGCAGCATCCATACCCACTGTATCGAAGCAAAACCGCTGAGCGCCGGGTTTTCAAAAATCGTGGCGCCCCTCGGTTCTCCGAAACCTTCAAGGAAATTCCGCAAAACGGGCGGATAGGCGTCCTTTCCTAACGCTTTAATTTCATTAGGAGAAGGCAGTGAATTGGGCAATAAAAATATACATGCGGGCATAGCCTTAAATTCTAATTGTTTGATCTCACAGCTAGAATAGCCTGAACGTTTAGTTGGATAAAATTTGTGAAAAATAAACCTTTATCAGGTCTGCCCTTCGAGTGGATGATCGGTCTGCGATACACACTGTCGCGCCGCAAAGGGCGCAGCGACGGATTCGTATCGTTCATATCAGCCATGTCCATGGCTTCCATCGCCTTGGGCGTCATGGCCCTCATCATAGTCTTATCCGTGATGAACGGTTTCCAGAAAGAAGTCCGAGACAAGATGCTCTCCGTGCTGTCGCATGCCGAAGTGCTGTCGATCGGAGCTCCGATTCCGGACTGGCAGAAGACTGCCGCAGAGCTGAAGAAGCAGCAGCCGGAGATCATCGGCGCAGCGCCCTTCTTAAGGGGACAGGGACTGCTGACGAGCGGCACCAACGTGCGCGGCGTCCAGCTAAACGGCATTGATCCTCAGACAGAATCTCAAGTTAGCGACGTAGCAAAAAACATGAAGATCGGACAGCTGTCCGACTTAAAGCCCGGGGAATTCAAGATCATACTCGGCACGGACTTAGCCAGGATCCTCGGCGTGATTCCGGGAGAAAAGGTCAACGTGATGGTGCCTCAGGGACAGTTCACGCCGGCCGGAACCATGCCCCGCATGCGCCAGTTCACGGTCGCAGGCGTCTTTAATTCCGGCCACTACGAGTTTGACAGCGCAATGAGCTTCATCAATCTCACGGACGCCGAAAAACTCATGCGTACTCAAACACCTGGAGGCATTCGACTGAAGCTCTCCAACATGCAGGATGCACCGAGAGTCGCCGCTGAACTCAATAATCAAATGCCGCCTGGTCTTTTGGCAACCGATTGGTCTCGTCAGAATCGGACTTGGTTTGCGGCCGTTCAGGTCGAAAAACGCATGATGGGCATTATTTTGTTCCTCATCGTTTTAGTCGGAGCCTTCGGTCTTGTTTCTTCCTTGGTGATGACCGTCAACTCTAAACGCAGCGACATCGCAATCCTTCGAACCCAAGGTGCAACGCGCGGCTCAATCATGCGCATCTTTATGGTTCAGGGCGCTTTCATCGGGACGGCCGGCGTGCTGATCGGTGTGGGCCTCGGTTTGCTCATTGCCTGCAATGTAGGTTCAATCGTGGGTGCCATCGAGCAGCTCTTCGGTGTCCAGTTCCTGCCCAAAGAAATCTATTTCATCTCCGCAATGCCAAGTGATCCTCGTGCATCCGACGTGATCCCCATTGCCGTCTTTTCTTTCCTGCTGGCTCTTGCGGCAACCGTCTATCCGAGCTGGAGAGCGGCAAACATTCAACCGGCTGAGGCACTGAGATATGAATAACAACGTCGTATTAAAGGCTGTCGGCCTGCAGAAAAGCTATAAAGAGGGCGGCCGACTTTTGCATGTTTTGAAAGACGTCAATCTGGAAGTTCACGAGGGTGAGTCGGTGGCAATCGTGGGCACGTCCGGCTCCGGAAAAACAACGCTCCTGCAGTGCATCGGCGGTCTGGACCGTTTTGATAAAGGTTTGATCGAAATCGGCGGAGAAAACATCGCCGAACTCTCCGAGCAGCGTTTAACCGAGCTGCGCAACCGCAGGCTCGGCTTTGTGTATCAGTTCCATCATCTGCTGCCGGAATTTACGGCCATGGAAAACGTGGCCATGCCGCTCAAAATCCGCCGCGAAAAAGCGTCTGTCGCTCAAAAGAGGGCTGAAAGCCTGCTCAACGCAATGGGACTTGCCGATCGCGCCGATCATCTGCCGAGCCAGCTGTCCGGCGGCGAACGTCAGCGTGTCGCTATCGCCCGAGCAGTCAGCGCCTCCCCGCTGTGTCTTTTGGCCGATGAGCCTACCGGCAACCTGGACGGCGAGACGGCTGAGGTTGTCATCGACTACCTGCTCAAATTGTCGTCCTCTCAGGGCTTGGCCCTGGTCATTGTGACGCATGATCCTGATATTGCCGCGCGATGCGATCGCGTTGTGCGTTTAAAGAACGGCTGCATCTTGCCAGAGGAAAATTAAATGCTTCGCTGGATTGACACCCATAACCATCTGTTCGTTCTCTCGGAAGAACAGCAGAAAAAAGAAGTTTGGGAGGCCCGCCGGCTCGGCGTCGTCTCTTCTTTGGTGTGCGCGGGCGGTGTCGATAATCTGGAAGATGCCCGGCGCTGTGCGTATGAACAAGACCAGGCTTACGCGTGCGGCATTCATCCGCTTTACATCAGATCTTCCTGGAAAGAAGATCTGACAGCGTTGGAAGCCTTCCTGGAAGAGCATCAAGATGATCCTCGTTTAGCTGCGGTGGGCGAGTGCGGTCTGGATTTTTCTGCTGCCTGCAGCGTTCCGCATGACGTTCAGGAAGAAGTTTTTTCTGCTCAGTTAAAGTTTGCCCGTAAGTACGGCTTGCCGCTGAGTCTTCACGGCCGTGAAGCGATGGATATCGTCCTCAAATACATTCGTCGTTTGCCGCCGCAGCTCGGAATCATTCACGCCTTTAACGGAAGCATGGCTCAGGCGCAAGCGTTCCTGCAAAATGGTTTTAAGCTGGGCTACGGCGGAGCAATGACGTACGACGGCTCGAAACGTATTCGCAAAATCTTGTCCGAGCTTCCTGATGATGCTTGGGTCCTGGAGACGGATTGTCCGGATATGCCTCCGAGCTGGGTGCGGGAACAAAATCAGGAGAACCCCGAAAGCGCGCTCGCCGATACGGCTCGCTACGGCGCGCTTGCCGCGGAGTTAAGAAATACGCCTGTGAAAAAAATCTCGGAGCAGAGCATTCAAAACACGCTTAAAGCGATCCCGAAATTCAGAGTGTTAATTTCTGCCTCCCGAGACGAAAAAAGTCCTTTTGTTTCCTAAAAGAAGCCTTTTGCTTGGCTAATATAAAGACTGTCTCGACGATCACGGTCGCCGAGTCGGGAGAATTTGTCCTCATAAATTGCCAAGGCCGGAAATGACATCCGGGTCTTCGGCAAAAACTCATTCTTTTAGGAAATTAACGTGAAGCGAATTTTAGTGGCTGTCACCGGTCCCGACAGCTTCGGTGTTGTTTACACAACCTCCGATACTCTGAACAAACTCGGCTGCTCCATTATAGATATGGATCAAACGACGGTGAGAAACGAATACTCCGCCATCATGATCGTGGATAAACCGGAGAGTGTTGGCGACGACGAAGTCGCAAAGATTATTAAAGAAGCACTGAAGGGCAAAGGCTTCGATATGTCCGTCCTCGTCCGTGATTACGTTCCGGGCGAAGCTACCGTTACCCAAGGTGAACCGTTCGTTCTGACCGTGGACGGTACCGACAGCAGGGATATTCTGACGGCGTTTACCAGAGTGTTTTATGAAGGCCGCATCAACATCGACAGTTTCAGAACGATTGAAGTAAAACTGGACGATGCCGGCAACCCTCTGCCGCAGCCGCGTGTTCTTCTGGTGTTTGAAGTCACTGTTCCTCCCGAAGTGGACAGAAAAGCTCTGAGCAGAACTCTTTCCGACATCGCCCACGACCGTCATCTTTCCATGAGCATGCAGCACCGCCGAATTTTTGAAGCGGTTCATCGTGTGTCTATCGCTTAATTCAAAAAGGAATCAATCAAATGCTTACAGAACGCGAGGTCATCTCCACGCTGGATATGCTCAGAAGCGAACATTTGGATGTTCGTACCGTGACCCTAGGCTTGAACTTATTCGATTGTGCAAGCGATAACTTCGACACTTTCGCTTACCGCGTCCGCTCCAAAATTAATCGTCATGCCAAGAACCTCGTTGCCATCTGCAACGAAGTCGGCGACCGCTACGGTATTCCCGTTGTCAATAAGCGTATTACGGTCTCTCCGATCGGAACCGTCTGTGCCGGATACAGCCGTGACCAGATGGTCAAGGTCTGCAAACTCTTAGACGACTGCGCCACCGACGCCGGCGTCGACTTCTTGGGCGGCTTCGGCGCCTTGGTCGAAAAAGGCATCACGCCGGGAGAAAGAAACCTGATTGATGCGCTGCCTGAAGCTTTAGCAACCACGAACCACGTTTGCTCTTCCATCAACGTCGGCCGCACTCGCACCGGCATCAATATGGACGCAGTCAAACTGATGGGTCAAAGAGTGCTGGATGTGGCTGCTGCAACTGCTGACCGCGACGGTCTCGGCTGCTGCAAACTGGTTGTCTTCTGCAATATTCCGGAAGACGTACCCTTCATGGCCGGCGGCTATCTCGGCGTCGGCGAAGCTGATGCGGTGATCAGCGTCGGTGTTTCCGGTCCGGGCGTTGTGAAAAAAGCAATTGACCGCGCCGTTCGCAGAAGGGGCGAGCAGGTCTCGATCACAGAAATTGCTGAAATCATTAAGACCACTGCCTTTAAGGTGACGAAGGTCGGTCAGCTGATCGGTACTGAAGTTGCCGAAAAAATGAATCTGCCTTTCGGTGTGGCTGACCTGTCTCTGGCCCCGACACCTGAGGTCGGCGACTCCGTCGGTGAAATCTTCCAGAGCGTCGGTTTGTCCTCTATCGGAGCTCCGGGGTCTACTGCCGTGCTCGCCATGCTGAACGATGCCGTGAAGAAGGGCGGTGTTTTTGCCTCCTCTTCCGTCGGCGGACTCTCCGGTGCCTTCATTCCCGTGAGTGAAGATGCGGCCATTGCCGATGCTGCTGCTAAAGGCCTCCTGACACTCGAAAAACTCGAAGCAATGACCTGCGTTTGCTCTGTCGGTCTCGATATGATCGCGATCCCGGGCGACACGCCGGCTGACGTCATCTCCGCCATCATTGCCGATGAAAGCGCAATCGGTATGATCAATGCCAAGACCACGGCTGTCCGTCTCATCCCCGTTCCCGGCAAGACGGTCGGTGAACGTGCCGAATTCGGCGGCTTGCTCGGCGGCGCCGATATTATGGCTGTTCAAAAGGGTTCGGCTGCCGGCTTCATCAACCGCGGCGGACGCATCCCGGCCCCGATTCACAGCTTCAAGAACTAAGAGAAGGAAACCAATATGCCCGAGATTAAACGTATCGAGCCCGGACGCCGCTTCAGCGAAGCGGTGGTCTGTGACGGAGTAGTCTATATCTCCGGACAAGTGGATCTGGCCCGTAACCGGGATCCGAAAGTACAGACAGCAGAAGTGCTCAAAACAATCGATGATCTGCTTGCAAAAGCCGGTTCGGACAAGGAGCACATTCTTCGCTGTACTATCTACCTTTCGAACATGGGGTACTTTTCCGAGATGAATCAGGCTTGGGAAGAATGGGTGAGCAAAACCAATCCCCCGGCCCGATCCGTCCTCGAGTCTGCACTTCCCGATCCGTCTTGGAAAGTACAGATTTCAACAGTCGCAGTTGTAGTGGATTAACGAGCGGAAATTTAGACAAATCAGACAGATTCGGTAAAATTACGCATCCTTTTGTAGAAGGTAGTTTCTGTATCAGGACTGCCTTCTTTTGTTTAGTGGTAAAAGAATGGAAGAATCTGCTCCGACTCTTAATTTGGCTGATGTCCGTCGAATCATTGAGCCTCTTTACGAGGGTCAGAAGCTTTTCACAGGCGAGTCCGTAATGGCTCATGCCGAGGGCGTCGTGGATATCCTTCGCGGCATTCGCGATGACGATGACCTCCTGGCAGCAGCCTATCTTTTTTGTGTTTGGAACCAACTCAAAAATCCGAAAGAATGGCTGACCAAACACTTCGGAAAACAAGTCTGCGAACTCGTCGCAAATCTCAAAGTCGTTATTGACGTGAGCGAGAAGGCCCGCTCGCGCGAGGGAGAGGCACGCATCAGTCAGCAGCCCGACGCCGTACGCCGTCTGCTGCTTGCTCTGTGTACCGATCTCCGCGTGGTATTGCTTCGCTTGGCTTCGCGTCTTCAGACGCTGCGCTATTTCGCAGCGACCAAAGCTCCAGGTGCAAAAGAATACGGTGCCGAGACTTTGGCGCTTTACGCTCCGCTTGCCAACCGTTTGGGTATTTGGCAGATGAAGTGGGAGCTTGAAGATCTGTCTCTGCGCTTTACCGAACCGGAAGTTTTTCACACGATCGCCAATAATCTTGAAGAAACCCGTGAGGAGCGTGTGGCTTCTATTCAGGAAGCAGTACGCAGAATTCAGGCATTACTGGCCTCCCGCGGAATTCAGGCGTCTGTCTCCGGGCGTCCGAAACACATCTATTCCATCTGGAGGAAGATGTGCAAAAAGAATTTAAAGTTCGAACAGCTCTTTGACGTGCGAGCGATCCGCATCATCGTGGATTCAGTAGAAAAGTGCTACGAGACGCTTTCGCTAATCCAGGAATCTTTCGAAGTTCTTTCTAAAGAATTCGACGATTACATTGCAAAACCGAAACCTAACGGTTATCAGTCTTTGCACACCGTGATTGTCGGCTCCAGAGGTAAACCGCTCGAGATCCAGATCCGAACCCGCGCGATGCACGAGTTCGCAGAACTCGGTGTGGCCGCACACTGGCGCTACAAAGAAGGCTCCAAACGCAAGGCCGGCGAACACGAAGAAGATCGTGTGGCTTGGCTGCGCCAGATGCTGGCTTGGAAGAGTGACGTTCAGGCTGCTCCGACGCCGGAAGCTGCTAAAGACGAACATATCTACGTTCTGACGCCGCAGGGCAAAGTTCTTGATCTTCCTGCCGGCAGTACGCCGATCGACTTCGCCTACCTTCTGCATACCGAACTCGGCCACCGCTGCCGCGGCGCCAAGGTTGACGGTGTGATGGTTCCGCTGAATACCAAACTTCAGAGCGGCCAAACGGTTGAGATTATTGCGGCCAAGGTCGGTGCTCCGAGCCGAGACTGGCTAAACCCGGACTTAGGCTTTACAGCTTCCCCGAGATCCCGTACGAAGGTTCGTCAGTGGTTCAATGCTCAGGAAATGGAGCAGGCGCTCACAGCAGGCCGAGAAAAAGTCGACAAGGACTTGGCACGCTTGGGTAAAACCGCTGTTAAGCTTGAGGATTTGGCTAAGCGTTTAGGCTTCAACACTGTTGATGATCTGTGTTTGGCTGCTGGAAAAGACGAACTCGGTCAGAAAGCGATCGAAAACGTTTTAGCGCCTCGTCCGCAGAAGAACCCGCAGGAAGAGGAAAAGCTGGAAACAGCGGCTCCGAAGAAAACCACAGAGCACGACAAAGGCAAGATTCTGGTGGTGGGCGTTGACTCACTGCTGACTCAGCTGGCTCGCTGCTGTCATCCGGTGCCGCCTGATGAGATCGTCGGTTTCGTGACCCGCGGACGCGGCGTAACGGTTCACCGCGCCGACTGCCCGAACATTCGTTCTTTGGACGAAGAAGGCAGGGATCGTCTGATTGAGGTCTCCTGGACGCAGGACGAATCTTCCGTTTTCCCGGTCCAGATTTTGGTGATCGCAGCTGACCGAATGGGCCTGCTCAAAGATATCTCTGAAATCCTTTCTCGGGAAAAACAGAGTATTTCTGCGATGCAGACTGTTCGCGTGAAAGGCGACGTGCACATGACATTCACGATCGAAATCCACGGTAAGGACGATTTGAATCGTACTTTGGCCGCGATTCGCGAGGTTAAAGGCGTGTTTTCAGCAAGAAGAACGTAAGAGTTTGCAACAGCCTTGCGTTCGACTTGCACAACTAAAAAAATGACTGTATAGTTTCGACTTCTTCAGGCACGTAGCTCAGCTGGTTAGAGCATCACCTTGACATGGTGGGGGTCGTTGGTTCGAGTCCAATTGTGCCTACCAAGATTTCGCCCGGTAGCGTAAGCTCCCGGGCATTTTCGTCTTTGCGGATTATTCGGCCTTGGGGACGGCGGGTGCAGTGGTTGGCTTGCCGTTTTGCTCGCGGATGATCGTCATCGCTGAAGCGACCATCGAGCCCATGTCGGCGAGGTTAGCCGGAAGAAGCAGCGTATTGCCTTCCTTAGCAATTTTTCCGAAAGCTTCCACATACTTTTCTGCGACCTGAAGGTTCACCGCCTGCATGCCCTGCGGTTCGCTGATAGCCTGAGCAACGGCACGAATGGCTTCTGCCTGTGCTTTGGCGACGGCTTCAATCGCGCGAGCTTCACCTTCGGCCTTGTTAATGGCAGCTTGCTTCTCGCCTTCGGACTGGGCGATCATAGCCGCTCTTTCGCCTTCTGCGATATTGATTTCTTTTTGCTTCTGGCCTTCCGAGGTGGCGATGACAGCGCGTTTTTCGCGTTCTGCCGTAATCTGCAGCTGCATCGCGCGCAGAATCTCTTTCGGCGGTGTCAAATCTTTAATTTCATAACGCAGGACTTTCACGCCCCAAGTCTGGGCGGCTTCGTCCACGGCCTGGACGACTCTGGCGTTAATCTCTTCACGTTCTTCAAATGTTTTATCGAGCGACATCGTACCGATAACGCTTCTGAGAGAAGTCTGCGCAAGCTGTGTAATGGCCATCACGAAGTCGGATGTCCCGTAGCTGGCAAGTTCCGGATTTGTGACCTGGAAGTAGAGGACACCGTCCACCTGCAGCTGAGTGTTGTCTTTGGTAATGCAGATTTGGCTCGATGTGTCCATCGGAATTTCTTTGAGCGTCTGGCGATAGGCAACGCGGTCGATAATCGGAATGATGAAATTCAGGCCTGGCTGAAGCACGGTGTGAAATTTTCCGAATCGTTCGACGACCCAGGCTTCCTGCTGAGGAACGACGCGAACCGATTTGGCAATGAAGATGACGGCAAAAACTGCCAGCACCATGATGAATACGGCGAACCCTCCGATTGCTTCCATATTATTTCTCCTGTTTGAGTTTGATAATTAAAGTATTTCCGCTCATCCCGACGATCTCCCAAAGGCCGGGAACCATCGGGGAACCTTTTTCCGGTTTTGCATCCCAGACGGTTCCGCGATAGAAAACTCGAGCTTTGCCGTTTTCTTTCCATTCCTTGACCTCTACGGAGTGTCCGTCGTTGATGTGCTGTAAATGGTCGGCATCCGTGCTTACGGAGTTTTTCCTTTTCCGATAGGACAGATAAACACAGCCGGCAATGGCAAAGACGGCAAACGCGAGCAGCTGAAACAGTATTCCTGCTCCGATCACGGCAAAGATAAAGGCGGCCAATGCGGCTGCAGCAATAATGAGCAGGTAGATCGTGCCGAGAAGAATGTCGGCGCCGGCTAATACGACGGCTCCGATCAGCCACAAATAAATCATAGAAAACACTTCATGCGCTCCTTTAGGCTTTGTCCAGAGGTGCAATAACACCGTCTAATCCGGCGAGTACGGACAGCATCAGAATGGACTTCTGTTCGCAGGCATAGACGCCTTTCGGGTTGAACCATTCTTTAAGCGTATGGGTTCCGTATTCTTCGCCGCCGCGTCCGAGTGTCACGGCAGGGATGCCGCGCTCAATGGACATGTTGGTATTGGTGCAGCCGCCGGGCAGGAATTTGTAATTTCTGCCGACCGCCTGAGTGGCCAGTTTGGCAAGCTGAATAATCGGCGCATCATCCGGCTGAGTTCCGGCCGGGACGTCCAGCGTCTTTTCGATCGAAAGACTGAGTTCTCCTTCGCTGCCTTCTTTCTTTTGTTCGATTTCAACGCCGCGGCGGATGGCTTGATAGATTTGTTCTTCTACTTCATTCAGTGCAGCCTGAGAGTTTGAACGGGCATTAATCTTGAAGACTGCCTTCTGAGCGATGGCGTGAATTGCCTGACCGCCTTCGATCAAACTGACGGTCAAGGTTGTCTTAGGATCTTTCGGCGGAACGATCTTGGCGATTTCCGCTATGGCCAAGCCTGCGGCATGAATGGCGCTGACGCGTTCGCACGCTGTCCACGCGTGACCGCCCGGGCCTTCAATCGTGACCTCAAGGTCGATCATGCCGGTGGCGTTGGCGTAAAAAATTTCTGCCGTCGCGCCGTCAATAGAAATTGTGGCCAGCAGTTTGGTTTTGTCTTTGAGCTGGTCAAGCGTCCAGGCCATGCCTTTCATGCCTCCGAGACCTTCTTCGCAGACCGTACCGCAGAAGTAGATATCGTGAACGGGTCGAAGATTTGCCGCTTTAAAAGCTCTCAGAACAGCGAGGTTGGCGGCGATGGCGCGCGTATCGTCGCAAATGCCAGGGCAGTGGATACGTCCTTCGGCATCCGTCTCGATACCTTTAACGTCTCCGAAAGAAAACACGGTGTCTAAATGGCCTTCGAGTAAAACACTGCAGCCGGTGTTGCCGGTCCCATGTAGTTTGCCGATGACGTTAAAGTGTTCGTCCATGTAGATGTCATCTAACCCGGCTTCGCGGAGCATGGTGAGGTAGCGTTCGGCCTTGACTTTTTCGTGACCGGTCGGAGCTTCGATCAGTACGAGTTCTTTCTGATCACGAATCGTTTCTTCGAGATGGTCTTTCACATAGTCGAAAGCACGTTGTACGGAAGGGCTGGTTTTGACTGTTTCTACAGCTTTGACAATCTTGGGAGAGAAGTGTTCCATTTTCGGACCTTTTTGTAGTAATTGAAGATTTGGAATAGGTATCCTTGCAACATTCATATTAAGAAAATCGCATAAGGAGCGAAAGTGCTAATTTCATTTTTGACGCTGATTCTGTCGTTTTGCATCGGAATTCTGTCCGGTCTCTTTTTCCGGAAGAGGGTCCCTAATTTTCTCGGGGTGGTGTTGGCCTGTGTTATAGGAGCCTTCATCGGGATTTTGGCGACCTATCTCATCCTTAAAGGTCTTCTTTGGATCGAAGTTATTGGCTCAGTGAATACCGACTGGTTTATTCGCCAATGCATTTGGCTTGCGGTTCTTGTGATTTTCGGCGTCATCCTGAGCGGGAAAGCGTTTAAGAATAAACCCGAGAAATAAGTTCAAACGCCAATGAACAGAAGGCTGATAAGCTGAAAAAGTAAGGCGGGACTAAGCATTAGGCTCCGGTTAGACGGTAAAATCTATCTTTTACGTTCGGCCGGGCCTTTTTGCGTCCGCGCTCGAACCAATCGAATAATTTGAAGAATTTTTGGAGAAAGATTAATGATCGAAGTAACTCTGCCCGACGGCTCCAAACGTGAATTCAATTCACCGGTTACCGTAGGTGACGTTGCAGCCTCTATCGGCGCCGGCCTTGCTCGCGCTGCTTTGGCAGGTAAAGTTAACGGCAAACTCGTGGACCTGTCTCACCCGATTACCGAAAACAGTACGGTTTCGATTGTGACTGACAAAGACCCTGAGGGCCTTGAGATCATTCGTCATTCGACCTCTCACTTGATGGCTCAGGCAGTCAAGGAACTGTACCCGCAGGCCCAGATCACCATCGGACCGGTGATTGAAAACGGTTTCTACTATGACTTCTCTCTGCCGAAACATCTGACCAACGAAGATCTGCCGCTCATCGAAAAGAAGATGGACGAGATCGTTAAACGCGATCTTCCGATTGTTCGTGAAGAGATGGACCGCGACGAGGCCGCTAAATATTTCAACTCCATCGGCGAACACTACAAGGCCGAAATCATCGGCTCTATCCCTGCCGGTGAAACCATTTCTCTGTACCGTCAGGGTGACTATGTCGACCTTTGCCGCGGACCTCACGTCCCTAGCACCGGTCGCCTGAAAGTTCACAAGCTGATGAAACTTGCCGGCGCTTACTGGAGAGGTGACAGCAAGAACGAAATGCTGCAGCGAATCTACGGTACCGCCTGGGCTAAGAAGGACGATATGGCTGCTTACCTCCACATGCTGGAAGAAGCAGAAAAACGCGACCATCGTCGCCTCGGCAAAGAACTCGATCTCTTCCATTTCCAGGAAGAAGCTCCCGGCCTGATTTTCTGGCATGCACGCGGCTGGGCACTCTGGCAGCAGGTCGAACAATACATGCGCCGTGTTTACCAGGATAACGGTTACCAGGAGGTTAAGGCACCTCAGCTGTTAGACCGTTCTCTGTGGGAAAAATCCGGGCACTGGTCTAAGTACAAAGAGAATATGTTCACGACAGAGTCGGAAAACCGCTACTACGCTCTGAAACCGATGAACTGCCCGGGCCACATTCAGATCTTCAACAGCGCCGTTCGTTCTTACCGCGATCTGCCGATCCGCTACGGTGAGTTCGGCGCTTGCCACAGAAATGAACCGTCCGGCTCTCTGCACGGTTTGATGCGCGTCCGCGGCTTCACTCAGGACGACGGACATATCTTCTGTACCGAAGATCAGATTCTTTCCGAATGCACCGCTTACACCAAGCTCGTTCAGAAGGTCTATGCCGACTACGGCTTTACGGATATCTCTTACAAGATTGCAACACGTCCTGAAAAACGTATCGGCGATGATGCAACTTGGGACAAAGCAGAAAAAGCTCTGATGGATGCTTTGGATGCTTCCGGCATCAAATATGACATCCTTCCGGGTGAAGGCGCATTCTACGGTCCGAAGATCGAATACCATCTGCGTGACTCCTTAGGCCGCGGCTGGCAATGCGGTACGATCCAGGTTGACTTCCAGATGCCGTCTCGTCTCGGTGCCGAATATGTGACCGAAAGCAACGGCAGAGCCACTCCTGTCATGCTTCACCGCGCGATTGTCGGCAGCTTGGAACGCTTCATCGGCATGCTGCTCGAACACTATGCCGGTCAGCTTCCTCCGTGGCTCGCTCCGGTACAGGTCGCCGTTGCCAACATTACCGACGATCAGGCCGATTACGCTCAGGAAGTTGTTTCTATGCTCAAAAAGGCGGGTCTTCGCGCCGAAGCAGATTTGCGAAACGGCAAAATTACATATAAGATTCGCGAACTTAGCCTGCAGAAGCTTCCTTACATCCTCGTTGTCGGAGCTAAGGAAAAGGCAGAAGGTAAAGTCGCGGTTCGAGTTCGCGGCGGCAAGGATCTTGGCGCCATGAGCGTGGAAGACTTTATTAAGCTCGTTCAGGAAGATGTGGCAACGCGCCGCAACGTGAACGAAATTGAATAACTAATTGGAGACGAAAATAGCTCAAGAACGTACACACCGGATCAATGGCGAGATCCGCGTCCCTGAAGTTCGCTTGACGGGTCTTGACGGCGAGATGATCGGTATCGTCAGGACCTCTCAGGCTTTAGCCATGGCCGAAGAGGCAGATGTTGACTTAGTGGAGGTCGCGCCGAACGCTCGTCCTCCGGTCTGCCGTCTGATGGATTACGGTAAATTCCGCTATCAGGAGCAGAAGAAGGCACAGGAACAGAAGGCCAAGCAGAAGGTCATTCAGGTCAAGGAAGTGAAGTTCCGTCCGCAGACGGATAAGAACGACTACGACACGAAACTTCGTGCTTTGACTCGTTTCTTAGCCGACGGTAATAAAGCAAAGGTCACACTGCGCTACAGAGGCCGTGAAATGGCCCACCAGGAATTTGGTACAGATCTCCTGAATAAAGTGAAAGAAGATTTGGCTGATATTGCTCAGGTCGAATCCTTTCCTAAACTTGAAGGCCGCCAGATGATTATGGTTCTGGCTCCTAAGAAAAAGAAATAGTATTCTTACAAATTAATGATTTGTTTTGGAGTATCATTACGACCCTGCTTTCGGGCAGAAAATAAGTGAAATCAGGCTGAACAAGATCCTCAGTGTTTGAGGGCGCCTGCAATCATCTAATAAAAGGAACTTAGGCAAAATGCCCAAGATGAAAACCAAAAAAGCTGCGAGTAAGCGTTTTAAAGTTCGCTCCGGCGGCTCCATCAAGCGTGCACACGCTACCAAGCGTCATATTCTCACCAAGCGCACGACGAAGAACAAACGTCACCTGCGCGGCATGTTAACCATCAGCGAGTCGGATAAAAAAGAAATCCGCGCGATGATGCCTTACGCTTAATTTAGAGGAGAGAATAAGATGCCCCGAGTAAAACGTGGTGTAACGGCTCGTGCCCGTCATAAGAAAGTATTTGCGCTGTCCAAGGGCTTTACCCTTCGCCGCAATAATGTTTATCGTGTCGCTAAGCAGGCAGTTATGCGTGCCGGTCAGTACGCATACCGCGATCGCCGCAACAAGAAACGCGTATTCCGCCGTCTGTGGATTGCTCGTATCAACGCCGGTGCTCGTGCCAACGGCATGAACTACAGCCAGTTCATGAACGGCCTCAAGAAAGCCGGTATTGAACTCGACCGTAAAGTTCTGTCCAACATGGCTATCTTCGATAAAGAAGGTTTCGCCGCTGTTGTTGCCAAAGCTAAAGCTAGCCTTGCTTAATTAGCTTCAGACACGCAGGTTTCAAGCCGATTTCAGTGCTTTGAAACTGCTAAAATACCTACAAAAGCCTGGTTTGATATGCCAGGCTTTTGTTTTTTCAGGTTACTAAAAATCCAACTGACCCAATATGGAAGATCTCAGTCTAATCATTCAATCTGCCAAAGAGGCTTTTGATCAGGCCGCAACGCCGGCAGCCCTGGAAGACGCGAAAGCTGTCTATCTCGGCAAAAACGGTTCTTTGACAGCATTGCTGAAGGGGATGGCAAAACTGTCCATCGAAGAAAAACGCGCTCGCGGAGCCGAAATCAATAAAGCCAAACGTGAAGTCGAAACGCTGCTCAATAATCGACGCGAAGCTTTGGCCCGCGAAGAACTTAACCGTAAATTGACCTCTGAATCGGTCGATATCACATTGCCGGGCCGCACATTCGGCAACGGCGGTATTCATCCGGTTATGAGAACCTGGATGCGCGTTGAAGAAATCTTTAAAACCATCGGCTTTGATGTTGCCGACGGCCCTGAAGTTGAAAACGACTGGTACACCTTTACAGCCCTGAATAATCCGCCTAATCATCCGGCCCGCAGTATGCAGGATACGTTCTACGTTGACATGAAGGATGAAACCGGCAAGCAGCTTCCGTTGAGACCGCATACCTCTCCGATGCAGGTTCGCTATGCCCGTCAGCATAAGCCGCCTATTAAAGTTATCGCTCCCGGAAGAACCTATCGTGTGGACTCTGACGCAACGCACTCTCCGATGTTCCATCAGGTCGAAGGTCTTTGGATCGACGAAAACATCAGTTTTGCCGACTTGAAGGGCGTATACGTTGACTTCCTGAAGCATTTCTTTGAAACGGACGACTTAATCGTTCGTTTCCGTCCGAGCTACTTCCCGTTCACTGAACCGAGCGCTGAAGTGGACATGATGTTCACCAGCGGCCCGAGAAAGGGCAAATGGCTGGAAATCAGCGGCTCCGGTGAAGTCCATCCGAATGTGGTCAGAAACTTCGGATTAGACCCGGAACGCTACATCGGTTTTGCTTTCGGTTCCGGCCTCGAAAGACTGACCATGCTCCGCTACGGAATCGACGACCTTCGTCTTTTCTTCGAAGGCGATCTCCGCTTCCTCAAACAGTTCAACTAATCGGCGAAAGGATAAAAATGTTATTTTCAGAAGAGTGGCTGCGCCATTACATCAATCCTGCCCTCAGCAGCGATGAGCTGTGCGAAACCCTGACGATGGGCGGCCTGGAAATCGAAGGCGCAGAACCGATTGCGCCGGCCTTCACCGGAGTGGTCGTTGCTCAGGTATTGACCTGCGAACAGCATCCGAATGCAGACAAACTGCATGTCTGCACGGTGGATATCGGTAAAGAGGAACCTGTGCAAATCGTCTGCGGTGCTCCGAACGTTAAAGCCGGAGTCAAGGTTCCGTGCGCTACCATCGGCGCTGTGCTTCCGGGCGACTTTAAGATTAAAAAAGCCAAACTCCGCGGTGTCGAGAGCAACGGTATGCTTTGCTCCAGCAGGGAATTAGGCATCAGCGAAGATCATTCCGGTCTGTGGATTCTTCCGGAAGACGCTCCTGTCGGTGAAGACATTCGCGTCTACGAACGTTTCGATGACAAGAAGATTGAAGTCAAAGCAACTCCGAACCGCGGTGACGCTTTAAGCGTGATCGGTGTCGGCCGTGATTTGAGAGCGCTGACCGGTGCCGAGCTTTCCCTCCCGGATTTCTCTCCGGTTCCGGCTACCTGCGACTGCGTTCACGAAGTGCGCAATGAAGCTCCGGATCTTTGCGGACGCTTTGCCGGCCGCGTGATCTGCGGCGTCAATGCCAAAGCCCTGACTCCGCAGTGGATGAAGGACCGTCTGGAGCGTTCCGGACAGCGTTCGATTTCTGCGCTGGTGGACATCTCCAATTACGTGATGCTGGAACTCGGTCGTCCGACTCATATTTTTGACCTCGATAAGCTTGACGGGCCGCTGACCGTTCGCTGGGGTAAAGGAGGCGAGAAGGCCGAATTGCTGAACGGTCAGACCGTCGATATCGATCCGTATTTCGGCGTGATCAGTGACAACAACCGTATTGAAGCGATTGCTGGCATCATGGGTGGCGATCATGCTGCTGTTTCGCTGGACACGAAGAATGTATTCATTGAAGCGGCTTTCTGGTGGCCAAAAGCTATTCAGGGCCGCTGCAGAAAATTAAATTTCTCGACGGACGCTGCATACAGATTTGAACGCGGTGTGGATTTCCAGTCCAATGTGGACCACATCGAATACATCACTCGTCTGATTCTTGAGATTTGTGGTACCGCAGAAACCAAGGTCGGCCCGGTTGTCGACGAAATCGAAGAGCTGCCGGTTCGCGAACCCGTCCGCATGAGGGCAGACCGCTGCAGAAAAGTTATCGGTGCCGATATCTCTGACGACAAAATGGCCGAGTGCTTTACTCGTTTAGGCTTCTCTTTCAAGAAGGAAGGCCGCACTTTCGTAGTAGACGCTCCGAGCTATCGTTTTGACATCGAGATTGAAGAAGATTTGATTGAAGAAGTCGCTCGTCTCTACGGTTATCAGAACCTGACGGAAATTCCTCCGCTGGCTCGCGTAGCCATGCTCGAACGTCCGGAAGCGAAACTCGATCGTCACGAACTTCGCAAGAAGATGGCCGGTTTAGGGTTCCAGGAACTGATTAACTATTCCTTCATCAGTGAGGAAGCCGAAGCGGACTTTGCCGAAGTTAAGGATCCGATTAAAGTTTTGAATCCGATCGCTTCCCAGATGGCTGTCATGAGAACACAGCTGATCTCCGGCTTGGTGGATCGTCTTAAGTACAACCTCAATCGTAAAGCCGACAGAGCAGCCTTGTTTGAATTAGGCCGTATCTTCAGACGTGATCCCTCCGTTAAGGGCTCCGACGCTGCCGTTGAAGGCGTGTATCAGCCGCTGCATCTTGCCGCTCTGGTATACGGCTCAGCTCGCCCAGCTCAGTGGGGAGAGAAGGCTAGAAACTTTGACTTCTTCGACTTGAAGGGTGCGGTTGAGATGCTGCTTCCGGGCCGCAACCTCCGCTTTGAAAAATCTAATCATCCGGCACTCCATCCGGGACGCGCTGCCACCGTTTATCTCGACGGTGAAGAGATTGGATTTATCGGCGAACTGCATCCTAAGCTTGCTCATAAGTACGAGCTGCCGCATTCTCCGATTGCCTTCGAACTCAAGGAAGAAGCCCTTTTGGATGTCGGGGTTCCGGTTAACCGCAGCTTGTCTAAGTTCCAGCCGATGTCTCGCGATATCGCTGTCTTCATTGACGATGCCGTGCCGGTTCAGAAACTGATGGACGCCGTGCGAAAGGCCGCAAAGAAAGATCCGCGCCTGCTGAGTTTGTCATCTTTTAAACTCTTTGATCTTTACAAACCTCAGGATGGTGCTAATGTAGGGAAGAAGAGCCTTGCGTTTAATATGTTGCTTCAGCGCCCGGACGCACAGCTTTCTGAAGAAGAGGCTGACGAGGCCGTGGCGGCTGTGGTAGAAGCCCTCGGTAAAGAGGGTGCAGTCTTGAGAGATTAAGGGGAAGTCATGGCAAACATTGGTCCTGACAATTTTGAACTCGTCAAAGAGTTGCTTGGGGATAAAAACACAATGAACCGCAGCACGCTCGAAGAAGTTCTCTTCGAGGAGCTCGGGTTCAGCCGCGAGATGTCTCGAGTTTTTGTGACTCAGTTTTTCCAGACCATTTCGGACGTTTTGGCAACCGGAGAAGAGGTGAAACTGACGACCCTCGGCAGGTTTGAAATCTGCGGCAGAGCATACAAAATGTTCTTTGACCCGGAGGCCAAGGAGTGGTTTGATGCGCCGACCCGTTTGGATGTCTACTTCCATCCTTCCAAGAAATTGACGGACTTTATCGATTACAACTTACGTCCGAAGGCTTGATAGCGGATGCCCAAAAAGAAAAAGCTTCCTGAATTGCCGCCGATACCTTCGAAAAGGTATTTCCCGATTCGGGAAGCGAGCTCACTTTGCGGTGTAAAAGATTATGTCCTGAGGTTTTGGGAAAAAGAATTTTCTCAGCTCAGACCGATGAAGCGCGGGAGCCAGCGTGCTTACCGCGCAAAAGATATTTTGATTGCCCGCAGAATACGGGAGCTTCTTTATGGGGACGGCTATCGTATTGATGCGGCAAGAGAAATTTTGAATAAAGAAGACAGAAAAGCAAAAGCCAGTGCTTCTGCGCCGCAGCTTTCGGAGACCTCTTTTTCCGGTTTTGAAGGAGTCGGAACCTTTTCTCAGCCGGAAATCGATTGGGAAGAATTTGATTCTGTCGTCTATAACTTGGAAAAAATCGAAGAGTTTTTGCACAATTAAAAAAAATCGTGTAATATCACGGTTCTTGAGTCGGGGCGTAGCGCAGCCTGGTAGCGCACTTGCATGGGGTGCAAGGGGTCGCGAGTTCGAATCCCGCCGCCCCGACCAGAAATTCTCGAAAGGTTGTCCAAGTGACAGCCTTTTTTGTTTTCTGCGGCCGTTACGGAGGAAGTCAGCATGGCTTGTATTCTTTTTCCTTCACCAATTTTCGGACCGGTTCATTCCAGACGCTTAGGCACCTCTTTAGGCATCAATCTTTTGCCCGCTGAAGCTAAAGTCTGTTCTTTTGACTGCGTGTACTGCGAATGCGGCTTTAACAAAGACCACGACGCCAAGCGCAAACTTCCTACGCGGGAAGAGGTTCGAACCGCACTGGAAAAGAAACTCATTTATCTGCAGCAGACAGGTGTGGTGCCGGATGTCTTTACGTTCGCCGGAAACGGAGAGCCGACTTCTCATCCCGATTTTGACCTCATTATCGACGACACAATCGAGCTCAGAGACCGCTATTTTCCTAACGCAAAAATCAGTGTCTTAAGCAACTCTACTTTTCTAGCGCGTGACAAGGTTGTCAGAGCATTGGCAAAAGTGGACAACCCGATTATGAAGCTCGATACCGTCAACGCCGGGTACATCCGGCGCATTGATCGTCCGAACGCCAGGTACGATGTGAAGGATGTGATCGAAAAACTCAAAAACATGCCGGTTCGTCCGATTATCCAGACGATGTTCATGAAAGGTGAGTTTGAAGGGCTGTCCGTGGATAACACGACAGACGAGTATGTAGATCCCTGGATTGACGCACTCGAAGAAATCAAGCCTCGGGAAGTGATGATTTATACCCTTGACCGCGACACTCCGGCTGCAGGGTTAAAAAAGGCGGAGAAGGAGGCTCTTTGTAAAATTCGCGACAAACTTGAAAATAGAGGTTTCAGCGTTATGGTAAGTGTTTAAGTAAAAACACTTAAATTTGAAATATATGTCATTAAGCTGTCATATTAGGTTACTAAATTGGAAGATGATTTCATAACAACCTTTGAGGACTAAATGCCTGAATCTCTTCCGATGAAAACTCGTCTTTTATTAGCCGGGGCTTCTCTCCAATTGATCTCCCTTGCTAAAAAGTCTGAGAAAAAAGAGAAGAAGCAAAAAGTCGTTACTGTATCTGCAGGAATGACCCTGTCTAAGGCTACGGCCTAATCGATTCGACAGGACTGAAAATTTCGTCGGCCGATTGCCGACGTTGATGCGCAGCCGTAGAGATTTAAAAAACCTACGGCTTTTGCCTTTCTTGTACCGGCTAGAATGCGCTTTTGCACGAACAGTCCTCGGTCTGCGCTCTCGTCATTGGCTAAGAAGCCGGAAAATCGCGATAATTGAAGGCTAAACACTTCGGCTATATTTGAGGAGAGCGATGAATATTTTGATTTCAAACGACGACGGTTATTTAGCACCCGGTATTCAGGAACTCGCTCGTCGAATTCGCCGATTCGGCAATGTCACAGTGGTTGCACCCGAACAAAACCACAGCGGGGCCAGCAACTCCTTAACGCTTAACCGTCCTCTTTCCGTACGCCAGGTCCAGGAAAACGTTTTCTTTGTGAACGGTACCCCATCCGATTGCGTGCACATCGCTTTAACCGGTTTGCTGCCACAAAAACCCGATATCGTTTTAAGCGGCATCAACTGCGGACAAAATATGGGCGACGATGTGCTTTATTCCGGTACTGTTGCAGCCGCCATGGAGGGTTTCTTATTCGGCTGCCCATCCTTTGCTTTTTCTCAAGTGCATTCGGGTTGGTCCTGTTTGGATTCCGCCGCGGAAGTCGCTGAGTATATTGTGGACAACTTTATTAAAAATCCGCTTCCCGCACCGTTCCTGCTGAATGTCAATATTCCCAATACAACGATTGACCAGCTCTCCGGATTAGTCGTGACACGCCTTGGCCGTCGTCACGCAGCGCAATCCGTGATCGAGCAGGTTAACCCGCGAGGTGAGACGATCTATTGGCTCGGCGCCGCCGGTGATGCTCGCGACAGCACCCAAGGAACGGATTTCTGGGCGACATCTCACAATTACGTCAGCGTCACGCCGCTCCAGGTTGATATGACCAATTACGGCATGCTGGATACGGTTCGTGCCTGGTGCAACAGCTTTCAGTCCTGAGAATAGTTCGATTGGTTCTGACGATTGGTATCTTTTTACTTAAAATCTGTTCGGTAAAGAAATAAAAGAGGCTCATGGAGGAGTTATGAATTGCAGTAAGTATCTTTGGCCGATGGTGTTTGCTTCGGTGATGGCCGGCTGTTCGTTTACCGGAGGCAATGCCCCGATATCGGACGGTTCGGCGACGGCTTCCGTCTATACCGTTAAGCCTGGAGACACGCTGTATGCGATTTCCTCCCGCTACGGCCTCGATCCTGCCGTGGTTGCACGCGAGAATCATCTGACAAACCCCTCTCATCTGTTGGTCGGTCAAAAACTCCGCTTGTCCGTGTCATCTTCAACGGAGGCCAATATTCGCAGAGTCGAAGCCAACACAAAAACACAGACGAGTTCGAGCAGCTCTGCTAAGGCGTCGACTTCTTCAAGCACAGCTCCTGCTGCATCCGTAAGTAGTACCCAGACCGCTTCTTCAAGCAGCTCCGTCGGAAGCGCAAACGGTACCTACGGTTGGCCGGCTTCAGGAAAGATTATTCAGAATTTCGGAGGTATGAATAAAGGTATTGACATCGCCGGTTCTGAAGGTGAGAAAGTACATGCCGCTGTGAATGGAACGGTCCTTTTTGACGGCCAGGTTCAGGGTTACGGCAAAGTCGTGATGATTCGCGACAAAGACGGCTGTGTTTCTGTCTATGGCCGAGTCAAATCGATCTCGGTAAAACAGGGCGATCAGGTTCGTAAAGGACAGGTGATTGCCGTGATGGGGACGACGGATGTTTCTCCCCGTGTCCATTTTGAAATACGCAAAAACGGCAAACCCATCGATCCTCTTACAATGCTTCAAAAGCGCTAAGTTAGAAGTTAGGAAAATTCATGGCACGAGCTAAAAAAGAGCGGGCAAAATATGTCGCCGTTATTGAGTCCTTGGATCAGGAAGGCCGCGGAGTCGCACGCCGTGACGGTAAGGTCGTATTCATCGAAGGGGCGCTCCCTGGTGAAAAAGTAGAGTACGAGGTTTATCGAAGCAAGCCTTCCTTCGAATTAGGTCTGACCACCGAAATTTATAAGGAGTCTCCGCTTCGCGTTATGCCGAAGTGCCCTTACTTCGGGGTTAAGGACGGCAGCTGCGGCGGCTGCGCCATGCAGCACCTCGAAGCCCATGCTCAGGTTGCCATGAAACAAAAAATTCTGATGGATGCTTTGTGGCACATCGGCAGAGTTCGACCTGAGCAGGTACTGGCGCCGATCTACGGCTCTGCATGGAGATATCGTCACCGTGCTCGTCTGTCCGTGCGCGAAGTCGCCAAAAAGGGAACTGTGCTCGTCGGCTTCCATGAAAAGCGTTCGAGCTTTATCGCAGACATGAAGAGCTGCGAAATCCTGCCAAAGCGTGTCAGCGATCTTCTCGTGCCGCTGCGCGAGCTTATCAACTCTTTAACGCTGCGTAAGAAGATTCCTCAGATTGAATTGGCTGTCACTGATGAAGCTTTGGCTTTGGTCCTTCGTGTCTTAGAAAAGCCGACGACTGAGGACGAAGCAAAACTCAGACAGTTCCAGGAAGATTATGGTGTTGACTTTTGGTACCAGCCGAAGGGCCCGGATTCCATTTATCTGATGGATCCCGAAAATGCCAATCGACTGAAACTGCACCATCGGGAAACCGGTGTGGAAGTCGTCTTTAGACCTACAGACTTTACGCAAGTAAACCATCGCTTGAACGAAGTGATGGTGACCAGAGCGCTTCGATTGCTGCATCTTGAACCCTCGTCTAAGGTCATCGATTTCTTCTGCGGGCTCGGCAACTTTACGCTGCCGCTGGCAACCAGAACAGCGAAAGTTCTTGGTATTGAAGGCAGCTCCGAGCTGGTCGAACGTGCACGCGCGGGCGCTAAAGACAATAACCTCGCGGATAAGACCGAATTTGAGGCTCGTAATCTGTTTGACTGGACCCTGGACGATTGGGATGCCGTTTGGAATAAGCTCGGCAGTGTAGATCGAGTTCTTATCGACCCGCCGCGCGAAGGCGCAATGGCACTTTGCCGCTCACTCGCCGAAACGGACAAACGTCCTGCACGTCTGGTCTATGTTTCCTGTAATCCTGCAACGCTGGCGCGCGACGCCGCGCTGCTTGTCAGAGAAGGCGGCTGGAAGCTTCTGTCGGCCGGTGTGATGAATATGTTCCCGCATACAGCTCACGTCGAGAGTATCGCCGTCTTTGAACCCGGTCCCAAACCGGAAAAGGTCGACGAAATCGATGAACTCGAAATCAGCGGAATGACTGAAGAGGCTGAGCAGGAAGCTCGATCCGAGGAACCGAAGATTTAACGGAAATGGCGCCTTTGGTTTTTCAGATCGTAATTCTGTTTGTCAAAATTTTGGCGGAGCTGCTGCTCATCATTCTGGTGCCGACCTTCGCCCTAAAATTTTTCAAGAAAGACTTAAGCTTCGGTTTGGCATTTTCCGCCTCCATCCTGATGATTTTGCTGCCGGTGCTCACATACGTAAATAACACTGAACTCAACAACACCATGCTGCCGCTCACGGCGTGGGGTGTGGAGTCAGTATTGACGCTTTCGTGGATAAGCTGGGGGCTTTCGACCGGCGCCATCATCTCTTTTTTGTATGCAGCTTATCTCATTGTAGAAAGCCGAAGTTCCGAAACGATAAATCTAGTCCTGCTTTTCACGGGTATCGGCTACCTTTTAAACTTGCTGTCACAGGCGGCTGCCCCCTATTTGTTGTTCGGGTCTTTCGGCGCAGGACTTGCCAAAGATGACCTTCCGTTTTTATGCTTGTCGCTGGTACTTGCCTTAGGCGTAGGTATCTATGTGCGGTATTCTGAGGCCGTTGGGAAAACATTCAGCAATTAATAACTAAAACTAAGGAGAATAGGGTGGAAGAAAGCGGAGTATTTGAGTACTGGTTTGCTTTTTTGTTTGCGTTGGGTTTCTGTGTCTGGTTTCCCACGTATGTTGTCAAAACCAAAGGGCAGGGCATCTCGACTTGGGGACTGGCGCTTTGTATTGTCGTCCTGTTTATCGGACTGCCTCTGCTTTCGATTAGCTTGATCCGCGATGTCCTCCCTTCTCTGTGGCTGAGCTTTGTCAGTGCAAACTACGAGTCTCCGAGCATCTCCCTGCTTTACGGGACCATTCACAAGATGGCTACGCTGGATCAGCTTTACGTAGCGCTGGCCATGATTTGTATTTTGGTTGCCATCGGTCAAAGCGTATTTGCTTCTTGGCTGCTTTATATCCGCCACAACCGCGAAAGTCTGGTTCGTGCTCTGAGAATCATGTGGTCCTCGGCTTTCTTTATTGTGTTGGCAGGCGGTATTCTGCCGCTCATTATTCTGGGCTCGCACGGATTTACGGTGGCGATTCCTGCCGGATATACGATGGGTGCTTACATCGCAGTGCTCATGGTGATCACTGCTTACCTGAGAATGAGTCCTCAGGTAGCGGATAATTATCCCATTAGCCACCAGCCGAAAAAAGATCGGGAAAAAATAGGAGTTAACGCATGGAATTTCTTATGACTGTCCGCACACTGATTGCAACCACCGTGATGCTGTTTTGCTCATTATGGCTGGCGCGGCAGTTAAAGATCCGTCGTCCCAAACTTCCCGTTTCTGCCGTTTTGATTTTGTCTTTGATCATGCTGTTTGAGCCGGGCATGCTGGCCTTCTTGGTTTGGGTAGTGCACGATATAGCATCCGTTAACGGGGGACTGATGATTCATGCCTATACCTTTGTTAAGGCGGCGGTCGCGATTTATTTGCTTTTCATTCTTCCGTCGATCTGGTTTGCCAGAAGCTTCTATGTTGAAAGCAAAATCGTGACTCTCAAAGCCTTGCGTTTCGCGATCATTCTTCCGGCCGCATTTACAGCCGTCGCATTTATCGAAGTGCCGAAAATGATCTGGCAGGACCGCGCCTCGGAGCTCGTCTCTTCCGGTTTGGAGACGTTCATCGTGGTGGCGGTGATCAACCTGATCCTGCTCGCATTAACCTATCGGTATAAGGTCTCGAATACACCTGCGCAGTGACCTGCCGCCGGAAGCCGTGCATGGCGTAAAACTAAGTAATCAGGCGTTTCAGCCTTTCGTAAAACCTTAGTCCTAACTCCCTGCATGATAAAATCAACCGATTGTCTTATAGACAAAAGAAGTGCGGAATCCTCCGCATTTCTATTTTTTACTTTTATTCGTTTTTAAGAGATTGAAATGGCTATTGAACGCACACTTTCGATTATTAAACCCGATGCAGTTGCCAAAAACGTTATCGGTCAGATCTACTCCCGTTTTGAATCCAACAACCTCAAGATCGTTGCTTCCAAAATGAAGTGGCTTTCCCGTCAGGAAGCCGAAGCTTTCTACGCAGTTCACCGTGAACGTCCCTTCTTCAAAGATCTGGTCGACTTCATGGTTTCCGGTCCCGTTCAGATCCAGGTTCTCGAAGGTGAAAATGCCATCATGAAGAATCGTGAACTCATGGGCGCAACCGATCCGAAGAAGGCTGCCAAGGGCACCATCAGAGCCGATTTCGCTCAGTCTATCGACGCTAACGCTGTTCACGGCTCCGACAGCCCCGAAACAGCCGCTGTTGAAATCGCTTTCTTTTTCCCGCAGATGGACATCTACGCCGGCCGTTAATCGACCGCACTTGTAGTTTAGTTAGCGATGTAAAGAATATCCCCGCGCAAGCGGGGATAAGACCCGAATATGACAGAAGAAAAGTTGCCTCAGAAAGTGAACCTCCTTGGATTTGATGCCGAAGGGCTGAAGAAGTTTTGTGAAGATCTCGGAGAGAAACCTTTCCGTGCCAAACAGCTTGAGCGTTGGATTCACCGCCGCGGAGCCAGCGATTTTTCTGAAATGACGGATCTTGCTAAATCTTTTCGAGCCAAACTCGAGAAAGTTGCCGAGATTCGGGGGCCCGAAATTATTCGGGATAAGACAGCCGCCGACGGAACTCGTAAGTGGCTGCTTGATGTTGGCAACGGCAACGCCGTTGAGATGGTTTACATTCCTCAGGACGGCCGCGGCACACTTTGTGTGTCTTCTCAGGCCGGCTGTGCGATGAACTGTCTGTTTTGTTCGACGGGTAAGCAGGGCTTTAACCGTAATTTGAAAGCATCGGAAATTATTGGCCAGCTTTGGCATGCCGAACATACTTTGAGAAAAGATCTCGGCATTACCGATGAAAACGAAAGGGTAATTTCCAATGTTGTCATGATGGGTATGGGTGAACCGCTCCAAAATTTGGATGCCGTCATTCCGTCCCTAAAACTGATGCTCGACGATAACGCTTACGGCTTATCACGCCGGCGGGTTACCGTCTCTACTTCCGGCCTGGTCAGGCAGATGGATAAGCTTGCCGAACAGTGCCCGGTCGCATTGGCGGTCAGCCTCCATGCTCCGAACAATGAGCTGAGAGACAAGATCATGCCGATTAACCGCAAGCATCCGCTCGAACAGCTGCTTGCGGCATGCAGGCGTTATTTGGAACACGCTCCGAGAGACTTCATCACGTTTGAATACATTCTCATCGGCGGCGTCAATGATTCACTTGCACAGGCTAAGGAACTGATTACCTTAGTTCAGGACATTCCCTGCAAGTTCAACTTGATCCCCTTTAATCCCTTCCCCGGATCCGGTCTGGAACGCAGTAAGCCCGAAGCGGTCAAGGCTTTTGCTGACCGATTGAACGGTGCAGGTATTGTCACGACTGTAAGAAAGGTTCGCGGCGACGATATCGATGCGGCCTGCGGTCAGTTGGCCGGGGAAATTAAAGACCGTACCAAGCTCGCTGAAAAGAGAGCAAATCGCGAGATAATCATCAAAGAAATTTCAAAGAGCCCGGCGAAAGCAACAGGAGACGAGAAAAATGTCTGAGAACAATATCAGTCTGGAAGCCAAAGACCAGCCGTTCGAAGCAACGACCTACGGCGGCTTGCTGCGTATTGCCCGTGAAAATAAAGAATTGAGTATCGATCAGGTGTCTTCTCAGCTGAGAATCTCACCGGATCAGATCGAAGGTTTGGAGTCGGATAACTATAAAGTTTTCCCGACGCCTGTTTATGCCCGCGCCCATCTCCGCAGCTATGCTCGTTTATTAGGTGTGGACGAAGCGAAGATTATTTCGCTCTTTAATGCGGCGCTGGCGCCGGACGATAAGGATCCCCGCACCTTTATTCGCCGTACAACTCAGGAGCTGGCGCCTTACCATGACGCTCAGCCGAAAAACTTTGTCGGTAAATTTGTTGCCGGGCTGCTTTTCTTGGCGGTTGTGATTGCATTGGGTTGGATCGGCTACAACTACTACATGAATCAAAAAACGGAAAAAGCTGCCGAAGAACCTCTGGCGGAGGTCTCTCAGCCGGCTGAAACGCCGACTCCGACGGCCGAACTCTCCAAGGCCCCTGAAGCCGCACCAGTTTTAGTGTCCAATACAACGGTAGAGCCGGCCGCTCAGCCTGCGGTTCCGGTCCCGGCTGCAGAAGAGACTCAGGCTGATCGAGATGCAGCGTTGAAAGAAAAACTTCAGAAAGAGGCAGAAGCAGCCGCAGCCGCTAAAGTCGCTGAAGAAAAGCGTTTAGCAGAAGAGGCTAAGAAAACTGCCGCTGCCCCAGAACCTTCTGTTGCCGCTCCTGCAAAGCTGCTGACACTGACTCACAATGAAGCCGAAGGCCGATGGGATCTCGTGGTACCGAAATCTGCGAACGGAACTTACAAAGTGACGATCGGTGCGGACGGCGGTGAATGCTGGTTCGGCGTCTATCAAGATAAGAAACTTGTTCATAATGCTCAGTTAAAGAGCGGCGAAACTCGTGACTACGAAGTTCCGTATCCTTTCAAAGTCTCCGTCGGCAATCGTGCCAAGGGATTTGTGAAAGTTGACGGAGCGCCTGTTGATTTGAATATCAATAATCGCGCAGCTTCCACCGTGTTTACTTTGGTTCAGAAATAACGAATGTCATCTTCACAAAAAGAACCGATGATTGTCCGCTGGAAAGACAATATCGTTGAGATCGGCGCCGGCCGTCCCGTGGTGATTCAATCTATGACCAACACGGATACGGCTGATGTCGAATCCTCGGTCAAACAAGTTTTAGAGCTCGCTCAGGCAGGAAGCGAGCTTGTTCGTCTTACGGTTAATACACCCGCGGCGGCAAAAGCCATCCCTGAAATTCGTCGAAGACTCGATGAAGTCGGATGTTTTGTGCCTTTGGTCGGAGACTTCCATTACAACGGCCATAAACTTCTGACTGAATACTCCGAATGCGCCGAAGCACTTTCAAAGTACCGAATCAACCCCGGAAATGTCGGAAAAGGCGATAAGCAGGAAGTAAATTTCCGCACAATGATTGAGCTTGCGAAGAAGTATGACAAGCCGGTCCGAATCGGTGTGAACTGGGGTTCGCTGGATCAGGATCTTTTGGCCCGAATGATGTCGGAAAACCAAAAGCTTGAAAAACCGCTCGACGCGAAAGAGGTTCTGCGCGAAGCGTTGGTAAGGAGCGCTGTTGAGAATGCGGACCGAGCCGTTGAGCTCGGTATGAAGCCTTCTCAGGTGGCTATTTCCGCGAAAGTAAGCGGCGTCAAAGATCTGATTGCTGTTTATCGTGAGCTTAAAGCACGCTGTGCTTATCCTTTGCACCTCGGTTTAACCGAGGCTGGGATGGGGCTTAAGGGAACAGTATCCACGACGGCAGCCTTATCGGTTCTCCTATTGGAAAATATCGGGGATACGATCCGCGTTTCCCTGACTCCGGAGCCCGGTCAGTCCCGCACGGCCGAAGTGGAACTTGCCTGTGAAATCCTGCAGGCTTTAGGACTGCGGAACTTTACGCCGCAGGTCGTTTCCTGTCCCGGGTGCGGACGCACGACCAGCTGCCTCTTCCAGGAGCTGGCGAAAGAAACGCAGGATTTTATTAAGTTAAGAATGCCGGATTGGCGCAAGCACAATCCCGGTGTGGAAAATATGAATGTGGCGGTGATGGGCTGTGTAGTGAACGGTCCGGGAGAAAGCCGTCATGCAAACATCGGTATTTCTCTGCCCGGCTCAGGCGAGGCCCCGGTTTCTCCCGTCTTTATCGACGGCAAGAAATGGGGTTCTCTGAAAGGGCCGAAGATGAGCGAAGAGTTTCATTCGCTTATCGAAGAATACGTCCAGAAAAATTACCAAAATGCGAAGGAACAATAATGGCGATTGAAAAGATTCAGGCAATTCGCGGCATGAGTGACATGCTGCCGGAAGATGCCCCTCTTTGGCACTTCTTTGAAAAAGAAGCTTCCTCTCTGGCAAAACTCTACGGTTATCAGCACATTCGTACTCCGATCGTCGAACAGACTCGTCTGTTCAAACGCGGAATCGGTGAAGTGACTGATATCGTTGAAAAAGAAATGTATTCCTTCGTGGATTCCTTAAACGGCGACGAATTGTCTCTGCGTCCGGAAAACACGGCTTCTGTCGTTCGCGCCTGTATTGAACACAACCTCCTTTATGAAGGACCGAAGCGTCTGTGGTACATGGGACCGATGTTCCGTCACGAACGTCCGCAGAGAGGCCGTTATCGCCAGTTCCATCAGTTCGGTATGGAAGCAATGGGCTTCAAGGGACCGGATACGGATGCCGAACAGCTTTTAATGCTGAACCGCCTCTGGAAGCGCCTCGGAATCGCTCCCGTTCGTCTTGAACTCAACTGCTTAGGCCAGCTCGAAGACCGTAAAGCCTACAGAGAAGTGTTGATCAAATACTTCGAAGCGCACAAAGATGTCCTGGATGAAGATGCGACACGTCGTCTTTATTCCAACCCGCTTCGCATTCTCGACACCAAGAATCCCGACATGCAGGACTTGGTCAATAATGCACCGAAGCTCTATGACTCCTTGAGCGAAGAGTCCAAACAATTCCTTGCGGATTTAGAAGCGATTCTGAAAGCCGAAGGCATCGATTATGTTGTGAACCCGAGATTGGTTCGCGGTCTTGACTACTACAACCTCACAGTTTTCGAATGGGTCACCGATAAGCTTGGCGCTCAGGGCACGATCTGCGGAGGCGGCCGTTATGACCCGCTCATCGGAATGCTCGGAGGCCGAGACGCTCCTGCCTGCGGTTTTGCGATGGGCATTGAACGCGTGCTCGAGTTGATGAAAGAATGCGGTGTTAAACCCGAATCCAGAGAATGCGATGTTTATGTCGTTTGGGATAAGGCGCTGTACCTCAACGCACTTTCCGCCGCAGAAAGACTCAGAGATGCCGATATTGCCGCGATCATCCACAGCGGCAGCATGAAGTTCGGCAACCAGATGAAGCGTGCTGATGCTTCCGGGGCTCTTTATGCACTGGTGATCGGAGCTGATGAAGCCGCCGCCGGCAAGGTCGGTCTCAAGGCACTTCGTGAAAACCTCGAGGGTTACGGTGAACAGAAGACGCTGACTATCGATGAAGCGATCTCGTTCCTCGGACATCACGTTTAAGAAGAAGAGGGGACCGGCGTCCCCTTCCGTTTTACTTCTTTTTCAAGAATTGAAATTAGAACCTTTAAATAGACCGGGAGATACTTTACATGGCCTATGACTTAGAAGAACAAGAGTCCCTTGCCGAGATTAAGGCTTGGTGGGAGAAATGGGGCAACCTAATTTTGACCGTTGTGACGGTCGCCTGCTTGTGTGCTGCCGGTTTTCAAGGCTGGCGCTGGTATCAGATGAAAGAATCCACAGACGCCGGTGTTCTGTATGCTCAGATGATTCAGGCAAGCAATATGAAGGATGAGGCTCGCGTACAGGCGATCGCCGGTCGTCTGCATGAAAGCTACGCATCGACGACTTATGCCGGGATGGGTGCTCTGCTTGCCGCGCATAACGCTGAAACCGCCGGTAAATATGCAGAAGTTGAAAAAGCGCTCAAGTGGATCGTAGAGTCTGATAAGTATCCTGAACTCAAACCGCTTGCTTCTGTCCGTTTGGCCGGTGTTTATCTCGATGAAGGTAAGTACGATCAGGGCTTGGCAGTTCTCAACGCTGTTAAAGACGCCAAGGGCGAAGAAGTTCCGGTTTATGACCGTATGGGCGACCTTTATCTTGCCAAAGGCGATGCCGCTGCCGCTCGCAAAAGCTGGGAAGACGCCTTGCGCCATGCTCCTATGACCAATCCGTTGGTCGGTGTCATCGAAATCAAATTAAATTCTTTACCCAAGGAATAATTCATGAGTACAAAACTCAAGATTGCGGCCGCCGTTGCTGCAGCAGTTCTGCTTTCGGCTTGTTCCAGTCCTAAACATGAACCCATGCCGCTGGTAAGTTTCACACCGAGCCTGGAGGTGACCGAAGTTTGGTCGAAAGGACTTTCGTCTGCTGAGGGCTTCTTAGTTCCCGCGGTATATGACGATATGGTGTTTGCCGCCGGCGGCAAGACCTTGACGCGTTTAAATGCCAGAACAGGTGAAACCGAATGGTCCGTTTCTTTTGACAGCCCCATTACCGGCGGTGTCGGCTCTGACGGCTACGTCACAGCTGTCGGTCTTTGGGACGGCAATCTGGAAGTTGTGGATGCCGGAGGAAAGGTCAGCTGGGAAAAGAAACTGACAACGGAATTGGCTTCTCCTCCCGTTGTTTCTCACGGTCTGGTCATTGCCCGCACCATGGACACCCGTGTGTCCGCATTTGAAGCTTCCTCCGGCGAACTGCAGTGGACATATCAGAAGAGTCAGCCCGCTTTGACGGTCCGTTTACCCACAAGAATGCTGGCTCATGATAACTTTTTGTTAGTCGGACAGCCGAATGGCCATATCGTGATTCTGGATATCGCCTCCGGTAAACCGGTGTTCGAATTCCAGGTTGCCCAAGCTAAGGGGGTCACGGAAGTCGAGCGTCTGGTTGACGTTGTCGGCGCCCCGGCCTTTAGCGAAAACTTAGTTTGCGCCGCCGCCTTCCAAGGCGCAGTAACCTGTGTTGACAGCACTAATGGACAGACAAAATGGACGCAGAAGATTGACGCTGTTGCCGGTCCTGCTATTGACGAAGACAACGTTTATGCCGTCAGCGTCAACGGAGAAGTTCAGGCGTTCTACCGCGAAAGCGGTGAGCAGCGCTGGTCTAATAAGACCATGCTGTACCGCGGAGTTTCCGCACCGGTTGTTTTCCCGGGCGCTGTGGCTGTCGGTGACGAAGACGGTTACGTTCATTTCCTTTCACCGAGAACCGGTGAAGAAATGGCGCGCGTTCGTTTGAGCGGTCCGATCGTAACGCAGGCACAGCCTTTCAGTGCAGGCGCTATTTTCCAAACCAGTAAAGGCGAAGTCGCTTATTTGTCGAATAGATAAGAATTATGGTTCCAGTCATTGCGCTTGTTGGTCGTCCGAATGTCGGAAAATCGACCTTGTTTAATCGCCTGACGCGTTCTAGAGACGCTTTAGTGGCGGACTTCCCGGGACTTACCCGAGATCGTCATTACGGCGACGGTCGTATCGGCGATAAACCTTACTTAGTCATCGATACGGGCGGTTTTGAGCCGATCCGCACCGAAGGCATCGTCAAAGAGATGACCGGACAGGCGCAATTGGCCATTACCGAATCCGATGCCGTCTTGTTCCTTGTTGACGGCCGCGCCGGTTTAACGCCGCAGGATCAGAGAATTGCTCAGAATCTGCGCGAATCCGGAAAGAAAACCTACCTCGTCGTCAATAAGGCCGAAGGTTTAACGGAAACAGCTAAAGCCGAATTCTATGAATTGGCTTTAGGCGAGCCTTACACCATTTCCGCAGCACACGGCGAAGGTGTTAAAGCCTTGATGGATCTGGTTCTTGAACCCTTCCCGACCGAAAAGGAAATCGATGAGGAAGAGGATTTCAAACACAAGATTAAAGTTGCGATCGCCGGCCGTCCGAACGCAGGCAAGAGCACGCTGATCAATGCGCTGATCGGCGAAGATCGCCTGATCGCTTTTGACATGCCCGGAACCACGCGCGACGCCATCGAGGTCGAGTTCCAATATAAGGATCGCGATTACACTTTGATCGATACCGCTGGTCTGCGCCGCAAAGGCAAAGTGTTTGAGGCAATCGAAAAGTTCTCCGTTATTAAGACGCTTCAGGCCATTGAAAGCTCCAACGTGGTTGTACTTCTGCTGGATGCGCATGCAGGAATTGCCGAGCAGGATGCCAACATCGCCGGTTACATTCTGGAAAGCGGACGCGCTTTGGTGGTCGGTGTCAACAAATGGGACAGCCTGGACGATTACGAAAGACGCCGCGTGAAGGAGGAGCTTGAACGTAAACTTCACTTCTTACGCTGGGCGAAGATCGTTTATATCTCCGCGCTTGAAAAACGTGGTCTGCATCACTTGCTGAATGCTGTCAATGATGCTCATACCGCTGCCTTCATGAAGCTTTCGACTCCGAAACTGACTCGCGCTCTGATCGAAGCGACCACGCGTCAGCTGCCTCCGAGAGCGGGCGGAGGACGTCCGAAGATGAGATACGCTCACCAGGGGGGACAGAATCCTCCTGTCATTGTGGTCCACGGCAACGCGCTTCAGGATGTTCCGGAAAGCTACCGTCGATATCTGGAAGGATGGTTCAGAGATAAATTCAAACTCGAGGGTACGCCTCTCAGGATTGAATTTAGAACCAACAAGAACCCGTACGCCCAAAAGGCCTAATTCAAAAAATCCCGCCGCAGCGCGGGATTTGTCATAAGGAGATATGTTTAAGGGCATATTCTTTGTGCGCCTCAAATAAGCATTAACAATGATCTTTCCTGACGGCATTTACAGCTAAAATAGTTACTGTAGTAAGAGAATCTGCTGCGGAAACACAGCTCCACAAGGGGGTTGTCGCCCAACAAGAGTCCTTCGATCATAGAAGTGCAGAAGAATTAAATGTGCGCCCAAAATGATTAATACAAAGAACAATTTCGGTGTGCCGCAGCTAGAATTTATTCAGATTTATGAGCGGAAATTTCCGTTTGGAGAAAAACAATGACAAAAGGGCAATTGTTACAAGACCCATTCTTAAACAGTCTTCGTAAGGGACGTATCCCTGTTTCCATCTATTTGGTGAACGGTATCAAACTGCAGGGACAGATCGAATCTTTCGACCAGTATGTCGTTCTGCTTCGCAACACCGTAACTCAGATGGTTTATAAACACGCTATTAGCACTGTTGTTCCGGCTCGCGCCGTACCGCTGGGCAATGAACAGCAGGGAACTGAAGAAGCAGAAACCGTATAGTGGATTATCAATATCAAAAGGGAGACGAGACACCCGGAAAGGTGTGGCTCGTCTCTGTCATTGTGGGCCGCGAAATTCATCGAGACGCGGCACTTGAATTATCAGAATTAGCGACATCCTGCGGCTTCCAAGTTGCAGGTCTGACTGAAGCAAAACGCGATCGTCCGGACCCTAAAACTTTCCTCGGAAGCGGCAAAATCGAAGAAATTAAAAGTGAAGCGCTTGCTAACGGGGCAAAGGCGCTGATTTTTGATGTCGCTTTATCTCCCGCGCAGCAGCGCAACATCGAAAAAGCCGTCGGAATTGAAGTCCTTGATCGGACCAATCTGATTCTGGAAATTTTCCGCCAAAGGGCAAAGACCAGAGAAGGCCGCCTGCAGGTCGAACTTGCTCGACTGACTCACTTGTCGACACGTTTGGTCAGAGGCTGGACGCACTTGGAACGCCAGAGAGGCGGTTTGTCCAAGACCGGCGGTCCTGGTGAAAAGCAGATCGAACTTGACCGTCGAATGATCGCGACGCGCGTCAAAGCGTTAAGAGAACAGCTTAAGAAACTTGAGCGCCAACGCAATACTCAGCGCAAATCTCGTCAAAGAGGCGAGGTGCTGACTGTCGCACTGGTCGGCTATACCAATGCTGGTAAGTCAACGCTCTTTAATCGTCTGACTCGAGGCGGTGTTTACGCGGCCGACCAGTTGTTTGCAACGTTGGATACGACCGCCCGCAGATGCTTTGTCGGCGGAGATGTGGAAGTCGTCTTAAGTGACACCGTGGGCTTTATCCGCGGATTGCCGCACCAGCTGATCGAGGCTTTTAAATCGACACTGGACGAAGCGGCCCAGGCAGACCTTCTGCTCCATGTCGTCGACTCCTCGACGCCGGCCAGAGAAGAACAGATGACGGAAGTCAATAAAGTCTTAGAAGAAATCGGCGCTAAAGATATTCCGCAGCTGCTGGTTTTTAATAAGATCGACCTGGAAGGCAGGAGTCCGTTTATCACTTGTGCCGAGGACGGAACGCCGAAAGCTGTCGGTATCAGCGCCGCAAACGGTGAGGGCATCGATCTTCTCAAAGACGCCATTCGTCAAATAGCAGAAAAAGAGCCGGAAGAGCCCCAAGAGGCTCCCGATAATGAGGACTGGCTCGCTGAATTTGAGCGGTAATTCCTTCGGGGCCTTCTTTGAAAAAGATCGGCCGCGATTAGCTCTTTGTTAAATGTAATAAGTCTTTAATCTTAAAAATATTATTATTTTTCAAGTGCTAAAATTCTCTGCTCTCTTGTCTAACTCACTCGGACAAGTTCCCTATGTCCTGTGATTTTTAAGGAAATATTCGACAATGTCGCTTAATGACCCCCGTTGGGGCCGAAAAGGCTCGGAGGATGATTCCTCCCAGAAAGAAAACGAAATCAAAGAGCCTCCCAAAGAGACTGATGAAGAACCGAGAAAAGCTGAACCGAGCAAAAACGAAATGCCTGGACGCTTTGCTCAGAACAACAATGACGGAGATTTAGAAGAGCTTTGGAAACAGTTCAACGATCGTCTGAACTCGATGTTGGGCACCAAAGGCAATCAAAATCGCAATGCTCAGAAAGAAGAGCCGTCAGCTTCTTCTCAGACACAAAATCAGAAAAACGAAGACTACGACTTCGACGAACCCCCGTTGCGCAAAGACCACGAATTCAAAAATCAGCAGAATTCGTTCGGCAATGGCGGCGGCAATGGAAACGGCGGCGGAAACTCTTTCCCGCAGTTTAAAGTTCCGTCTTCATTCTCCGGCGGAATGGCTGTTTCCGCCATTGTTATCGCTTTGGCCGCTTGGCTCGCTTCCGGTTTCTACATTGTTCCGGAAGGTCAGAACGGCGTCGTGACGACTTTCGGCCGCTACACCGAAAGTACCAACGCCGGTTTCCGCTGGCACCTGCCTTATCCGATTCAGGACGTTGCTTTGGTCGACGTTTCTTCCGTCCGTAAGGCTGAAATCGGTTTGAGAGGCGGTACACAGCGTCTTAAAGAAGCGCTCATGCTGACCGACGACGAGAACATTGTTGACGTGATGTTCAATGTTCAGTATCGAATTAAGCAGGGCAACGGCGCTGAAGAGTTCTTGTTCCGCACCCGCGATCCGATGGGTGCAGTTGTTCAGACTGCCGAGTCCGCCATGCGCGAAGTGGTCGGCCGCAAGAAGATGGACAGCGTTTTGTTCGAGTCCAAGCAGGAAATTGCAGAAGAAGTTAAAAAGCTGATGCAGGAAATGCTGGACCGCTACCACTCAGGTATTCAGGTTCTGTCCGTCGCCATTCAGAATGCTCAGCCGCCTGAACAAGTTCAGGCCGCTTTCAATGATGCCGTTAAGGCCGGTCAGGACCGAGAACGCCAGATTAATGAAGGAGAGGCTTACGCCAACGATGTTGTGCCTAAGGCCCGCGGTCTGGCAGAACGACTTCGTCAGGAGGCTGAAGCTTACAAGTCTCGTGTTGTCTCTCAAGCCGAAGGTGACGCAAACCGCTTCAATCAGGTCTACGCACAGTATGAGAAAGCTCCGAAGGTGACCCGCGACCGTATGTACGTGGACACCATGCAGCAGATCTTCAACAACACGACCAAGGTAATGGTTGACAATAAGTCTTCCAATAACCTGTTGTACCTGCCGTTGGATCAGTTGGCTAAACGAGCTGCTCCGGCACCGGCGCCTGCAGCTGCGGCCGCACCTGTGCAGCCGAACGTTCCTGCTTCATCTGCCCAGCAGACGCATAATCTGCCCGGCGGAGATCAGCCGCCTTTAACACCGGACGCGAGTCAGCCTACTTCCCGTCTTTTATCCCGCACTTTGAGATAAGGACAGAAAGATGAAAAAATTACTTTCCTTAGTTATTGTTATTCTTTTTGGCGCCTTGCTCGCGAGAACCTGCCTTTACACGGTCAACGAGCGTGAGTACGCCTTAGTCTTCATGCTCGGTGAATTAAAGAGCGTTGTTTCTACACCGGGTCTGCATGTCAAACTGCCGTCACCGCTTCAGAATGTTGTCTATTTGGACAAACGTATTCTCACAATCGACACGCCCGCAGCGGACTTGGTTCAAACCAGCGAGAAGAAGAACCTGATGATTGATTCCTATGTCAAGTGGCGTATCAATGATCCGCGCCGCTACTGGGTTTCCTTCCAGGGCAGCGAGCGCGCTGCGGACGACCGTATGTCTGCGCTGCTTCGTGACGTGCTCAACCAGGTTGTAAACCGCCGCACGGTAAACGACATCACGTCCAGCGACAGAGCACGCGCAATGGCAGAAATCTCTGAAGCGCTCCAGAAGCGCGTTTCCGACTTAGGTATTGAAGTTGTTGACGTCCGACTCAAGCGAGTTGATTTCACACCGGAAATTTCTGAGTCTGTCTATCGCCGCATGGAAGCCGAACGTAAGCGCGTTGCCAGCGAAGAACGCTCCAAGGGTGCTGCTGAAGCCGAAAAGATCAAGGCTGACGCCGATCGTCAAAGAACCGTTGTTTTGGCCGAAGCTTATCGTGACGCTCAGAACATTAAAGGTTCCGGCGACGCTCAAGCTAACGAACTTTACGCCAAAGCATTTAGCAAAGATCCGGAGTTTGCGAAGTTCTACCGTTCACTGGATGCTTATCGCCAGTCCTTCAATAAACCTCAGGACATGATGGTGGTGGATCCGAGCAGCGAATTCTTCGACTATCTCAAGAATTCCCGCGGTGAAGCTCAAGCCAATAAACAACCATAAATTTTTTGTGATCTAAATCATGAAGGCCTTCTTGTACGTACTGGGTTTCTGCTTTGTACTTGAAGGCCTTTTACCTATGTTGGCTCCTGATTTATGGAAGCGCGCCGTGAGATTTATCTCACGATTTCCTAGCGAGAAAATCCGTTATATCGGGTTAGAAAGTGTAGTCTTAGGGCTGGTGCTCGTTTGGGCCGGTTCATTGCTTTTTTAGAAAGGATCTTTATGTCAGTATGGCTGCTACCTGAAAATATCGCGGATATGCTTCCACGAGAGGCGAGGGCCATAGAGCATCTTAGAAGTTCTTTCCTAAAACTGGTGACAAGCCACGGTTTTGAAGTCGTCCGTCCTCCTCTGGTGGAGTACGTTGACTCTCTTCTGACAGGAACGGGCGGAGATCTGGATCTCAGAACTTTTAAAATCGTCGACCAGGTAACTGGAAAGACGATGGGCATCCGCGCCGATATGACGCCGCAGGTTGCTCGAATCGATGCTCACATTCTCAATCGTTCGGGTGTATCCCGCCTCTGCTATGTTGGAAGCGTTCTCCATGCACGTCCTCTGCATCCTCTTGCTTCGCGCCAGCCGTACTTGGCCGGTGTTGAAATGTTCGGCTCTTCCAGTGTGGAAAGCGAACGTGAAGTGATCTGTTTGGGAATTGAGTCTCTGCGTCAATTCGGTCTTGAAAATATTTTCTTAGATTTAGGCCACACCGGTGTGGTCAAGGCAATTCTGGACAGTGATCCTGTAAGTGAAGTTGTTCAGGACCAAATTCTCTTTGCTTTGAGTCATAAGGACCGCTCTGCACTTGAGGAGCTCAGAGGTGTTCTTAAAGAGAAAACCGTTGATGATTTAATTCGCCTGACGATGCTCTTCGGTTCGGAAGACGTTCTCAATCAAGTTATCGAAGAATTTTCCGATTATCCGGAAATTCCGGAAATTCTGGAAAGCGTCCGCAGACTCGGTCGTGAATCCGGCGCAGATATCGTCAGCTATGATTTCGCTGACGTTGCCGGTTACAACTATCACACCGGCGTGACTTTCAGCGTCAATATTCCCGGCCGTTATCAGCCGATTCTGCGCGGCGGTCGTTACGATGATATCGGTGAGCGTTTCGGACGCAAACGTCCCGCGGTCGGTTTTACGTTATACCTGCGCGAGATTATCGCCGTGATGGACACAAAGCGTCCTTATGCGATCTTGGCGCCCAACAGGCTGGACGATGCCGCCCTGCAGTCCCGCATTCGTGAACTTCGCGAAAACGGCGACATCGTGATTGAAAAACTGCCTGAAGACAATGTTGCTTCGCTGGAAGAATCTTTCCGCTTGGATGAAGAATTAGTTTGTATCAATGGTGTTTGGACGGTAGCGGCCCGTACGTCGAACCGTTAATTTTTTAAGAGGATGAAATGAGTAAAAATGTAGTCGTTGTCGGCGCTCAGTGGGGCGACGAAGGCAAAGGCAAGATCGTTGACTGGCTCACCGAAAGTGTACAAGGCGTTGTCCGTTTCAACGGCGGCCACAATGCAGGCCACACACTCGTGATCAACGGCCAGAAAACGGTTCTTCGTTTGATCCCCTCCGGTGTTATGCATCCTCACGTCAAGTGCTACATCGGTAACGGTGCAGTTGTTAGCCCCGAAGCAATGCTGAAGGAAATCGACGACCTGAAGGCTCACGGAATGGATGCCGAAGATCGTATTTTTGTCTCCGGTCAGTGTCCGCTGGTTCTCCCGTACCACATCGCGCTCGACCACGCTCGTGAAAACGCCTTAGGCGATAAGAAAATCGGTACGACCGGCCGTGGCATCGGGCCGGCCTACGAAGACAAGATCGCTCGCCGCGCTGTCCATGTCAGAGACTTGGCAGAACCGAAAGTCTTTGCAGAAAAAGTTCGTGAAAACTGCAAGCTCATCAACTTCCTGCTGGCGAACTATTACAACAGCGAACCTGTCGACGTCGAAAAGATGATCGAAGATACGCTGGCAATGGCTCCGAGAATTGTTCCGAAGATTCGCGACATTTCTCACATTCTCAACACTAAGATGAAGGAAGGCGAACAGTTCCTGTACGAAGGAGCTCAGGGAACCATGCTCGACATCGACCACGGAACTTATCCGTTCGTCACTTCCAGCAACACCGTTGCAGGCTTTGCCAGCCCCGGATCCGGTGTCGGCCCTCAGAAACTCAATTACATCCTTGGTATCACGAAGGCTTACTGCACACGCGTCGGTTCAGGTCCTTTCCCGACCGAACTCTTTGATGAAGTCGGCAAGACCATTGCTAAGAAAGGAAATGAATTCGGTGCAGTGACCGGTCGTCCCCGCCGCTGCGGCTGGTTCGACGGTGCTGCTCTTCGCCGCGCTGTTGAATGGAACGGCTTAAGCGGTCTGGCTGTGATGAAGCTCGACGTTTTGGATGGCTTTGAAACCGTTCGTTTGGGCGTCGGCTACGAATACAAGGGCGAAAGGATCGACATCATGCCTGTCGGCGCTGAAGAAGTTGCTCAGTGCAAAGTCATTTACGAAGACTTCCCCGGCTGGAAAGAACCGACTTTTGGTATTACAAAGTGGGAAGATTTGCCCGTTAACGCTCAGAAGTATTTAACTCGTCTGTCCGAAGTTGCCGGCTGCCCGATCGCAGTTGTTTCTACCGGCCCGGATCGTGCTCAGACAATTTTGCTTCATAATCCGTTTGAATAATTAGGAATAGGAATGAAAGATCTTCACGTTTCTTGGGAAGAATATCGCCGCCTTATTGAGACTCTGGCTTTTAATGTCTATGACAGCGGCTGGAAGTTTGATTCTTTGCTTTGCTTAGCTCGAGGCGGCCTTCGCCCCGGAGACATCCTCTCTAGAATTTTCGATATGCCGCTGAACATTTTGTCGACCAGCTCCTATAGAGAAGCTGCCGGCACGATTCAGGGAAGTTTGGACATCGGTAAGTACATTGCTTCCAGCCGTCCTGACTCTCTCAAAGGAAGAGTGCTATTGGTCGACGACTTGGTCGATTCCGGACTGACTTTGAAGAAGGTTGTTGAGCACCTTCAGAACAACTATCCGGGCGTGACCGAAGTTCGCACTGCTGTTTTGTGGTGGAAAGGCTGCTCTCAGGTTGAACCTGACTACTATGTCGAATATCTCGGAGATAATCCTTGGATTCACCAGCCGTTCGAAGAGTACGACACAATGCGCCTCGGACAGCTGGTAGCCAAAGTAGAGGGAAAAAGAAAACCCGAATAATGATGGTGTGACAGGGCCTTGAAAACCGTTTGCCTTGAGGATAAATAATTTTGCGGCTTACTGTGCCCGGGTGGCGAAATTGGTAGACGCACTCTTCGCGGGCGTGCTGGTTCGAATCCATTCCCGGGCACCAGATTTATTCCTGAGACCTCGCAGATTCGCGAGGTTTTCTTTTTGCCCTTCGCATTCTCCGGGACCGATAAATTGAAATCGAAGCTCATTTGAAATAATTTATTACAAATAGAGTCTATATAGGTGTTTGCAAAAATCGAATCTTATAGGTAAAATTTCATCTCTCTGTTGCCCGGGTGGCGAAATTGGTAGACGCACTAGCTTCAGGTGCTAGCGCCTTCACGGGCGTGCTGGTTCGAGTCCAGTCCCGGGCACCAGACCTACTTGTCATATCCCGTCAAGCCTCGGTTTTACGGGATTTTTTGTTGTCCGTTTTGGCATATCTCGTTATATTCCGTTTTAGATAACGGAAATTTAACGGAAATCCTAACGGAAATTAACGGAAATTCTCGGAGCGGATATGGCAGGAATCAGAAAAACTCCTTGCGGTACGTATGAAGTTTACGGATACAGACTTCAGGCTGACGGAAACAAACAGCGATTCTCAAAAACATTTAAAACTCGTTCTGAGGCAAAACGCTTTGCGGCTGAGTTAGACATTAGCGCAGAAGAACGCTCTTCCTCAATCACTCTGGCCGCGCTGATTGATGAATACATCAGCGAGGTTACTTCTCAGAAACGCTCAAAACGCACTGAAGAAATCCGACTGAGAAGGCTCCAGCGGGACAAACTGGGGACTAAAGCTCTATCGACCTTCACAAAGCGGACGATTGAAAACTACATTGAACGCCGCCTTAACGAGCGCGCAAAAAACAGAGACACGAATGTGCTCCCGTCCACGGTCAATCGGGAGCTGACAATTCTCTCTGACGTTTTTCAATTCGCTATTAAAAACGAACTTACAGATGTGAACCCGTGCCGAGGCGTGGAGAAACCACGGGAGCCAGAGCACCGCGAGAGAGTTGCTTCAGACGAGGATATAGAGAAACTTTTGCAGGCTTGCGGATGGGACGGGAAAACCGTGCCAAAGAACAAAATGCAGTTGGCCGTGGCAGCGTTCCTTTTTAGTTGCCAAACGGGAATGCGAGCTGGTGAGCTTTTAAAGATTGAATATTCTTGGATAGGTGACAATGTGCTTCATGTTCCAGCAGAGGCTACAAAAACATTGTCAAGAAGAGACGTGGCCTTGTCTGCAAGAGCTCGGGAAATTCTTAAATTAGTTATGGAGCTCGAGTATGAACCACGTGTATTTGGCGGACTTAACGATCACAACAGAGATACGTTATTCCGAAAGGTGAGGGATAGGGCCGGTCTTGGGCCTGAGTACGATTCTCAAAACCGACTGATTAAAGAAGGGCTGAATTTTCATGACGGCCGCGCAACTTTTGCAACATGGGCCGCGAGCCCTGATCCAGAAACAGGGGCGCCCCGTTTAGATGTCCTGGCGCTTGCTAGACAAACGGGGCACAAAGATTTAAAGATGCTCCAGAGATACTACAGAGCGAGCGCAGAAGAAATTGCTAAGCGGCTGAAATAGCGAGCTTGGCTCGGGCGTGTCTTTTGCTTTCCATGTAATCGTCAATGTCTTTTGTGTACCAACGATCGCGCCCGTTCTCGGAGAATGCGTCAGGCTTAGGGAACTTCGGATCCTTCATTACTTCACGGGCGGCAGAAGAGCCAGGAGCAAAACCGATCCTAACCTCTACTTCTGGACGAGAGAGTGTGAGCTTTGTTGTTTTCTGAATCAGCTTTTCAGCGATCTGGCTGGAGACTTTATCTGCCACCATGCTCGACAATTTGTCATAGTCAATGTCTGTCATTTTGTACCTCCTGCTTCAATCCGTCCGACCTCTCGATGCAGTTTGTCCATACAAATCTTGTCGAACTCAGCTTTATCCTCAGGAGTGATCAACATCTGGAACTGCTCGAGCATGATGTGGACATCGGCGGCTTCCTCAATGACATGGTGCCAATGCTCCGGGGACGGTTTATCAAAGTAGGCGTCAAACGCTTCCTGCAATTCATCGACTTCTTCCGGCAATTTTTCGTACACCTGATGGTCATAGCCGTAGTGGTCCATGATTGCAATCAGGCATGAGTAAAACTCGACTGCGTTACTCAGATTCATTCTCAGCCTCCTCGGTATCCAGCTTCATGAACTGGTCAAAGATGTTTTGTTTCAGAGCTTTTGCCGGAGCAACGTCCGAGTTGTCACGCACGTTCAGGGCTTGAGCCTTGCTCAAAAACAAATTGAGGAGGCGCATGACCAGCATCGCCTCCTCGCGGGTGAGTTCAATTTTGTTCATAACTATTTAACTCGATTTTTGAGGCAACCCATCCCACGTGTTTTTTAACGGCGGATTAGACCTTGGCATGATCGCTGCTTTTACTATTTCGGTGGGAGGCTCATCATCTTCATCGTCTTTCTCGGACTGGCCAATTTCAAGAATTAAAGGTTTGTTCGGAGAGGTCGGCAAAACAAATTCCGATAGTCCGGGAAATACCTTATCTAACCCTTCAAGCAGTTTAACTGACGCGCTTGTGTACAGACCAGGGCGCCCAGGCTTTCGGATATCCTCTGGGACGAAAATGCTTCGGTAATCCTTGATTAAATCGTTAACCATTGTCGGCTCGAACGGGATACCGCAAAAATCCTCACGAGTTGCTGTTACGTTTCCATCCCCGATAAGGACAATGGCAGAGAGAACGACTTCGAGCGGGACAATCGTTTGCCCTTTGCCCTCCAGTCCTCCAACTAATTCAACAAGCACCGCATTACTGCCGTTATAGGCGAAGATTTCCGATTTATCAAAATTGATCGTAAGACCGCCAGTTGATCCGCTGCCGTCTTTCTTGATAAAGGCCGAGATTGCCTTGAGCTGTTTACCGTTAATCATTTATTTGCTCCATTAAAAAAGCCCCGTTTTTAGGGGCGTCTGAAATGTCTTTGTTCATTCACTTGCCGTAATGAAACGCAGGCAATAATGAGGACGAGGAAGAAGACATAAATAAACAACTCGATCATTCTTTCTCCTCAGTAAAGCCTAACGTCTCTCGAAGTCTCTTCCATTCGGTTTCAGGGAAGTCTTTGAACTCCTTGTACTTACCAGAACTCAATGAAACTATTAAGACGTTTTCGTCGCGGTCCCAAAAAATGCACGCAATCTGATCTGTGTTGAAAATGCAGTCTCGGATTAAGAGCCGGTTCATTTGTCATTCTCCCTTGACTTAAGGAATGCGTAGACCACGTACCCGGCCCATCCTCCGAGGAACAGTACAAACACGGCAAAACACATACCGGCGAAGAATCCCATTTACTTTTCCTCCGTGTCCTTCAGATATCTGTCAATCGTGCGAGAGGCTCGAGAGAGGGCCTCCCGAGCAGTTCCGAGAGCATTGAGAACGGCTTCGCATACCTCGTACTCCTTTCCGTCAAGGTCGGGGAGATCCGCCATTTCAAGCTCATACTCTTTCTTGCCGATGATTTCTTGTAAGAAGGCAAAGCCTCCGATCCATTCCTGCAATGTTTCTTTATCCATTTACTTCTCCTCGAAGGACCGGAATTGCTCAATTACGCGTAGACACTCATCGACAACTTCTTGCGTTGTCCATCTTTTGTCTGTAATAGACACATAGACCGGCATATAGGTGTAATCACCGGCGTGCATATAATCCCAGCCGAACCAAAGACCATTAAGACCGGGCAGTTTTCCGCTAAAGGTTAATCCGCCGTGTGCTTCAATCTTGTCCTCTATGCGCCAATAGGCTTTTCCATAGAAAGGATGGTTTTTAGGGATGGATACGTAACCGCAAGGATGTGTTCCAAGAGATAAAGCCTTCCATTCATACTCGCCGTCTTTCCCTTCAGCAAGCGTCTCGTACCCAGGGAGACGCATTTGGTATTTCATTTCTTTGTAGATTGTCATTTCGTTTCTTCCGGTTGATATGGGGCGGGGAGGGATCTGAATGCAACGATGAGTCTGTCGTCCTGGTTCTCCCAGGAGTAATCGATTCCTTCTTCAAACGTGCGTACAAATGATCGTATATCTAAATTTCCGTCTTCATCCTGCGTAAGCCACTTTTCCCCGTCAACAGGGGGCGTTACGGTCGGATATGGGTTCCAGTCGTCTGGGTTGTAATCGGGAATGAACCCCATTAAGTCTTTATCGATTAAAAAAGTAAAGCTCGATTTATTGATATTGGTTGATAAACGGAAGTACGTATAACAATCTGTGTTTTTGGCAAACGCTTTATTTATTTCTTCATCACTAAAGAACGCGTTGACCTTTGCTTTCAACTCGGGGTCTTTAATCTTCCACATTGTTTTTTCCAAAAGAAAAGCCCCGCTTCCGCAGGGCTCCTGGTTACTTGTTAGTTGACACTATTCTTTATCCCAATCGCTAAGAGCTTCAGCTAGGGATCTTATGAGTTTTAAAGCCTGCTCTTTCGACAAGATGATGTTATGTGCTAATGCACAAGAATCAGCACCACGCATTAGCAAATATTTTGGTTTTCCGGGAATAATGGATAAGGAGTGAATCGCTATTGGATCAAGTTTTTTTAGTCTCTCATCCTGTTTGAGTTCAACCGCGTTAACATCGGAGCTTAAGAGTCCGGAGCTCAAATTCACGATGCTTCTCATGCAGTGGCCTCCTGAGCGTCCTTAGTTTCAGGTGTTTGGTGCGCCTCTTGCTGTTCTCCTACCTGTTCAGGAGGTACTTCCTGTGGGGCCTGCGTAGGTTCAGCGGCTTGCTGTTTTTTTCTTAAAACCTTTTTAAGCCCTTCGTTTCCACCCTTATTCTCTTCAGTGACTTTAGTTTCTTCTTCCGGCACGAACCAGTCTGATACCTGCGAGGCTCCTTCACGAATTGAGCGTAGTATGTTTCCTAAACTAACAACCTGCGCAGGACGTATTGAATCGAAGCGGCACTGAATACGTTTTTCAATTTGAGATTTTGTGACACCAAAATGTTCAAACCAAACGAGCACCCTATTTAGTCCTTCTTTTGTCATGTCAACATTGGCTTTCAAAGTGACTTGGCACTGTTGCACAGCTGCTTCGACAACGTCTCCCGGAATCAACGAGAGAATACATGAACGTAGTCTGCGGGCCCCAAAATTAGCAACCGCTTCATAGATATCTCTTCCTTCAGTCAGAGCGTATGAGCCTTTTTTTGTATCCCGCTTAAGTTGAACTTGGAACTGAACCTCGCGCCGTGTATTTGTTTCAACATCCCATGCATAAGCTAAGGCTGTAGAAACTCCATCCTTTTGGGAAAGTTCCCTAATTCCATACTGAATATTTCCCCATTTTTGAGCAATCACTTCAGCTAAGCGAATCGACGGCCCTGTAATGGCAGTCCCTCCGCGTTGATAAAAGTAAGTCGCATTTTCAGCCAAAGAGTATCTTGTGCACTCATTGAGAATTAAATCCATAGCGTGGATTGGATCACGGGGATTCATTCGAGCGACGACCATTGCAGCCTGAACTTCTGCAATGGCTCTAGCTTGTTCTTGCGCCGCAATAGGATTTCCGGCGTGAGGAACTGAAATTTCAACGGAATTTGTTTGAGTCGAGTTAGCGGGCCTGAATGGATTTGCGGGGGCAGAGAAAGTATTTTCTGTAAGTTCGTTCATGATTTATTTTCCCTCTTAGTTATGCAGAAAGAAGTTTTCTGGAAAAAGTTAAGGACGGTGAATTCGTAGACACCGTTGCAAATTCTTCAAAAATCTGTGGGTACTTGGTTTTGAGAGATGCTTGATTCAATCGTTTGCAGGTTGCTCCGCGTCTCCAGGAAACCAATTTTTTACCGTTCAGAGTGAATGCATTGTTATCTCCGAGAAGCTCAGCGATCTTCTGTTTCAGTCCGCTGATCCTTTCAGCGATTGCTTTTTCCTCTGCGTCAGCATCTAAGTACTGTTTAACGATTTCAATTACCTCAGAGTCCGCCTCAATGCTGCCAGTCTCGGGGAATCTCTGTTTTCTGATCTTTTGAAATTCTTCGTAATTGGTCGGTTCTGGAGGAGTTCTTTTTTCTACCTTTTGCCAGAACTCAGCTTCAATCTCAATTAGTTGTTCTTGAAGTTCCTTATCGGCCTCAACGGTGTATATCGAAAAGTCCCTACCGGCAACTAATACAGCAACATCACACACTGGACGATCAGTGACAGCCATGTAATGCTGTACTTGGGTTAAGTAGTAATCAGGAATTTCATCTGTGCCAGGCTCACCCCATCCTTTGGATGTAGATGCGGTCTTAAACTCAGCAATTCGATTGTCGTTTAGAACTATGCCGTCAAGATTGGCACGCATAAAACTGTACTTAGGATGGACAAAAGCGGTTTCCGGCTTCTTTACCAAATAGCCGGTTTTGTCGGAATACGCTTGTCTTATAGCGGGTTCAAGAGCTGTGCCCCAGTACATGGCTTCCGTTTCTTCGGACGGAGGAGCTATGCCTAGTTTTTGCTCATAAATATCTAAAGGGGTTGTCCATGGTGACAGTCCAATGATTGCAGCAACATCTGATCCGCCAATACCTTTACGGCGTTCATTTAACCAGGCAGTACGTTCTTCATTAGTCATTTTCTACTCCAATAAATAAGGCAGAGAAGGGACCTTGAGGCCCCTGCGGTAAAGCTCCCTTTTTCTGTCTCTTCGGTTTTACTTTTGTTGCGTAATACTCTCGGCCCTTCTTGTTGATTTCTTCTTTGTGCTCAAGGTAGTAGAGGTGCTTTCTCTCTTTCTCAGTGAGTCTTAATGCCATTCGTTCTTCTCCAGGTATTTGTCAAACACGGGCTCAATTTCAGGATGCCTTTCATCCTCGCCCGCCTCTGCCAGCTCGTTGATGTGCTCATCACAATATTCAGGAATGTATTTTTCAAAGAACTTCTCAACTAGGCGCTCATACTCAGCTTGGCGCTTTTCTTCCTGCCAGGACAGTTGCCAGAGGTCCCCCGGGCCTGGGCATGTACGAGGTGTTATCCGCATATTCCGAAACTCCGTTGAATGGCGTCTGCTGCTAATGCAACATAGGCGATAGTGAGAATGAGAGCCATGGCAACAAAGAGCAGGCAGTAGTTATCTCTGTCTGCATTTTTCGCAGTCAAAAGTTTTTTCAGCATGATTGCCTCCGATAGGCAAAAGGCTCCCCACCCGAGCTCCAAGGAGTTCAGTTTGTTTACCGCTCAGGCGGGGAATTAAGAAGAGAAGTTAAGAGTTACGAGAAACAAGTTGTCTCATTCGGCTGATGAACCAAAGCGGCTCATGCCAAACATCGTAGAAGCGGGAAGCGTCAGGGCGTCCCTGCCTGTAAGCTTCTTTTGAAGCCCACTGAATTTGCGGCTTGAACAAGTCATCGAAGTAGTAAATCAAAGACTTGATCGCCTGGAGTTCGTTGTCAGTGATGTAATGCTTGCTGACAGGAATTGCCGGAATAGCCGGAAGCGGGGCCGGATTAGAGGCGCTGATCGTGAGGCTTGGAAACTGGACGACGTATTTAGCGTGCACCTGTTTTACTTCTGGTGCCGGACTTTCCTCTTTCACATCTGGCACATTGAAGTCTGAAACCTTCAGGCTGTCAACGAACGCCAGCGCAGTCTCAAAATCTCTTTGCAGCAGGCAGGTGTAGCGCGGAATACGGAATCTCCGCTTGAGTGCTCGGTAAACAAAGCTGTAGTTTTTGTTTCCAAACAGGGCATGAGTTTTGCGCATCACGCGGCTGGAGAGCTCGTACTGTTGCTCGTTGCTTATCGTCTGAGTTTCGTTTGCGTGTTTTTCCTCGACAATCTTTAAAGCCTCTTCGTACGTTAGCTTGTCGCTGATGTACGCGCCTTGTTTTCTGATCGCAGGAAGAACCTCATTTGTGACCCAGCGCTTGAATTGTTTTGCCTTCGGAAGTTTCGAGCCGAAGATCAAGGCGTAGAGACCGCTTTCGTTTACGCAGTTGACCAACTGCTTTCCGCCGTTGGTTTGCATTTCGACTTTGCAAACGTCTTCGGGGTCTACATGGCGCGATACTGCATCCTTACTGTTTACAAAACCGAGGATTGTACAGACCTGCTTGGCAATGAAGAGAGGATTAAGAATATCGCCGAGGATGGTGAGGGAAGTGTCCTCGAACGAGAAAGCTAACGCATTTGACATTGAATGTCTCCAGAATCAAGTTTAAGAACTTGCACCATCCGCCAAGATGGTGAGCAAGGCTTAAGGGTTGGCGGACCGTGATTCTGGATACGGCCAGTCTTGCGACTGCCCTTAGCCTCACTCATTAGAGACCATTCAAAGGGGGTCGCGTTTCGCTACTCCCTTGTTTAAGGGATACCCTATTTCAGGGCACCCTTGCAATCAGCCATAAAAAAACGCCTCACGGCGACTGATCGCCAGAATCAACCGGGCCGCCAAGCCCGCGTCTGTTTTTTGCAGACAAGGGTAGTTTAGCGACTTTCATGGAGACTTGTAAAGGCCTTAATTTTTAACATCTGGGTAGATGTCTTTATCAATCGCTTCCATCCCAAGACCACAGATGAAATCCGCTGCGTACTCTTTGAAGAGTGCCTTAGCTTCTCTTTGAGCTTCAGCAGTCTGGACAACGTGGCCGAGATCAAGTGTTATCTCCTTCTTGCCATTGAGCAGGGCAGAAACCACAGCGCGCTCTGCATACGCAAGCGCGTCGGTGAGGTAAATGGCGGAGCCTCTTTCTGTCAGGATGTCATCAACAACTGCATCAAAAATCTGTTTTTGTTCATCCGGTAATAAGATCATTTTTCTCTCCTATAAAACTATGTAAAAAAGACCACATTCAAAAGCTCCCCTAAGCGCTGAACTGGAACTAACAGTTATTGGTAAAAGCCTGGGGAGCTTATGAAGATGGTCTGAACTTGTACGTATTTTGAACAAGTTGGGCGTTAAAGACATAAGAAAAGCCCGCCGGAGCGGGCTATCGAAGTATTCGGAAATTCCTAATAGCTCGAGGGTTGATTAAGCGGGACGTTCGCCAGCTTCATAGGCGGAGAGAACGTTTTCTAAATGCTGGATTGCTTCTTCTTTTTTCTTAAAGGTTTCCCAGCTAGTTTTGTTATAAAGAAACATTTGAAGACCTTCGAGTTTGTCGCAACTCCGAAATGCCGAAAACGCCCATTCGTGACAGCCTATTTTTAATAGATCACAAACGTATTCGTCTTTGTAAAACACTCTAAATTCGTTTTTAAAAGACGTGTACTCAGTAACTTTTTTACGTTCATACGTGGCTAACATGTTTTTTCTCCAACTAAAAAACACAGGGTTAAAAAAACAGAAGCGCACTAGTTGTTTCTCGCTCGGCGCCGGAGGTCGTCGAAACTGAGGCTCGTTAGTTGTCATCGCCCAGCGTGGCAGAGCTAAAGGTCTCACTAATGCGCTTTTGTTTATGAACTGTCTTTGTTTGAACGGCCTCTACTACGATCGTTTGCTTACTTTGTCAGCGCTCTTATTACTTCTCTGAGCCTGTACAGGGAGCTGCTCTCTATGCTCTCGCACACATACGCACTTGGAATTTCTCTAGCCTCGTAGCCCCTCTCGGTGGCGGACTCTAACCTGTGTCGGTTCGACATTCTCTCTGCCGCATCTTCACTTTCGATCTGATTGCTTAGGCGCAATTCACTTGCCGCCTGCTTGCTCCCTGGCTTTTCGGTTTACTCAGCTTTAGGAGCTCTCTCAACCTGACAATCATCAGTTGAGCTTTTAAAGAACGATTGATTGATGGAGAAATATTATCACCGTGATAGCTTTTAAGCAAGCACGGTGATAAGTATTTTATTACCTCGGAGATAAGAGATAACCCGATATGTATTTTTTAGGCAACAAAAAAGCCGCTCGAAGGCGGCCACATTAGGAGCGATTGTTATTAAGGTTTTTCTGTGTTTGGTCTCAAGTAATAAACTGCTCCAGTGTCATTCGCGATTATTTTTGCGACTTTTAACGAATCAAAGGTAATACACATTAAATGGTGAAAAGAAAGGATCTTATCCTGCAAAGAATTGTCACTTTCTAGCCGTTTTATAGTTAGTCCACAATCTTCCGCCTTATCAGCATTGATATGCCGTGTGTGCGCTTTTGAATTTTTTTGCTGACCTAGCAAATCAGAGATCTTTTTGATTTTTTCTTTTTGGAGCCTCTCAGGCATGCCTTGCAACATTCCTCTGAGAAGATTTGTTTCTAATATTTCTTGAGACCACTCAACAGTTCGGCGACACCTAATGATGTCGGTTGGCCCTAACTTTTCAAGAATTGGCCTCCACACTGCGAGTTTCGTAGGATCTTCTTTTATTTCTTGCGAAATCATTTCAAATTCATCAAGCAGTCCAATGGCAGCCAAGGGGCCGAATTGAGGATCGACTGGACCAATGGAAGATTGACGTCCCATCCAGATTTCTTTACAGGACGTTGCTATTAGTGTGCCTCCAGACATTGCTATCTGAGGAACAAAGGCCCTAATATCTCCTTTATAAAAAGAATGCAAGTAGTCAATAATTGACTCCGTAGCGGCAAGATCTCCGCCTGGAGTATGAAGAATAAGATCTAATCCTTTAGTCTTATCAGCTCCCTTGCAGCAGTTCATTAGACCGGTTTTATCACTGTCGTTAATAGAACTGTAATAAGGAGGCAATTCTGGAACTTGTAGCCATCCAGAATAAAAGGCAATTACGTTTCTCTTCGTGTGATTTGAAATGGCCTTTAAGTATTTTTTCCGGAGAGCATCAAGTCTCGATTCCCCTCCGTTAACCTCTTTTAAAAGTTCTGACCATCCGCCCATTACCAACTTCCTTTATTGGATAGAGAAGAACAGGCCTTGAAACTAATGCCGGAATTTTGCATGTAAGGTTTAAAGGAATCAATAAGACCGCTTGGGTATTTTTCCAAGTTGGTAGACCTCTTTGTATCAATTGAGTTTTTTTCAAAAAAATCAAATACTTTTTTATTAAAATCTCTGACTTCTTTTGAATCGCGATTGTTTAATTTTTTCGTCATGTCAGGCACTCCAGTGAATGAACCGAGATTCACTTATTTGATGTTAACTAGACTATTTGCTAATCGAATTAACGTCAATAGAAGAAATAATCGATACTATTTTTATTGTATTGCAAATTGATTACTGTTATCTCAGCAAAAAAAAAGTTGAGATAGCATTATTTGTTCATTGAGTTAACAACTTCTTTACCTTTTATCGAGGAAACATGAAAGATATTAATTGATGGTTAAAGAAGAAAGTTATATTAAGCACAACAAACAGAATCCCGATTATAAGTGTCTGCCCTGTGCTTACCAAGGCTAGAAACAAAACAGCAAAGCAAATGAACAACCAGATCACATTGGTTGTAAAAGCCACGGCTATTGCCAAAAATAAGTAGCCAGTTAATAACATTCCTATCAAACTAAGCGGAAACCAATTGATACTTAGGAACTTTCTTTCTTCAAATCTTCGGGAAAGAATTAAAAGGACACAACCGACTATCCCAATAAACATGGGGTGAACAACAACTTTATGCAATAGACTTACGCTCATAATAGAGGCTCCTAAGTTATTAAACTCTAAGTGATACGGTTGGTTCTTGTTTAGATCCCCCTCGGGAAGCGCTTAACACAAAGTGCCGTCACAACGCGGCCAATAATTTTTATTGCTTCTAATTCCTGACCCTTGAGCACAAACGGGTTATAGAGTTTGTTGTCTGAGATGAATTCAACTCCAAACGGCAAAACCTGAATTCTTTTGATGGTCACGCCGCCGCCATAGTTGAGGCAGAAAATTCCCTCCTGGGTTACATCAGTGTCTTTCACGTCCACCACAACGATGTCACCAGAATTGATTGTCGGTTCCATGGAGTCTCCGCGAGCAGTGACCAGTTCGTGTCCTGTGGTTCTGTATCTAGAGATATTCTGTTTGAACCATTCCAGGCTGACTTGAATTCGTTCAACCACTGCGACATCAGTACAAACAGGACCACCCGTTGAATCGCAGCCAGCCTCGACATTGAGTTTGTCGAGAGTGATTAGATTCTTGTCTTCTTCCGGTTCTTCTGAATGGTTTGTATCCATCCATCCGTCCTGAAGATTCAAGCCTTTCTCAATTGCTCTCGCCAGGGTGGTTCCGATTTGTCTTGGTTTGCCACGGCTGCCGATAGCTTTGTTTTTGACAATAAAGAGGGCTGCATCATTGCGTTTGCGCCCCATGGCCTCATTTATTTCAGCGATTGATCCATATTCCTCCACTAGTCTCAAGAGGTTTGCGTGTCGGATCTCATATACATCAGCCATAGTTAAGTCTCCTTTGTCTAAATTTATCACATTGATAAGTTGGTTATTATCACAGTGATATGCTATGATTCTTATCACGGAGATAAAACTATGGATTTGCCTACTTATTTAAAACTCAAGCGTGGAGCAGCCGCCGCTTTAGCAAAGAAAGTCCCGGGTTTATATCAATCTAACCTTTCAGCTATTAAGGCCGGTCGTCGCTTGCCACCAATAAATCTTTGTGTAGCAATAGAAAAGGCCACTAACGGAATAGTGAGCAGAAAAGAACTTCGCCCCGATATTTTCAAATGAGGGGAGAGAATGAGCTTTACTGCGATCCGCTGGGCATTGTCACAGGATTCTTTGGAAGATCCCAGAGAAGCCTTACTTCTTGTCGTGCTTGCGGATTATCACAATGACAAAACAGGTCAGTGCAATCCGTCTAGAGAAGCACTGATGAAAAAATCCAGGATTGGAAACAGCAACACGCTTACTGCAAAATTGATGTCGTTGCAAAAGAAAGGGCTGATTCAGATTTTTTCAAAGGTTGGGAAGAGTAACCAGTACGGATTAAACATCACCACCTTCAATACTGAAGTACCTTCAGAAGTGAAGCACCTTCAGAACTTAAGTACCTTCAATACTGAAGCACCACCTACTTCAGAACTGAAGCACCTACCTACTTCAGAACTGAAGCACGAACCTATTAATGAACCTATTAAAGAACCAAATACTTTATATGTCCGTAGAGCCGATCCCGGCTCTCCAGACTCACAGAAAAACACCGTGAATGAAAGTGAGAAATTCAACCTCACCGAACCAAAAGAAGAACTCACTCCGAAACAACGATCGGCACAGATAGGTTCTCATTGTCCGCACGAAAAGATCATCGCCTTGTATCACGAATGTCTGCCAATGCTGCCGACAGTCCGGATCTGGTCAGAGGATAGAAGAAAAATGTTAGCGGCTCGCTGGCGGACACTTGTTAATGACAAGGGCTATCAGTCCGAAGAGGAAGGCCTGGGCTGGTTTAAGAGGCTGTTCGGATACATCAGGCGATCGCGTTTTCTCACAGGTGAAACACCTCAGAAGGAAGGACACACCTGGAGGCCTGATCTGGAATGGATCATAAAACCGAAAAACCTAACAAAGATTATCGAGGGGAAATACCATGTCCAATAACTACAGCATGAGAGATGTGGACTTTGACAGCAGTCCGGAAGGGAAGAAAACTCCGAAGAAGCTATCACCAAAGGTTTTTGAGCAACCCTGCAGAGCCAATGGCTGTCCGTGCACAGTGTTTTGCGGACAGCTGACCCAAGGCATCACCGTTTGTGAATTTCACGAAGGTGTTCAAGGCAAATATTTTCCGACGGTGACGGCCGGACTTCATCGCTTCAAGGATCTTATTGACCTGGCAGAACGTCTCCTTAGGGACTGGCGACTGATCGACGATTACAACTCGACCTACAACCACCCGCATGTCATCCAAAACCTAACCGAGTATTTCAACGGAATAGGCATTCCGGAACTGGCTCCGAAGATAAACATCCCATGTATTCCTATCGAAGGAAAGCAGCAGTTCCGCGATGAGTCTGCATACGATCTCGGAAACCGGATCAAACGTTGGGTGCGAAACCAAGTAGTTAAGCCCTACATGATCGAAAACTCAGAGGAAAGCCAGAAAGAGAAAACAGTCGACCAATTGTCTCCGCTCTCGGCGTACGTGAAACAACTCAAACAGCGAGCTATTCAGAGACAGCAGGACGCTGAGGGTTACTTTTAGGAGGTGCGTTATGTCTGAATCCGCTTGGACTTTGCTGATGATCGTGCTGGCGCCCATTGTGTTCGGCGTTTTACTGATTCTCGGAATGCTGGTCAGGATTGTTTTTCTGATTAGCCAGGAGACCAAATTAACCGATCGGTTAAAAAGGAGAAGTCCATGACCGGCTGCTGTCTGTACTGCAAGTTTGCCGAAAGCTACTGGATCGACCGAGAAGGAAAGCACCACAGGCCGCCTAAGTCCAGTTTCGGTGACATGAACATCTTCTGCCATCAACCCGAGAAGGGGGCGGGCATCGAATGCTACCCAATCTCATTCACAAGGTGCTCGGTTTTTGAACGAGACACAGACGAGCGTATTGAACGCAGGAGAGCATTTTTCTCGCAATTCGATAGATACCGCGTCCACGCTGAGTTAATCGCACAGAGACGATAACCAAGGAGAAACACATGCAGGAAATAATCGTTTTTTTACTAGCAGTTCAATGCGTTCTGGTGCTGATAGCAGCAGCCGGTATCTGGTTCGTGATTGTCATGAGATTTGAAATTGCCTCTCTATGGAGAGAGATCAATTTTCTGAAACGGAACAACGACTAGGAATGTGTGATGGATGACATTGAAGAACCATCAGGCGGATCTGTTCGGAGATTCCATTCTTTACTGCCCAAGGAAGCTCAAAGGATTCTCCGAGACAGCGTCCGGCCTCGAAAGAGAGAAGGCAAGGTACAGAGAGAGCTGCGAGTACAGGAAGCGATTGCTCGAGTTAAGAGCGAATATCCGGAGTTTTTCAGATCTGAGCGTTAGGCCTTCCACGGTTTCTCTCTCAGATAGGTCTGCCCGGGTAGGAGAGTCCAGTCCGCATGCAAAGTACACGGACGTTGAGTTGATTCACTGCTTTGACTTGAGGCTTGCAGGCCTTTCCCTGCGGGAGATTTCACGAAAGATGGATATTCCTGTCCGAACGCTTCGGGACATCTTCTCCGGAAATCGGCGCGCTGTCATGCCTACCCAATTCAAATAACAACCATACCCAGGAGGGAATAACAATCATGTCAATGATGAGATTTAAAAGCACCGATGATCCTGCGTTCAAGGAGCTGCTTGCCAAAACAAAAACTAAGGCCGGCCCCATTGTTCTCAAGAAAATCAGCGGTTTTGTCGGAGGCAAAAAGAACGGGTTTGCCAAGGGCCGAATGAAAGCCGGGCAGATGAATGAGACAGAGAAAGCTTATGCCGCCTACCTAGAATCCGAGCGCATCGCAGGCAGGATCAAGGCCTACTGGTTCGAGTCCATAAAGCTCAAAATTGCCGCGGATACTTGTTGGTATAACCCCGATTTTCTTGTGCTTACAGCTGAAGATCAGCTCGAACTGCATGAGGTTAAGGGATCGCCCAAGTTCTTCGCAGACGACGCGAAAGTGAAGACAAAGGTCTGCGCGACTGAGTACCCTTTCCGCATGCTCGTTGTTTATCCGGAGCGTGGTAAGGGGTGGACTTATCAGGAGTTTTGAGCGATGCCCCGAAAGAATGAAGAACAGACCAAAACACAGGCTCCCTTAGGGACCGCAACACTGCTGCCGAGAAGGGCTGCAGAGTTTCTGCAGTCAGCAGCCGCAGAAGCAAAAGCTCTGCCGCCTGAGTCAATGCGGCGCCGGCAAGTTATCGACAAAGCAATCATTCTGGTGAAGCGTGAGTTCCCCGAATTCTTTTTCCGATAAACGCATGATTGCCGTGTCTCGATTGGGTGTGCCGATCGGCGAGGATTCGCCTCATGCGAAATACACCGATAGGGAAGTTGATCTTGTCCTGCAGTTGCGCGGCGAGGCATTCAGTTATCGGCAAATTGCCCGAATGATGGAAATGCCTCGGAGCACTGTCTTTGCCATTTGCACGGGATTGATCCGGGGAAAGATTCCTCACGCATATCGGAGACAGAAGTGAAAAAAGACAGAAAGAAAAAACTCTCCAGCATGCAGCTTAAGTTCATCAACGAATATATGAAGGGTAAAACTGCAACTGATGCGGCAAAAATCGCTGGATATTCGGCAAAAACAGCGGCGATTCAAGGATCTCAACTCCTTAAAAATCCTTTAGTCATTTCAGAGCTCGATAGGAGGCGAAAAATCATGGAAGAAAAGACCGGATACACAGTGCAGAAGTGGCGGGAAGAGCTCCTGGAGATCCGAGAAACTTTGTCTGAGAAAATCCCCGTTTATCAGAACGAAGACGGCGAAGTGATCATGGGCCTCAAGGATGCACCGTCTCTGCTTAAGGCTTATGACATGCTCGGCAAACACTTAGGCGCCTACTCGAAAGACAACGAGAGCAAGTTAGAAGGCAAGATCGAGTTTGTTTGGGATGACGGCAAGAAGCAGACGGAGACGGAAGAATGAAAGTCGTGATTCCCTATCGTCCCCGCTTTCCCCAGGACGAGATTCACAAACAGCTCGAGACACATCGATTCTGCGTTCTGGTTGCTCACCGACGCTTAGGCAAGACAGTTCTGTCTGTGAATCACCTCATCAAGCGGGCCATTACGGACCGTAAAGAGCGCGGAATGTATGCCTACCTTGCTCCATTCCGTAACCAGGCCGAGCAGATCGCCTGGGGATACCTGAAGCACTACATATCACAAATCCCTGCAATCTCGATCAACGAACAAAAGCTTTCGATTCTTTTGCCTAACGGTGCAACGATCCGGATCTTCGGTGCTGATAATCCCGACGCTTTAAGAGGCATGTACTTTGACGGCGTAGTGATCGATGAGGTTGCGCAGATTAAGCCGACCCTTTGGGGAGAAGTGATTCGTCCGGCACTGGCTGACAGAAAAGGATGGGCCGCTTTCATCGGAACTCCCAAAGGCATCAACCTCTTCTCTCAGTTATACGATCAGGCTTTGAACCTCATGAGCAAAGGTGATCCGGATTGGAGTGCAATGCTTTATTCCGTTGAGCAAACCCATGTCATTGATGAAAAGGAACTGGCGGCGCTCAAGGTCGAAATGTCTGAGAACGAGTTCCGGCAAGAGTTTCTCTGTGACTTCTCGGCCGCTCAGGACAACGGCTTGATTCCGATTGACGATATTCGTGCCGCGGCCAATAAGTTCTATCGAGAGAGCGAATACATGGGCGCTCCCCTTATCTATGGCATTGACGTTGCACGCTTCGGATCCGATGCCTCGGTCATCTTTAAGCGCAGAGGGCTCGTTGCCTTTGAGCCGATTGTTATCCGGAAGTTTGACAACATGGCATTGGCTGATCGCATCGCGGTAGAAATGGCCAAAGAAAAACCCGAGGCCGTATTCATTGACTCAGGCGCCGGACAAGGCGTAATCGACAGACTTCGCCAGATGCGCTTTGATGTCGTGGAGGTTCCCTTCGGTGCGCAGGCCATCGACAAGGAACAATTCGCAAACCGCCGCATGGAGATGTGGTGGCACATGGCTCAATGGATTAAGCAGGGCGGTGCTATTCCTCCGGATCCTATTTTACAGGGAGACTTAGGCGCTCCGACTTACGGCTACACGCCTAAAGGCCCTAAGATCCTCGAGGCTAAAGACAAGCTCAAGGAACGCATCGGGCGATCTCCGGACTTAGCAGACGCTTTGGCTCTGACCTTTGCCGCACCCGTGGCTCCGAAACTTTCCCGAAGTATGGAGCGCGCCATCTATGGCGCGAATGATTCTTACGATCCTCAGGAAGCCTTTGAATCTGAGTATTGGAACTCATAACACCGTCCATAAACCCTGCGTCTGAGCCTAGACAATGGGCTCATGAAAATCATTGACGCGTCCTTAGTTGAAATCATTGACCGTTGCCGTGAGCTTATTGACTCGGCAATGTCGGAGGCAGGCTTGCCTAACCGAAAGGCTGTTCCGGATCGTTCGATCTACAAGATCCTGAGCGAAGGCACGGACTCCTTCGGCCTCATTGTTGAAGACCAAGGCAAGCCAATCGGGTTTGCTTCGGTCTTTGTCTTTACTCACCAGCACAGCGGCGAGACCTTCGCGCAAAACGATGCGATCTATCTGGCGCCGGAATATCGCAATACATCAATCGGCGGACGGCTGGCAGTGTTGGCAGAACGCAAAGCAATCGAGGCAGGCGCCAAGTTTTTCCTATGGGACGTGCCCGAGGATTCTCCTCTGGCTACGGCACTCGCAAAGAGAGTGCAGGGCAGAAAGCATCTTTTATTTTTTAAGGAACTTTGATCATGGGAATGACTGCAGCAGTTATCGCGGGCACATTAGTGGGTGCCGTGACTTCGGGGTTAAGCGCTTATGAGCAGAAACGTACCGGGGATCGTCAAACATCGGCCGCCAAAGAACAGCTTGCTCAGCAGCAGGCCTTGGCTCAGGAAGAAGATCAGGCCCGCAACAAAGCAAACCGCAAGCAGGCAGATCTTGACGGTCTTTTGGCAGACAACACGATTGACAACGGATTGGGATCCACGCTTCTGACAAACGTAAATGCGGCTCCCCTGAACCCTGGCGCGCTTGGCACAGGTTCCTCTTTACTCGGAGGCTGATCATGGGAGCAGTATCGTCAGTGGTTCACGCCGTGGGAAAGGTGGTCAAGCCTGTGGTTAAGGCGGCCGCCAACGTTGTTACTGCGGGAGCCTACAACCACATGCAGAACAAGAAAGATCAAGCTCGAAAGGCTCAGGCTCAAGCAGCACGACAGCAGGCACAGGCTGAAGAACAACAGTCTCAGAACGCCAACAGGGAAAACAAAAAGCATGCGAATGTCGGCGACACGGTTGTTGATGACACTCCTGAAGGAATGAGTGAAACGGTTCTGGCAAATGAAGCGGCGCAGGACGAACGCTTCAAACTGCAGAAGAAACAGCTTATCGGGGGATAGTTATGCCCGCAGATATCAAGCTTATCAATCAGCGCTTTGAGAGCCTCAAGCAGGAGCGCAGTTCCTGGGAGGATCTGTGGCGCGACATTCGTGACTACTGTCTTCCGGACTTAGGGTGCTTCTCAGGTGAAGATGCAACTCAAGGCTCAAAGCGTTATCGCAAGATCCTTGATGCTGAAGCAATTGACTGCGCGGATGTTTTGGCCGCGGGCTTGCTCGGCGGCGTCTCGTCTCCTTCCAGGCCGTGGCTGCGCCTCACAACGATGGATCCGGATCTCGATAAGAATCCCGCTGTCAAAGAGTGGATGACGAAGGTTCAAGACCTATTGCTTCTCTACTTCTCAAAAGCCGAATGCTACAACGCGCTTCACCAGAGCTATTTGGAGCTTCCGGTATTCGGCACTGCATGCACGATCGTAAAGCCTCATCCGGAACAGCTCATCTCCCTGCAGAACCTCACAATCGGGGAATACTGGCTGGCTGAAGATGATTATGGGAAGGTCGATACGATGTATCGCCGCCTTTCTCTCACGGCGAAGCAAATGGTCCAGCAATGGGGTTTTGAGGCCGTAAACAATGACGTTCGGCAAGCCTTTGAGAAAGATCCTTTTACCCGCTTCAATGTGATTCATGCGATTGAACCGCGCATTGAACGTAATCCCGATAAACGAGACAACAAGAATATGCCCTGGCAGTCCGTTTATTTCCAGGAAGGTGTGCAGGACAAAGTTCTCTCTGAGTCAGGTTTTAGAAACTTCCCGGCACTGTGTCCGCGCTGGATGACTTCGGGCGGCTCTGTATATGGCCGCGGTCCCGGTGCCAAGGCCTTGAGCGCACAGAAGTCTTTGCAGAGACTGCACCTGAGACTTGCTGAACTTGTGGATTACGGAACTAGGCCGCCGATTCTCTACCCGTCCACCCTCAAGGATCAGCTGAGTCAGTTCAAACCTGGAGGCCGTGTGGCCGTCAACCCACAGGAAGCTCCGATCATCCGCTCCATGTGGGAGGTTCGCACCGATCCGCAGGCAATGCTGGCTCTGATTCAATCGACCCGTCAGGACATCCAGCGCATCTTCTTCGTCAACGTTTTTCAAATGATCGCGGCTACAGCAAATCAAACCGACCGTACCGCGACAGAAGTTCAAGCCCTCGAGCAGGAAAAAGTGATGATGCTCGGGCCTGTGCTGGAGCGCCTGCACACCGAGCTTCTTGATCCGCTTGTAACAAACGCCTTTGGCTTCATGGTTGAGTACAACATGCTCCCCGAGGTTCCGGAAGAACTCTACGGCAGAGAGCTTTCGATCGAGTATGTCTCGGTGTTGGCAGAAGCCCAGAAGAACGCATCGGCAAACGGCATTGTGAGAACAGCTCAGCAGATCGGCCTCCTGGCTCAGATCAATCCCCAGGCCGTGGACAAGCTTGATGTGGATGCAACGATTGATCAGCTTGCAGACATGAACGGAGTGCCTCCGTCCTTGATTGTGACAGGGCAGAAGGTTGCACTCATTCGCCAGCAAAGGGCCGAGCAACAGCAGGCACAGATGCAGGCCGCTCAGCTTCAGCAGGCAATGACTAGCCTCAAAGACTTAGGGCAGGCAGCTGACTCCCAGGGTCTGCAGGAAGCATTCTCCGAAGAGGGAGCGCAGTAAGCGTCCATAAACCTAAAGGCCCCTAAATGACAATGACAGACATAGATGATCCGCTTCTCGAAATCGAACAGCGGGAGCTGGCTGAAAAGGCCGAGAAACAAAAGCTCAAGGAGCTGGAAATTGCCATCAAGAAAACTCTTGAGACAGTCGAAGGCCGAAGGGTCTTTCAATGGATTCTCGACATGACAGCCGTCGACAGTTCGGTCACGTCTCAGGACATGACGCTGATGACGATAGCTTCCGCAAGGCGCGATATAGGTTTGCAAATATTGAATCGACTCAAGGGCATCAATCTCGAGCTGGTTCGCAGAATGGAGAACGAAAAACTAAATGGCTGAAACCGCAGAAACCACTGTCAACGAAGCAGGCGCTGCCGCAACTCAAGGCACCGTTCCTCCTGCAGATCCTACTCCGGCACCTCAGGATTCGACACCTCCGGCACAGCCCGAACCTGCCGCTGAAGCTCCCCAGCCACAGGCTGAAGAACCCGAAGGTATGGGCGCAGAAGAGGAAAAGGAAGAGCCTGCTAAAGAGGATGCCGAAAAGAAGGAAGGCAACGATGTTTTGGGCGCGCCTGAAAAGGGTTACGACGAAACAGGCATTGAACTTCCGGAAGGCATTCAGCTCGATGAAGGAGCGATCGAGGCTTTCAAGAAGGAATGCAAGGACCTGAATCTTTCTCAGGCTGCTTATTCAAAACTGGTCACAAACATGACCTCTGTTTTGGCAAAGCGTGCGGAAGAGCAGTCTGCTCAGGTCAAGCAGGCCCTGACCGCTGAAGCCAAGGCCGATCCTCAGATTGGCGGTGCGAACTATGCGGCCAACCTGAAGAGCGCCAGCCGCTTTTATGCCAAGTTCTTCGACGCTGAGACTCGCCAGTTCTTTGAGTCTGTCGGTCTTAACCGTCATGCAGGATTCATTAAAGGGTGCCTTGCCGCTCAGCAGGCGCTCAGTGATGACGCCGTCGTAAAGGGCGGCAGGTCGGGTGAACTCTCAACAGCCGAGCGCGCCCGGGCTTTTTTCCCTAACTCAAAGATGAACTAATTTTTAGGAGTAATTACGATGGCTGCTGAATATCCAACACTGGTTGACCTCGCATCGAGACTTGACCCGAAAGGTGAGATTATTCCGATCGCTGAAGTCTTGTCTAAACGAGACCCGATTCTCAAACTCCTCATATGGAAAGAGTGCAACAAGACGGATGGCTACCTTCATGCCATCCGAACTGGCATCCCTGAACCGACTTGGCGCCGCCTTTATCAGGGCGTTCAGCCGCAGAAATCCACGACCGCTCAGGTCACCGATACCTGCGGAAACGTTGAAATGTACGCTGAAGTCGATAAAGACTTGGCTGACGTAAACGGCAACACAGCCGCCTGGCGCCTGTCTGAGCAGAAACCGTTCTTTGCCGGTATGGGCAACGATATGGCAAAGACAATGTTCTATGGCGATATCGATGCCGAGCCGGACAAGTTCATGGGCCTTGCCGCTCGTTATAACGACACGAGCTCTACAACTCCGTCCTCTCGCAATGTCATTAAGGCTGTGAGTACCGGAGCTACGACCAAGAAAGTCACTTCGATCTTTATTGTGTCGATGGATCAGTTCTTCGGCATCTATCCGAAGGGATCCAAGATCGGTTTACAGCACACCGACAAGGGCCAGTGCACTCACATGAACTCCGACGGCTCCATGTATGAAGTCTATCGCGACCACTACAAGTGGCAGGCAGGTGCCGCGCTTAACGACTGGCGCGGTGTGGTTCGTGTCTGCAACATCCCGATCTCCGACGGTGCTGTCGACATGGGTTCCGAAGATCTGATCAAGAAACTGATCGTTGCAAAGAACCGTATCCCGTCAGACCTTCGCACAAATCTTCACCTTTTCTGTGCTGAAGAAGTGCATACCGCTCTTGAACTTGCCGCTTACGCCAAGAGCACAAACGTTCTCAAAGTTGTTGAGGCCGCCGAACAGTTCAAGACCATGTTCTTCGACATTCCGATCGAAGTGTCTGATTCCATCAGCCTCACTGAAGATCTTGTTTCGTAATAGGAGAAAAAGATGAGATTCGATTCCAAGCTTATGTTCAGTGACGGCCAGTCCCTCTCCGGGACTTCCGGAACATCAACGAACACTCTTGACCTGAATAAAGCCGGAGTTTCTGAAGGTGAACTCTACGTCATCTTGAGTGTTTCTGGCTCCGCTCTGCCGACCTCTATCGAGGTTCTCGGCGGTTCTGCCAGCACTTCTGTGACTGATACCGTAGCAACGGCTTACGGTACAGATACGGCAATCAAACTGCCGCAAGGCTGTCCGCGTTACCTCAAGCTGTCCTTTACCGGCACCGCAATGAGCTGCAAGGTAACAGCAGGCATCTCCCTTTGCGCCTCCTCTCCGAAGGGTAAGCGCATCGGTGACTATGCAGCCGAGTAAACAGGATTATTCCTAGCGAGCATTTTGGGGGCCTTGCGCCCCCTCTTTTTTAGGAGCAAACATGTCTTCTGTTGTCGACATCTGCAATATCGCTCTCTCGCGACTGGGAGACAGAGCGACAGTGACCTCAATTGATCCGCCGGAAGGAAGCGCTCAGGCAGATCATTGCAGACGCTTTTATCCCATTGCCTTAAAAACTATCCTTGCCGCCTATAACTGGAGCTTTGCTACCACGCGCAAAGAACTTTCTCGTTTGACTGCGGAGCCTATCGGAGGCGGCTATGCGTTCCCGATTCCTGCGGACTGTGTGAAGATCATTTATGCCTATCCGGTTGACGAAAATGGAAACGCAACTCGACAGACTCTTCATTACGTCCGAGAGCTGATCAACGGACAAGTCTGTTTGGTGGCCGAACAGAAACGTATATGGATTAGGTATATCACGTCGGAGGTTAGACCGGAAAAGTTCTCAGATATCTTTGCTGACGCCTTGGCTTTTCTCCTTGCCTCTAATCTTGCGGGCACTGTTGTTCCGGGGATGACGGGTGTTCAGATGGCGGCTGAGATGATGCGGTTTTACGAAGATAGACTGTTAAAAGCACAGGCTCAGGATGCAGTTCAGGACAGAGATCATCTGAGCTATAAGCCTGACTTTATCGGTGACTATGGTGACTGGGGGAGGGACGGACATGAGTGGCTCAACTAAAGTCCTTCAGCGCTCTTTTGCCGGCGGTGAAATTTCTCCGGAAATGTTTGGGCGAACAGACGATACAAAGTATCAGACAGGCCTTGAGACGTGCCTGAATTTTCTCTGCCGTCCCCAGGGCCCGATTGAAAACAGACCCGGCTTTGAGTTTGTGCGTGAGGTCAAAGACTCAAGCAAGAAGGTGCGGCTGATTCCGTTTATCTTTAACGCTCAGCAAACCTTCGTCATCGAGCTGGGGCACAAATACGCCAGATTCCATTCCTTCGGCGCAACGTTGATGAACGGCAATCAGCCATACGAAATCACAACGCCATGGGATGAAGATGATCTCTTTGAACTTGAGTATGTGCAGTCAAATGACATCATCACCGTGACGCATGAGGATTACGCTCCGACGGAGATCCGGAGATATTCGAATACGGACTGGCGACTGGCAACGATTAGCTTCTCTTCAACTTTGGCCACGCCCACAAACGTGACCGCTGTCAGAGAAACGACCACGGGCAACGAGGATAAGAACGCCGACAAGTACACGTTCCAATATAAAGTCTCCTGCCTCAATGCTGATAAGACAATCGAAAGCGAACCGAGTGCAGCAGTCTCTTGTACCGCCAACCTCTATGCCACAGGTACGACAATCAAAATCTCATGCTCGACCGTGTCCGGAGCAAGTTACTACCGCTTCTACAAGAATCAAGGCGGCATCTATGGTTACCTAGGAGACTCGGAAACCACGTCCATCATTGATGACAACATTGCTCCGAAGACGGACATCACGCCTCGCCGATATGACTCAGTTGTCTCTTCCGGAAATTATCCGAGCGCTGTAGGTTACTTTGAACAGCGCCGATGGTTTGCAGGTTTTAAGACCGATCCTCAGCGTGTTGTTGCCACTCGGTCCGGAACAGAGAGTGATATGACGTACTCCCTGCCGTCTAAAGACGATGACCGCATCAACTTTAGAATTGCGGCTACAGAGTTCAATAAGATTCTGCACATTTCTCCGCTGTCTCACCTGATCCTTCTGACAACGGGCTCTGAGATTCGTATCAGTCCCCAGAACTCAGACGCGATCACTCCGTCTTCTATTTCTGCCCGACCTCAGAGCTACAACGGGGCCACGACAGTCAGGCCGCTCGTTTACAACAACAATCTGATCTTCGCTTCTGCCCGTGACGGCCATGTCAGAGAGCTCGCCTATCAGTATCAGGCAGGCGGTTTTGTGTCCGGAGATCTTTGTTTGAGAAGTCAGCACCTCTTTGACTTCAAGACTATCGTGGACGCCACGGCACAAAAAGCCCCGTACCCCATCATGTGGTTTATCTCCTCCGATGGAAACCTGCTCGGCCTCACGTACATTCCTGAACAACAAGTCGGCTCCTGGCACCGTCACAACACGGACGGAGTTTTTGAATCATGCTGTGCTGTTTCGGAAGGTGTGGAAGATGCTCTTTACTGCGTGATCAGAAGGACGATCAACGGAAGTCAGAAACGCTATGTTGAGCGCATGAGAACGCGTAACTTCAAGAATTTAGCGGACGCTTTCTTTGTCGACTCAGGCGCGACCTACAACGGGACGCCTACGACCACGATCTCCGGGATTGACTGGCTCGAAGGAAAGACCGTTTCTATTTTGGCGGACGGCGCAGTTCAGCCTCAGCAGAAAGTGGTCAATGGGAAGGTCACTCTCAACCACGAGGCCTCGGTCGTTCAGGTCGGTCTGCCGTATCAGTCGGATGTGAAAACACTTCCGGTCATTCTCCAGGATCAGTCCGGAGGTATGGGAAGAGTTAAGAACGTCTACAAGATCACAGTTCGGGTTAATAGAAGTTCCGGAATCTTCGCAGGCCCCAGCTTCGATAAGAATGACCTTGTTGAATACAAGCAGAGAACGATCGAGCCCTGCGGATCTCCTCCCGCGCTCAAGTCGGATGAAATTGATCTTCAGCTTTATTCAACATGGACTCGAGGCGGTCAGGTGTGTTTGAGACAGCTCGATCCCCTGCCGGTCACAATGCTGGCCCTGACCTGTGATCTATCAGCTTAACGTCCATAAACATTGAAGCTTCGCCGTTACCTTAAAGAAAAATTGAGGTAACGGCTCATGGGTAAGTACGATCAATATGCTGGCGAGGATCTTGACGTTCCTCTGTACGAGGGACAAGGCTCCTCGTCAAGTTTTTCTAAGATAACTTCAGACGCGGCAAACGGTCTGGGCAGTTTCGGCCTTGGATTTTCGATGGGGCACAATGCGGTCAACGGCATTGTTGCTCCGATCCTTGCCTTTCGCCAGGCGAAGCAGCAGAAGCAGCTCTACAAGATTCAGGGCGAGATTTCAAAACTGCAGGCGCAGTCTTTCCGGACAGCGGCAGAAGATGTTTTGAAGAGAGCTCTGCAGGAAGTTGCCGCAGTTACTTTTCGTGCCGGACAAACAAAAGCCACTACTCGAGTGGCTCAGGCGGCCAGCGGTGTAGCACTCGGAACCGGTAACACTGCGGAAGTGATGGCCTCTCACGACATCGCCAAAGAGATGCAGGTCAATCAAATCCTCGCAAACGCCGTTGCCGAATCTTTTGGCTATCGGCGCAGAGCAGTCAATTACTCAAACAATGCAATCGCTCTTAACGCCCAGGCTAAAAACATCTCTCCCTGGGCGTCGGCCGTATCCACTGGCATGAGCATTCTCATGAATCCGAACGGAGCTAAGGGCAATCCTTTAGACCCTAACTCAGGCTCAACGGGATCCGGCTATCTCGATAACGTCGTAAGCATCGGCAAGTTGTTCACGAGCGGCGCCGGCGGCATGAGCGGAGGAGCAGGAGTCTAAACATGGGAACAATGAAACTTCCTTCAGTTGATAATCCCTACGGCGTCCCGGTTGCGATCTCTCAGCCGGGCGGAATGCAATCTGAAGTCATCACTGCGCCGGAGAGTCCGATGTCAGTTCGGCATGCTGGCGAAGCAATGAATAAATTGTCCGGAGATCTCAGGAATGCCTACGACAAATGGCAGCTGGAAATTGATAAGACTCGCCTGGATGACTTATCGACTCAGCTTGAACATGCACGCATAGACCTCAGAGTTAATCCTGAGAACGGATACGAAAGACTTAAAGGAGTAAACGCACTTGAACGTCCGGACGGAAGAAGCCTGAACGATGAAGTCAGCGATGCCTTCAAACAGCGTTATGAGAAGCTGAGGGAGCAGGCTGGAAATGCCCGAGTCCGCAGCGCCTTTGATCGTCTTTATCAGGCCTCAAGCCTGAAGCTCAATGATCAGGTCAACACCTATGTCACGAGCCAACAGCTCGAATACAAAGACGCAGTTCTTAAAAATCAGCTTAGCCTAGCCCTTAACCAGGCAGCAGACGCCGATCCGGAAACAGCAAAGTCAGGACTTGTTGCGGCTCGTTCTATTGCTCAGCAGATCGGAGACTTTCACGGCACGCCTGTCGACATGATCAAAGTTCTGGGGCCGATCCACGAGCTCCGAGTGAGCAATATGATCGATGCGGGCCAGCTCTCTCAGGCCAAGGCTTACATTGCTCAGCACAAAACCGAGATGGGCCCGAAAGCAGGGCTCAGATTAAAGTCGGCAATGCAGATGGCTTCAGATCGAGCGACTATCAACCGCTACACGGATGAAATTCTCAAGAAGGACAATGGCAAAGCCAGAGAGCTTTTAGACAACATCAATGCTGTTCCGGAAAAGTATCGCGCCGCTGTCAAAAACAAGGTGTACGGAGCCAAGAGAGAGCAGGAAGCGCTTGAGAAGGCGACAAACTACGACAATCTCAATCAGGCTTTTCAGTTCGTAGATAACGGTGAGGAAGTTCCCGCCTCCCTCATGTCGACAATCAAGACGAATGACCGCGTCGGATACGAGAAGATTCAGCGGGCAATCGAGCATCAAAAGTTCCCTTGCACTGAGGATGATCCTGCTGTTTTGGGGAACCTTGAAGAGTTGGCAGAAAGAGATCCGGAAGAGTTTGCTCAGACTAACTTTGATCAGTACCGCGGTTACCTCACAAAACAGACCATCAAGACTTTGAAGTACAACGTCGAGAAACTCGACGATCAGCAGTACAAGGCTTTCATGGCCAAGGTCAAACAGCGCTGCAATGATGAAAAATTCAACGCTAAGAAGACAAAGAATGCTGTCCTTTCTGCTCAGTCTCTTTATGCGGCCAGAACCCAGCAGGCCGAGAAAAACGTCCTGAGCAATGACACCTTGAACTCAATGGTCAACACGGTGTTTGAAGGACAAAAGCCGGGGCTTTTGTTTGGCTACAACGAGGTCTCCGGCGCCGACTTCAGACAAGAGAAGAAGATTGATTGGGAAGCTGTGCCGCAGGCAGGCTTTAGAACTAAGGCCACAGAAGCTGACAGGCTAAGTGCCGTCAACAATATCCGCAGTCGGTACTTCAACCTTCCGCCGCTTCAGAACCTCACGAAGCAGCAGTCTCAGCTGATCGATGCTCGGATGGGCGGTATGCCAATTAATCGTGAGCTTTGGGAAAGAGCTTACGCAGAAGCCAAGAGACAAGCCAAGAACAATCCTCGCAATCCCGCTGTGACGCGTGCGGCAGTCGAACTCATTGCCCTGCACATGGCGTTTGGAGAAAAGTAAATGCCGAATTTTTTCATTACAGACGAACAAGCAATTGAAACTCCGGACGGCTCTATGGAAGTTCCGGGAGAACCGACAACCCAGTCTGTGGTTGCCCAGGAACCCACTGAAGGGCTGACTGTTGAACCGGTCAATCCGGTTCCCGTTCCTCCCGCTCAGCCTTTCAACCCTTACGAGATTATCGAGCGCGACGCATATTCTGCATCCCAATTTGTTCTAGGAAAGGATCCTGGCCGCACGGCGGAAGTTTTAGACATTTCCCGCCAGCTCGGAATTTCTCCGACAGAAGTGGATTCTGATTTTGAAGGATCGAAATACCGCCTTGAGAAACTTCGCACGGCCAACACCTTGAAGCAATCCCCCGGACTTTCTGACTACATAACGAATAATCCAGATAAAGCTCCTGTTCTGAAAAATGACCTTAAGCCGCTGACTAAGACGGACATTCTTCTCAACGAGCTTGCGGAAAAGATGGCCGCACGCAATCCTGCCGAGCCTCCGAAATCTTTGACCTATGCGGATGAAGAAACCGAGTGGAAGCGGGAGGATGAAGACTATGAGCCCGAGGTCAAAACCCTTGACGGCTGGAGAGCCGGATATTTGTCCGGAGAACTGCAGAACGAGCAGGGCCGTATGTATGAGGATCTGCGCTTAGGCAAGATTACAAAAGACGCCGCTTTTGAAAAGCGTTCAAAAGAAATCGATGACACGCTGGCCGCACTGGACGAAAAGTTCAAGGATTCCTGGCTGTCCTATCCGACCATGAAGACGATCGGGCAGATGCTCACGGTCAGCGGAGACACCGCCGCTAAGGGTGCAGCTCTCGGTATGGGAGCAGGCGCCTTGGGTTTGGGTGCCCTTGCGTTAGCGGGAGCTCCTGTTGCCGTCCCTGTCTCACTTGGAGCACTAGGCCTCATGACAATGAGCGGCGCCGTCATGGAAACCTCAAAGGAGGTTGAGGGCGGTCTTGCTTACAAAGACATGCGAGAGGCAGGCATTGATGATGACGTTGCCAGACGATTGTCCGGAACGGTCGGCTTTGTTAATGGCTCCTTGGAAGCCATCGGTGATGCCGTGCTCACGAAGTTCGGAGGGAAGCTCCTTGGCATAACCGGCTTTAAGCAGATGTTCGGCCAGAAGGTCAAAGAAAAAACTATCGAAGCACTTAAAAAGCCGACCTTCAGAGCCGCGGCTGTGGATGTTGCCAAGGCTTTCACAACAGGCCTTGCAACCGAAGTAGGTGTTGAAGAGCTTCAGGAAATTTCAAACATTGTTGCTGAAGAGGCCGCCAAGAAACTCACAAAAGATGTGCAGTTTGATTCCATTACTCCGGATGAAGTGATGGATAGATTGGCCGACATCGGGATTGAGACGATTAAAGGTGTTTGGGCACTGGGTCTTGCTGGCGGTGCAGTAGGTATGACGCGCCACATCTCTAAGATCAAAACCGCCCAAAGGAATCAGGAATTCTTCGAGAACCTTAATCAGATTGCTCCGGAAATAACTGCCCGAGAGACTGCACCCGGAGTTGTCTCCGAGGCCGTTCAGAACCAGGCAGAGAGCGCAGGCAAACCCACGATTTACGTAGATGGGGAAATGTTTGCGCAGACAATGCAAGAGAAAAACGTTCGTCTGGAAGACCTGAAGAAGATCAATCCTGAGCTAGTAAATGCTATTCAAAAAGCCGTGGCTTCGGGCGGAGACGTTGAAATCTCTACCGGAGACTACGCCGCCCATATTGCCGGAACTCCTTTCGGAGAAGCTTTGACTCAGCACCTTAGATTCAATCTGGACGAACTCAGTGCCTACGAAGCGAAAAAGGCACGCAAACTTGTCTCTGACTGGGTTGGCCAGAATGATTGGGATCTTTCAACTGAAGAGGGCAGGGAAGCAGCGACAAAGGAAATCAACCAGGCTGTAAATCAGGTTCAGAAGTCTAAGTATGCGCAGGCCTTCGATGACCTGACTAAGAGCATGACTCAGAGTCTTATGGCCAGCGGAATCAATGGCTATCGAGAAGAGAGAATTGCAAGGCAGTATGCTCGACTGGAGGCGGCCAGTATTGTGCGTCTGGCCAAAGATGCCAATATCGCTCCGGAACGCATTGCGGAATTTGCGCCGAAGATTCAGTCTTCTGCTGGCATTGAACGAACAGAGCTGGTTCAGAAAAGAGCTGGACAGAAAGAGAATCCAGCAGTTTCCGCTCCAGAAAAAACGGCGGAACAAAAACTGAAAGAGGACAGTGATACTTGGGGAAAGCTTGTTGATGGATTAAAAGAAAAACCCACTCAAAACGTGGTAATGCTCAAGCAAACCCCGCTTGTGATGAAATTGATTGGGGCAAAGTTCTTAACGCTTCGGGCTACCCCTCACATGTTTGATGGTGCCCTGCCAGGAGAAAAAAAATCTAGTCCTTCTCACCATATTCATCCCGAGATTTCGAAACGAGTTTTGAAGCAAATTCCAGAAGCGCTGACAGATCCGATTGCAATTTTCAGAGATGATCGGAGAGAAAATACCTATCTCTTCATGCTTGACCTAAAGGCCGAAAATAATCAAAACGTTGTTGTCGCGGTTAAATTTAATGGCCCTGGAAGGCATGCTGAAATCAATTTGGCAAAAACCTCTTGGGGCCCTGAAAATACGCTGTACTTTCCGTTGCAGGAGCAAAACAACGCTTTGGTTTACGCCAATAGCCAAAAAATAAGTCGTTGGAACAAGAGCTCCGGCATCTATAGCCTTCGGGGTTCCAACGACTCAGGTGTTAGTGTAAAGACCGAGGCCGACCTAGTCAAGCTTCGGGAACTGTTCCCTGGGTACTATCAAACAAGTATCCAAGATCCCCTGATAACGGTTCACAATATCAGCGAAGAGAATCTCAACAAGTCTTTAGACTTGGGAGGTTTTGCCGTACCGTCCTTAGGTATTACCAAACAGAGAACACCATATGCTGACTTCGGCGAAATCTCTCTTATTGGTACTCGAGACATGGTTGACCCAAGCAGAGGGACACCCGTCTTCTCTCAGGACGCCTACACGGCTAGATTTCCTCAGCCTGATTGGTCTAAAAGCCTCAACACTGAAAAGGCAAAACCCCTAGTTAAGGAAATCATGGAGGCTAAAAAAGAGGTCAACGAGAACGGCCCAAGCGGTTATTACTACCTTCAATATGAGGGAGACAGGGATAAAGCTATCAAGGACCTTTTGACCCATGCTTCAGGTATGTACCTTTTCATAAAGCATAAAGGTATTCCGTTCACGCCTATCAAACAACAGGCTAAAAAGCCTAGTTTTGCCGCGGGCATTGTCTCCGACTTTGTTGATAACAACGGATTAGATGTGAGCACCGTTGAAGAAGGCAGTGCGGCTCATAAGAAGATTTCTGATGGAGTTGTTGAGGCCCTTCGAGAAAAGCTCAATGAACCGACAGGATTAAAAGGCCTGAGAATGCGTGCATACGGAGACAACATTGACGCATACGAGAAAACAGGCTTTATCCCCTTCAAACTCATTGAAGAAGTCAAGAAGTACGAAGTAGAACGGAAAAAAGCCGAGGGAGGGGATGCCCCAGTTTCCAGCGGCGCAACTCAGCTAGAGCTTGAAAAACTTATAGCTCCGATGAGGGACGAATTTGAAAAATTTATCTCTGATAAAGTCAATTCCGTTTATAGCGCACCTCTTATCAAGGTTGGGAACTCATACAGGCCGATTACGCTACAAAATGTGGTTGAGGCTATGAAATCCTCCGCCGTCTCCAACAAAGAATCAACTCTTTTCTTTGGACCTGGAAAGGTTCGGGCGGCCGCTGCTCGGCGGTTTGATTCTATAGAGGACATTCAAGGAAACCGAGACCTCATTGCTGATTCTCAGACAGTAAACGGCATTAATGCCGCAGCAAATGACAAGATGTCAGATTTCAGAGATCTTGCGGCTAGAGAAAATCGAGGTGATGAGTTTTCAACCCCTGATAGAGCAATGGAGGCACTGGCTAAAGTTGCAGGTCAAAAGAGCAAACCTACTCCTGCCAGAATGAAATCCGCATTGAAGAAGTACGGCTTTGAACCGAGTGATGAAACGGTCAAATTAGGTGTGGAGATTCTCAATGATATTAAGAAGGCAATGACTGATTACTTCGAGGCGAAACCGCAGAGAGCAGTCGGAGCCGACGAGTTTAGAGGCGCAGTTGTCCCAGAAGGCACGAGCGAAGCAACAATCAGACGCCTGGAGAAGGCGGGCATTACTGTTGCTAAATATGATGCTGAGGTTGAGGGAGCCAGAGAAAGAGTTATCCGAGACCTTACAAACAGACTGAATGAAAAAACGGGAGACATCCTCTTCCAGAACGAAAAGATCGAACCGCAGTCTATAAATGTTTCTGCGACGGAAGTTTTTGCCAAGCTTGGCCTAGATCTTCCGGAAGGATTTAAGCCGACCCAAGTCACTCTGATCAGCACAAAACCAGTCACAGAAAACTCAAATATTGAAGAGTTTTCCGGAGCTGTTTTGCCGGACAACGCCCCGAAAGAACTGGTTGACGCTTTGGAAGAAAAAGGCATTCGTGTAGAACTCAGCAGTAACCGAAAGACTGTGAGGGCTAAGGCCGTCTCTCAGTTATCCCAAAAGATTCAGGACTCTCTCGTTTACTTCCAGAACGAGACAAACGAGCGCGGCGGCTACAGTCCTAAGCAAAACACAATCCACCTGACTCCGAATGCCGACTTGTCTACCTTTGCCCATGAAATGAGCCACTGGTATCTTGAAAACCTGATGCAGCTGGCAGGCGAGACAGGTGTCTCCGGACTTATCAAGCAGGACGCAGAAACTCTTCTGAAAGACTTCGGTCTCCAGTCGCTGGATGAATGGAAGAACCTCAGCATCGAAGAGAAGAGAAAGTTTCACGAACGCTTTGCCTATCAGACCGAAATCTATTTGGCCACAGGAAAGCCCCACAATCCTAAGCTGATCACTGTTTTCAAGAATCTCGGTAAATGGATCAGAGACGTTTATCGAGCATGGACGGGCGGAGTGGCGGAACAAAGAGCGGCTCAGTACAAATCTGAGTTTGGAGAGGAACTTCCCCAGCTCTCTGAGGAAGTTCAGCGCGTAATGGATCGAATGCTCAATGCAGAAGCCGACCTCTATCAGGCTGAAGTTTCTGAATCTATGCGCCCGCTCTTTGATGAAAAGCCCAAAGACATGAGCGAAGAAGACTGGATCGCCATGCAGAAGGCGCATGATGAGGCGCTGGCGGACGGCGAAGCCCTGTTAAATGAAGCAAAAGCAAAGGACGAGAAGTGGTACTCGAACGCCAGAGCCAAGACTTTGCGGATGATCCAGCGCAAAGCCAAAGAAATCCGCGACAAGGTTAAAGAAGGCGTTACGGCGGAGATCGAGGCTGAGGCCGGAACTCGTGCTTTTGAACTTATCAAGAAGAGTAACGAAACCTTCGGCATCAATTGGAAATTTGATCCGGAAGCGTTGACGGCCGCCAAGATCAGTTCTTCCACGATCAAAAAGCTGAGCGCTCTCGGCCTAACGAAAAAGGGAGGAATGGCGCCGTCTGAAGTAATGGAACTCATGCGAGGTCAGGGCAATGCGTTCGCCACTGTTCAAGACATGGTTCAAGGACTTCTTGACGGAGCAAGAAAAGACGAGCGCATCGAAGAAGAAACAACTCGCAGATGCATTGAGAAGTATTCCGAAAACTTTACTCAGGCAGGCATCGATGCTCAGATTACTGAGGCTCTACAGAACGAAGCCCGGGCAAGATTTGTCGCAACAGAGTTTAAGTATTTGGCAGGGAGCCCTGCAGGAATCAGCCAGAGAATGATCAATGAAGCAGCTAAACGTTCTGCCGAATTGATGCTGGCCAACATGCCTATTTACAACGTCAATCCTCGGAACTTTGTGGCAATGCAGGCAAGAGCCTCCAGAAAGGCTTATGAAGCATTGGCCAGCGGGGATAAGGGAAGAGCCGCCGCATACAAGCGACAGCAGTTGATGTATCTACAGGCGGCGCTTCAGGCTTTGGATGTCGACAAGCAAGTGGATCGCTTTGAACGCATCCGCAAAAAAGCTTTCTCTGCAGATAAGAAACTTGCTAAGACTTATGACCTTGATGTCCTTAATGTACTTCGCGCTGTCTTCAATATTGAAGGCTTTGGAAAAACTAAACCCGAAGATGTAGACCTTCTGGCTGTAGAGAAAACTATCAATGTTTTTGAAGAGATTGCTCGTCCCACTTATGAGATGTTGGATGGAATATTTAAACGTTACAGAGGACTTCAGGGAGGCCGAGGGTACAGCACTTTGACTTACGGTGACTTCCTGGCCTTAGCAGAAGATGTGAATATGCTCTTTGCGATCTCTCGTCAATGGAAGGAAACTACTCGTGAGGCAAAAGCAGAAGCTCGTGAGCAAGCGGCTAAGGAGTTGATTGCCCAGATGAGCACACAGAATCTGTCTTACAACACAGTGGGACAGACAGAGGCAACAACCGCTTATGAGAAATTCAAACAAGATGGCCTCCTGAGTCTCGGATCTGCGCTTGTTCGTGTTGAGTCTTGGTGCAACAAAATGGATACAGGCAATCCCAACCATCCGTTCAGATCCTACATCTACGATCCGGTTGCTCAGGCCACGGCTAAATTCCGCAACCGTAACAGTGAACTTCAGCAAAAGCTCGCAGAGATAATTAAACCGATGCAGAAGGAATGGCTGTCTCGGACGGACATCCACGCTCCGACTCTTAACTACACGTTTAGAACTAAGGCGGAGCTTATCGGAGCTCTTCTTCATACCGGCAATGAATCGAACAAAGAAAAGCTCTTGCTCGGTGGTAGAGGAAAGGGGAACGCCTGGGCCGAGATGGTTGAAGACCAAGAGGGCAATAAAAAATTAGATACTAAACGATGGGATCAATTCATTTCCCAGTGTTACGCTGACGGCACAATCACCAAGGCGGACATGGATTTCGTACAGCAGGTATGGGATCTTCTGGAATCGACAAAGGAGGATGCGCAGAAGGCTTACAAGAATCTATACGGGTACACCTTCAAAGAGATTGAAGCCTCTCCGATTCAAACTCCGTGGGGAGAATATCGAGGCGGTTATGTTCCGGCGACAACGGATAAATACCTTGTGGCAGACAAGGCCACGTTTGATGAAATTGACCAGCTTACTAAGACAGACTCGCTGAGCCAAATGCCGGTATCAAATCCTGGCTTCACAAAAACTCGAGCCTCTGACTATCACGAACCTCTGAGCTTTGATATGGCGATCATTTCAAACCATATTTCCTCAGTTCTGAGATTCTGCTATATCGCCCCAGTCGCTCAAGATGTCGCCAAGCTGCTTATTAATAAGGATCTGAAGGAAAGAATCGATTCTCAGGATCCTACGACCATGAAAGACATGCTTAAGCCCTGGCTTAAACGGTCCTATACCCAGGATGTCAGTGACGGGAAAAGCGGCTGGATCAGCAAGAAACTCAATGAACTCAGAGGTATCGCCGGCATCAACATCATGATGGGCCACATCGTAAACGCTCTGCAGCAGTTCACGGGATTCTCAATTGCCCTTACTAAGGTTTCCGGAAGAAATCTCATTGACGCCGCCGGAGTCTTTGCCCGTGACCCGAGGAGGGTAACAGAACAGATCACTCAGCTTTCTCCTTTCATGATGTCTCGCCTCAATGACCGTGCGATGGAGTTTCAGTCTCAGGTCTATAAGATTTCCTCTACCCAGGACAACCGCGTTACAAAACAAAAAGGAATCTTTAACAAGACGGTTGCCGCTAAGGCTAAATATATTCAGCCTGTCCATGACTTCCTGATGAGAAAAGGATATTTCTTGCAGTCTTTATGCCAGATCCCGATTGATGCGATTACGTGGGTCGGAGCTTACAACCAGGCGCTGCAGAAAGGACGAACCACTGAGGAAGCGGTACTGGATGCAGACTCGGTTATCCGTACGACTATGTCAGACTTCTCTCCGGAAAACGTTGCGAATGTTGAAACAGGAAATGCTTTGTACCGCTCCTTCCTTGTTTTCTACAACTACTTCAACATGCAGTTCAATCTTCTCAATGAGCGCTTCCACGCAGACAGCATGGAGAAGAAACTGATTAAGCGTTACGGCATGTATGCTCGTGACGCTCTCTTAGTTGTGACGATTCCATCCGTTGTTGCAAAACTCATTGAAGCGGTGGTCTTTGGAGATCCGGACACAGGCGATGATGACGAATTCGGCATGGACGATATGCTGAGAATGTTGGCCTCGGAATCCTTTAAGAACGCTGTGGCTATGGCTCCTATTGCCGGACAATTTATTAACACTGCCGGTGCTAGCTTAGCCAAAGATCAAAAAGGCGGAGCAGTTTCGGACGTTGCGCGATTCATCTGGGGAACCGATCCTTATGTTGGCAGGATTATGACCGCTCCGGCTTATGGCCTTATCGAAGGAAGCGGCAAGGCGATTCAACAAACCGTTGAGATCCTTAACGATGAGGATGTGAATGCCCGCTCCTATACCCGCAATATGCTCGATCTTCTCTCTGTGGTAACGGGGCTGCCGCTTGGCTTCCTCAAGAAACCGCTGGGCTACATGGCGGGAGTTGAAGCGGGAGACATCCAGCCGGCGGACTCTGGTGAATTTGTTCAGGGAGTTCTCTCCGGCAAAGCGAAGAAGGACTAAGAACCCGTCCATAAACCTCCTTGCTGTCAAATGAAAATTGATGGCAAGGAGATCGCTAATGTCAATTTCTCAAGAACTGCGGAGAGCTGGTCCTTATATCAGTGACGGCTCGACAAAGGCCTTCACATTCAGCTTTAAAGTGATGAAGGGATCCGACTTGTCCGTTGTCGTTGCTGACAACAAGGACACTTCGGTCTCCGAGACGCTTGCCTCAACGAACTACACGGTTACGCTCAACGATAACCAGGAAAATTCGCCCGGAGGTACAGTCACTTTAAACAATGCGCTTCCGTCCGGAAAAGCGCTGGCGATTCTTTCGAATGCGCCTTTCCTTCAAGAAAAGGTCTTTACTAATGGCGGGGGCTTCTATCCGGAAGTTCTAAATAATGCACTGGATACTCTGACTATCTACTGCCAGCAGCTGAAGGAAGCGCTTGGTCGATGCCTGATTGTTCCAAGCACATCGGAGCACACACCGCAGGAAGTACTGACAGAAGTCTTGGAGACCGCTGCAACGGCTAACGAGTACGCGCAGTTGGCTCAACAAATTTATGCCACTGTTGAAGATGATGTCGCCGAGATCAAGGCGCTTAAGGCCGAGATCGACGAGCTTGTGAAGACGTTCTCCGACATCGAGGCATTAGTTCAGAGCGCTCAAGTCGCCGCGGCGTCCGCTGAGCAAGACGCCGCAGACGCTCAGGAAATCTTGCAGAAGGTCAGAGAAGCCGCAGAACAGGCAGGCTTTTCCATGCGCTCGCATTCTTATCTGACCGCAAATGCCACGGTTAGCCTCACGTCCATTCTGCCCTCCGTCAATGTTAAAGCGGGTGATCTGATTCTTTCCCGCTCCGACGGCAATGTCTTTCCCGTCATGTCGGTAACTTCGACCACGGCTACCGTTGGTACGGTTATCGCAAACTTACGCGGCCCTCGCGGTTTGCAGGGCAATGACGGCGCGACGGGCAGTCAAGGGGCGCCGGGTTTGCAGGGCAGTGCAGGCGCGACGTTTACGCCTGCGGTTTCCACTGAAGGTGTGCTCTCGTGGACAAACGATCGCGGTCTGCCTAATCCCACCCCCGTAAACATCAAAGGGGCTAAAGGCGATAAAGGCGAACCGGGCGAGCAAGGCAGTCCGGGCCCTGTCGGAAGTACGGGACCTCAGGGTCCGATGGGAAGTAGTCCGTGGGCGGCCGCCTTCGGGCAGTTCCGCATTGAGGACTCGTACTTGAAGATGGATTACGTGGGTGTACAGCCTGCAACGAATTTCACGATTAACTCTAACGGCGAATTGGAAGCAACAGTATGACGACTATTAACTTAGGGCGTGTGCGTCCTGTTTACAAAGGAGCGTGGGACGCAGTTGCGACCTACGAAGCCTACGACTTTGTGCTCTACCAAGGAAGCGCTTACCTCGCACTTCAAAACGTGCCCGCCAACTATGTGCCCACAACGCAGACGACCCATTGGGTTTTGTTCGGCGCGAAAGGCAGTAAAGGTGATACGGGCGATACGGGGCCAACAGGAAGTCCGGGTGTTCAGGGAAGCAGCGGTGCAACATTTACCCCAGCAGTATCTAGCGCAGGCGACATCTCTTGGACAAACGACAAAGGCCTTGCCAATCCTGCGACCGTCAACATTAAAGGCCCGAAGGGTGATAAGGGTGATGACGGAATCCAAGGTTTGCAAGGTGTACCGGGGCCTGCGGGCACGACTGACTACACGCAGTTGACGAACAAGCCTACGTCCGACACGACGCTTTCTGTCAGCGGCAAGTTTGCAGACGCTAAGGCAGTGGGCGACGCGCTTGTCAAGAAGGTGGGCTACGTCGCACAGACGGGAATCAGCGCCGCGGAGAAGGAAGTCGCCCGCACAAACATTGGCGCCGCGGACGCAAGCGACGTGGTGAAGCTCTCGGAACAAACCATTGAGGCGACTGATAAAGAACAGGTCTACACGAACCTCGGACTAATTCAAATGTTTAAAGAGCTTTGCTTGGAAAACGGAGCTACTCAGACAGAGATCGACGCATTGGAGTAAATGAGAGATGACGCTTACTGAAATCAAACAGAAGTATTTGGCTGCGGCCAAGGCCAAGCCTATCGAGAAATACTGCATCAAAGACCACGAAGGGAAGATTGTGGCGAGAAGTAATTCTCCCGTTGTTCATGTATTCAACAACGAGGCAGACGACGCATACGCCGCCGAGCACTACCAGCTCAAAGAGATTTACAACGGCATGAAGTTTTGGCTCGGTGAACTCTCACCCGCTGGGTTGTATGCCTCTGCTGATGGTCAGTTCTACACGGAAACCGAGTTGCCCGAAAACACCGACGCATTCTGCAAAGAACGCTACAGCAACGAGATCAAATCGGAACGTAACGCTCGAATCTCGGACACTGACGATTACGTGAAACTGCCCGATATTACCGTGGCAAGAAGCGCAGGAGCCAAGCGTTCTGCCCTTGAGGACGCAGACAGAACGGCTTTAGAAACGTACAGACAGGCCCTTAGAAACCTGCCCGAGCAGACGGGTTTCCCGTTCGTCCAGTGGCCTGAGTTCCCTACAGCTCTAGCTTACGAGCTACAGCAGAAAGTTGACGCAAGAACACAAATGAGACAAGGAGGTTTCTAAATGAGTTTGAAATCTTTAATTCAGCGGCTACTCGATAGCCGAACTACTCCTGAGGAGGCAGGACATAGTGCTATGCCTTCTCCTACCGAAGTTTCTCTAACTCCGTCTGTAACTTACCAAGAGGTATGGGGAGAGGTATGTACGGGTATTGCAAGTTCTGACGGTTACATAAGGATGAACTTTGGCGCCACGTCTCCTGAGGCCATTGGAAGCGCTAGCAGTTCTGGAGTAGCCGCCTTTTCAACGCCTCAAAAAACGGGCGATTTTGTGTCAGTGATATGTCCCGTCGCAAAAGGCAGTGCCTACGCCATGGCCGTTAGAAACGCAAACAACATCACTTGCGCCTTTGTTAAACTGATTGGCTCAATCGGGGGGGGGTCGAGCTCTTAAGAACGCTCTTCTGCAAGGAGGTGTGCTATGTCGCTTAAGTCGCTTGTACAGCTCTTTGCGGAGAAGTTCTTGGTTGGCAAGAAGGAGAGTGTTCAGGACTGGACGTACCCCAACATCGCAAATCGTATTGCCATTCAGTTTTCATCTACAGAAGACAATATTATTTATACACCTCCAAGCGACGGATGGCTGCAGGTGTACGCTAGGAACACGGGGACTTCTAACTTCGCAGTTGATATTAACGCAACGAATAATAACTCAGTCATGCCTCGCGTTTTGCTTACTACGTCCGGTTGGTACTGCAACGTTTATCGAGTACGTAAAGGCGTTAATGTCAAGATCACAGTTCCAAATTTTATATCGGAAAGATGGGCTATGTTTCTTCCGTTTAATTAACTCTGCTGTAGGAGGTGCGTCATGCTGAAGTCGCTCCTCCAACTGCTCCTAGAGAGCTTCCATAAAAGCCATAGGTCAATGCCCCGTTTGACGGGATTGCAACATTCAACCGTCACCGTTCCATCGCCTTTATCTACCAACTTGATAACCATCACCACAGGTGTAGCACCTTGTGATGGTTGGTTACGAGTACAACTAGAGGACAATCAAGCAAAGGACATCACTATGTTTATCCAAAACAATATAGGCGCAGACTCTGTCTTTTGCTATTCAAAAGATTGGGGGTGGCCGTCAGGTTCTATGCCAATAGCGAAGGGAGATTCATACACGGTAAAAATTAGATATGGAACGCCGCCGAATGTGGCCTCAATACTGCACGTTGATTTTTATCCGAACTTTGGCGCCTCTTAACCATCCCGCCCCTCACTTCGAGGGGCTTTTCGTGAGGTGTGCGCATTGAACCTCGGAGCATAACTACCATAACTAAAAAGAGAGATAAACATGGAAACAGATTTCAGCCTCAGCGAGTTTGCCAGCACGGTAAATCTAATAGTGTTCGCGCTTATCCTTATCTGCGCCGCCTCGGGCTCGGCTATGCCGTACGTGAGAGGAGAACGGGGCTGGAATTTTCCGCGCTGGTTCATTGAGTTTGTTACGTCATGCGCGGCCGGATTCATTGTCTATTTAATTCTGCGTACCTCCAAGCTCTCCTGGGAATGGATAGGAGCGTGCTCAGGAGTTTCTTCATATTTTGGCCTGAAGATCATGAATACGCTGTACGGGATCGTCACAGGCAAATTAAAACTCACTGTTCACAACAATGGAGCGAATCATGGCAATTAGTATGCGCTCATTCATAGCCGGCCTTATAAAGTTGGTTCTGTTCTTTGCTTTCTATATGGCTGGGTTTTTCACAAACTCTCAGTTGAATCAGTACACGATCGTGTCACAGCAAGATCGGATCAACATGCTGGAGAACGAAACGGCCCTCCAGCGCCTCCAGATTAACGAGCTAAACAGACGATCAACTTCAAACACTGAGAATCTGAAGCAGCTTGAACGTATCAGTTCAGATATTGAATCTATCAAAAAAGAAGTTCAGCAACTGCATGGCTTACACAATACGAAGGAGCCTAAATGAGAATCGAGATAATTAAGTGGGTTGATACCTTTGGATGTCCTCCAGGATGGGAATTTGAGGACGAACTTGAATATAAAGTTACCGAGGTTACCTCTGTGGGCTTTATTAGAAAAGAAACAGATACTGTTGTAGTCCTTGTTCCTCACATAAGCGGTGCGGATCGTAAACAAGTTGCGGGGCACATATGTATACCCCGCAAACAGATACTAAGTAGACAAACTATTTTTTCTTCTGAGACTTGCGATCCGGAGCTTGCGTTAAAACAGAACCCGCCAAGCTCTTAGCAGTTTTAGTAGAGGTCTTCTGCTGGAGCACTTTGCCAGCGAGAGACGCAAGTTCCTTAGAGGACTTTTCGTTTTTTGCCATAGTCGTTCCTTTAACAATAAAAGTAACCCATTCAGAGTAACTCAAATTTTGGTGCAATTCAATGACACAAGATATCCTGCTTTACCCACCTGAACTAGCAACTCAGTTCATATCTGAGTTTGAGCAAGGTCCCAAAGGCGGTCCGGCCCTTGAATCTTATAAATGTCCTGCTGGGGTCTGGACCATTGGGTTCGGGCACACGAAAGGTGTCCACCCTGATGAACACATTACGCGGGCTGAGGCGTATGACCTCCTGGACAAAGACCTTGTTCATACACAAGAAGAGCTGGCAGCGCTCGTCCATGTGCCAGTGACTGAGAATCAGTTTATTGCCCTCATGAGTTTCGTTTTCAACTTCGGCATTACGAAGTGCAGACGATACACATTATTCAAAATGATTAACGCAGAGAATGAAGACGGAATCCGAGAATGGTGGCCTAAATATGTCAACCCTGGCTCAAAGTTTGAAGACGGGTTGAGAAGGCGCCGAAACGCAGAACTAGAACTCTTTTTCAGAAAATGATCCGACTGATTTTGATTATTGCCGCCGTCATGTTTTCCTCGGTGCTTGGATATCACTTCGGCCAACAGGAAACAGAGTTGCGCTGGACGCAGGAGCGGGAGCAGCTACTTGCTCACCAGATAGAAACGTTACATAGAAAGGATAAAGAAATTGCACAGTTGGAAAAGTCTATTGGTGTACTTAACGATTCTGCTCTCCGGGTGCGCGAGCGAGACGCCGCGATACAGCGAAAGCTACAGACCGAGCTTAGAGAGTGTGGTCGATTTAGACGCGCACTTGAGCTCTCTTCAAAAACTCTTGCAGAATGTGCAGAGCGCGCAGTCAGCGATAGAAGAATCATTGAAAGATGTGCCATCCAACTCAGGTAAAGAGAAAGGAAAATGACTGAACTTGAAAAACTCGGTATCCCAAACAGCGAGAGAACGAGGCGTGAAGTCTGGACCCGCGTGATGGGCTACCATCGCCCAGTCGATTCATTTAATATCGGGAAACAGGGAGAAGTGGCCGAGCACAAATATTTTGACGAGAAGAAGTGTTGCTGTCGCAAATAAATTTGATTTTTCGGCTTTTACGCAACAACAGAAAATTTCCGTTAAAAGCCTCAAAAATTTCCGTTTTACATCCATATAACGGAAATATAACGGAACCGTTAGAACTAACTTATTGAAGAATATTGAAAATGTGGTGCCAGTCCCGGGCACCAGACCTAATTCTTAAGACCTCGTAGATTTGCGGGGTTTTTCTTTGTCCCAAAAATCCCTAGAACTATCCGAGCCTTCATTTCATTAGCGGGTTGCGTGGTTAGTTTAAATTCTCACTTTCAATTCTATTTGCGCGACCTAAAGCGCTCGATGCTTCCGTTCTTTCTAAAGAGACGGTTTCAGATTTGACTTTTAGTTCTCGATAATTCATGAGTATTTGGAGAGGTTAATAGCCTTTTTACGCAAATCCTTAACTTAATTTGGGGTTAATTACGGTAAAAACGCGTTCCATTATTGACGAATCGTAGGAATTCCTTAGGGTGAAAATTAATCATCCCTTCGATGATTGCCTAGCTTCTGCATGGTTCACGTTACTAAGGTTAGTTGGAAAGAGCTTATGGCAAGGTTCACTCAAAATTGGTACGTATCGATTGTTCAAGGTAAAAACAATGCGAACTCGACAGGAGCCATTTTTTCTAAAGTTCCGGTAATGCCTTGGATCCATCATCGCCTTCATCCGGTGCTGGTGAGGATTTTCTTGAGATTAGGTCTTTCCAAAACGCTGAAAGAAGAAAGAGTATTTTCTCCGGGTGAACGTGTTGACCACGTGGTCCTCGCTACTAGAGGCGTGACTGCTCGTGCGATCGGCTCAACAAAAGGAGACAGTCCTGCAATTGCGCTTTCCACACCTGGTCATTTGGCGGCCGGTAACTTGAATTTCTTCTCCTGACGGCCCGAGCCGGACACTACTTAGCGATCACAAATGCCGAAGTCGCTTATGTTCCGCGGAATATTTTGGCGGAACTCGCCAAGCAAGACAGTCTAATCAACGAACTGCTGCAAGTTCAGTTTGAACTTGCCAGTCTCTCTGATCGAGTGGGCGTCTGCTGTTTATCGCTATTGAGTAAGGAAGACAAGCTAAAGGCATTTACTTCGACTTGGGCGCTCAACTTCGGCACAAGGTTTTTAACAGAGAAGGCCGAAAGATGATTCGAATGCCGGTTCCTTTGACGAGAAAATATCAGGTTCTGGTCACTAACTGCTCTTCGGTTTGGCTCGACAAAGTACTCCATAACTGGGTTCGGGAGAAAAAATGGGAGCGAGACTGAGAATTCGTACTCGTGAGTCCCGAGCTTTTGGACCGTACTACCGCTGGCTGAGAGGATGTATGGATGAAGCGGATACCTACAACTACCCCAAAACTTTGTCTGAGCAAATCTTTTTCGAAAGTAATCCTGCTTGATCGTACTTTTTTCTGATCTGAAATACTAAAAAGCCTTGAAGACTGAGAAGTCTCCAAGGCAAAAATCACTTATCACGCTGTTTCTACGTTAGAAACGCTGAGCCAAACCGGCACCGAGACCCGAATTTTCCTGCGTCTCGTTCTAGGCGAACCGATTTCACATAGATAAAAATAGGCAAAGGAGCCGTCTTTTTGTGCCAAAGGCGCAGTCGGCAGAAACATTTCTTAAGCCGACGCTTTGTCGTTAGAATCCTTTTTCAAGTTCAGGCGGCAATACAGCCGGTCTTGATTCAACTTCAATTTTCCATGCGGTGTTTCTGTGCTTTTTCGTTATTGCGTCCCTAAGGCTATTTCGTCGACCGAGTTTTATCCGATTCCCTATTACGAATCGGTTTATCTGGAAAACCAATGCTTCACGATTGAGGCTGATAGCCAATACCAAGCGGACGAAAAAGCTTATCGTTTTCTCGCCAATCTGCAGAAGAAACATGATTTGGCTTACGAGAAGCTTTTGGATGAACAGGGCATCCGCTTTCGTAAAAGAGAGGAAATCATTGAGCGTCGTCCGATTTATCTGAGAGATCTTCGAAGGCCCGGAGATCTGGATACTTTCGGAAGTCAAAAAGATCCCAAAGTTTGGAATGAATATCGTCTGAACGATTATTACTGGGAAACAGAGCTCCCTGAAAACTTCCAAGTCTCAGGCTACCGCTATGAACAGAATCCGTCGGGAGGCCAATACCGTTTCTTCAGGCAGTTAACGGATCATCAGTTTGCCTACGGACTGGTCTTTCTTTTGATTGTTGTTCTGTTAATTCTGCTTCTTCCCCAGTTCCGCGGACTCGGAATGCTGGATGTGCTTAATTTGGATTGATATTTTTAGTACCTGAAGGCCGAAATCAAATATCTCCACTCTGAGCGATCTTAGGACTTTGTTAGCAACCTCAGCAATTACAATCCAGCATAAATAGGATCAACATTAATTAGTTGAGGCTCAAAATTACTGCGAAGAATAAAACCACACAGAAGTCTGCGTTGACTTCTGCTAAGCCGCAGCGTGCCATCCTGGCTGCCGGAGTGGAAGCGGCTGAAAAGGCAATTGAACGGGAATTGAGGACGGCCGGATTCCCGATGGAAATGGACGACCTGAAAGAGTATGTGATGCTTTCTCATAAGGGCATCTCCTCTGAGGTCTTTGATCGCGCTTTCAATAAATTGAAAGAGGCAGGAAGAATCTTTACGAATCGGGAAGACATTGTTCTCCTGACCTCTTCTGCCAAACTTCATACCGGCGTGGTGCAGGGACACCGTGACGGATTCGGATTCCTGATTTGCGAAGAAGACGTTCCCGATATGTACATCTCTCCGGAAGAAATGACCAAAGTTCTTCCCGGAGATATTGTTGTCGCTAGAGAAGCAGGAACCGACTACAGGGGTCGAGTTTTAGCCGATATCGTCGAACTTGCCGATCGCAAGTTAAAACGCATTGTCGGCCGCTTTGAACTGAGACGCGGCGTCGGAATTGTGGTGCCTGAAGACGCAGGAATTTGCAAAACGATCTTAATTGCACCGGGCCGCTCTTTAGGCGCAACGCCTTCTCAGATCGTCGTGGCCGAACTTGAAGATAAAGGCCTTCTCACTAATAGTCCTGTCGGCCACGTAGTCGAAATTTTGGGAACGATCGACGAGCCGGGAATGGAAACAGAAATCGCGGTTCGTAAATTCGATCTTCCCTACAAGTTCTCCGAAGAAACAAAGAAAGAAATTAAGCGTTTCTCTGACTCTGTAACGAAGTCCGATCTTCGAGATAGAGTAGACCTCCGTGATATTCCGTTTGTGACGATTGACGGCGCAGATGCCAAAGACTTCGACGATGCTGTTTACTGCTTACCTGTGGAAGAAGGCAAATTCCGTCTGCTCGTAGCCATTGCCGATGTTTCTCATTACGTCAAACCCGGTTGCTCTATTGATAAGGACGCTCAGTTAAGAACAACGAGTGTCTACTTCCCGAGACGCGTTATCCCGATGCTGCCGGAAGAGCTTTCTAACGGCTTGTGTTCTTTGAATCCGCAGGTTGACCGCTGCACCATGGTGTGCGACGCGATCATTGGCGCCAACGGATTGGTAGAAGCCTACCAGTTCTACCCAGCTGTGATTCGTTCGGCGGCACGACTGATTTATGACAATGTTTGGGCCGCACTCTGCAACCCGAACGGTCCTGAAGCCAAGGTCATGGAACACGTGCTTGGCAACGTCCAGGATCTCTATGATCTTTACAAGAATCTGATCAAGAGCCGTGAATTGCGCGGCGCGATGGATTTTGAGACGGTTGAAACTTATATTGTCGCCAATGAGCAGGGCAAGATCGAACAGATTCTGCCGCGCGAACGCAATGACGCTCATCGCCTCATTGAGGAAATGATGCTGGTGGCAAACACCTGTGCAGCCGACTTCCTGCAGAAGAATAAGGCTCCGTGTCTCTACCGTGTCCATGAACCGCCCAGCCAGGATCGTCTGGAAAAAGCCAGGGCAACTTTGGCGCCGTTCGGCGTGACGCTGCCCGGCGGAGATTCCCCCACTCCGGGAGACTATGCCAAGGTGCTGGAATCGATCGCTGATCGTCCGGATAAGGCAATGATTCAGACGATTTTGCTGCGCTCCATGCAGCAGGCCGTCTACAGCCCGCATAACGTCGGTCACTTCGGCCTGGCTTATGACGCTTATACGCACTTCACCTCACCGATCCGCCGTTATCCTGACTTGCTGGTGCATCGCGCTATCCGAGGTATCTTACGGCGCCGGAAATACGTGCCGAAGATTTTGGTTGAACCCAATGAAGCGGATGTTCCGGTTCAGACAAGAGAAATCATCTGCAAGGCAAAACCCGATGACAAGAAGAAGGTTGCGCATATCGACTTGTGGGAAAAGCTCGGCCTTCTGTGTTCTGCCCATGAACGCCGTGCCGATGAAGCCAGTTACGATGTAATGGCTTGGCTGAAATGCAACTATATGCAGAAGAAACTCGGCCAGGTCTTTAAAGGCGTGATTTCGGGTGTAAGTCCCTTTGCAATCTTTGTGACGCTTGAAGACTTGTATGTCGAAGGCGCGATTCATATTTCCGGCCTTGGGGATGATTACTTCGTCTTTGACGATAAGTCCAATGAAATTTACGGCGAAGACTCCGGGTTGCGTTATCGCTTGGGCGACGAGCTCACTGTTAAGGTTGCCCGCTGCGATCTCGACGCAAGAAGAATAGAATTCGCTTTGGTTTCGAAGAATCGTCAAAGCAGGCCGAAGACCGAAGCCAAAAGGAAAACCGTAAAATCTTCTGCCGCACCGCGTAAGCCGGCAGCGAGAAAAACGAAGAAAGCACCGTCTGTTGCAAAGAAACGCTCATGAAAAAAGAAGATACAGTCCTAGCCGGCTTCCATGCCGTGTCCTCGAGAATGAAACGCGATTCTTCGTCGATTCGCATCGTCTACTATGATCCGAAGCGCCGCGATCAGCGTATGCGCAGGATGATTGAAGAGATTGAAAAGGCCGGCATTCGTTTGATGCAGGCCGACAACAATCGCCTGGACGGCTTTTCTCATGAAGTTCCGCATCAGGGTTTGATTGCTTTAGCTGCACCGATCGATATCGGCATGTCCTTCGACACATTGATGGATAATCTCGCCGGTAATCCGCTTCTACTGCTTTTGGACGGCGTGACCGATCCGCGCAATTTCGGTGCCTGCCTCCGTGTCGCTGATGCGGCAGGAGTATCTGCCGTAATCACGCCGAAAGACCGCTCCGCCACATTAACGGCTGCGGCAGTGAAGGCCAGCGCCGGCGCATCTGAAACCGTTCCGATTGTGCGAGTTACGAATTTGGCGGGTTCGATTGTTGAGCTCGTTGACGCCGGTGTTCCGATCATCGGCACAGCCGGTGAAGCTCAAAAGACCATTTATGAATTTGATCAAAAGGGCGCTTTCGGCTGGGTACTCGGCGCCGAAGGCGACGGTCTTCGTCAATTGACGCGCCGCCGCTGCAGTGACTTGGCGAAGATTCCGATGCTGGGAACGGTCGAAAGTCTGAATGTTTCCGTTGCTGCCGGTATTTGTTTGTTTGAAACCGTGCGTCAGCGTACTGTTGGCTGATCAGTATCCGCCTTAAGCGGAATCTGAAGTTTGCTAAGTCAGAGGTCGTGCTAAATCACGGCCTCGATTTTTTGATCTGTTGCAAGTCCTTTCCTACAGATCCCGGCACGGAGCCCTATCTGATGGGAAAAGCGGCTCCTCCATGAAAGACAGGTGTAGCCAATGTGTTTTTTGCAACGATTAACGAACACCGGAGAAATAATTTCTCTTCAGGAGTACTCAAGGAAGGTTCAACTATTAGAACTAATAGGTCGATTCGAATAGTAGAAAACGCAGCACACACCATTCAACCCGGATGTTCGTAGAGTAATAGGCTAAGCAAGCAGGCATCTCATTTTCATTAAGGCTATTCCTCGACTTGTTTTTCGTAACTAATTTAGTAATCAGGATTTTTTCTACTGAAAGTGGTGTAGAATCACGCACTTTCTAGTCCTTGTCACACCGGAAGACGCTCCGGGCGACTATTTCCCATAAGGAGGTTCAATGCGTCACTATGAGATTTGCTTCATCGTCCATCCTGATCAGAGCGAACAGGTTCCGGCGATGATTGAGCGTTACAAGGCTGCTGTGGAAAGCCACGGCGGTAAGATTCACCGTCTCGAAGATTGGGGCCGTCGTCAGCTGGCTTACCCGATCGAGAAACTCGTGAAAGCCCACTATGTTCTGATGAACATCGAATGCGGCCCCGAAGTTCTTGAAGAACTCGAAAACAATTTCCGTTACAACGACGCCGTTCTTCGTCACCTCACCGTGAAAATGAAGAAGGCTGAGACAGAACCTTCTCCGATGATGAAGGCTGTCGAGAAAGAAGAAGCCCGTAAGGCTGCCAGCGCTGCTGCTGAAGCTGCTGCTCCCGCACCTCAGGCTGCTGAAGAAGCCCCGGCTGAAGCCCAGGCTTAATTTAGGACTGCGAGGTGAACTCGTTCGAACTGGACGGAATTCTTGAAAAGAAAGACGTCATCCGCTACACCTTAGCTTCTGTTCCCATTCTTGACCTGGCCATCCGCCATATGTCGGTGGTCCAAGAAGCCGGATCGGATAGAAAACTGAGCTTTTCCGCAGAAGCGGCGGCAGTCGGTCCGGCTGCTAAGGCTCTCAATGAGGTGGAGCTCGGAAGCCGTTTGAAATTCAGAGGGTTTCTGACAACATCTTCGGCGCGTTCACGCAAACTTGTCCTGCATATAACGGAATTCGAAAAGGAGTAAATCATGGCTTTTGGTGCCAAAGGAAAGGGTAGACCTCGTAACCCTAATCAGCAGAACGCGCTTTTCAAGCGTAAAAAATTCTGCCGCTTCACAGTTGATCATGTTGACCAGATCGATTACAAAGATATCGACACACTTCGCGACTTCATCCAGGAAAACGGCAAGATTATGCCGGCTCGCCTGACAGGTACGAAGGCTCACTATCAGCGTCAGCTCGACACAGCAATTAAGCGTGCTCGCTTCCTTGCTCTTCTTGCTTACACCGACAATCAGTAATCGGGGGAAATCAACATGCAAATCATTCTGCTTGAATCTATTCCTCACGTCGGTCAGCTCGGCGACGTCGTCAAAGTTAAAGACGGTTTCGCTCGTAACTACCTGATCCCGACAAAGAAGGCTAAGCGTGCTACAGCAGCTGCGATCGAAGAATTCAAAGCCCACAAGGCTGAACTCGAACGCGCTCAGGCTGAACGTCTTGCTAAGGCTGAAGAGCTCAAGGGCAAGATCGATGGTCTGACCATCACTATCGCTTCCAAGGCCGGCGTCGACGGTCGTTTGTTTGGTTCTGTGACCAACATGGACGTTGCCGAAGCCCTCGAAAAACTTGGTTACGATATCCACAAGAGCCAGGTTCGTACACCGCTGGGTGCTATCAAAGCCGTCGGCGAGTACCCGCTGCAGATCGACCTGCACCACGACATCGTTGCTAATGTCAACGTTCAGGTTGTTGCTGAAGCCTAATTGAGGAAGAAATTCCTGAAGACTTCGGTCTTCAAAATGCCTCTCAGAAATGTCACATTTTTGGGAGGCTTCTTTTTTTCATGTCTCTGCTCTTTCAGCTATAGTTTTCTCATCTGCTTTTGGAAAAAAGGAAGTTCATAAATACGATGCCCGATATTCGCAGCGAAGATCGTGAAGTCCAGCAATACCGCACTCCGCCTTACTCAAAAGAGGCTGAAGACGGTGTTTTGGGCGCACTCCTGATCGATAACAATACGTTCGACTTGATCGGCGGAAAAATCGATTCGGAGGACTTTTATGACTACGGAAACCGCTTAATTTTCGAAAACATTAAGCGCTTGCTCTCGCAGGGAAAGCCGGCCGATATTCTGACGGTCCACGACATCCTGCGTGAGGGCGGTCTCGAAAAAGAGACCGGCGGCCTCGAATATCTCAACCGACTCGCGGATTACAGTCCGGGTGCGGCTAACGTTCTGCGCTACGCGGAAATTATTCGCGACCGTTCGATTCGCCGCCGTTTAATTACAACCGGTAACGACATCATCAATGACTCCATGAATCCTGGCGCTCGCGAAGCCAAGGATTTGTTGGACGAAGCTCAGGCAAAAGTCCTTCGCATCAGTGAGGATTTGTCCCGCTCGTCCAGCGGTTTCCAAAAAATCGACGCGGTTTTGGCCGATTACACGAATCATCTTCGTGAACTCTCCGAGATTGACAACCCGAGCAATGTCTCCGGCACTAGCACGGGCTTCCCGGATCTCGACCGTATGACGAGCGGTATGCATGACGGTCAGCTCATTATCATCGCCGGTCGTCCGGCCATGGGTAAAACCGCGTTTGCTTTGAATATCGCGCTGCACGTCGGCAGCAATCAAGGCTTGCCTGTCGGGGTCTTCTCGCTGGAAATGTCAGCCGAAGAAGTTACCGGTCGTCTCCTCAGCGCCAAGGGAGAAATTCCACAGTCAGAACTCAAAACCGGTCATCTGGAAAACTGGCGCGGATTCTACGACGCCGCCGAATCTCTGGAAAAAGCGCCGATCTTCATCGACGATACCGCCGGTATTTCCATTTTGAATCTGCGCAGCCGCGCCCGTCAGCTGATGAGCCGTGTAGGCGGCAAGCTCGGTCTGATCGTGGTTGACTACCTCCAGCTGATGTCCGGCGAATCCGGCGGACGCAATGACGCGAACCGCGCCCAGGAAATTGCTGAAATTTCCCGCGGCCTCAAGGGTCTTGCCCGTGAACTGAAGGTTCCCGTGATCGCGCTTTCTCAGTTAAAGCGTGAAGTGGATACCCGTCCCAACAAGCGTCCGCTGATGAGTGACTTGCGAGAGTCCGGCTCTATCGAACAGGACGCCGACGTCATCATCTTTCTGTACCGTGAAGTCGCTTATCAGCAGAAGACGGACGACATGGGGGAAGACGGTCAGCCGATGCCGGCGGTGGATTCCAATGCGCCGAGCGATGCCGAAGCAATTATCGCCAAGCAGCGAAGCGGTCCGACCGGTACCGTGAATCTGATCTTCCAAGGTATGTATACGCGTTTTGTCAGCAGAGCCACACCGGCACAAATGCACGCAGGTTATTAATCAATGCTGGATATTATTCTTTGGGTCATCGCCGCTGCCCTCATGGTCATCGGCTTTGCAGGCACTATCGTCCCGATGATTCCGGGGCTCCCGCTCATCTTTGCAGGTGCGTGGCTGGCCGCATTCATCGATCATTACAACGAAATTAGCGTGATGACGCTGGTGATTCTTGCCGTGCTGACCGTTATCGGTCTGATTGTCGACTGGATTGCACAGACGCTCGGCGCGCAGAAAGCCGGGGCAACCAAACTCGGCATTTTAGGATCCTTTATCGGTACCATTATCGGCATCTTCACCGGTTTATGGGGGTTGATTTTTATGCCGCTGCTCGGCGCAGCCATCGGCGAATTTATTGATCATCGAGACCTTCTCAAAAGCGGTAAGGTCGGTTTTGCCACATGGCTCGGAATGATGATCGGGATCGTCATCAAACTCGGACTGGCCTTTACAATGATCGGCATTGTAATTGCGGCTCTCGTAATTTGATTGAGACGGCGAGCATCAAAGAAAGAATAGGTTTTTAAGCCGCTCTCCTCTAAAGAAGAGCCCGAAGGAACACATATGCCATTACCAAAAGCCCCGGTCGCTAAGGGATCTGTCCTCACCGACATTCCGGCCGAACTGCCGACACAGGCGCCGGCACCGACAGCAGCCCGCGCGCCTCGTAAAACCAAGGCGGCAGCTAAACCTGCTGTAGCAGCGAAGACTCTGCGCACGAAAACAACCGTTGAACCGATTTCCGCTAAAGAAGCCAAGCAGGAAGTTAAAGCCGCCGCGCCGGTTGAAACCAAAGAGGTTCTCAAAGAAACGACGCTGGCACACAGAAGAAACAAAAATCTCAAGCACGACGGCAAGAACAAACTTTATGTGCTTGATACCAACGTGCTGCTGCACGATCCGACGAGTATCTTCCGCTTCCAGGAACACGATATCTATCTGCCGATGATGACGCTCGAAGAGCTCGATAACCACAAGAGCGGTATGACCGACGTGGCCCGCAACGCTCGTCAGGTCAGCCGTACGCTTGACGGCATCCTGCAGAATTTGGAAGGCCCGATCGACAAAGGCATTCCGCTTGAAACACTGAACCACGGTGAAGCAACTGGCCGTCTGTTCATTCAGACCAAGCCCTTTGACGTGAAGCTTCCGATGCTGCCGCAGGGCAAAGCCGACAACCAGATTCTTTCCGTGGTGGAAGGCTTGAAGGAAAGCGTCAAAGACCGCGACGTCGTCTTGGTGTCTAAAGACATCAACATGCGTCTGAAGGCTGCCGCCCTCAACCTTGTCGCTGAAGATTATTACAACGACAAGATGATCGAGGACAGCGACATCCTTTACTCAGGAACGCTCAAGTTGCCAGCCAACTTCTGGGACGAACACGGCAGAAACCTCAAGTCTTGGCAGAAAGACGGTCGTACTTGGTATCAGATCGAAGGGTCTCTCGTTCCGAGCTTCCTCGTGAACCAGTTCATTTGGTATGAACAGGAAGGCGCCACACCGTTCTATGCACAGGTCATGTCGGTCGAAGGCAACCGCGCCACCGTGCGTTTGATTGATGACTACCTCAATCCGAAGCACACGGTTTGGGGCATTAACGCCAGAAACAGAGAGCAGGCCTTTGCGCTCAATCTCCTGATGGATCCGAACATCGACTTTGTGACGCTGCTCGGCCAAGCCGGTACCGGTAAGACGCTGCTCACGCTGGCAGCAGGTCTGACCCAGACGATGGAGCAGAGACGCTTCAACGAAATCATCATCACGCGTGCCACCATTTCCGTGGGCGAAGATATCGGATTCCTGCCGGGCACGGAAGAAGAGAAGATGGCTCCGTGGCTCGGTGCCATTGACGATAACCTCGAAGTTCTGAACCGCGGCAGCGGCAACGGATCCGACTGGGGTCGCAGAGCTTCTGAAGATTTGATTCGCTCCAGAATCCGCATTAAGTCTATGAGCTTCATGCGCGGCCGTACCTTCCTGAATAAGTTCGTCATCATTGACGAAGCTCAGAACTTAACGCCGAAACAGATGAAGACGCTGATCACGCGTGCCGGTCCCGGTACCAAGATCGTCTGCTTGGGCAACATCGCTCAGATCGATACACCTTACCTGACGGAAGGGTCCTCCGGTCTGACCTATGTGGTAGACCGCTTCAAAGGCTGGCCGCACTCGGGGCACATCACGATGCAGCGCGGCGAGAGATCCCGCCTGGCGGATTTTGCGAGTGATGCCCTCTAACCCAAAACTTTCCAAGAAAACCTCTGCGAGTCGGAGGTTTTTTTGTGCCTGTTGACAGAACGTCCAGCAAAAACTGTTTGATTCATCTTTAAATCGAAATGTTTCAATTAAACTCAAAAGATTACTGATAACAAACAAGTGAAGGTCCACATGAATAACGATTTTCCCCGCATTAAACGACTCCCGCCTTACGTCTTTAACATTACCAACGAACTGAAGATGGCGGCCCGTCATCGCGGAGAGGACATCATTGATTTGAGCATGGGCAACCCCGACGGCGACACACCGAAGCACATCGTCGACAAGATGGTCGAAGTGGCGCAGCGCCCCGGAACCCACGGCTATTCCGCTTCCCGTGGTATCCCTCGTCTTCGCAAGGCCATCAGCGATTGGTACAAGAGACGCTGGGACGTCGATATTGATCCGGACAAAGAAGCCATCGTTACGATCGGCTCCAAGGAAGGTATCGCTCACCTGATGCTCGCAACCTGCGATCGTGGCGACACGGTCCTCGTTCCGAATCCGAGCTACCCGATTCATATTTACGGTTCCATCATCGCCGGTGCCGATGTCCGCAGCGTCCGCATGGGCCCCGGCATCGATTTCTTCAGCGAATTCGAAAGAGCCGTGACGGAAACGACCCCGAAACCCAAACTCATGATTCTGGGTTTCCCGAGCAACCCGACCGCTCAGTGCGTAGATCTCGACTTTTTTGAAAAACTCGTCGCCCTGGCTAAGAAGCACGGCGTCTACATCGTTCACGACTTGGCCTACGCCGACATCGTCTACGACGGATTCAAGGCGCCTTCCATCATGCAGGTCCCGGGCGCTAAAGACGTGGCCGTCGAGTTCTTCACGATGAGTAAGAGCTACAACATGGCCGGCTGGCGTATCGGCTTCATGGTCGGAAACCGTGAACTTGTCGGCGCACTGACTCGTATCAAGAGCTATCACGACTACGGCACTTTCACACCGATTCAGGTCGGCGCGATCGAAGCCTTGAACGGTCCTCAGGAATGCGTCGAAGAAGTCAGAAAAGAATACGAACACCGTCGCGACGTGATGGTCAAAGGCCTGCATGACTTAGGCTGGATGGTAGAAAAACCCAAGGCCTCCATGTATATCTGGGCTGAGCTCCCCGAGTTCTACAAGTCCATGGGCAGCGTGGAATTCTCCAAACGCCTGCTGGAGAAAGCCAAGGTCGCCGTTTCTCCCGGCATCGGTTTCGGTGAATACGGTGAAGGCTTTGTGCGTATCGCCCTGATCGAAAACGCCGATCGTATTCGTCAGGCCCTGCGCGGTATTCGTCAGATGTTCAAAGAAGACGGTCTGATCCAGCCCAAGACGAAGAAATTCCATCGTCGCTGGAAGGGCGAGCCGGCCCCAGCTGCTCCGGAAAAGAAACCGGCAGCACCCAAATTCGCCAAGGTCAAGAACATTCCTACCAAGGGTTCTAAGAAACCCAAGGCAAAAGCAGCTTCCAAGAAAAAATAGTTAAACGCAAGGAGAGGAAATGGCAACGGAAATCAAAGTCGGTTTGGCCGGTTTCGGTAATGTCGGCAAAGGCACGTACGACATCTTAGAAAGAAACCATTCTTTAATCAGACAAAGAGCGGGTGCGCCGATCTCGGTCAAACGCGTGACCGTCCGCAATGTCGACCGCGTTAAACTTCTGGTCGACGAAGATGTGATCGTCACCAACGATTGGCATGATCTGGTTAATGACCCGGAAGTCAACGTTGTGGTTGAAGCCATGGGCGGCATCGAGCCTGCAAAATCTTTGATTTTGGCCGCTATCGACGCCGGCAAGCATGTCGTGACCGCAAACAAAGCTTTGCTGGCAGAACACGGCAACGAGATTTTCTCTGCCGCTCAGGCCAAAGGCGTCAATGTCGCCTTTGAAGCCGCCGTTGCCGGTTCCATTCCGATTGTTAAGGCGCTGCGCGAAGGCTTAGCCGCCAACCGCGTCTCTTCGATCGCCGGCATCATCAACGGAACCTGCAACTTCATCCTCTCTACCATGCGTGATACCGGACGCAGTTTCGACGATGTGCTCAAAGAAGCTCAGCGCTTGGGTTACGCCGAAGCCGATCCGACCTTCGACATCGAAGGTACGGACTCCGCTCATAAACTGATGCTTCTCTCGGCTATTGCTTTCGGCGTTCCGGTCGATATGTCTAAAGTTCATATCGAAGGCATTACACATCTGGAAGCCAAAGACATTAAGTTTGCCGAAGAACTCGGCTACCGCATCAAGCTGCTTGGCATCACCAAGTACACCGATTACGGCATCGAACTTCGCGTCCATCCGGCGCTTGTTCCCACACGCCGCCTGCTCGCCAATGTAGAAGGCGCGATGAACGCCGTCGTTGTGAAAGGCGACGCCGCCGAAAGTTCTCTTTACTACGGCAAAGGCGCCGGCTCTGAGCCGACCGGTTCTGCCGTGGTTGCAGACTTGATCGATATCGCTCGTACTGCGGAAGTGGCTGTCTCCGAGCGTCCTCGTATGCCGACCACAACGCATAACCCGAAAGCCAAATCTTTTGCTGACTTCGGTGATACGGTCTGCTCTTACTACCTGCGCATTCCCGTTGAAGACAAACCCGGCGTTTTGGCGGAAATCGCCCGTATTCTGGCCGACAACAAGATTTCTATTGAGTCTTTGATCCAGAAAGAAGCACCTTTGGAGGACGCTTCTACCGAAATCATTCTGCTGACGCACAGCACCCGTGAAGCGGATATTCAAAGAGCCATCCGTACGATGCAGCAGCTGGCCAATGTCCGCGGCGCCATCGTGCTTCTGAGAAAGGAAGAATTACAGTAATGCAATACGTGTCTACACGCGGCGGCGTGCCCGCCGCCTCTTACAGCGAAATTGTTCTTCAGGGTTTGGCGCGTGACGGCGGCTTGTTCGTGCCTAAGGTCTACCCGCAGGTTTCGAAAGAAACTCTAAAGAACTGGCGCGGCCTCTCTTACGCTCAGCTCGCGACTGCCGTGACAAGTCTTTTTGCCAAAGACATGCAGCGTTCGGATATTGCTCGTCTGTGTGAAACCACCTACACGCCCGAAGTTTATTGTCACGGACGTGAAGGCACCGATTTCAAGAAAATCGCACCGGTTGTCTGGCTGGAAAAGGATTTCGGCATTCTTGAGCTCTCCAACGGTCCGACACTCGCCTTTAAAGACATGGCGATGCAGTATTTGGGTTCGCTCTTTGAATTTGTGCTTGCCCGCAAAGAAACCCGTCTGAACATTCTCGGCGCCACGAGCGGAGATACCGGCAGCGCAGCCGAATACGCTATGAAAGGCCGTGAAGGCATTCAGGTCTTCATGCTTTCGCCAGCCGGCCGCATGAGCAAATTCCAGAAAGCTCAGATGTATTCCCTGCAGGATAAGAACATTTTCAACATTGCCGTCCAAGGCAGTTTTGATGACGCGCAGGATATCGTTAAAGCGGTTTCCGGCGATCTGACTTTCAAGACCGAGCATCACATCGGTGCTGTCAATTCCATTAACTGGGCGAGAATCGCCGCTCAGGTCATCTACTATTTCAGCGCTTGGCTTCAGGCAACCGAATCCGAAGACGAAGAAGTTACGTTCTCCGTGCCCTCGGGCAACTTCGGAGATGTACTTGCCGGATGGATTGCCAAGCAGATGGGACTGCCCGTAGCTCGCTTGATCGTGGCCACCAACGAGAACGACGTTCTCTACGAATTCTTCCGCAGCGGCCGCTATCGCATTCGCGATTCCGCGCATACCTTTGTGACGAGTTCTCCGTCGATGGATATTTCCAAAGCCTCGAACTTCGAACGCTACATCTACGACATCACCGGCAGAAACCCCGAGCGCGTCGTAGAGCTCTGGACCGAGCTGGCTCAGAAGAAGGAATTCCTTCTCAATGCAGAAGAATGGGCAGCTGTGAAGGCAAGCGGCTTTACCGCTTCCAGAAGCACCCACGCCGACCGTTTGGCCTGCATCAAGCGCGTTTGGGATCAGTACGGCTTCCTTGTGGATCCGCACACAGCGGACGGCATCAATGCGGCAGTGAAAGAACGAATCCCGGGTGTAAAAACCATTTGTTTGGAAACCGCATTACCTGCTAAATTTGCAGCTACGATTAAAGAAGCCGTCGGCTTTGAACCTCCGGTTCCGGCCGGCTACGAAGATCTGCTCGAAAAACCGCAGAAAGTGCTGGAAATGCCTGCGGATGCGCAGTTGGTTAAAAATTTCCTCGCCGAGCATGACGTCGGGAAATAAGTTTTAATTTGAAGAGGCTTGCTTAACCGCAGGCCTTTTTGTTTTTATGAAGATTGTTAATTTTGTTGGATACTCCGGCAGCGGCAAAACGACCCTGATCGAAAAAATCATCGCGCTGCTCGCTGAGCGCGGCCTCAAAGTCTCGGCCGTTAAAAATGCCCATCACAATGTCGATATCGATAAGCCCGGGAAGGATTCTTATCGTTTTCGTGAAGCAGGTGCGACGCAGGTTATTGTGCATACCGACGAACGCTGGGCCATGCTCACCGAGACGCCGAAAGACAAGCCCACGCTTTCGGATTTGATTCGTCATTTAGATCCTGCGGACATCGTGATTGTCGAAGGCTTTAAGACCGAAGAGCAGGAAGCGCTTCGTCTGGAGGTTTGGCGCAAGCTCGAACGGCATGAAACACCGATTTGCGCACACGACAAGCGCATCGCTGCGGTCGTGACCGATACGACACACCCGGCATTTGGAAATCTGCCGATTTTTGATATAAATGATGCCGAACCCATTACTCGCTTCATAGTTCGAGAGCTTGGTCTCGAAGACGGAGAAACACGGAAATGCTGACAGTTGAACAAGCAAAAGCAAAGATTTTGGAAGGTGCGGAGGCGGTTGCCGAAGTAGAAGATATGGTGACCCTTTATTCGGCAGGCAAGATCCTCGCCCAAGACATCGTCTCCGAAATTAAAGTCCCTCCTCTGGATAATTCTCAGATGGACGGCTATGCCGTTCGCTGCGCCGATTTTGCAGGCGGTCGCCGCAATTTCCCGGTTTCTCAGCGAATTTTTGCCGGCCACGTCGGTACTGAACTTGAACCCGACACTGTCGCCCGCATCTTCACCGGCGCCCCCATCCCTCCGGGAGCCGATGCGGTTATACCTCAGGAAGAAGCTTCCGAGATGGAAGACGGCAGCGTTGAATTCCATTGTGATCCTAAAGCCGGTGCCTGGATTCGAAGAGCAGGCTGCGATATTGATGTCGGCCAGACTGTATTGAAGAAGGGCGACCGCTTAACGCCTCCGGCGCTCGGCGTTGCCGCGAGCATCGGCGTTTCCACAGTTAAGGTTTATCGTCCGATTCGTGTTTCGCTTTTCTTCACCGGTGATGAACTCGCGATGCCGGGAGAAAAGCTTGTCGAGGGCGGCATCTACAACTCCAACCGCTTTGTCCTGCGCGGACTGCTCCATCAGCTGGGCTGCGATGTGGTGGATTACGGCAATATTCCTGATACGTTTGAAGCAACTCTGGAAGCTTTCCGTAAAGCCTCACGCAAGTCTGATTTCATTCTGACCAGCGGCGGCATGAGCGTAGGCGAAGCCGACTTTATTCGCCGAGCCGTTGAAGAGCTCGGCAAGATGCAGATGTGGCGCATCGCCATGAAGCCGGGCAAACCGGTCGCCAAAGGTGAAGTTCGCGGCGTTCCGTTTATCGGTCTTCCCGGCAATCCCGTCTCCGGCTTTGTGACCTTCCTGCTGTTTGCTCAGCCGCTGATTCTTAAACTTTCCGGTCGCGGCCAGATTGATGTGAAGGGTTATATCCTTCCGCTGGCCTTTGATTACAAGTGCGGATCCCGCCGCGAATTCATCCGTGTCCGCCGCAACGGCGCCGGAGAGCTGGAAAACTACCGAACTCAAAACTCGGCAGTGCTCAGCTCCTGCACCTGGGCAGATGGCTTAGCCGACATTCCGGCTGAAGCTGACTTGAAGAAGGGCGATTTGGTGACCTACATCCCATTCACAGAATTCAACTTATAAGAGGCGTCAATGAAGATTGCAGTTCAAACAGAAGACTTTGATGTTCAGGCTGAAGTAGCGGCACTGCATGCGTCTCCCAAAGTCGGCGCCGTCGTGATGTTTTTAGGCACGGTTCGCGACCTTAACGAAGGTGACGAGGTCGCTTCCATGACGCTGGAGCACTATCCCGGCATGACCGAAAAAGCCCTTACGGCCATTGTGGAAGAGGCAAAGAAGCGCTGGGACATTATGGATGCGACCGTGATTCATCGTGTCGGCGAATTATTCGCCACGGATCAGATCGTTTTTGTCGGCGTTTCCGGCGCCCATCGCGGGGAAGCATTTAAAGCCTGCGAGTTCATTATTGACTACTTAAAGACCGAAGCCCCGTTCTGGAAGAAGGAAAAGGTGGGCGAGGGCACCCGTTGGGTACAGGCCAAAGAGACCGACGAAGCTGCAAAATCCAGGTGGACCAAATAAGCTCAAAATAAGAGAAAAACGCACGTCCGTCTCCGCGGACTCTTCAGAATAGACGCATAGGGGAACAGGAGTTGATTCCGAATGTTTCCTTAACAAAAGGAGATTCAAACTCTTATGCGTCAAGATCAATTTACAACTCGGTTCCAAGAGTTGCTCGGAGAAGCACAATCGATGGCTGTTGAGCGTTCCCAGCAGTACATCGATCCGCTTCACTTGCTGCTTGCGGTATTAAAGGACACCGAGGGCACCGGAAGGACGCTCTTAGAGCGCTCCGGCGTGAGAGTCAGAGAACTCGAACGTAAGGTGAAGGAAGCGATCGGCAAACTGCCGGAAGTTTCCGGAGCTGCCGACAATGTCCAAATCAGCCGTGAGTTGATGGCAATTCTTAATTCGATGGAAAGGGAGGCCGAAAGACTCGGCGATAAATTCATTTCCACCGATCTCTTCCTTTTAGCTTTATGCGACAGCAAGTGTGACGCCGCACACCTTGCGCAAGAGGAAGGCCTCAATAAACCGAGCCTAGAAAATGCAATTTTATCCGTGCGCGGAGGTGAAAAAGTGGACAATCCCGAAGCTGAGAACAATCGTGAAGCCCTAAAGAAATACACGGTTGACCTAACCGAAAAGGCCAAAGAAGGAAAGCTCGACCCTGTGATCGGGCGAGATGACGAGATTCGTCGTGCGATGCAGATTCTGCAGCGCAGAAGTAAGAACAATCCTGTTCTTATCGGCGAACCCGGTGTTGGTAAGACCGCAGTGGTTGAAGGCTTAGCACAGCGTATTGTGAACGGTGAAGTGCCCGACACACTGCGCAACAAACGCGTCTTAAGTCTCGATATGGCAGGACTTGTCGCCGGTGCGAAATACCGCGGCGAATTCGAAGAACGTCTGAAAGCACTGCTGAAAGAAGTGGTTGCCGAAGAAGGCCGTATCATTCTGTTTATCGATGAAATCCATACAGTGGTAGGTGCCGGTAAGACAGAAGGTGCAATGGATGCCGGCAACATGCTCAAACCTGCACTTTCCCGCGGTGAACTGCATGTGATCGGTGCGACGACCTTGGACGAGTACAGAAAGTACATCGAAAAAGATCCCGCTCTGGAACGTCGTTTCCAGAAAGTGATCGTCAACGAACCGAGCGTCGAAGACACGATTGCTATTCTGCGCGGTCTGCAGGAAAAGTACGAAGTTCATCATGGTGTCGAAATTACCGACCCGGCGATTGTGGCTGCTGCTGAACTTTCCGCCCGCTACATTACCGATCGTTTCCTTCCGGACAAGGCTATTGACCTGATTGATGAAGCGGCAGCGCGCATCAAAATGGAAATTGACTCCAAGCCTGAAGAACTCGATAAGCTGGACCGTCGCCTGATTCAATTGAAGATTGAACGTGAAGCCGTTAAGAAAGAAAAAGACGAAGCCAGCAAGAAACGCTTGAGCGGTTTGGAAGAAGAAATCGCTAAGTTAAGCCGCGAGTATTCCGATTTGGAAGAAATCTGGAAGAAAGAAAAGAACGCCGCGTTGGGATCTAAAGAAGTCCGTGACGAAATCGACAAGCTCAAGACCAAGATGGAAGAGCTTCGTCGTTCCGGCAAGTATGAAGAACTCGCTGCGATCCAGTACGGCAAACTTCCCGAACTTGAAAAACAGCTGGTGAAGGAAGAAAAAGAAGAAACCAAGCTCTACGATGAAAAACCGAAGCTCCTGCGTACGCAGGTAGGCGCTGAAGAAATCGCTGAAGTGGTTTCCCGCGCAACCGGTATTCCGGTCTCCAAGATGATGGAAGGCGAACGCCAGAAACTTTTGGATATGGCCAAGTACATCGGCAAGCGCGTTGTCGGACAGAAAGAAGCGGTTGATAAAGTCGTTGACGCCATCCTTCGTTCTCGTGCCGGCCTGTCCGACCCGAACCGTCCTTATGGTTCCTTCCTCTTCCTCGGTCCGACAGGCGTCGGTAAGACGGAGCTCACCAAGGCTTTGGCCGAATTCCTGTTCGACACTGAGGACGCCATGATCCGTATCGATATGAGCGAATTCATGGAGAAACACTCCGTGGCTCGTTTGATCGGAGCGCCTCCGGGATATGTCGGCTATGAAGAAGGCGGCTACTTAACAGAAGCCGTACGCCGTAAACCTTACAGCGTGATTCTTCTCGACGAAGTTGAAAAAGCTCACCCGGATGTCTTCAACATCCTGCTTCAGGCATTGGACGACGGCCGTATGACCGACGGTCAGGGACGCACGGTTGACTTCAAGAACACCGTCATCATTATGACTTCCAACCTCGGTTCTCAGGAAATTATGAACCGTCAGGGTGAAGATCCTGAAGTTGTGAAGGAAGCCGTAATGGACGAAGTCAAGAAGCACTTCAGACCCGAATTCATTAACCGTATTGATGAAATCGTTGTCTTCAATGCCCTTGATCAGAAGGCTATTCGCGAAATCGCCCGTATCCAGATCCGTAAGCTTGCTAAACGTATGGAGCAGCAGAATATTGGTTTGGATGTTACCGAAGCGGCTCTGGACGAAATCGGTAAGGTCGGCTTTGATCCGCTGTTCGGTGCACGTCCGCTGCGCCGTGCTGTCCAAGACTATCTGGAGAACCAGATTGCGGTGGATATCCTTAAGGGTAAATACGCTCCGGGAGACACGGTGTTTGTGGACTATGTTGACGGAAAATTCATTTTTGAAGACCGTAAAGACAATCGATAAGATCGTCTGATCAAATCTGAGTTAAGAGGCTGAGAGACCAACAATCTCTCGGCCCTAACTTATTTTGGAAGACGCGAGGGATAGAATAAGAAAAAACACTCTTAAGCCACGCCATGTACGCACAAGGAACTCGCGGTCACGACATCCTCGCGATTTTTCTCGTTTCGATCGCCCACGCCAGCTCTCATTTCTATCACTTAGTGATTCCGTCGTTGTTCCCTTGGATTCTTCCGCACTTCGGAATGAATTTCCTTCAGGGCGGAACCTTGATGACAACGTTCTTTGTCACGAGCGCAGTCGGCCAGTCGATGAGCGGCTTTCTGGTTGATAAAGTGGGCGGCCGGACCTCAATGTATACAGGCCTGGTTTTGCTGATTGCCAGTGCCGTGGCTTTAGGCATGGCAGAAAATGTGCCGATGCTTTATCTCTCGGCGATGCTGGCCGGCGCCGGCAACTCGGTGTTCCATCCGAGCGATTATTCGCTGATGAACTACAACATTCGTGATCGCTTCTTGGGTCACGCTTTTGCCTGGCATAACATCACCGGCAATATCGGCTGGGCAATTTGTCCTTTCTTCATGGTAACGACAGCGGGCTTGTTCGGCTGGAGAGGTGCGGCGTTTGCAGCTTCTTCGGTAGCGCTGATTGTTCTTGTCATCGAGCTTGTATTTAGAGGCGTTTTCTCTCGAGATTCCGTTCGTGACACTACACCGCCGACTCCGAAAGAGAAAGAAGAGGGGACTTTCGGATTTCTGCGAGTGCCGGATGTATGGTACTGCTTCATGTTTTTCTTCTTTACGTCTGGGGCCTTCGGCGTTCTTCAAAGCTTTTCGCAGACGATCTTCAAGAATGCCTATCACTTGAATCTGACCGGAGCTTCGGCGGCTCTGACAGCTTATCTCTTGGGCGCCGGCGCGGGCGCTTTGATCGGCGGGTTTTTAACGAATCAGCATAAGATCTCGAGCAATCGTGTTGTTGCTCTGTGCCTTACGTTTGCTGCCGTGATGGCAGCTATTTTGGCGTCTCAGATTCTGACCGGGTATTGGGCAGTCGTTCTAATGTGTCTGATGGGTCTGGGAACAGGTGTGGCAGCACCGAGCCGAGACATTATGATTCGCGGAGCGACGGTTGCGAAGTTAGGAAAGAAATCATTTGGCCGCGTTTACGGTTTTACTTATTGCGGAATGGATGTGGGTCAGTCTCTGACACCGATTTTGTTTGGACCGCTTCTTGACGTCGGTATGTTTACAGCCGTTCTTTTCGGTGTTGCGATTCTTCAGACCTTTGCAATTTTTACGGCGCTCCGCGTCTCGACTCAGTCAAGTCCGTCGGCGCCTTAAAGAAGCCTGGGTGTAAGCTCGTCCATATCGCCGAGATTCAACATGTTTTCGGTGTCTTCTTCCAGGCGGTTTCCAATGGCGATTCCGAGGAGGCGAACGGTCTGATGGTTGAAATCGATTTTTTCAAGCAAAGACTCAGCTGTTTTGAGGATTTGAGATTTCTCATTAAAGACTGAGTTAGACGTCTGAGTTCTTGTGATTGTCTTGAAGTTATGGAAACGTACTTTTAACGTCAGCGAGCGACCGAGGAAATCATTTTTACGCAGACGCGTCATCAGATAGTCCGTCAGTTCCGAGAGCGTATCTTCTAACTTATTGAGATTTCCTTCGTCTTTGGAGAGCGTGATCTCAGCGCTGACCTGTTTGCGGATGCGTTCGGTTCTGACAGGACGATCGTCAATACACCGGGCAAAGTTGTAATACGACAGTCCCGAACTGCCGAATTGCTCGACTAAAAATGAAAGATCTTTTTCTCGCAAATCTTTTCCGGTAAAGATGCCGAGGGCCTCCATCTTTTGCGAGGTCACCGGACCGACGCCCCAAATAGCCTTCACAGGAAGACGATCAATGAACTTAAGTGCCGCATTCGGATGGATCACGCATAAGCCGTCGGGCTTGCGCCAGTCGCTTGCGATTTTGGCGAGGAATTTGTTGTAGGAAACGCCGGCAGAAATAATGAGACCGACTTCACGACGAACATCTTCTTTGATGAGCTTTGCGATTTCCATCGCATAACCATAGTCGCGCCAGACGTCTGTGACGTCTAAGAATGCCTCATCGATAGAGACTTGTTCAATGAGATTTGTGTAGCGAGAAAAAATTTCGAAGACTTCGGCTGATGCTTTTTTGTACTCGTCCATTCGTCCGGGAACAAAAATCAAATTTGGACATAGCCTTGCGGCAACTGAGGAGGGCATTGCGGAACGTACTCCGAACTTTCTTGCTTCGTAAGAAGCAGACGCAACGACACCTCGAGCGGAATTTAATCCGACGGCAATTGCCTTCCCTTGAAGCGAAGGATTATCTCGCTGTTCAACGGAAGCGAAAAAAGCGTCGAGGTCGAGGTGAAGTATTCGGCGATAGTTATCGAAATTCATAGGCGAATTTTCGCATTATTCATGGCTTTTATCTTGCTGAAAAAGTAAGGAATTTTCTGAAAAATAGGATTTCTTAAAAAGAGTAGGAACTCGTTCTATCCCATCACAAAACTGGCAAACTCAAGAACCAGAGGAGACGAGGATGAATAAAACATTAAAAGGCATGGCGATGGCCGGACTAGCGGCTGTTTTTTGGGGATCAATGGGTGTTGCAGGACAGTATTTACTTCAAAATTGTCACTTTACACCGATGGATTTGATCTCTATACGCATGCTCCTTGCAGGCTCGATCTTCGTTGGCATTGAGTTCTTTCTTTTAAAGAAGGGGGCTCTGAAAGTATTTGAAACCAAGCAGAACATTATCGATCTGATAATTTACACGTTAACAATTATCGGAACGCAATTAACGTTCTTTGTTTGTATTCAATACGCAAACGCACCTTTTGCCGCTGTTTTAACTGCAACTGTTCCATTGTGGATCATGATTTTCATGGTGGTATTTCAGCATAAACGGCTCACTGTGAAAGAAGTTTTTTGCGGACTTGTAGCTGTAGCCGGAGTGGTTCTAGTCGTAACCGGCGGATCATTTAAAAACTTCAACGTCTCAGGTATCGGCTTTTGGGCCGGTATCGGATCTGGAATCACAGGTGCTTTTTATGTTCTGTTGCCTCAAAAATTTATTGCGCGTGTCGGTTCCGGGTTAGCAACGAGCTGGGCACTTTTGCTTACCGGCGTTACTGTGACGTTGTTCAGTCACTTTTGGAACGAACCTTTGGACTGGACCGTCTACTCAATTTTGGCTTATGCGTTTATTGTGCTTTTCGGAACGATTGCGGCGTTTTGGCTTTTTCAAGCGGCTGCCGAAATTATCCCGGCAGATATTGCCGGCATGATGGAGACCTTCGACCCAGTAGCTGCAACTCTACTGAGCATGATATTTCTTGGGGTGAGCGTTAATTCTTGGGAGTGTATTGGCGGGGCATCGATTCTTGGCGCTGTTGCTTTTCTTGCCGTTCCCTCGAAGCATCCGTTTCTCATCCACTATTCCAGAAAGGCGAGAGCGAGTTTTTCGCAAACTGACAAAGATTAGGCAACTATCTTTTTGACGAGAGTGGCATTTGTTTACAACGTGGATGATTGTACCGAAGTGGAGTAGGGTGTAAACGAAAGTTTGTCTCGCTCTTGGACGCCGAATATTTGGTCTCAGCGACAGTTAGAAGAATGTGATTCGGAGACTTTTTAGAAAAAGATTCTGGCTACGCCACTAGACAGTTCCAGTAATCCTTGGAAGAATGTAGTATTGAAACCTTAGAGTTCGAGTTCAACGCCGAGGACTGGAGTTTCAATAGTTATTGAAACGTGACAGGCGGATCTTTTAAAAACTTCAATGTATCGTTTCAGTAGTTGTTAGAAGAATGTAGTATTGAAGCATGTGTCGCCGGGAAGAACTTCATCCACGAAAAAGTTTCAGTAGTTGTTAGAAGAATGTAGTATTGAAGCAAGTAATTTCGATCATATAACAAACTCTCATGGTGTTTCAGTAGTTGTTAGAAGAATGTAGTATTGAAGCATAACGAGCACTATCAGAATCTGCCAATGCGCCATTGTTTCAGTAGTTGTTAGAAGAATGTAGTATTGAAGCTGGCAAGCGTCTGCGAACTGTTCCTGGACTTTGCTGTTTCAGTAGTTGTTAGAAGAATGTAGTATTGAAGCTCAAAATCCCTCGTTATTATGATCGATTACTCTTAAGTTTCAGTAGTTGTTAGAAGAATGTAGTATTGAAGCTGGCAAGCGTCAGCAAACTGTTCTTGGACCTTGCTGTTTCAGTAGTTGTTAGAAGAATGTAGTATTGAAGCATGCCGAATATCGGTATAAGCCCTCTATGATTACGTTTCAGTAGTTGTTAGAAGAATGTAGTATTGAAGCTTCTAAGCCTTTTCCAAAACAAGGTGAGATCACGGTTTCAGTAGTTGTTAGAAGAATGTAGTATTGAAGCAAACTGGTGCGATTGCTTCGGTTGAAACTGATGAGTTTCAGTAGTTGTTAGAAGAATGTAGTATTGAAGCTGTGCTAAGATTCAATCATTCGATAAACAACGAACGGTTTCAGTAGTTGTTAGAAGAATGTAGTATTGAAGCTTTCTCTCATATCCCAATCGTGTTTCCCGATGTAGTTTCAGTAGTTGTTAGAAGAATGTAGTATTGAAGCAACGAAGATGAATATGATCAACTCTGCCTACAGTAGTTTCAGTAGTTGTTAGAAGAATGTAGTATTGAAGCCATGAGTACGATATTCTTGCTTATTTAAAAACCTAGTTTCAGTAGTTGTTAGAAGAATGTAGTATTGAAGCGTGATTTACGTCAGGCGGGTTTAAATCCGATTTTGTGTTTCAGTAGTTGTTAGAAGAATGTAGTATTGAAGCCTATTTATATATAGGTGTCTGATTTAGCTGTTATCGCGTTTCAGTAGTTGTTAGAAGAATGTAGTATTGAAGCGGAGTTAACCTTCGTTACATGGCTTGTGGAGAATAGTTTCAGTAGTTGTTAGAAGAATGTAGTATTGAAGCTGACACAAAAAAGTTTTATCAAAAGTTTGAAGATCGTTTCAGTAGTTGTTAGAAGAATGTAGTATTGAAGCCAGAACCCAACTCAGCGCCTGTTATAGTGCCTCCTAGTTTCAGTAATTGTTAGAAGAATGTAGTATTGAAGCACAAACGCATTCACACGTAATTTAAATGTGTCTCCGTTTCAGTAATTGTTAGAAGAATGTAGTATTGAAGCCTCGGACTCAATTATTTGAAAACAAAGGATTTTGATAGGTTGATTTCGGAGCTGTTTTTCGAAAATGGTCGACCTGCACGAAAAGTGCCGTTATTTTCGAAAAATTGGGGTGATTGCTTGACTATTTAGAATATTTCTGGCAATATTTAATTACATTCTTTTAACAACGAAGTCGCCTTCGGGCGAGCTGAAATCAATTTGATTAAATATTAGATCCGGCTACTGAGGTCTTTGACCTTATCCGGATTAACGAAGAGCCTCCGAGGAGGCTTTTTGTGTTGCTAGAAGCGGTCCCCGCAAAAATTCAAAAATTCGCATTGCCCGCATTGTGCTGAAGTGGCGGGGGAGTCTGGAAGAAGGCCTGTTTCGAAACTACTAATAATCTTTTGAGCTATTTCTATCACTTTCTTTTTTCTTTCTTCCGTGAATTCAACGCGCAGGCTCTTGCCTTTCTTGCCGTAAAGAATGAACCCTTGCTTTACCTCTCTTTGGAATTTCTCCTCTAGAAGAATGGCATAGCCGGTTAGCTGAAGAATGTGTCCGCGAGAAGCGACAAAATTGTCCTGAGCCTTGAATTCAAGCGGAATAATCTCGCCATCCTCCATGATAAAAATACCGTCGGCGATTCCATGAATCGGATAAACAGAGCTCTTCAAATAAATGTTTGACTTGAACACTCCTTTTCCCGACAAGTTAAATTTTGACAGCTTCCTTCTTTTTTGAAGCATCGCGGCCTTTTCATGAAAGTCCACGCCGTCTTGGACCCACAAAGGTGACGGCGGTTTAATCTCCAAAAATACGGACAGAAAAGGGATTCTCGGACAAAAACAAAATTGTCGTATGTAAGAAACAGGTAGACTTTCGCGGTTAGATGAATCCATAGCTATCGGGCTCGCTGTATTCAAAATCCTCGTAACCAATTGATTTCTTGAACTCTTCAGGTTTCAGGACGCAAGGAATACAAAGACATTTATCCTCTGCTCCAAGGAGCTTTCGAGATGAGAAGTCCAAAGCATGCCTTTCTGTGGCGGTAAGTGCCCCATAGAAGACAGATTTCTGTAAGGCGACAAGTCCCAGATCTTTCAGCATTTCAGCAAACTTGGTGCGTTTTGGCGTGTTGGGAATGTCGTAACAAATCAAAAAATGTGTGTACATAACTCACCATTTGAATCGAATACCACGATAGCGTTTGCCTTCTACGATAGCTCCTGCAAGTTTATAGACCTGCCGTTGAAGAGCATTCTCTAATTTGCATTGCTTCTGTGAGTAATTGATTTTTGTGCTCATCGTTTTATCGATAAGTTCCACCAATTGTTTCTTCAGCGCAGTGTCCAAAAAGTTTTGCTCAGAACCAAGCTTGCATCTCAGACTGATGACATTTCTATCGACCACCCACGCTCTGTACTCCTCAATGCAGTCAAGTACCAAAGATGGCTTTCCGGCTCGATCTGCATGGAGCAGTCCGGCGTAGATCTCCAGACCGGCGTTGCCTAGCGCATTTTGAATATAACTATGAAGAATTGCGTACCCATAGTTAAGTGCAGCGTTGGTGATTTCAGTGCTGCCTCTTCCTTCGCGTTCTTGGAACGTCTCGGGCAAAAGTCTTGCTTCTTTTAAAGCGTTCCAGTAAATGAGTGAAGCGCTTCCTTCTAGTCCCATTACCGTATTCTTCCAGTCGGGGCCTGAGGCTCGAGTGTTCAGTAAGTTACTGATCTCTTCTAATCGAGTTCCGGCATTCCGAAGTAAAAGACCGTAAGCCGTTTCTCTTTTCATGAGGTATTTGCTGAAATAAAGGAGGACGGCCCGTTGGTTTCGGATTTTCGAAAAAATGATTTCCTTAGCCAGAAGCTGGGCTTGCAAAGATTTGAGGCATTCGAATTGGGATTTTCTGACGCCGACGACGGCATGGCGGTGCATGCCGGATACTTCGACAACTCCTACGCCTTTCCAGTCGAGAAAGTAGATTCGAATACCTCTTGCTGCGCAGGCCAGGATAAGGTTAGAAGATAAGGAAACGCTTTTATCGATTCGGATGGTTCTGAGTCTGGAAAGCGCAGTTTCTAGGATTACGTTATCGCCGTTGCGTACGATCAGGCGATTTCCGTGAACACCTAGGAAATCGCCAAATCCCGAGACTGTTAGGTGTCTCATGACCTTTCCTTACCGGCCTCTGAGAAGATTTCTTTCAGCGAACTGGCTGCACCTCCGACGATGTAGTTGAAAATCACTCTTGGTCCGACTAATTCGAAGAAAATCGTTCCGTTGTGTTTATTGTCCTCCCTTGGTTTAGGGAGGAACTTCGTAAATTCTGCGTTCTCAGTATAAATTTTGTTGTCAAAAACCTCCGAGACGCTAAATTTAAAAGAACTTCCTAAAGAAATAGAATTTTCTCCGAACCAGGCCAAGAATTTTTCTCCAGGCATTTCAACGCGTAGGTAGCGGCGACTGGAAGTGCCTTGAGCAAGCTCGATCCTCATCAAGTCATCTTTGTTGTAAACCTCTCGGAATTCAGACATGGAAATACTTCTGTCGTGATCCACAAAGCGGTAACCGTAAGCGGTTAGATTGCGGTTTTGTAGTGCAGGGTGGATGATCGGAGAGCTCCAGTCTAATTTTCCATTTTTCACCGGGAAAGAGGAGTAAAGATTATTGGTATCCTGAGATTGATAAACGAAGTCTCCGAAAGCTGTTTTTCTTCTGATTCGAACTGCCCCGGATTGAGTAGCAACGACAGGTAGGCTGAATACTCTCTTCGCTTTCGAATGAAGATTTCTTGTTCCGAAAGAAGAGGGCCAAGCAGCCTCTAATGCTTTTCTCAAGGCATTCTCGTCTTTGAGTTCCTCAGCAGTATTTTCTTTGAAAACGTTCCAAAGAACCTTACCCCATTCAACGGCCGCCGGAATAATAAGAGATCCCTTAAATTTAAATTCCTTCGAAGAGTATTCAACTTTTTTGAGACAGCCTTTTTGTTTAGCTAGATTTTCAATTGAGTCTTTGGAAAGTTCTTTTTTAGACTTAATGAGATCAGAAACGGTTGCGGCAACGTCTTGCTTTACAGTAACGAAATGGAGCGCTTCTAGAATCTTCGCGGCTTTATCCTCTTCAGCGGTAAATTTGGAGCCGGCTACTTTAGAGAAAAGCTCGAACGCCTTGTTCTTAACAACTCGATAAATTGTCAGTTTTTCTTTTTCGCTGCTTGGCGCTTTATCTAAGTAAGCTCCCAGGACGCTGAGGATGCTGAAGGGATCCTTTCCTCCGATAGAAATGCGATTGGGCTTTTCCTCAAAAGGCATATTAGAAGGATAGCCGATAAAGATTTCTCCTCTAGAGACGATGATGTCCAAGAATCGTTCGGCATAGATCGTTTCTTTGAAGATGGGAGAATTGGCGATATTCGTCTTATCAGAAAAGTTTCTTGGAGTGTTTTGGATAACTTGGCATGAGCCCGTAAACAGATTGTCGAAATTAATCGGCTCATAGATAGCTAACTGCGATCCCATCCTCTTAGTTTTAAAAGGATCAGAGCACGCCGCCAAGTAAATACACATAGCGTCGATCGAGTGTGAAGCGACCGGTTGCACCTTAGGTTTACGGAATTCTGGCCGATATTCAGCAAAGCGTTTCCGCATCTCGCTCGAATCGGCAGCAGGGACTGAAATGGCATCAAAAATGAGTTCATTGCCTGTTTCCTGAGTCCAGGCTGCTAGTGCTTGTCTGACCTTAGAGAAAATCGAGCGGACGAACCAAGCTTGCGTACCATTTACAGAGGCTTTTCTTCTGGAACCTAGAACGTCTATGACTGCCCGACGGGCTTCGGAGTCTGAGTTCAGGAATAAAGCGTGACGGGCACATGCTCTTTCTTTCTCAGAAAGCAGATCGAAATAGCCAAGTCTGCCTGCAGCTTTTAGCTGGAGCACAGTGCTTTCGATCTCATTAGTAATTTGACTCAGGTCAGAGGTGCCGAAGACGGCAGCCAAATAATTTTTAGCAAGATTAGAGAGTAAGTAGATATTGTTCTTCTTCTCTTGATTTCCCTGTGCGCTGACAAAGATAAGGTTTACTTCGCTGTTATAGATGCTTTCTGACTTCTTTAATGTCAGGCTGCGAGGAATAATGTGATCGATTTCTCCGACGTCATCGAGCGGTCTTCCGGTATAAGCGCAAATTCCGTGACTGTCAGCACGGATTCTTTCTTCTTTGCTTAACCATCTCTTCTCTTGATTCTCTTCATTGCGTTGAATGTCTTCCAGTTTTTTCTTCAGTTTTTGTTCTTTAAGTTGAATGTACTTCAAGTCGGTGAGAGAGGCGGTGAAATTAAAAGAGTTGGCTTCAATGGCGACCGGGATCTTTACGGTTCCATTAGTAAAATCCACGCTCTTTTTAACTTCTTCCGCAATCCTTTTAGCAACTTCCCAAGAATTCCTGTCGATGGCTTTGCGAATAAATCCGTCGAATGGACGAACGCAATCCGCAGGGAGGCGACAGCATTGTGCCGAGCCGTCTGTCATCGTCATACGCCATGCGTTTTCTAAGTGGGCGGCAAGAGAGACTTTAGAGAAGCCGTTTCTTTCGGTTTCGATGAGGTTATATAACTGGGCCAAAGAATACGGGTTATCAAATTTACTCTGAGCCTCATCCGACAACCGGAGTTCTTTTCCGATAAAGGGGACAACTTCGCTGACCATCTTCAGCACTTTGATAACGGCAGCAAACTTCTTGGAGAGTTCTTTTTCTGTTTTGCCTTCTTTTAGTGCTGTTTTGACGAATTTGTAGTCCTCAGAAAAATAAGGACCGTAAGTCTTTCTTTCATTCTCGATTGCATTGCAAATCGAGTGAACTGTCGAACGACCTTTGACCTTGCTGTTCCAGATCTCTTCGATAAAGTCAGTTCCTTCTGCAGGTGACACGCCGAGGGCTTGTCCGACGATCACATTAAGGATTTTGTTTTTCATCGGAGGATGCAGGTCAGCCCTTTCCAGCAAAGCGTTTTCCGGGAACCAAAGACCATTTTTTGCCTTAGCGGTTTCTTGATAGTAGCGATTGGCAAATTCAAGAAACTCTTCCAGCTGATGGCCCGAGAGAACATCTTCTAATTTTTCGTTTTTAATGACGACTCCGTTCTCGAAGTCTTCGGCGGTTCTTCTAATCGAGCATTCATCAAGAGCGATACTTCGATCAAACGCTCGCTGCAAGATATAGGCAAGCCGATAATCAGAGTCGGGCAGGACATCCGATCGGATTTTTATTCTGCTTTTACGATCCGTGTTTTTTAAGATCTCAGTCAGATCTTCTGTGAGAAGAGGGTAGGCGCCGGCAAATTTGTTCGCCCAAGACTTCCATTTCTCTCCATATTCAGAAGACAAAGCCTTCGGGTTCAGATATAACGTCTGATCTTCCGGAGGTCTTCTGTTGTTCTGATCCTCGTATGGAGGAATGGTGCGGTCGGGATCAAGACCTGCGAGCACATCCAAAACATCGCCGGACTGCTCTAAAGATTGAATGATTTGTTTTTGAGAAGCAGACCATTCTTTATCGTCTGATCGAAGATACTTCAAAGCGCGGACGAGGACATTTTTTAATTTAACCGCGTCTAATTGTTCTTGTCCTTGCTCGAATTTTGCATCATTGAAATACCAGCGAACCGCACGTTCTTGGAGATTAGAGATGTTGCCGATAATTCTCCACAAATTATCTGTCGAGCCAAATGCTTCGGATAGACGTGTAATTCTTGAATCTCGCTTCATGTCCTGAAGAATATCGCTGAGATATTTAGAGCGATGTTTGTGTCCTAAAGACTGAAGATTTGCGATGTATTTTGAGGCGTCTAGGATAGCGCGGCGTCCTTCGACGTAATTGGCAAGAATCTCCTTCGCACTGTATTCGGGGAAGCTGGTTTTAATGTACTTTTTAAAGTCTGCCTCTTTTTGTCCGGACAATTCCTTATTGAGAGCTTTGGTGGTCTCAGGAGAGTTTGCGATAGCTTCCCACTGAATATTCAGGGGTTCCGAATCATTGAAGAAATTAGTGAAACTCGGCGCGGAGGAAAATACTGAAGGGTCTAGACTTTCCAAAACAGATGTGTCTGTTTCAGCTTCTGTACGGGCGTAACCTCTTCTTTTGAGGTAGCCGGACAAGGCGATACGGAGATTTTCGCGTTCTTCCGGAGCTAATGTCTGCTTCTTTTGGAGAAGCTGATATTCTGCAACTAAAAGCAATAATCTTCTTCTTAAATCGAATCCCTTGTATGAGCGGACCCGGTGTCGTACTGCAGTTCTGGACTTTGATGAGAAAGAAAGTTTTTCACTATTAACGACGGTAAAGGCAGACGAATGATCTCTGTGTTCAGCTTCGTCAGATGGATGAGAGGTTATAAAAGTGCCGGTATAGGTTCCTCCCAAGTCAAGACCGACGCCAATAATGTGAGTTTTCCCCATTTTCCCTCCTCAAGAATTTATTATTTAGTTACAAAATTATAGGTTGAATTAGAAAGTTTGAATATATTTATTTCAGTGAGTCCACAAATACGAGTCCATTTTTCAAAAGAATGTGGGTCGAAACAGTTTGAATGCTTTGTAGCTGCATTTCTCGACTTCTGTTGAAAGAATACGCAATTAAAGAGGAAACTATTTTCCTGACTTTGACTATCTGCTAAAAATTAGGCTGAGTTTGGTCAGGGGCGGAATTTTCCCTTTTTTGGAATGACGGAACGATCCTCTCTTTGAACTGAGATTGGATCGAAAGAGCAAGAAGGAAAGAGGCGTAACAAAGGGAGAGGTGACTTATTGTGCGATTTTTTAAGGCATTGATAGACGGGTTGCTTAATGGCTTAGCCACTATTTTCTCGGTTGTTATGTTTTTATTGCTTCTGCTTTTAATTTCTTTTAGTTTCTACTTCGTGTTTTTGACTTGATGTCTTCGTTTACATGCAAGGGTGCTTCGACGCCCTTTTTGTGTGGATTCCGGCAATAGTATGTGCTTCAGTTATTGAAAGAATGTACGATTGAAGCCCGGCGTCAATCTCACGACCACACAGCGTGACGATTGTTTCAGTTGTTATTGAAAGAATGTACGATTGAAGCCTCGAAAATCTTGAAGAATTAGATTTAGATGGAACGTTTCAGTTGTTATTGAAAGAATGTACGATTGAAGCACCCATTATTAGAACGTCTTAAGAAAGCGTCCAAGAGTTTCAGTTGTTATTGAAAGAATGTACGATTGAAGCGTCGACGGTGCTCATGGGTGTTCGAGCGTGGCCCTGTTTCAGTTGTTATTGAAAGAATGTACGATTGAAGCTATGTGACCAAAAAAATTCTAGGAGACGGTAAACGTTTCAGTTGTTATTGAAAGAATGTACGATTGAAGCTGAAAAAACAGACTGTGCTATCAATAATTACGTGGTTTCAGTTGTTATTGAAAGAATGTACGATTGAAGCTTTCTTACTCAACAAACGTTGCTTACATCAAAAATGTTTCAGTTGTTATTGAAAGAATGTACGATTGAAGCAACGAAAATTTGCCTCCTTTTGGTTCTCTTATTCCTAGTTTCAGTTGTTATTGAAAGAATGTACGATTGAAGCACCTGATGCGCAAAAGGATAGACTAGCGGTCAGAGGTTTCAGTTGTTATTGAAAGAATGTACGATTGAAGCTCCGAAACCAACTGATTGAAAATAAACGATTTTTGACAGTTGGTTTCTGGTCTGTTTTTCGAAAATGGTCGATCTGCACAAAAAGTGCCATTATTTTCGAAAATTTGGGGTGATTGCTTGACTGTTTTTGATAGTTGTGGCAATATCTAGTTACATTCTTTCAACAACGAAATCGCCTTAGGGCGAGCTGAAATCAATTTGATTAAATATTAGATCCGGCTACTGAGGCCTCTTGGCCTTATCCGGATTAACAAGGAGCCTCTATTCGAGGCTTTTTGTGTTGACCGAACCGACATAGATTCAGTTAAGCCATTAGAAGGAATTTACTTTGGTTTCAAAGCAATTCCTTTTTTATCGCGTTAGCCTTACTTTCCGAAGATTTTCGAATGTTTCGAAAATTAGGTTTTATTTTTGTCTGTTGTAACGGTTTTGTTGGGAAAGTGAGAAGAATCCCCTAAATTCGCTAGGAAAAAGGTTTGGACTGTGGTCTTTCTGAAATGGTGCAGGGAGCTGTAGATGGTTCGCATTTCCCAAAAGTTTCAGGAAAATGCATAGACCAATAACGTTCAATGATTCTTGTGATGAACCAAACGGTTGAGCGACCCCAACAAATATTGTGAGGGAAGAAAATTATGATGAGGAGAAGAGGGTGATTTGGTGGCCCGAACCGGACTTGAACCGGTACAGCTTGCGCCGAGGGATTTTAAGTCCCTTGTGTCTACCAATTTCACCATCGGGCCGCCAAGAAGTCGCATTCTAATATAAATTTCAAAAAGCTGCTTTTTTCTTTCTTCAAGTCTTCGATATCAATTGTTTCTTCTCTTCGTAGAAACGAGTTCGTTTTTTTACTCAGATTAGGGTTTACATCTAAATAATCACATAAAACAGGTAAAATCATAGGTAAGAAATTTGAGGGAATTAGTGATTTTCCTAGGTCAAAGGATTAACAAAATGTTCTGTCGGCCAGGTGAAAATTAAAGGAGGATCAATATGTCTGCGAATTTCTCTTCTGATTCGATCGTTTGGGTCGACGGACAGGTCACTCTGCCGAAGCATATTTTGAAAATTTTAGGCATCGAAAACGGTCATCGCTCTAATGTGACGTTTATCGTAGAAAACGGCGAAGTAAAAATCGTTAACAGCGCTGCCTATGCAATGAACAATCTGAAAAAAGCTAAAGATAAAGAAGCCGCCTAACACTTTCTACACAAAGCAACTTGAAATCATTTTTGTTTAAAAAGCCGGTTGCATTGATGTGAACACGTCAACAGCCGGTTTGGCGTTTTTAGATTAGATCTGTCCTCAAGTTAGATGTGGATTAATACAATCCTCCTTGGTAATTACCCTTCCTCATTTCCTTCCAACTGAAATTTCTGCAAATTAAAGGGTGTCGGCCTTCTCCTCTCTCATATAATTTTTGAAGAATATCTAACAACCTCAGAAATTTACGGAGAAATAATGGATTCTCTGATATCCAATACCGCCGCTATAAACGGGCTTCTTGCGCGCTTTGGCGTGAAGTTCGGTATCTATAAAAACGGCGAGTTTCATGAGCAGCTGTTTCCCTACGATTCGCTTCCTCGAATTATTCCTGCGGATGAGTTCGCTGAAATTGAAGCCGGCTTGATTCAGCGTGTCGATGCGCTCAACGCCTTCTTGAGAGACATCTACACGGAAAAGCGAATTGTCGCTGACGGCGTGATTCCGGAAGACTTCGCTTTTTCGTCAAGCGGCTTCCTGCCGGCGTGTGACAACTTTGTTCCGCCGAACGGAATTTACTCTCATATTTCAGGCATTGACCTCGTCCAAGCTAAAGACGGAACTTGGTACGTTCTTGAAGACAACCTACGCATTCCTTCAGGCGCTTCCTATCCTTTAATTGCCAGAAAACTCGCTCGCCGTGCTTCGCCGGAGACATTTAAAAATAACTCGGTCGATCGCAACGATGATTACGGACTCCTTTTAAGAGAAGCAATGGAAAGCGTGAATCCCGGCGGCCGCTGCGTCATCATGACACCGGGAAGGTACAACGCTGCTTTCTTCGAGCATGCTTATTTGGCTGAGATGACCGGATGTCCTCTGGTTATGCACAATGACTTGTTCGTACAAGACAATAAGCTCTATTTCAAGAGCAGATCGGGTTCTCCACAGTCGGTCGGCGCTCTCTATCGCCGAATCTCCGACGACTATCTTGATCCTTTGACCTTTAAACCTGAATCACTCATCGGCGTTCCGGGCATTATGAATGCCTATCGGGCAGGGAACCTCGCGATTATCAATGCTCCCGGAAATGGCGTTGCCGACGACAAGGGTATTTATTACTTCGTTCCCAAGATGATTCGTTACTATCTGGGCGAAGAACCGATCCTCAAAAACGCACCGACTTATCTGCCTTTCTACGAAGAAGACAGAGAGTACTGTCTGGCGAACATCGAACGCTTAGTTATTAAAGATGTTGCCGAAGCAGGCGGTTACGGAGTTCTCTTTGGTAAAGATTTAAACCAAGAAGAGCTTGAAGCCTGGAAAGTAAGAATTCAGACTGAATCACGTCGCTTTATTCTTCAGGAAGTGATCGACTTTATTGACCTGCCGGTTCTCGAAGACGGAACGGTCGTAGAGCGCAAATGCGATCTTCGTGCATTTGTCATTAGTTCAACCAACGGAACGAAAGTTTGGCACAGCGGTCTTACTCGTTTTTCCCGCAAGCCGGATTCGTTCGTCGTTAACTCTTCTCAAGGCGGAGGCTTTAAAGACACATGGATTTTATCTCGATAGAAAAAGGCGAAAACTTATTTTGGCTCGGCCGCTACGTTGAACGTGTCTACCGTACGCTGAATTATCTCGAAGGCCTCTATGATGTTCTGATTGATACAGATGAGACGGCTTATAAAGAATTTTGTGCCGCTTTAAACATTCCTGATGTTTACGAAGATGCGTCTGACTTTATGACGAGTTACTTCTTCGACGAGCTCAACCCTGATTCGGTGTACAGCAATCTTTCTCGAGCCTACGACGACGGAATTTTGCTGCGGAATACCATCTCGACTCGCTCTTTGGCTTATATTCAGCTGGCACTTGATGCGATGGAAGATGCGAAGGCAGAAGGTTCCGGAGCTCTGTGTTCTTTTGAAGTCATCGATCGCTTGTTGGCTTTCTGGGGCAGTATTGACGAATATCTCTCTTCAGGTCAAGAACGCTGTCTCGTTAAAGCCGGCCGTTACCTTGAGCGCCTGGACATGCAGCTGAGATTGGGAGAAAGCTGGGAAACAATCGGCGTGACGATCGGTAAACTGGATCGCAGATTACAGGGCGCAAAGATTGCCTACAGCGGTCAAAAAATGCGTGTTCTGAAAAATTTTGCCCAGTTAGCTGATGATGATCCGGAGACCCGGCTGGTGGCTTTGGAAACAGTTCAGAAGCTCTTGAATAATTAAAAACTCGATACAATGAAAAAATTTTTGTATTCGCTTAGGGCGGATCTGTTGTTTTCCGAACCCGTTTCGAATCACACATTTGTGCTTCGCTCTGTCCCGCTCTCGGAGCCGGGACAGGAGCCGATGCGCATCTCTTTAACCTGTCAGCCGGGCTGCCGGCTGTCAGAAACCTTTGACGGACAAGGCAATAAAGTTTTCCTGGGCAGCATCGAGAATAAACATACCTTCTTTTCTTTTTGCTCGACAGGAGAAGTATTGGTCGATTCCTCGCAGCGCAGCAGTTTCGGTGCGGCTGCCTACTATCGATATCCGACTCAGCTTACGACGCTGACCGGCACGCTCAAAGATTATTTTGAAGCCAATAAAGTTGAAGGCGCACCCATCGCCCTTGCTGAATACTGGCTAACAAAAATTGGTACAGACTTCCGCTATCAAAAAGGCGTTACGACAACAGTAACTGCGGCCCATGAAGCGTGGGAGCTCGGCGCCGGAGTTTGTCAGGATTTTGCGCACATTCTTCTTGCTTTCTTACGAGCTCAGAACGTTATTTGTCGCTACGTTGCCGGACTGACCACCGGTGAAGGTGCTTCTCATGCTTGGGTAGAAGTTTTTGACGGTGAAACATGGATCGGAGTGGATCCTACGCATCAGAGATTCTGTGACGATAATTACGTCAAGATTTCACAAGGACCAGACTTTAGTTTTTGCGCTTTAGAAAGAGGCGTCTTTATGGGCGCAGCGGATCAAAGTATGTCGGCAAAGTGTAAGTTGGTTGAAATTTGAGAATGATTGAAGACGTCATAAAAGTAAAGATGCCGGTCGGCGAGTCTTTGGTGATTCGCAAGAACCGCCACTTGCCTGATAACGTTGCGTCAGCAGAAGGCCTTAAAAGACTTTGCGTCGTTTCCGGAATTCACGGCGATGAGCTTGAAGGACAGTACATTTGTTATTTGCTTAATAAAGTCGTTCGTGAAAAGAGTGAGCACCTTAAAGGGGTGTTGGATGTCTATCCGGCATTGAACCCGATGGGCATCGATACGATCCAGCGAGGATTTCCCGGTTTTGATTTGGATATGAACCGGATTTTCCCGGGACGTACCGACGGAGCGGCGACGGAGTGGGTTGCAAGCAAATTGATTCAGGAATTCAAAGGCGCAGAAATGGCGATTGATATTCACGCCAGCAATATCTTCCTGCGCGAGATTCCCCAGGTTCGCGTCAATATCAATACGGCAGATAAACTCGTTAAATACGCGAGCATGCTCGATGTCGATTTTGTTTGGGTGCATCAAGCTTCTACTGTGCTCGAATCAACGTTGGCTTACAGCTTAAATTCCATCGGCGTTAAAACTCTTGTCGTAGAGGCGGGCGTCGGCATGAGAATTACTCAGGATTATTGTCAACGGCTTGTGAACGGAATTCTGAATCTTATGCAGAATCTCGGTATGTGGGACGGCCCCGTCCAGCCTGTTAAACAGCCGATCGTTTCCTTAGATCGCTCCGTGAGTTTTGTGAATGCTGAAGAGCCGGGTGTGTTTGTCCCGACGGTTCGCCACAGCGATAACGTTAGACGAGGCGAGATTTTTGGCCGAATTGTAGATGCGCTTTCAGGTGAGGTTCGTCAGGAATGCGTCTCCGAAGTCGATGGTTTGCTCTTCACGCTTCGTGAATATCCTATCGTAAATAAGGGGTCTCTGATTGCCCGAATTCTTCAGGAAGAACGTCGATGAAAGAAGAAGTTATTTTCAGAATGGAGTCGGCCTACCGCGAAGACTTTGAAGTAAAAAGTTATCACTTCGGCGGCCCTGAAAAGACCATGTGCATTATCGGCAATATGCGCGGCAATGAAATTCAGCAGCTCTATATTGCCGGCCAAATGGTTCGAACATTAAAGCGCTTTGAGGAAGAAGGGCGGTTTATCCGCCGTCACGGTGTGACGGTGATTCCGTGTGCCAATCCGTACTCCGTTAATGTCGGTAAGCGCTTCTGGGCGATGGATAACTCCGATATCAATCGAATGTATCCCGGATACAACAAAGGTGAGACTACTCAGCGAATAGCTGCCGGTATTTTTGAAAAGATTCAGGGCTACCGCTTCGGCGTGCAGTTTTCCTCTTTTTATATGCCCGGAGACTTCGTCTCTCATGTGCGCATGATGAAGACGGATTATGAGGACACTGGCTTGGCTCAGCTTTTCGGAATGCCTTTTGTCGTTCTTCGCAAACCCGTTCCCTTTGATACCACAACCTTAAACTTCAACTGGCAGGTGTGGGATACAAAAGCCTTTTCTCTTTACAGCCGTTCTACCGAGAAGATCGATAAGAAGGGTGCGGACATGGCGATTGCGGCGGTTTGCCGCTTCTTAAGCCGAATGAACGTTTTAAATTACAACGTTTACGGCGGCTATGAATCGACCGTTCTTATAGAAGAAGAGCTGGTGTCGCTGCGTTCAACTGCTTCCGGTCTTTACATTCCGCACGTGAAATCCTTTGATTCCGTTGAACGCGGACAAGTTCTTGCGGACATCATTGATCCGCTTACCGGCGTGACCGTCGCCCAGACCGAAGCACCCGAAGACGGCATTGTGTTTTTTGCCAAAGATTCTCCCCTTGTCATGGAAAACGAAACTCTCTTTAAAATAGTGAACAAGCTTCACAAGTAACACATAAAGAGAGTCCCCGGATGGCAGATGTCAGCTACAACATTCCGGACCTGCGTCCGGGAGAGGTTTTTCGTGTCGAACAGACGATAAAGCGCAGCCGCTTTATCGCTTCTGTCGGACACACTCCCGGTGTCGAAGAAGCAAAAGCTTTCATCGAACAAATTAAAGCCGAATTTGAAGATGCCCGGCACAATTGCTGGGCTTATTGTGCCGGAGCCGCCGGATCTACCGATCGTATCGGCGCAAGCGATGACGGCGAGCCTCACGGAACCGCCGGACGCCCCATGCTGACGGCTGTTACGCACAGCGGCATTGGAGAAGTGACCGTTGTTGTGACTCGTTACTTCGGCGGAATTTTGCTCGGTACGGGAGGACTAGTTAAAGCCTATCAGTCTTCCGTCAAAATGGCGTTAGAGGGAGTGCCCACGCGAGTTCGTACCAAAACGAAACGCATCAAATTCAGCGTTGAACATCGATTTGTGAATCAGGTTCTGCGCAAGATCGAAGCCGTAAACGGTCGAATTCTAGAAAAGAATTTTGATATGGGTGCGGATTTTGATGTCGAAATCCCCGAGGATCTCGCTGAGACTTTTGCTAAAGAATTGGAAGAGCTCACGCGCGGAGCTCTTCTCATTGAATTCGTCGAAGAGTAACGGCTTATCTCGCTACGCCGATTGTTAAATTTAAGCTCTCTAAACCTGTAAACGTCTGGCTTGGGAAAGCTTCATTCTGATTTTGCTTAAGAATGACAAACTCAGGTTTGCTTCGACGGGCAAACAATTCGCTTCTTCCCAAGAGCAGAGAAAGTGCCACGAAGAAACGCTGATCGGCAGAAATTGTCTTCATGCCCGCAAGACCTGAAGCGTCCGAGAGCTCGGGTGCAAATAATTTCACACCTTCATCACGGAGTTTGATCTTGGCGCCGGGGATGAAGGCATCAATGTCTGAAGAGCCGTAGGCGACTGCAAGCGACAAACCTAAACGCGCAATTCCCCCCGGTTCCTCAGCATTGGCGCAGAGAGATTCCCATCGCTCAAGCGAGGTCTGCAGCTTTTGGAATTCTGCTTCTTCCCGTTTTCGGCGATTTTTGTTATTCGCATTTTTTGCCATCTTCTCACGTAGGCCTGTGAGCTGAGCAGTGGCTGTGTGGAAGAGATCGGATTTTTCTAAGAGTTCTTCTTCGAGCTGTTCACGAGTGCGCGTCGTCAGGTTCTTCTCCTGAAGACTGTTTAATGCCTGCTGTTTTTCTTCGTACTGCGAATTTACGACACGATACCTTTCGAGCAGTTCATCGTTTTGACGCATGAGGTCATCTTTCTGTGCAGTCGAGATCTGAGAAGAAAGGAAGCTGGACTCGTTCGGGAAACCGGCCTTTTGAAGTTTTTGGTTGAAAGCGTCCGAAAGCGATTCAATGGATTTAATGGTTTCGCTGCGATGTGCTTCGAGAGTATTAATTTTGTTCTGCGTAGAAAGCAAGGCTTCCTCTTTGGAAGCAAGACTTAATTTAGCTTCTTCGGCAAGACGTGTGGCATTGGCCTTTTCTGTTTCAATCGCGGCAATTACTTCTTCCGGTGTCTGGCTGGCAATTGCTTCATGCCGTTCTTTTTGGAACCGTTTGATCTGTTCAGTGAGAGCCTCGATGTCCTTTTCTAAGGTTTCTGCGCTCTTCTTCTGAGCAGTCAGAGACGCGACAGTATTTCGGAGGGCTTCTTCGCTCTCCGCTGTTTCTTCTTCGATCTGTTTTTTCTCGACGCTCCAGTTGATCCACTGTTCGCGGCGTTTTTCGAGCGTTGGAAGGTTCTGCTTCATGATGGCCGGGTTAGAGGCCTTCAGGCCGAAGCGGGCAAAGGCTCGCTCGAGCAAACGCGTCAGGGAGACGCGATTAAGTTCAGAGTCTTTTTGATTCTTTTCTAGCTCGGCAGACATGTTGGCGAAGTTCTTCAAAGCCTCTTCCAAAGACGCCTGTTCTTCTTTTTTACGAGCGGTTTTAAGCGCTGCATCTTCGCGCTTTTCTTTCAGCGATTCAATCGCTTCCGTGAGCCCTTGAATTTTCTCTAATCGTGCTTCAAGGTCATCTCGACGATTGGCTAAAGAAGTTTGTTTTTGCTTGAGTACAGCCGCCCAAGTGATCGGTTTCTTCTCTCTCAAGCCGACAATATTGAGCTCGCTCGCGATATACAAAATCTCGCCCTTGGCTTCATTGAGTTCTGTCGTAAGCGTATTCAGAATGTTTTCGGCTTCTGTCTGCTGCAGCTGAAGCTGCGCAAATTCAGCTTTGCATTTTTCCGATTCGACGAGCGCGAGCTGAGCGTCTTCTTTTGCTTTAGCGAGTTTGTCTTCCAACGAACGGTCAAACGGCAGTTTGACGGAGTAGGGATGGTGAATCGCGCCACACAAGGGACACGGCTTGCCGTTGGCTAACTTTTCGCGCGGTTCATTCAGCGACAGTACTTCGAGATAGAAGGAATAAGCCTGCTGAGCTGAATTGACGACGGCTGTCTTGTCGATATAGGCCTGGCGAGCCGCATTCAAAGCAACCGTCGCGAGTCTCAAGGCGTGCTTGGTGCTCTCGAGCCCTGCTTTTACCTGATTGAATCGGTCGTGTCCTTCTGCCAAGAGAACAATTCTTCCTTGAAGCGCGTCTAGGGCATTTAAGCGTTCATTCTGATTGTCCAGTTCCGCAGCCAGCGTCTCGACGCCTTCTATTCCTAAAGACTTGGAAAGCATGCGCTCCTTCATGGAAAGTTCGCCCGTGACGGCAAGCTCCTCGTTTTTAAGAGCGGCAATGACGTTTTGAACGTCTAATAAAGCAGAGCGAGAGGACTCAATCCGTTTCTGCAGTTCCCGCTGCGTTTCTTCTGCCTCTGCGCTGCGAATGACTTCAGCGTCAATCTCATCAAGAAGACGTTTGTACTCTTCGAGCTCATCGACCAAGAGCTTATCCATAGAAAGGTCATCCATCTTCTTGTTCAGAAGTTGTGAGCGAATGGTCAGCTGGGAGAGGACGTTTTTTAATCGTGTGTTTTCTTCAGAGAGGAGACGAGCCGCGGTTTGCTCGTTGAACAACTCCTCTTTAAGGTGCTTGCTTTGAATCTGAGAATCTTCGATTTTTTCATCTAATTCGCGAACGCGTTCCAGCGTCACACACTTCTCGTTGTAGTTTTCCAGGACGCTCTTGAAATTTTTGTCTGCCTCAGCATGAGCCAGAGAGGCGGAGCGGACGCGTTCAGAAAGCATCGGGACGGATTTTTTAAGTTCCGTAATCAGCTTACCTTCTTCTTTCTCATCGACTCGAAGCTTAGAGAGGACATCGTAGTCGGGAGCTAAGGCGTCTGTTTTCAGCGCTTTTTCCAGAACGTTCTTTTTCACGTCAAAGCGAGAAAGGTCGCCGTTGACTGCCGTGAGCTGCTTAGACAAGCGGGCGGCTTCATCCTTGAGCATATTGATGCGAATGAGCCAGTCCATCGAATCTTTGAGCTGGGCAATTTCGTTTTGCAGAGCGGCGTGAGAGACGCCGGCCTTAATGAGCTGCTGATTGAGGCGTTCTTCTTCCTCATCAGAAACAACCGAAATTCCGTCTATGACAGACTTAGAAGCGGCGAGCAAGGCGGCCTTCTGCTGAGAAACTTCAATGCCCTGAGTCAGGATTGCATTTCCGAGGGACTCGGAGACATTTCCGATCAAAGATGAGGCTAAAGTATCCGCATTCTCGGTCAAAGATTCAGAAGTCGAGAGAATGTCATAGAAAAGGGTGTCTTCTAATTTATCGGCATCAAGATGCGTGATTCTAGCCATGGCGACAGGAAAGGGCGCTGCCTGCAGGTCAAACGGCATGCCGTTTTTGCGGATTTCAGTGTTTTCGTGGGACCGAAGAAGTTCAAATCGTCCCTCTTCTGTGGAGAAGACCAGGCGGACTTCGGGATTTTTTCCAAGTTTCTCGGATGAGATATCGAATAGAGCGAACTTTAGAGCGTCAAGGAATAACGCAATACTTTTCTCTCCCGTCAGGGGAATGGAAAAAACGTCGGTGCGTCCGTCAAAATCGAGATCCCATTGACCGAGGAAAGTCGGTACTCGGGAAAGACCGAAAGCATGAATCTGCATAACGAAAAATCAAAACAACAAATCAGTAAGCAACCTTGGTTAATCCGTATCCGAGCGCAAAGAAAATGGCAGAGATCACGGTCCACATGATTGTCAGAACACGGGTCACAGAGAGGATTTTTTCTCGCTGGTAGTCGTCGATGCCGGGCTTAAGCAGCATTCGGCCGAACTTGCTGTAATAGCTTCCGCAGAAGCCTCCGATAACTGCCGGGATCATGCCCCAAAGATAGCTAAAGTTGATCCAGCCGATGAACAGCCCGGAAGCGATCATGGCGGCGATGATAATGGGATAAGCGAACATATTATTTTTACTCCGAAAGGTTCACTTTACCAAATCTCGACAGAAGAAAAAACGCCGCATTGTCTGCGGCGTTTTTATTAGAAATGAGAAACGTTACTTCAAGTCTTCGGGAACTTTGCCGCCGTTTTCGGCAAGCTTCTGCATAACGGCCTTAATCAGCCAAACGTTCATCTGAGAATAGTCACCGCCGATAAGGTTTTCAGGGCAGCCGAGTTCTTTTGCCAGCTCTTTACGATTAGCTAAAGATGGGTCCATTCCAAGAAGCTTCATAAGGTCAACAATAGAAGTTTTCCAGTTGAGTTTCTGTGGGTTCTTGGCAGCCAAAGCTTCGCAGACAGCAGCGACGTCTACGATTTCGGGCGATCCTGCAGGCGTTTCGGCTGCAGCTGGGGCAGCAGCTACAGTTTCAACGGCAGCGGCTTCCACGGGAGAGACCGGTGCTTCCGCTGCAGCAGCGTTTTCCCCTGCAACAGCTTCAACGGCCTTGTCTTTCACAAAACCAAGTTTCTGAAGAATTGTATTGAAAAGTCCCATAATTCACTCCTTTATCAATGGTGTTGGCAAATCTTTTCGCGCCGATTTCTCCGCAGGATGAACGGCGCCGGTAAGACTTTCATCATCAAACTGTAATTCAATTGCGAAAGGATGGGTTTGGAGAGCCACCATCATGAGCGCACCTGAAAAACTCGTTACATCTGCGCTGAATCGGTCGTTCTAAAATTTCGACAGCATAAAGAAAAAGTATCGAAAGATGAAAAAATTATTAGTACTTTCCTGCTTGGCGGGCACCGTCTTGTTCTCCTCGGTCCCGAAGGCCGCAGACTTTGATCGCGTTTACGAAACAGGAACACCTCTGAAGGCGCCGCGCATGATGCCGAATTTCCGAGAGCTCAAGCACGCTCTAAAGATGCCGCAGTTTGATCTCAAAACTATTTACGGAACAGACGTAAATTTGTCGGATTACAAAGGAAAGGTGATCGTTTTAAACGTTTGGGCTACCTGGTGCCGCCCCTGCGTCGCGGAGATACCGGAACTGATTACAGCACAGAAGGCCCTTAAGAACTCTGATGTCCGTGTTATTGGAGTTGCTGTTGACGGAGAAAATGTGGATCTTAAAAAATTCCTCGACAAGATCCGTGCTTCGGGTTTTGAAACCTTCATTGACGGCAATCAGGCGATTCCCGGGAAGATGGGCGTTTCTGTGGTCCCCACCAATTTCATAATTGACGGCAACGGAAATTTAGTGGCTTACGCTGAAGGTTACCTGCCATGGGAAAATCCTCAGATTATTTCTTTCCTGAAAGAAATCGGCAAGAAATACGCGTCCGGTCCTTCTGCGGCTAAAAAGCCGGCCTCTGCCCCTGTCGGTTCCGTTGGATCTGTTTTCAAAATTAGTCAATTTTAGGTTAGTAAACTTAAAGCTGACTTTAACTTTTTGGACCGAAAAGAGGTATTTTGAAGCCCTAAAATGACAAGACTTCACTAACTTCCTTGTGCTTGTCATGAAAACTGCCCAGTCGTCCCGAATTCTTCAGCTCACTAAAAAACTTTGTGCCATTCCTTCCGTTAGCGGTAGCGCCGCGGAGGAAAACCGCTGTGCGGACTTCATTACGCATTGTCTGTTTTGCCTTGCACAAAAACATCCCGGACGCGTGCGAGTCTTTGAACCGGTCTGTGAGCGGGACCCCCTCGAGCGTAAGGCGGTTTTCGGACTGCTCCGAGCCGCCGTTCCTACCGATAAAACTGTTGTACTGACAGGTCACTTCGATGTCGTCGATACGCAGAACTGCGGTGATAAAGTACAGACGGCTTTCGATTTAGAACGTTACACGGAAGCACTACGTGAACAGCCTCTAGATGAAACTGCTCGGAAGGATCTTGAGAGCGGCAATTGGCTGTTCGGGCGCGGCAGTATGGATATGAAGGCGGGCCTTGCGCTGTTTTTGGCTTCCATGGAGGAGTGGGCAGATGACCCGACTCTTGCCGTCAATATTCTTTTTTGGGCGGTTCCGGATGAAGAAGCCAACAGTGCCGGCATGATCGGTTCGTTAAGAACATTCCTGCATATCTGTGAAGAAGAACATTTGAAAGTCGTCGCTGCTCTTACCGGTGAGCCTTGTTTCTGGACGGCGGAAACCAAGACGGTACCGGCTGTGCGACCTTATTACACAGGAACCACCGGCAAACTTATGCCGTTCTTCTACGCCTTCGGTAAATCCGCACACATCGGCAATTATCTTCACGGCTTCAGCGCAGCGCTCTTAATTAGTGAAATCGTTTGTCTGGCAGAAGCCGACACCGCTTTATACGAGGGTTCCGGATTGGATCTTTTAGCACCTCCCGCCTGCTTAAGTATGGAGGTGCACCGCAACGGTTATTCGGTCACTGTGCCTGAAGAGGCTTCCGCTTACTTTAATGTTCTGACCGCCGCAAAGAAACCGGCGGATGTCCTTCGTTGGGCTCAAATGACAGCGGCGCGGGCTGCCGCGCAGGCCAGAAGCAAACTGATGCGTGCACTGCTGTTTGCACAAGATAAAGGCGCAGACTTTCCTGACATTGATGAGGTCAATGTTGTTACCTTCGGGATGCTTCAGCGGATGGCTCGCCAGAAGACGGGCGAATCCTTCGAAGAAAAAAGAGATCATTTTTATCGCTCGCTCCCTAAAGATCTGGACATTCGGGAGGCGGCCCTGAAAGAATGCTCCTGGCTGTTTTTACAGGCTCAGATGCCACGGCCGACAATTGTAGTCGGGTTCCTGCCGCCGTACTACCCGGCTCGGCTGAATCGTCGACAGTCGCCTGATGAGCAAAAACTTAGAAAAGTGATGGAAGAGATGACGGAGCAGGCAAAAGTCTTGAGCAAAGACGAAGCAGTCCGTCTGCACGAGGTTTTCGGGGGCATTACGGATTTGTCCTTCCTAGGCTTTGAAGAAATGAGAGAAGGGGCCAAACAAGTCGGCGAGAACATGGCCGGCTGGAAGAAACTCTTTTATTTGCCGACCGATCTCCCGGGCGCCTTGGACATTCCGATTGCCAACATGGGGCCGGCAGGCCGAGATGCGCACCGAAGCACCGAACGTTTAGAGCTTGATTACTCTTTGAACATTGCGCCGAAGCTTTTGGCCGAAACGATTCAAAAGCTTTCCTAAAAAAGAAGGGACGGCTTCAGCCGTCCCTCTGGCGATTCAGTGCTTAATTATTTTCCAAAGGTGTCCTTCAGAGCAACTGCAAGGTTGAATACCAGGTTGTCCGGAGTGAAGTCCTTCTGATCAGCCACGTAATAACCGTTTCTTTCGAACTGGAAGCGGTCTTCGGGTTTGGCGTCTTTCAGAGAAGGCTCAACGTAGGACTGCATCACAGTCTTACTGTTCTTATTAATGAGCTCACGGAAGTCCACTTCACCGGCATCGGGTTTCGGAACGGTGAACAGACGGTCATAAAGTCTGATCGTTGCGGGAAGAGCATCTTTAACACTCAGCCAGTGAATGGCAGCCTTGGTCTTAATAGAGTTGGCGCCGTCGGTACCGCTCTTGGTTTCCGGGAAGTATTCAGCGTGGACGGCTGTGATCTTGCCGTCCGAATCTTTTTCTACAGAGGTGGCCTGAACGACGTAGGCGTGACGCAGACGAACGGGCATTGCCGGTTTGTCAGCAGTTGCTAGTGTCAGGCGGCGATAGCCTTTGGGCGGTTCTTCCGCGAAGTCGCTTCTTTCAATCCAAAGTTCTTTTCCGAAGGAAAGCTTGCGAGAGCCGCGTTCCAGATGCTGAGGGTGATTGGGAGACTCGAATTCTTCGACCTGATCTTCCGGATAGTTATCAATGATGAGTTTGATCGGATCCTGAACTGCGATACGACGATCGGCTTCAGCATCAAGCACATCTCTCAGAGAACCTTCGAGAACAGAGTAGTCGATCCAGCTGCCGGTCTGTTTAGAAACCCCGACGCGATCGCAGAACAAACGCATGGCTTCGGGAGAATAGCCGCGGCGGCGCAGACCGACGAGAGTCGGCATGCGGGGGTCGTCCCAACCATCGACGAGGCCTTCTTTGACCAAGGCGATCAGTTTGCGTTTGCTCATGACCACATAAGTCAGATTCAGACGATTGAACTCGTACTGATGTGGAAGCAGGAAGAAGTTCGGTTTAACGGTTGCGCTTAAAACGTCCTGCAGCAGCGGAGTGAAAACTTCCGGTTTGGCAGCAACGGCGTTCACGATGGCGTGCGCAGAAGCATCGTTCAAATTTTCGGGATTGGCCTTGATATCAGCTAAGAGAGAAGCGAGTTCTCTTTCTGTTTCGGTCTGGCCGAGTTTCCATTTGAATTTGACAGCAGCTTCGGCAAAAGGCTTGATTTCTTCGAAGCTCTTTTTCTGGAGGTCTGCCAGGACGGCTTTTGCTTTTTCAAAGAGCGGAGCGCGGGTAATGGGTACGGATCTTTCGGTTGCCCAGTTATAGAAAGCGCGCTGATCTTCAAATTCCAACGTGCAGATTGAATGAGTAATGTTTTCCAGAACGTCTTCGAGCGGGTGAGCGAACGTGTACATCGGGTAAATACACCATTTGTCGCCTGTACGATGATGTTCGGCAAAACGAATACGGTAAATAGCCGGATCACGAAGATTGATGTTGCGGGAGCTCATGTCAACTTTAGAGCGGAGAACCATGCTTCCTTCCGGATGCTTGCCTTCCCGCATTTCACGGAAGAGGCGCAGACTTTCTTCCGCCGGACGATCCCGAAACGGAGAGTCGACGCCGGGTGTGTGAAGTGTGCCCCGGTTTTCTTTAATCTGTTCAGCCGTTTGTTCATCGACGTATGCCAAGCCGTTTTTAATCATATGCTCGGCAATCTCGTACATATAGTCGAAGTAGTCGCTGGCGAAGTAGAAATTGGTTTCTTTGGCATCCTTCCAGTCGAAGCCGAGCCAGTTAACAGAGCCAAGAATGGAGTCTACGTATTCCTGGTCCTCTTTAACCGGGTTAGTATCGTCGAAACGCATGTGGCACCGTCCGGCATAGTCTTTGGCTAGACCGAAATTCAGGCAGATACTTTTAGCGTGACCGATGTGGAGGTAACCGTTAGGCTCAGGAGGAAAACGAAGCCGAACTTTTGCCTCATCGATCGGTCCTTCCATCTGCTCCGTGTAAGTGCCGGGATGTCCACACCAATGTCTGGGATCGTTTACCCCTTGTTTCAAGTCTTCGTTAATAATGTTGCGAAGAAAATTAGTGATGTGGCTGCTCTGAGCCTTTTCTTTGTTTTCGGTCATCGCTGTAGTAAAAAAGAGAACTAATTTTTCTATTCTACCTTTCTGTGTTTATTTGCGCCGAAAATACGAGGTTCTCAGCATGCGTTAGATCAAGAAGAAGAGAAGAAACATCGAAGGAAGAAAAGTTCAGGACGTGAAAAAATACAAATTCGCGAAGTATTAGGGATAACGAGCATTAGTCAATAAAGAAGTTTCAAGTATGGAAAAAATCAAAATCGAGAGAAAATTACCCTCAGTTAACTTTCCATATAAAAAGACTTGATTCTTCATCTTTAATTCTCATAACTTAGTTTACATTTTTATATATTTTCTTAATTTAATAAAAGAATTAGGCAAAAATATGTTTTTAACTAACTAAAAACCGAACTCTTAATCGCATTTGGGTTATTTATAAAAAGATGAAAATTTGCACGTAAATAATTTCGGAAATTCAAGAAGATAGAGTCTACAGAGGAGGTCTGAGAATCTAAGACATTTGTCTTATAGGATTAATCTTTCTTAGGGATTACGATCGAGGGCAGTTAAAGAGATTACAACTCTTAACAATCCCCAATAACCTAAGGACAAGAAATTAAGATGTCTGACAAAATCGTAAATCTGTCCGTCTCTCGACGGACACTTATGAAAGGAGGAGCTTTGGCTGCAGCCGCTGCCGCTGCCGCTTCTCCATGTCTTCCGAACTTGGCGTTTGCCGAACAAATTAAAAAACTCGAACAGGAAGGTTGGACAAAACGTCCCGTTGCCTGCACGATGTGCGGTGCGTTCTGCGGTCTGATTGAGATGCGTAAAGAAGGTGAGCCCGTTTCCGAAAAAACTGTTCGTATTTTCCCAAATCCAGGACATCCTCAACAGGGCTACTGCGGCCGATCCGCTGCAACTATGTGGGTTTGGAATCACCCGCTTCGTTTGAAAAAACCTCTGAAACGTGTCGGGGAAAAGGGCGAAGGAAAATTCAAAGAAATTACATGGGATGAAGCGTTGGACGGCATCGCCGGTCAGCTTAAAACGATCGTTGAAAAATATGGAGAAAGCAGCATTGCTTCAACTTCCCATACTTTCTCGGGCTTCAGCAAGTGGATTACGCTACCGCTGGGCTCTCCGAATAGTATTGGCCATGCTTCTTCCTGCAATGCGGGTGGTATCAGCGGTCGCCAGTGGGTCTTCGGAAAAGGCTTTGACGGTGCCGGCAAAATGGAGCCCGATTACGCCAACTTGCGTTATTTGCTTCTTATCGGCCGTTCTATGGGAGCTGCTATGGGAGCGCTCCATACTTTGAATGTTGCTCGTGCAAACGGGGCCCGTGTAGTTTCCATCGACCCGAGAATGCCGGACATCTCTTACGGTGATGTGGACTGGGTTGGTATTCGTCCCTCGACGGACGCTGCTTTCGTGATGGGTCTGATTAACCGCATGATTCAGGACGGTACAGCCGATTTTGATTTCATTCAGAAGCATACCAACGGCGCTTATCTTGTCAGAGAAAACGGTCATCCCTTGACTCAAGCTGATTTCGTCGCAGGCGGGGATAAAACAAAATACGCCGTTGCCAATGCTGCCGGAGAAATTTCCTTCCGAGGACTGAAGAAAAATGAAACCGGAGAGATGGTTTTTGACGAAGATCCTTCTTTCAAGGCTATCCTTGAAGACGTCGCTCCGGTCAAACTTGTCGACGGGATCACGATTCCCGTTAAAACCGCTTTTGAAGTCGTCAAAGAGACAGCGGCTCCTTACACACCGGAGAAAGTATTTGAAATCACCGGCGTTGAGCCTGGCATCCTGCTCCGTATCGCTAAGGACTTCACGAACCTAAAAGGCGTGATCGATGACGGCTGGTACACCTCTAAGAACGGAACCGACGTTCAGCTGTATCAATTGATCTGCATTGCCAACGCGATGAACGGCAATATAGATATTCCTGGAGGTTTGGTTGTAACAGTCGGGGCCGGCCTCAAGATCCCCAGTGTTTCTGCAGGCAAAGGTCCCAACGGCGAAACTTGGCAGATGGCTAAAGAAAAGCGCATCGACAAGATCGTTTATCCGGAAGCATCCGCAACTTTTAAGGTTGCGCTCCAGGCTGCCGTTACCGGCAAACCTTATCCGATCAAAGGTGTTTTCTTCGTGGGAACTACGATGTTCCATCGTGAGGCCAATTCTCAAGAACTTGCAGAACAGCTTAAGAAGCTTGAGCTTTGTGTCGTTCAGGATGTTCTTCCGCAGGAACTGGTTGACTATGCTGACTACGTGCTCCCTGCCACATATTTCATGGAAAGAAAAGAGATGGCTGGTGTTAAGTGGGCGCTTGACGGCTCCATTTATCTTTCCGACCCGGGCCTTACGCCGCCGAAAGGTTGTGAAGCTCGTCACGACGTGTGGATCCTTTTGGAAATTCTGAGAAGAGCTTTCCCGGAAAAAGCAGCGCGCGTCGGATACAAGGAATGCAAGACGGCCGAGGAGTTCAATAAATACTTTGATGCCTTTACGAACAAAGGTTTTAATAAGTTCCTGGCACAGTGCGAAAGCCAGAAACCGGGCTGGGCTGCCAAGATCAAGAAGGATATCGAAACACAGGGCTGGTCAACGATCAAGACAAAGAAATACAACCAGTACCCGTATCACAAACCTTTTGGAACACCGAGCGGCAAGGTTGAAATCTATGCCTTCCAGAGCTTCAAGAACGAAGCCTACGAAAAGGCCATTGCTCCGATTTCCGGTTACATTCCTTCGCCAGCGTTCACCGCACCGAAGCAGAACAGCAATGAGTTCATCCTGGCTTCCGGAAAGAACTGCGTCACCTGTTCCGGCCTGAATATGTTTACGCAGCCCACTCGCTATTTGGGCGACAGAACCGTTTGGATGAATCCGGTTGATGCACAGAGACTGGGTATTAAAAACGGGGATATGGCCGAAATTGAAGGTATCGATACTAACTATGTCGGCCAAGCAAGAATTACCGTCACCAATAAGGTTGTACCGGGTGCAGTTTTTGCCTTCGGTTTCTCCGGAGGCAACAGAACTAAGCACCTTGTAAACGACCCCGAATACCAATTTGTGAAAGAAGGTATTAACTCTCATTGGTATGCGACAGGTTATGCGCAGCCGGTCTTCGGCAATGTTGCGAATAACAGTTCCGTGCGCATTAAGAAGGTAAGAGGCTAAATCATGGTTCAAAAGAAAAAACAATTAGCGCATCTTTTTGATGCCACACAATGCATCAGCTGCGGTGCCTGCATTTTGGCCTGTTCTCAGACCAATTTCCCTGAAATGCACAACCAGAGCATTCCGGGGAGAAACTGGCCCGCATCCAATATTCGTATTTTCCGTTCTGAAGAACGTCGTCCGGTCAATCTGCTGGTTCAGTGCCAGCAGTGCGAAAACGCACCTTGCGTTAAGACTTGTCCCTTTGGCGCGAACTATTACGATGAAAACGGTCTTGTCAGAAATGATCCGGATAAGTGCGTCGGCTGCAACTACTGTATTGCCAGCTGCCCGTACGACGCTCGCTGGAGTCATCCGATCACGGGCCTGCCGATGAAATGTATCAGCCCGGGGTGCATGGAGATGATTAACGAAGGCAAGCAGCCGGCTTGTGTTCAGGCGTGCCCCGCGGAAGCCCGTCTCTTCGGAGATATTTTGGATCCACAGTCTGAAATCTCTAAAAAGATTGCTTCCAGCAGAACCGAGCTTCTCATGCCGAACAAAGGCACGAAACCTAACTTCTTTGTGGTGGTGTCCAAATGATCGAATTAACTTCTTTTACTCCTCAGCTCCAAGCCGCTCATTGGGGGTGGACGATTGCCATTTTCCTTTGGCTCGTCGGTCTCGCCGGTATGGGATTTTTTCTGAACTACTGGATCAGACAGAAGAACTTTGTTTATCTTCTGACGGTTTCAGGCATTCTCGGAACGCTCTTAGTGGTCAGCCACTTGGCTAGGATGCTTAATCTTCCGTTTGCCGTTTTCAGCGCTTTAGCGGACTTTTCCTTTAATTTCCAGTCTTGGATGTTCATCGGCATTTGTCTGCTTTCGCTGCTGTGCATCGGTTCCGTGTTCTATTCCATGATCTGCGCCAAGATTATTTTCAAGAGTGAATACTGGCAGAACATGACTAAGTCCAATTGGTTCAACGGAATTTTTGCTGCGCTGGGCGTTTGCAGCACGATTTATTCCGGCTTCCTCTTGACTCAGGCCGTCGGCATCTCTCTGTGGAATACCGCTTTGATTCCGCTGCTTTGGATCATGTCCGGCATGGCCAGTTCCATCGGCTGTATTGAACTTTTCATGATCATGAAATGGATCGATCCGGATACCGTTCGCTGGAGCAGAAGAACTTCCTTCTGGGTTGAAGTTGCAGAACTGTTCACCATTTTTGCCTTTGTCCACGTTGCTTTGGGTTCCGCGCTTGCCGGTGCCAGAGCCGGTGCAGAAGCTCTGATCAGCGGTCCTCATGCCGTGATGTTCTGGGTCGGCGTGATTATTCTCGGTTCTGTCGTGCCTCTGCTCCTGAATCTGCTGACACGCAGCCATAAGATTTTGGCCTGCAGTGCGATCCTCGGCATCATCGGTGCGCTCCTGCTGAGAGCTTCCATCCTCTTCTCCGGATACTACGATCCGATCATGTTCTAAGACTTGGCGCCGCCTCTCAGGTCTGGAGGCGGTAATTACTTAGTTGCTCCTTGATGCCAAGCGGCATCTTCGAAGGGCTGTCTTCGGGCAGCCCTTCGCCTTACTGGCTTGGCTGTTCTCTTCGCAAATGAGTTCTAGAAGAATTAGAGAGCCCGAATACATGCCCGAAGAAACGGCCTGAAATCGTTCTCCTTCCAAAATCGATTAGATGTCCCTGTGTCGGTTGTTTGGAGAAGATCTGTGAGAGAAAGAGGCTTTCTGAAAAGGTATCCAAAACATTGGATTTTAACCATCACAAGCTTCCCGAGCCGGAACAGAAGACATGTTTGAGTCTTATGATTCTGAGAGAAATGTGATTGCTATTGGAACTACAGAAAATAAAATTCTCGCCCCGATTTTCAATCGAGAAGCGGGAACTCCTTGTCCGTGGACACCCTCTCCGAAAAATCGAAGAACCCTCACGATGCTGTCGTATCCAATCATGGACACTCGGCGACAGGCGACAAATTTTCCGCTCTAGACTAGAGTTTCAGATTAACAAAATCCTAGTCAGAGCGCAATGTTTAGTCTTCCTTGAACGCTACCTCGCGGCCTTTCTTAATACTCGGTAAGAGGATGAGCAGCAGCAGGAAGATGGCCATCATCAATAGGACGAGAGAGATAGGACGCGTAAAGAAGGTCGATGGGTCACCGCGAGAAAGAAGCATTGCTCTTCTGAGGTTTTCTTCCATCATTGGTCCGAGAATGAAGCCCAGGATCAATGGCGCTGGTTCACATTTCAGTTTTGCAAATAGGTAGCCAAGTGCACCGCAGATTATCGTGATGTAGACATCAAACGGATTGTTATTAATGGAATACACGCCGATACAGCAGAAAGTCAGAATCATCGGATAGAGCAAGCCGTAAGGAACGCGCAGCAACTGAACCCAAACGCCGATTAAAGGCAGATTCAAAATCACAAGCATCAGGTTGCCGATCCACATTGAGACAACTAAGCCCCAGAAAAGTGTCGGATTAGAGCTCATGACCTGAGGTCCCGGCGTGATGTTGTGAATCATCAGCGCGCCGATCATCAAAGCCATCGTAGCGTTGCAGGGAATGCCGAGCGTGAGCATCGGAATGAAGCTCGTCTGGGCGCCTGCGTTGTTGGCAGATTCCGGACCGGCAACACCGGCAATGTTGCCTTTACCAAACGGAGGATTGGCGTTTTTGCCGCCGACTTTCTTCTCAAGCGTATAAGAAGCAAAGGAAGCGAGCAGAGCTCCGCCGCCGGGAAGAATGCCGAGGAAGGAACCCAGCAAAGTGCCGCGCGTGATGGCAGGCGCGGCTTTGCATAATTCTTTTCGGCTCGGCCAAATGGAGCCGACCTTTTCTGTAATGGAATCGCGCGTTTCGCCTTTGGACAAATTCACGATAATTTCAGTGAATCCGAACAGGCCCATAGAAATGGCGACGAAATCGATGCCGTCCTGAAGTTCGGCAATGCCGAAATCAAAACGGAAAGTTCCGGAATTGACGTCTGCTCCGATGATGCCGAGAAGCAGGCCTAAGATGATCATGGCAAAGGCCTTCAGTACAGAACCGTTGGCAAGCACAACGGCGCCGACAAGACCCAGAACCATCAGGCTGAAATATTCGGCCGGACCGAATTTAAAGGCAAGTTCAATCAGAGGAGGTGCGAAAGCAGCGACCAAGATCGTTGCAAAGCAGCCTGCAATAAAAGAGCCGATAGCCGCAATGCCGAGCGCGGTGCCGGCTTTGCCGTGACGCGCCATCTGGTATCCGTCTAAGCATGTGACCACCGAAGCCGACTCGCCCGGAAGGTTAACCAAAATCGCGGTTGTGGATCCGCCGTACTGAGAGCCGTAATAAATACCGGCAAGCATAATCAATGCTGAAGTCGGATCGAGCGTGTAAGTGATCGGCAGGAGCATGGCGAGCGTTGCCACCGGCCCGAGTCCCGGAAGAACGCCGATCAAGGTGCCGAGCGTGACACCTAAGAAACAGTAGAGCAGGTTCTGCAGTGATAAAGCAGTGGCAAAACCGACGGCTAAATTATTTAGTAAATCCATAATTCAGCCCCTTAATTCGTGAGAAAAGCCGGCCAGATGGGCACGGTTAAATCCAGGCCGAGGACAAAGATCAGCCAAACGGCAACGCTTAAAAAGACGCAGAGCAAAAGGGTCCGAATCCAGCGGAAAGGACGGTTGCCGAAAGAAGATAAGAAAACCATCACGGCAGTCGCAGGGATGAGACCTGCCGGTCTGAGCAGTACGGCAAAAATCGTAACGGATCCTAGAATCACAAAAAAGTTGTACCAGTCAAACTTTCCGAACTTGCCGCCGTCTTCCTCAGAGCTTTTAAAAAGAACGGATTTCGCAGTGATCAAAAAACCAAGGAAAAAGAGAAAACCGCCGAGCAGCATCGGGAAATAGCCCGGACCCATGCGGAAGGCCGTCCCGATGTTGTAGTTGTAAACAGAGTAGAGGCAGAAAAAACTTCCGAAGGCCATGAACATCAAACCGGCCCAAAAATCTCTTTGATCCTTGATCATAGGTAAAACGAAATTAAGGAAGGCCGGAGGCCGGCCTTCTAGGTTGTACAAATTGAGCAAAGTATTAGTCTACTTTCGCTCCGCTGGTCTTCACAATTTCTTTGTATTTGACGAGCTCGGCTTTTACAAAGTCGTTCAGCTGAGCAGGTGTACCGGCTTTTTCAACGGCGCCCATCTTGTCGAAGCGTTCAGCCATGGGTTTGGACTTAATGGCTTTGACAAAAGCCTGGTTGAGTTTTTCAACAACTTTCGGATCCATCTTGGCCGGTCCGAAGAAGGCGTACCAAGTGGAAATATCGAATCCGGGGACACCGGCTTCGGCCATCGTCGGAACGTTCGGCAGAGAAGGTGCACGGAACGTTGTCGTCACGGCAAGAGGAATCAATTTGCCGGCTTTGATGTTGGCGCTGGCAGAAGCCAGGTTGTCAAAGATCATCTGAGTGTCGCCGCTCAAGACGCTCATCTGAGCAGCTGCGGCGCCCTTAAACGGAATGTGAACGATCTTGATGCCGGTTGCGTTCTTTAAGAGTTCGCCGGACATATGGCCAGCAGAACCGTTGCCGCCGGAAGCATAATTAATAGCGTCCGGGTTCTTCTTGGCATACTCGATTAAATCTTTAACGCTCTTGATGCCTGTCTTTTGAGAGAATTCCGGTGTAATGACCAGAACGTTCGGTGTCTGAGCAATCAGCGTAATCGGAGTGAAGTCCTTGATGGGGTCATACGGCAGTTTGCTGAAAAGGTTGGGGTTTACGGCATGTGTTGCCAGAGCGCCCATGACGATGGTCTTGCCGTCCGGAGCTTGTTTTGCAACGTAGTCCACGCCGATGTTGCCGCCGGCGCCGGGTTTGTTTTCAACAATGATGTTGCCCAGGTCATGACGAGCTTCTTCAGCGACGGCACGGGCTGTGACGTCCAAAGGGCCTCCGGGAGGATAAGGAACAATAATACGAATAGGATCTTCAGCAGCGAAAGGAGGGAATGCTACGCAGCCTAATGCTGCAGCTCCAAGGGCACAGACGGAACGTCTAGTAAATTTGATTGTCATTTTTTACCTTTCTCATTTGTGGTTATCGGGTAGAGTTAACTACCTTTCTAGCATTCTATGAAAAAATCGGAGCAAAAACAGAAAGTTGACCACGAATTCTCATTTTCATCAGGGTAAGGGAGCATAATTTCTCGATTATTTCTAAATAAACGAGAAAATTAAGTCATGCTTGGACGGCATTGTGCAAAATAAATCCAAAGAGGAGCGATGAAAGCAGCTTACTCGTTTTTCCTGATCTTCAAGATTCAAGTTTCATGAAGCGTTAAGCACGGAGTCTTAGCATCATTCCTGAGATGTTTTTCTCTTGGCGCGCCCCGATTCCTTCGCGACGGCTTTCAGTCCTTCCAAGTTGATGATGCGAACGTGTCTTTGATTGATTTCAATCAGGTTCAGTTCATCGAAATGGGTGAGCGTTCTGCTGACGGTTTCGAGTTTGAGACCTAAGAAACTGCCGAGTTCTCCTCGAGTCATTCTCAGGACGAATTCGCTTTTTGAGAATCCTCGGGCTTCAAACTTTCTCGCAAGATTCAGCAGGAAGGAAGCAAGCAGCTGGGTTGAGTTGGTGCAGCCGAGAATGAGCAGGTTTTGATGCGCAGCGACGATTTTTCTTCCGAGCAGAAGACGAAATTGGCGCGCGATTTTTAGATCTCGGTCGCAAAAAGCTTCGAGTTCACGATAGCGCAAAGAACAGATTTCACTGTCCTCAAGGGCCGTGACGGTGCAGATATGGTATCCGGTGGGGATCGCTTCTGCGCCGAGCACTTCTCCGGTCATGTGGAAGTCGGTGACTTGTTCGCTGCCGTTCTCGTTTAGAACGGAGCTTTTAAATGAACCGAGCCTGGTGATGAAAAGCGTATCAAGGGGGTCGCCGGCTCTGAACAGTATTTCGCCTTTAGGAACTCTTCTTTGGGAGACGATATGAGAGGAAAAAATTTCTGTTTCTGCGTCATTTAGATCGGCAGACTGGCAGAAGTGCCTGAGATAGCAGCCGGCACAGCCGGCGCGATTTGCCGATAAAGATTGCGTGAAATTAGAAGCCATTTTCTCTAAATACTGTTATAAGAGGCAAAAAAGCTTTGCGGCCTTTGATGATTTGAGATAATTTCGCCTGTTGCAAAAATAATAACAGAACCTAGAAAAATCAAAAATTTTTTAAAAGGAACCCTGATGGAAACACAAGGAAAACTGAACGTTGAGTTCCCGGATCTTGAACTGCTCCAGAGATTCGATGTTCCGGGCCCAAGATATACCTCTTATCCCACCGCGGATAGATTTACCAAAGAATTCGGCGCCGAGGACTATAAAAAAGTGCTTAATGCCCGCGGTACCGGCGACAATACGGCTGATTTATCTTTGTACGTCCATATTCCTTTCTGCGCGAATGTCTGTTTCTTCTGCGGCTGCAATAAGGAAGTGACCAAAGACCATTGCCGCTCCAAAGAATATCTGGAAGTTTTGAGCAAGGAGTGCGAACTGGTTTCGGCTCAGATCGGCGGCAACAAAGAAGTCGTTCAGCTTCATTTCGGCGGCGGCTCTCCGACTTTCCTGAACAATGAAGAAATTTTCCAGGTGATGGACATTATTCGTTCTCACTTCACGCTGGCGCCGGATGCAGAAATTTCCATTGAAGTCGATCCTCGTTCGACCCCTGTCGACAAGGTTGAAGTTTTGGCCAAAGCCGGTTTCAACCGTATGAGTATCGGCGTTCAGGACTTCGATAACCGAGTTCAGATTGCAGTCAACCGTGTTCAGCCTTTCGAAATGACCAAAGCCGTCCTTGACGCCGCTCGTGCCAACGGCTTTAAGTCCATCAACATGGACTTGATCTACGGTCTTCCGTTCCAGTCCCGCAAGACCTTTGAAATGACTCTGGACAAAGTGATCGAACTTTCTCCGGATCGTATCGCGCTCTATCACTTTGCTCATCTGCCCGAGCACTTCAAACCGCAGAGGCGTATCAATGCTGAAGACCTTCCGAGCACACCGGAAAAAGTCGGCATCATGATGGACGCTATCAAACGTTTGAGCGCCAACGGCTATCACTTCATCGGTATGGATCACTTCGCCAAGGTTACCGACGAACTCGCCAAGGCTCAGGAAAACGGTACCCTGCAGAGAAACTTCCAGGGCTATTCCACTAAGCCGGAATGCGACATGGTTGCGCTCGGCGTTTCTTCCATCAGTAAGGTCAACGGCTGTTATGCCGCCAACCCGCGTGATCTGGAAAGCTACTATGCAGCGATCCGCAGCGGCAACTTGGCCACCAACCGCGGTTATCTCTTAAATGACGACGACCGCCTGCGTGCCAAAGTCATCATGGAACTGATGTGCCAGTTCAAAGTCGTTAAGGCCGACATCGAGAAGAAATTCGGCATTAACTTCAATGAATACTTTGACTTTGAACTGAACAATCTCAAGCACTTTGAGGCCGAAGGTCTGGTTCGTCTGGAGCCTGACTTTATCGAAGTCACTCCGAAGGGCAAACTGCTGGTGAGAGCCGTAGCGATGAACTTCGATCGTTATCTGCGTGAGGACGAAAGAGTTCGCCGTTACTCCCGTATCGTTTAATGTCGAATTACGACACAGTTTCTTTTAGAAATTGAAGACAAAAAGCGAGCCTGGACACTGATAAAAAGGTGCTCAGGCTTTCTTGTTTTACCGTGGAAATCCGCGGTCTAAAAAGGCGGATGCAGAGAGCCTTCTGCTAAAATACCGCGGTTACACATTGCTGTTTCGACAGCTTACTTTGAGAAAATATAAATGTTCACTGCATCAGAAATACGATCTACGTTTCTGAAGTTCATGGAGTCTAAAGGACACACTATCGTCGCTTCCAGCCCGGTAGTCCCCGGTGACGACCCCACATTGCTGTTTACCAACGCAGGTATGAACCAGTTCAAGGATGTTTACCTTGGCTTTGACAAGCGTCCCTACACACGTGCGACGACCAGTCAGAAATGTGTTCGTGCCGGCGGCAAGCACAATGACTTGGAAAACGTAGGCTATACCGCTCGCCATCACACATTCTTTGAAATGCTTGGCAACTTCAGCTTCGGAGATTACTTCAAGCGTGACGCCATCAAGAATGCCTGGGAGCTTCTTACCGAACACTTCAAACTCCCTCCTGAAAAACTCTGGGTGACCGTGTACGCCGAGGACGACGAGGCTTACAACATCTGGAATAAGGAAGTCGGTATCCCTGCCGATAGAATCGTTCGTATCGGCGACAACAAGGGCGCTCGTTTCGCTTCCGACAACTTCTGGATGATGGGCGACACTGGCCCCTGCGGTCCTTGCTCTGAAATTTTCTATGACCATGGTCCCTCCGTTGCCGGAGGCCCTCCCGGAAGCCCTGACGAAGACGGCGACCGCTACATGGAAATTTGGAACCTCGTGTTCATGCAGTTCAACCGTGATGAAAAAGGCGTGATGCACAAGCTGCCCCGTCCCAGCGTGGATACCGGCATGGGCTTGGAACGTATTTCCGCCGTTCTTCAGGGTGTTCATTCGAACTACGAAATCGACCTGTTCCAGAACCTCATGAAGGCCGTCATTGATGAAGTTAAGGCTGCCGGCGCAGAGGACGTTGATCCGAACAGTCCTTCCGTTAAGGTCATTGCCGACCACATTCGTGCCTGCACGTTCATCATTGCCGACGGTGTTGTTCCGGGCAATGAAGGCCGCAGCTACGTTCTGCGTCGTATTGCTCGCCGCGGTATGCGTCACGGCTTTAAGCTCGGCGCCCGCAAGCTTTTCTTCAGCAACTTGGTTAAAGCCGTTGCCAAAGAAATGGGCGACCAGTACCCTGAAATTCGTAATCCGCATATTCAGGAAGTTTTGCGTCAGGAAGAAGTTCGCTTTTCTCAGACCCTGTCCAAAGGCTTGGATATCCTTAATGAAGCTCTGGCTTCCGGAACCAAGATCCTGGGCGGTGACGTTGCATTCAAACTGCATGACACCTACGGCTTCCCTGTTGACCTGACTGCCGACGTCTGCCGCGAAAAGAATGTTTCCGTTGACTTTGAAGGCTTTGATGCCTTGATGGAAAAGCAGCGTGAACAGGCTCGCGCCAAGGGCAAATTCAAGATGGCTCAGGGCCTCGAATACGAAGGCAAACCGACTGAATTCTTAGGTTACGACACGCTGACGGTTCAGGCCTGCCGCGTCGAAGCCATCTATAAAGACGGCGCCCCCGTGAAAGACGCCGAAGCCGGCGACGAAGTCGTTGTCGTTTTTGACCGCACTCCGTTCTATGCAGAAAGCGGCGGTCAGATGGGCGACAAAGGTACGTTCAAGAACAAGACAACGATCCTTAAGGTTGACGATACATTCAAGATCAAGGCGAATGTCTTCGGTCATATGTGCTATGTCGCCGAAGGCGAAGTCAAGGTGGGCGACCTCTTCAGCGCTCAGGTCGACGAAGAAAACCGCGAAGCAACTGCCCGTAACCACTCCGTGACGCACTTGATGCACAAAGCACTGAGAGAAGTGCTCGGTGCTCATGTTCAGCAGCGCGGCTCCATGGTTAACGGCGACAGAACCCGCTTCGACTTTGTCCACACCTCTCCGATGACTCGTGAACAGATCAACGAAGTCGAAGACATCGTGAACAAAGAAATTCTCCGTAATGCACCGACTCAGACCAGAGTCATGCCGATCGACGAAGCTAAGAAGACCAACGCGGTCATGCTCTTCGGAGAAAAATACGGTGAAAACGTTCGCGTTCTGAACATCGGCTCCAGCTGCGAACTCTGCGGCGGTACACACGTCCAGAGAACCGGTGACATCGGTATGTTCAAAATCATTTCCGAATCCGGTATTTCCGCCGGCGTGCGTCGTGTTGAGGCCGTGACGGGTATGGCCGCTCTTCACTACGCTCAGAACCAGGAAGAGATCATCCGAGAAGTGGCTGAAGAACTCAAAGCTCCGGCTCTCGAAGTTGTCTCCAAGGTTGTGGACACCGTCGAACATCTGAAACGCACGGAAAAAGACTTGAACGCTTTGAAGGTCAAGTTTGCCCAGGCCGGCGCCGCTCACGTGGCTTCTCAGGCTCAGGATGTCAATGGCGTCGCGGTTCTTGTAACCGAGATGAAAGGCATCGAAACCAAGGAACTTCGCAATTCCGTTGACGGTCTTAAAGATCAGCTCAAGAGCGGCGTGATCGTTCTGATCAAGTCTGAAGACGGTAAAGCCAGTGCTGCGGTCGGTGTGACGAAAGATCTTGTCGGCAAGATCAAAGCCGGCGATGTGATGAAGTTTGTTGCCGAGCAGCTCGGCGGTAAAGGCGGCGGACGTCCTGACTTTGCTCAGGGCGGCGGCGCAGCGCCTGCCGACATGAACGCTCTGCTCGGTAAGACCAGAACGTTCATCACAGAAAAGCTTGCCTAATCAGCTTTTCTGAACGGAACTAAACCGTTGCGAAACCTCCGGATGAAAGTCCGGAGGTTTCTTTTTAGGAGTGAAAAGAAAAGGCCCGCAAATGCGAGCCTCATCAAGTCTTAACCGGATTAGTCCGGATACCCTTCCGGATTCATCTGCTGCCAGCGCCAGGTATCTTCACACATCTTCTCGATGCCGCGCTTAGCCGTCCAGCCGAGAAGCTTCTTGGCAAGCTCGGGGTTGGTCCAATAGGCAGCCTTGTCGCCGGCACGACGAGGGCAGATCTCGTAAGGAATATGTTTTCCGCTGGCTTTCTCAAACGCCTTAACGAGCTCGAGCACAGTTGTGTTGCCGCCGGTACCGAGGTTAACAGTCAGCAGCTGCGGTTTGCCGTCTAAAACTCTCAGAGCGTCTAAATGTCCTTCAACAAGATCCTGTACGTGGATATAGTCGCGGGCGCCGGTGCCGTCGCGAGTCGGGTAGTCATTTCCGAAAACTTTCAAAGAAGCGCGTCTGCCGACGGCAACTTGGGAAATGAAAGGCATCAGATTGTTCGGAATGCCGTTCGGATCTTCACCGATTAAGCCGGATTCGTGTGCGCCGACCGGATTGAAATAACGAAGGATGGCGATTGACCAATCAGGCTCGGCTTTGAAAGTCTTGCGAAGAACTTCTTCAATCATCCATTTGCTCAGACCGTAGTTGTTGATCGGAGCAAGCGGAGTGTTCTCATCAAATTCATCGTAGCCAGGATCGCCGTAAACGGTGGCGGAAGAGGAAAAAACAAACTCTTTAACACCGAACTTCTTCATGACGCGAAGCAGAACAATAGTTCCTTCGACGTTATAAGAAAAGTAAAGCAAAGGATCGGTTTCTGACTCGCCGACGGCCTTACGGCCGGCAAAGTTAATGACGGCATCGATCGGGAAATCCGCGAACAGCTTCTCTAAAGCCTTTTCGTGACGGATGTCACCGCGTACCAGTGTCGGACGTTTTCCGGTGATCATCTCAATGCGGTCTACGACGGCAGGCTTGGAATTGCTGAAGTTATCGAAAATGATCGGCTCCATGCCGGCTTCGATCAGGCGCACAACCATGTGGGAGCCGATGTAGCCGGTGCCGCCGGTAACAAGAATGTGTTTTTTCATCGTCCGCAAAAAACAAAAATTGGCGCTCCGCCCGAAGGCGGATGCCAAATAATCATTAAATAGAGCTAAAAATTATTTATCAAGCGCATCGAAAATACGGCGGCTGACTTCATTGACGTCGCCGACGCCGTCGATCTTGATGTATTTTGTCTGGCTGTCGCCCTTAGCAGCCAGGCTCTGGTAGAAACCGACCAGTGCTTCAGTCTGAGTGTGATAGACCTCAAGACGCTTCTTAACGGTCTCTTCCTTGTCGTCCGGACGCTGAATCAGAGGTTCGCCGGTCACGTCGTCAACACCTTCAACCTTAGGAGGATTGAATTTAACATGGTAAGTACGGCCCGAAGCAACGTGCACTCTGCGGCCGCTCATACGTTCAAGAATGACCTCGTCGGGAACGGCGATTTCAACAACGTCATCGATGGGAATACTGGCTTTAACCAAAGCTTCGGCTTGAGGAATTGTGCGAGGGAAGCCGTCAAAGAGGAAACCGTTCTTGCAGTCCGGTTTTTCCAATCTTTCTTTGACCAGGCCGATGATGATGTCATCGCTGACCAGTTCACCTGCATCCATAATCTTCTTGGCAGCTAAACCGAGGGGAGTCCCGGCCTTCACTGCAGCTCTGAGCATGTCACCCGTAGAAATCTGAGGGATCCCGTAATGTTCACAAATACGGGCTGCTTGCGTACCTTTACCGGCACCGGGAGCTCCGAGAAGAATTAAGCGCATGAATGGCTCCTTTAATAATTAAGAATGTAAATTTAAATTTTGTGCCTTATTGCCCGTAATTTCAAGCTGTCCGAATGGATGAAAACCCAGCAACCGCTTGATCTTCGAAAATAAAACTCGAGTTATTTTTTCTGTAAGTAAGCGCGTACGGCTTCCAGATCTGCGAGCGTGTCCACGCCGGGAGGAATTTCTTCCTCGAAAATGTCTACAGCGATCTTGTAGCCGTTGTAAAGTGCGCGAAGCTGCTCCAGACTTTCCCAGCTTTCCAGATCCGATTTCGGAAGCTGAGGATAAGCTTTCAGGAAGGCGCAGCGGTAACTATAAATACCGACATGGCGCAGGCCGAGATCCCTCGGGAGCGCGTTGCGGTCTTTTGCGAAACCGTCGCGATCCCAGGGAATCGGTGCGCGGCTGAAATACAGCGCCGAGCCGTTTTTGTCGGCAACGACTTTCACAACGTTGGGATTAAAGAATTCTTCCGCCGAATGAATACGAATGGCAGCCGTTCCCATGCTGCAGTCCGAGCGGTTCATCAGAAGTTCTGCAACATTCTTGATGACTTTCGGAGGAATTAGGGGTTCGTCCCCTTGGACGTTCACGATGATTTCATCATCGGGGATTTTGCAGACTTCGGCCGCTTCGCAGAGGCGGTCGGTGCCGCAGGCATGATCTTTACGCGTTAAACAGGCTTCGATGCCGTTGGCTTCACAGGCTTTGAGAATCAGTTCATCGTCAACCGCGCAGATCACACGGGAGGCGCCGCTTTTTAAAGCCTGTTCGGCAACGCGCACGATCATCGGCTTTCCGCAGATGTGGGCAATGGGTTTATTGGGCAGACGGGTGCTGGCTAAGCGAGCAGGAATAATGACGGTAAAGCTCATTTTTTGTCCAGTTCCTCGATTTCTTCTTCCTTCATTTCTCGAGCTTCAGTCGGGACCATGCAGGGGATGCCGTCAATGACGGGGAAGGCCTTCATGTCGGAACGGCAGTAAAATTCTTTTTTCTTTTCGTTCCAAAGTAGCGGACCCTTACAGAGAGGGCAAACTAAGATTTCAGTGATTTTTGCGTCCATAAGCATTCCGTTTAGAGTTGCTGAGCAGCTTCTTTGCTCTTTTTAGCTGCAGCGGTGATTTTCTTCTCGACAAAATCAACCAAGAATTTATCGAGCTTGGTTTCCAGCGGAACCACAAAAATGCGCTCGTCGTTTTTCAAATCGGCGTGTTTACGACATTTGACGGCATCTTTTTCCGTGATAAAGATGAGGTCGGCTTCGCAGTCTTTAAAAGGATTCTTGGAATAGTCGTAATGGTCCGGAAGAGCAATCGGGCGCACTTCCAATCCATGAGCCTTCAGCATGGAGAAGAATCTTTCCGGGACGGCAATACCCGCCATCGCGACGGCCTTCAAACCCTTTTTAAACTGCATTCTCGAAAGCGTATCCAAAGAAACGATTTCGCCGGTGGCGTAATTGACTGCGTTTGTGAATCCGCTTGTCGCAACGTAGCGCGGAGTAGAAGACGTCACGATATCTTCTGTGGCGTTCAATACAATCGCGTCGACTTCATCGAGACGGGACGGCGGTTCACGCAGCGGACCGGCCGGAAGAACCCAGCCGTTTCCTAAACCGCGGGCTCCGACGACGGCTAATTCGACATCTCGATGGAGTGAATAATGCTGAAGTCCGTCGTCGCTGATGATGACATTGACAGTCGGGTAGGCTTTCAGTAAAGCTTCAGCGGCTTCAACACGTTTCGGACAAACAAACGTCGGGGCATCCGTAGCCTTTTTAATCAGCAAAGGTTCATCGCCGACGATATCAGGATTGCTGTCGAGGCGAACTTCAACCGGAGACTCTGCTTTGCCGCGGTAGCCGCGGGAGATAACACCGGGATTCCAGCCGCGTTCTTTCAGATCTTTGACTAAAGCGATGGTGACCGGAGTTTTTCCGGTTCCTCCGACATAAATATTGCCGACGACTACGACAGGCACTCCGACTTTAACAGGCACGGTTTTGCGACGCCGCGAGGCTGCCATGGAGAGAAAAACCGCAGAAGCGGGCAGAAGCAGCCAGGATATCAGTCCTTTGCGATCCCACTGTTTATGCAGAAACGTTTCTAGTTGTACTTGCATTGCCGTGAAGCAAAAAATAAAAGATTATTTTAACGTGATAGCGGTAAAAACTGCCGATAACTCATTAATTCAGCGTAGGCTTCCTAACGTGTCGATCTGCATCTGAAAGTTACAAAACCTAGGTAAAACCTTTACTTCAAAAGTCAATAGTATTTTGGGCAAAACACAAAATAATTATTTGCCGAGTACTCAAGAAGTTATGAAATTTAGAGGTCCTTTCATTGTTAATAACTTTGTGAATAACTCGGTGAGAAGTGACTTAATTTCATGACGAAAAAGCAAAAAAGAATTGCCAGGGAGGTAATTTAACAAAATAAATTTCTTTTAAATCAATAAATTAATAATTTCTCTCATTAAAAAGAAAAATTTTTGTTCTTCAAATTCGGATTGTTGAAAATGTGAATAAAATTGTGAGTAACTTGTGAAGCAAAAGGAAATTTTGCAATCTCACTCGCTCCTTGTATTTAGCACGTGAACAATAAAATGACCGATAAAGCCTTCTCTGTCACGCAGTTTGTTGACATCGTTAATTTGTCATTTGAGCAGTTTGAATCAGTGGCTGTTGAAGGGGAGATCTCAACTTCAACAAAAGCCTCGAGCGGACACTGGTATTTTTCAATTAAAGACGAAGAAGCGGTTCTTTCCTGCGCGATGTTTCGGGGGAAACTTTACTCCGTGCGCGGTGTCTTCAAGGTTGGCGACAAAGTTCGAGTCACAGGAAAACCGAATCTTTATCCCGGAAGCGGGAAATTAACATTTATTTGTTCGAAGATTGAAGCTGCCGGGGAGGGAAAACTCTATGAACTTTTCCTTCGTTTAAAAAATGAGTTGATAGCCTTAGGCTGGTTCGATCAAAGCCGAAAGAAAGCGATCCCTCGGGTGCCTCGTACGATCGGAATTATCACCAGCAGAACGGGCGCCGCACTGCAGGACGTTATGAATCGTCTGAGGGCGCGTGCACCTTACGTTAGAGTCCTCCTTTATCACACGGCCGTCCAGGGAAAGGGTGCCGAAGCCGAGATCGCTCAGAGAATCAATAAAGCGAACCAGGACAACAAAGCAGATGTTTTGCTTCTGGTGCGGGGGGGCGGATCTCTCGAGGACTTATGGTGTTTTAATGAGAAGATCGTCGCTGAGGCGATCGTCAATAGTCATATTCCGATTATTTCCGGCATCGGTCATGAGACCGATACAACTATTGCGGATTTTGCTGCGGATTTTCGTGCGCCGACTCCGACCGGAGCGGCCGAGGCAGCCGCGGAAAAACAATCTGTTTTGTTTTGGGAAATAGATTCGGCCTGGGTTCTTCTGCATCGCTCATTCGAGAACCAATTCAATCGGGCGCTTCAAGATGTGGAAAATGAATCGCGTCCTTTTGAAAATCCTCAAGCTTTTTTAGAAACGTTTCGCCATCGCCTCTCTGCAGTCTCTCATCTTCAGCGTCCTGTGCTCGGCTACTATCGCCAAAATCTGAACTCTTTGAAATCCAGACTTCAGCTGGATATGCAGAACTTCCTCTCTTCCTCGCTTGAAAGAGAAAAATTTGCCGCTCGCTACTTTATTTCTCCGAGTCGATTCATCGAACCTTATGAAAAAAGACTCCAAGCGGCCTCTCCGATCCTAAGGCTGGATACTGCTGCGATGAGAAGCCGAATCGATTTGATTTTCAGCTCCATAAACACAGCGCAAAGTGCATGTCTGAGAATGAATAGGGCAGAACTAGGAGTCGCAGAAGAAAATCTCCAGGCTGAGATGGACGTAAAAATCCGTTCGGCAGGTGACGCCCTCCGGTTAGCAGCACCTCAGATGACATATGCCTTTGCATTTCAGGGTTCAAGGTGCAATGAACTCTTTGCAATGATCTCCGGGGTTGTACAGTCAACGATCGCTGCCAACCGAAAGGTACTTCTGAAAGAGTCTTCCTGGTTGAAGAGATCTCGTCCGAAATTGGACCGTAGGCCTTTAAATGCGGCATGCAATTCCGTGCGCAGCAGCCTGATCCAAAAGTTTGAAAGGGACACAATTCGTCTGCGCAGTCTGGAGCAGGTCTGGGAGCTGCTGGATCCTTCGAAGCAAATCCGCGGCAACAGCGCCTTTATCTATCGCGGCGGCAAGCCTGTGATGTCCGTCAGTGAGCTGAAGGAAGGTACGGATATTGAGGTTATGATGAAGGACGGAGCTTTTGTTGCTCGAGTTGGGGAGATAAAGAAGGACTAAGGGTGTCTGCATACCATAATGGTCTGCACAAGAATTAAGGAGATTAAAGCTATGGCATTTACAGTACCCCCGCTTCCTTTTGCAATGGACGCTCTTGAACCGTATATGAGCTCCAAGACGCTTTCCTATCACTACGGCAAGCACAACAAAGCTTACAACGACACACTGAATAACCTCATCAAAGGCACGGACTATGAAACGATGCCTTTGGAAGAAATTATTCGTACGACACAGAGCGGCCCGATTTTTAACAATGCGGCTCAGTGCTACAACCACACATTCTTCTGGAATAGCTTAAAGCCGAACGGCGGCGGTCAGCCCACAGACGTGATCGCATCGCAGATTAACGCCAAATGGGGCAGCTACGACGCCTTTGCAGATGCCTTCACAAAGAGCGCCGTCGGTAACTTCGGTTCCGGCTGGACCTGGCTGGTTGAAAAAGAAGACGGCACACTTGATATCGTCAATACGAGCAACGCCGGCACACCGATCACCGGAACAGACTCTCCTCTGATCACCTGCGACGTTTGGGAACATGCATATTATCTTGATTACTACAATATGCGCGTCACCTTTGTTCAGACGTTCCTGCAGCATCTTGTGAACTGGGATTTCGCTGCAAAGAACTACAAATAATCGTTTGACGATTTCGTCCCGTAAACACACGGGATGAAGACAAAAAAAGAAAGCGGGGCCGGACTTAATGTCCGGCCTTCGCTTCTACAAACCAAGGAGAAATCAAATAGGTTCCGTTAATTAGGATTGAACTTGAACTGCGGATGACATTCGGCGCAGTAGTTCACGGGTGCTTCATGCTGCAGATGGCATAAGGTGCATTCGCCGTTATGCGGAGCTTTATGCGGATTTACCGGGCCGATAGCTTTGGTCTTTTCGATCAGAGCGTCTTTTTGATGGCACTTCAGACAGGTTTCCTGATCAGGATATTCAGGACTTTTTCCGTCCGGACCGTGACAGGAAGCGCAGGCCATGCCGTGAGCAACGTGGCGATCGGCGCCGAACTTCGGAGCCTCGGCAGAAAAGGTCGAGGACATCGTGAAGAGGGCAGCAAGAACAACCAGTAGAGATGCTGTTTTTTTCATAATCTTCTCCGATAGGGATTTTTAAATTTCCGATGTTTTGCGATTTCGTTTTTTCTATTATTGAAGGTCGCTCTTCGCTTTTCAATCTGTACCAAGGTACATGTACCAAAGTACATATTCGACTTTTTTGAACTTTCCTAGACTGTGCTCATCGGATCAAATGATCCACGGTTTCAAAACAAAATTCCTTTAAATCCTTTCGGAGAAAATAAGATGAGTACCAATCGCCGTGACTTCCTTAAACTTGCAGGTGCAGCCGCTGCTGCCATTACTTTCACCGCTGCCGCACACGCCGGAGTCCCTGCTTCTTCCGTTGCTAAATTTGATGACGAATATGACGTCGTCATTATCGGTTCCGGTTTTGCCGGCATGGCCTGCGCACTGAAAGCCGGCCAGGCAGGCAAGAAAGTTCTGATCCTCGAAAAAATGCCGACCGTCGGCGGCAACTCCGCAATCTGCGGCGGCAACGTCGCTTGCCCGGTCAACCCCGTCCAGGCAGCTCAAGGCATCAAAGACAGCAAAGAACTCTTCATTGCTGACTGCTTGAAGGACGGTCTTGGCATCAACTATCCGAACCTGCTCGGCACCATTGCCGACCGCTGCAACGACACCATCAAGATGGTCGTAGACTGCGGCTGCGAATTCGTCCCCAACAAGATGCTCTTCGAAGCCGGTCACTCCGTTCCTCGTTCTTATGAAATCAAGGCCGGTACCGGATCCGGATACATCATTCCGATGCACAACGAACTCAAGAAGCTCCCCAACGTCAAGATCATGACTCGTGCTAAGTTCGATGACTTCATCCTGGACGAAAACGGTCGTGTTGTCGGAGTGACCTATCGCAAGGGCTATCGCTTTGACTCTAAATTGCAGAGCGACGATATCGAAAACAAGAGCGGTCGTCCTGCTACTGTTAAAGCAAAAAACGGCGTAATGCTGGCTGCCGGCGGTTTCTCCCGCGACATCTTCTTCCGTCAGGCTCAGGATCCTCGCGTTGTTCCTACCACAGACTCCACCAACCAGCCGGGCGCGACTGCCGGTGTGCTGATCAAAGCCTTGGGTATCGGTGCTCAGCCTGTTCAGCTTTGCTGGCTGCAGTTCCTTCCGTACTGCAACCCGCGTGAAAAAGGCTTCGGTGTTTCCGTTAACTTCACCAACCACGCCTGCATGGACTTAGGTCTGGTTGTTGACAGAAAGACCGGAAAACGCTTCATGGACGAACACGCCGGCCGTAAGATCAAATCCGATGCTCTGTTCAAAGTCATCGGTACGGACGAAAACTATCCGATCGCCATCTGCGACGATGCTATCGTCAAAGCGATCAACCCGTCCTTCGTCAAGCTGCCGCTGGAAATGAGTACGGTTAAGAAGTTCGACACACTTGAACAGCTGGCTGATGCCTTCGGAATCCCCAAACAGGCTCTGCTCGATGAAGTCGCTAAATTCAACGGCTACGTTAAAGCCAACGACGACAAAGACTTCCACCGCATCCTTTCATTCAACAAGGGTCTCGACGTTTCCAAGGCTCCCTTCTACGGCATCGAAGTCAGCCCGAAGATCCACCACACCATGGGCGGCGTGATGATCAATGAAAACGCAGAAGTCATTTCCGCCAATACCCACAAACCGATCCCCGGTCTCTATGCCGGCGGTGAAGTAGCGGGCGGCGTGCACGGCGCTTCTCGCCTCGGTACAGTGGCAGTTATCGATGCTCTGACATTCGGTATGATTGCCGGCGAAAACTTCGCCAAGATGCAGTAACTTTTTAGGAGGGCGGTTCGGCGATTAAGCCGAACCACGGCCGGGACAGACAAAAGGTTTGTTCCGGCTTTTAGTTTGTCTGGGGCGGAAGAGGAAGTCGGGATATCTTGTCCCCGGGTTTAACGTGATTTTTCTCAAACCAGGATTCGTTCATTTCCAGTGCATAAACCGCTTTGGCCTTGCTGCAGTGGATGTCAAGAGTCAGCGGCTTCATCTTCTCAATATTAATAATGAAGCCGTCTTTATCGATAAAGGCAACAGAAAGAGGGATGAGCGTGTTTTTCATCCACATGCAGACGGCATCGTTTCGATCCATGACGAACAGCATTCCGGAGTTCTCCGGCAGGTGCTTGCGAAACATCAGACCTTTTTCTCGGCTGGCATTGTCGGCGGCAACTTCGACAGGAACCGTGATGCCTTTTACCATGACTTTGAGCGCATCGGCTGCGTAAGCACATTGCACGCTCGAGAGAAGGACAAAAGCAGCGGAGAAGAGGGCGGTTCTGATATTTGGTGTCATGGCAAAAACAGAAAAGAAAGGGAGCTCTCGAGAGCTCCCTTCGTTTAATTAAAAACGAATTTTATTAGGCGGGTTTGATGTTGTCAGCCTGTTTGCCTTTTTCGCCTTCTTTCAGGTCGAATGTGACACGCTGGCCTTGTTTCAACGTCTTGAAACCATCCATTTTAATTGCAGAGAAATGGGCGAAAAGATCTTCGCCGCCGTCATCGGGAGTGATGAATCCATATCCCTTAGCGTCGTTAAACCATTTCACGGTTCCTGTTGCCATATTTAAACTTCTCCAAAAAACTGACGGCGATGTCCATTACTCTCACGCGCCTAATACTAAAAACGATTGTCGAACTCTGTGAGCAAGACGAGTGACTGTTACATTCTTATGGGATTGTAAATAAATGTCAATTAGTAAATTTCGCATATAAAAGAAATACAAATCTCGACAATGGAGGGTAACTTCTTGTATTTTCTCTTATAAAGGCGATTTTTCACGGAGAATTTATTGGATTTTTTAAGTTTGAAGTTTTTCTTCTTTTATAAAAAGCGTTGCAGTTACACCACAAGAAAGGGCCGAACCTGTAAGATTTGTAAAAATTTTACCCGTGCATTAACTGAAATTGACATGCCGATGGAACTCAGTGGAGAGACAAAAAAAGCCGGCATATCAGCCGGCCGAATAGGTCTTGTTCTTGCTCTTAATGACGCCCGGAGGAACCGAAACCGCCGGTTCCGCGCTCTGTGGCTTCAAATTCATCCACAACTTCAAAGGTCGGCTGAACAACCGGAACGATGACCAACTGGGCAATTCGTTCCATGGGTTCAACGGTAAAAGGCTGCTGAGAGCGATTCCAGCAGGAGACCATCAGTTCTCCCTGATAGTCGGAATCAATAAGTCCGACCAAGTTGCCGAGCACGATGCCGTGTTTATGACCGAGACCGGAACGGGGCAGGATTAAAGCGGCATAGCCGGGATCGCCGATGTAGATCGCAAGTCCGGTTTTGATGAGCTTGGTTTCGCTCGGCCGGAGGACGAGCGGTTCATCTATCACGGCACGAAGATCTAATCCGGCAGAGCCGGCCGAAGCGTAGCTTGGCATTTTTTCGCGGATCTTCGGATCCAAGATCTTAATTTGAAGTTTCATATGTTTCAATCTCTTTCTTTTTAAGAAGGTCGGCGAGGGTTTCAATAATCTCTTCGGCAAGTTCCGCCTTAGAACTGCGGCCTTTGACTACGATTCCGTCTTTGGTGACGAAAGATGCCTGATTCTGAGCACTGCCGATCGCAGATGCCGGATTGACGACAATCATATCCGCCGCTTTACAGTCAAGCTTCTTGCGCGCGTTTTCAGCAAGATTGTCCGTCTCTGCGGCAAACCCGATAACGACAGAGCAGATGCCTGAATGACCGACATAAGAAAGAATGTCGGGATTTTTAACAAGCTTGATCGTTAACGTATCCTGATCTTTTTCTTTCTTAAGTTTGCTCTCTGAATATTTGGCGGGGCGCCAGTCGCCGACCGCAGCGACGCCGATAAAGGCATCGGGCGTGTGTTCAGCGAGTTCTTTTTTGACCGCCTCAAACATCTCTTGGGCTTGTTGAACAGGAATGACGGCCGCTTTGTCCGGATAAGGTACGGCAACGGGTCCGCTGACGATCGTGACCTCGGCGCCGGCGCGAACGGCTGCCGCAGCAATGGCGGCTGCCTGTCGTCCGGAAGATCCGTTGGTGATGCCGCGAACCGGATCAAAAGGCTCAAACGTCGGCCCGGCAGTCATCAAGACTTTTTTCCCGGAAAGTATCGGAGGCGTAAAGAAAGCTTCAATATCTTCCAGAATTTGCACGGGTTCTCGCAGACGTCCCTCTCCGACATCGCCGCAGGCTTGACTGCCGGCTTCCGGACCGGAAAAAAGAACGCCGTCGCCTTTGAGCGTTTGAATGTTTCTGACCGTCGCCGCGTTCCGCCACATCTGTACGTTCATTGCCGGGCAAAGCATTAAAGGACATTCACGTGCGAGCAGAGTGCTTGAAACTAAATCGTCGGCAATGCCGTTGGCAGCTTTTGCAATGATGTTTGCCGTTGCCGGAGCTATGACGATGAGATCTTTATTCTTGCGAAGAGAAATATGCGGAAGCCGCATTTTAGGATCCCAGAGATCCTCTGCGACCGGCTTCCCGCTGAGCGTCTCAAATGTCAGCGGCCCCACAAACTGCGCAGCTGCCTTAGTCATCATGACCTCAACATCGGCGCCGGCTTTCACGAGCAGACGGAGAAGTTCACAGGCTTTGTATGCGGCGATACCGCCTGTGACGCCTAAAAGGATACGTTTCCCCTGAAGAGACATTTTCAATCTCCGATTAATTCTTCTTTCCGAAGAATTCAGCCAGGACGACAATGGCGGCGCCGCAGCAAATGCAGATATCGGCGACATTGAAAGCCGGCCAGTGGTAGGAACCTAAATGAAAGTCTAAAAAATCTACGACTACGCCGATGGTGAAACGGTCCCATGCATTGCCGAGCGCGCCGGAAAGAACTAGAGCGAGCCCGAGGCACAAAAATTTACGGGCGCTGTTCCGGCTGATGATCACGCAAATCACCAAACTCACAATGATGGCCAGACCTGCAAAAAGCGGTCGCTGCCAGCCGCCGGCATCGGCTAAGAAGGAAAAAGCCGCCCCGCTGTTGTACGCGACGACTAAGTTGAAGAAATCCGTGATCCGATCGACATCGCCTGTAATAAGACGATGCTGAATCCAGTTTTTGGTCCATTGATCGAATCCGGTCAGTGCCAGTGCAAAAACCAGCCAGCCCAGAAGGGCCGGCCAGTTCCACTGTCTAACGGAAGAGACAGTCTTTCTCATTAGGCAAAGAGTCTGGTTTCAGGCGTGCCGAAAAGATTGCCGACGCAGCGGCAGCACAGTGTCGGATAATTCTTGTCTTCCCCGACGCTTTCCTTGTACTGCCAGCAGCGTTCGCACTTCTTAGCTTCGCTGGGTTTCACCGTAATGACGCGCTCAGGGCTGATGCCGTCAAGTGTGACCTTGCTGGTAATCATCACGAAAGCAGCTTCATCGCCTAAACCTTTGATCAGGTCATATTCTTCCTGCGGGAGCTTCAGAGAAACTTCAGCCTGCAGGGAAGAACCGATCAGACCTTTTTCGCGCTGACGCTCGATTTCCATCTGAACGTTCGAGCGAAGGTCACGGATGATGGACCACTTGTTGAGCAGTTCAACGCCTTCCTTCACATTCGGCAGCTCTGCATAACGTTCAACAAAAATCGTGCCCTTGTTTTCCGGATTGAAGACGGCGTAAGCCTCTTCAGCGGTAAACGAAAGCGCCGGAGCAAGCAGTTTCAGGAGTGCATCCGTGATGTACCACAAAGCGGTCTGTGCAGAACGACGAGCCGCGCTGTCCGGCGCAGTGGTATAGAGACGATCTTTGAGGATGTCCAAGTAGAAGCCGCCTAAGTCGCCGCTCGCAAAGAGCTGGAGCGCTGCGTAAGCGGTATGGAACTGGTACTGGTCGTACTTGTCCAGAATTTCTTCTTGGAGCGCTTTCATGCGGGCAATGGCCCAACGATCCAGTTCTACCATCTCTGCAACAGGGACGGCGTCTTTCTTGATGTCAAAGTCGCTGGTGTTGGCAAGCAGGAAGCGGATCGTATTTCTGAAGCGGCGATAAGCGTCAACAGTACCCTTAAGGATCTTTTCGCCCAGAGAAATTTCTCCGGTGTAGTCAGAAGAGGCAACCCACAGACGAAGAATTTCAGCGCCGTACTTATCGTTGATTTCAGACGGAGCAATCACGTTGCCGAGTGATTTGCTCATCTTGCGGCCCTGTTCGTCAACGGTGAAGCCGTGTGTCAGAAGTCCTTTATAGGGAGCACGGCCGTCGATGGCGCAGCCCGTGAGCAGAGAAGAGTGGAACCAGCCGCGGTGCTGGTCGCTGCCTTCAAGATAGAGATCGGCAGGATAGGTCAGCTTGTCGGCGTGAGAGCCTCTCATCACGGTCATGTGGGTTGTACCGGAGTCAAACCACACGTCGAGCGTGTCTTTGGACTTCTCGTACATTTCCGGTTCCATGTCCGTGAGTTCAGCCGGTGTCAGGCGCGTCCACGCTTCGATACCTTCCTTTTCAACGACGTCAGCGACTTTATTGAGAATCTTCATCGTTTCAGGATGAAGTTTGCCGGTTTCTTTATGAATGAGGAAGGGCAGGGGAACGCCCCAGTTTCTCTGACGGGAAATACACCAGTCAGGGCGATTGGCGATCATGTTGTGGAGACGCACTTCGCCCCATTCAGGAACGAACTGGGTTGCTTCAACAGCTTCCAAGGCGGTCTTACGCAGCGCATCTTTCGGATCGTTTTCATTGATGACACCCTGAGTGTCCGCATTGGCTTCGTCCATGCGGATAAACCACTGGTTGGTGGCGCGATAAATCAAAGGTGTCTTATGGCGCCAGCAGTGCATGTAGCTGTGCATGACTTCGCCGCGGGACAGCAAGTTGCCGGTAACGGCAATGGTGTCGAGGATCTTGTTCTTAGCTTTCCAAACATTCAGGCCGCCGAAGAGCGGCAGAGAGGCGGCATACTCACCGTTGCCCTGGACCGGGTTCAGGATCTCGTCGTTGGTGAAGCCTGCGCTCTTGCAGGAAATGTAGTCATCCACACCGTAGGCAGGAGCCGAGTGAACAATACCGGTACCGGAAGTGGACTCGACGTAGTCGGCGAGCAGAACCGGGGAGAAGCGGTCGTAGAAAGGATCAAGCGCAGCCAGCGGATGCTTGAAGCGGAGGCCCTTGAAAGCTTCGCCCTTGGCTTTGGCGATGACTTTGCCTTCCATGCCGTAGCGCTTGAGGGCTTCTTCATAGAGGCCTTCGGCAAGAATGAAGCTGCGGTTCGGAGTTTCAACGAGAACATACTCCAGATCCGGATGCATGTTCAAAGCCTGGTTGGCCGGAATGGTCCAGGGTGTCGTTGTCCAAATAACGACTGCGGTGGGTTTTTCCAGTTTGACCCCGAAGACGCCTTCGAGCTTGCCTTTGTCCTCATCGGAAATCGGGAAGGCAACGTCTAATGTCGGAGACTGGCGGTCCTTATATTCGACTTCGGCTTCTGCCAAAGCGCTCTGGCAGTCAAAACACCAGTTCACGGGTTTCAGGCCGCGGTAGATAAAGCCTTTGCCCAGAATTTCGCCTAAAGCACGGATTTCTTCAGCTTCGGTTTCCGGACGCATGGTGAGGTAAGGATCGTTCCAGTCACCCAGCACGCCGAGTCTCTGGAAGCCGGCCATCTGAGATTTCACCTGTTCTTTGGCATAGGCACGGCACTTGGCCATGACTTCTTCTTTCGGAAGATTTTTACCGTATTTCTTTTCGATCTGAATTTCAATCGGCATACCGTGGCAGTCCCAGCCCGGTACGTACGGAGCATCAAAGCCTTCCAATGTTCTGGATTTAAGAATGATGTCCTTCAAAATCTTGTTGACTGCGTGGCCGACGTGAATGTTTCCGTTGGCGTACGGAGGGCCGTCATGCAGCAGGAAGCGTTTTGCTCCTTTGCGTGCGGCACGAACTTTACCGTACACGTCCTTTTCCAGCCATTCTTTAATCCAGGCCGGTTCGCGCTTGGGCAGGTTGCCGCGCATCGGGAATGGTGTGTCGGGTAAATTCAGCGGATATTTTTTATCTTCAGCCTGAGGCTGTTTTTTCTGAGAAGAATCAGTCATTTTAGTCCTTGGCCCCCTCGGGCTCTTCAAGGGTTAATCAAAAATCAGATACGAAGTCCTAAGATCTGTTTGGCTTTGAGCTGATCATCGGCAATCGCTGCACGGAGCTCTTCAAGAGAACCGAATTTTTTCTCGTCTCGAATCTTGGAGAAAAATTCGACCTTAACATCCTGGTCGTAAAGATCGCCGTGGAAATTAAAGAGATGAGTTTCCAGAAGGTACTCGCCGTGATCGTCGACCGTCGGTCTTCTTCCGACACAAGCCACGCCTTCAATCGGACGAGGACCGATACCGTGCGCTTTGACGGCATAGACACCTTCAATGGCAGGTTTGGCTTTGGAATGCGGCGGGAGAATACGCTGATTGATCGTCGGGAATCCGAGTGTGCGTCCGAGCTGTTTGCCGTGGAGAACCCGACCGCTGATCATGTAAGGACGCCCTAACATGTAATTGGCTGTCGGAATATCGCCTTCGGCTAAAGCATGACGGATGCGGGAGCTCGAGATTGGCGCATGCGTGTGATAAAGCATCGGCATAGGATGAACTTCGAAGTGAAATTCTTTTCCGAGCTGTTCCAAAAGCTTGATGTCGCCGGCGCGTTTGTCTCCGAAACGGAAATTTTCTCCGACTGTCACCCAGCGCGCGTGAAGTCCGTCCACAAGGATTTCCTTCACGAAGTCGCAGGGAGAGAGCGAAGCTAAATGCTCGTTAAAGCGAAGGATGTAAACACGCTGGATACCGCAGGCTTCAATGGCTTCCACTTTATCGTGCAGGCTCGAGATACGGCGCGGTGCGTCTTCGGGGTTAAAAAATTCACGCGGATGAGGTTCAAAAGTTAAAACAGCCGGGCAGAGCAGTCTGGCGTGTGCGGCCTCAACAACTTCATGAAGAAGTGCCTGGTGGCCTCGGTGAACTCCGTCGAAGTTTCCGATGGCAACCGCACAGTCAAGCCGTTCTTCAGGACTTGGCAGTCCCCTAAAAACCTTTTTCATCCTTAGTTTCCGTGAACAAAATAATCAGTCTCAAAAAACAGAGTTTGGACACGAGCAAGAAATCGGTCCGAACAACTGATTATAAAAGACGCTTGCCGACGGCTTAGGCCAATGAATATGAAAATTCTTGTTAGAAAAGCCTTTTCTTTCAAAACCAACGGAGAACAGTGGCAAAATCTCGGTATTCATTACAAACACATCCCATCATGTCTAAAAATATCGTTGTCTTAATCTCAGGAAGAGGCAGTAATTTCAAAGCGGTTTACGAGCGTTCCGTTCAGGAAAATTGGCCCGAGAAGTACGGCGTCCGAATTTCCGGCGTGATCTCTAACCGTCCGGAAGCCGGCGGGCTCACTTTTGCAAAGGAAAACAACATTCCTTTCAAGGTGATTGATCACAAAGAATTTCCGACTCGAGAAGCTTTTGAAGAAGAGCTCATCAAGGCCTGTGGGGATTTCGAGGCAGACCTTATTGTTCTGGCCGGTTTCATGAGAGTTTTAACACCGCTGTTTGTTAATGCATTTGAAGGAAGAATTCTTAACATCCATCCTGCACTGCTTCCGATGTTCCCCGGACTTCATACCCACGAAAGGGCATTAGAAGCGGGAATTCGAATTCACGGTGTTACTGTTCACTTTGTGTCGGCAGTATTAGACGGAGGCGCAATTGTAGGGCAGGCAGCAGTGCCCGTTCTCGCAGGCGATACACCCGATGAACTGGCAGCGAGGGTTCTGAAGCAGGAACACGTCCTTTATCCTCGTGCCGTGCGCCTTGTTGCCGAAGGAAGAGTCAGGTTGGAAAACGGCAGAACGATCATGGATAGAGAAGCAAGTCAGGAACTTGCGATTCTCGGCTGATCGGATCTGCCATTCGGAGTAAAAAATTGGAATCTAAAACAAATAAAAGCGGGGCCGCTCGCCCGGGCAGACGCCGGGAAGCACCCAAGCGTCATTTAACCGATCGTCAGCGCGCGGCCAAAGAACGTTTGGCTCGTATGTCGTCGGAAGAAAGAAGAACACACGATCCGAAGAAGGCGCCTAATCCTCGGATGAAGAGCACACATAACGGCGAAGTTCGTATTACTTCGCTGATTGTGGACGAGCTTGCAAAGGCTCTTCGCAAGATTTTGAAGCTGGACGGCCCGGCTGACGTCCTGATGAGCCTTTATTTCAAAAATGCCCGTCATCTGGGTCCGCGTGAAAGAACCATCATTGCCGAAGCTATCTACTACACGATGCGCCATCTCTCCATGATCACTTGGCGCATGGCACCCGTCTGTCCTGCCAAAGCGCCGAAGCTGACGGGGCTGCTTACGTTGGCGCTGCAGTACGGCATCGACAATATTCCGGACGCCATCCTGGGGCGTGAAAAGGAACCTCTGAAGAATATGCTTCGCCCGAAGAATTCAGAGGCCCCGAAAGAGATTCAGGCCGAGGTACCTAAATGGCTCTACGACAAAGCAGTGGTTCAATACACTGATCACAAGGCTTTGTTTGAGGCTATGCAGCAGAGCGCCCCTTTGGATTTGAGAGTCAATACACTCAAAGCCACGCCCGACGAGGTCATTGAAGAGCTGACTCAGCACGGCGTTCAGGCAGAAAAGGGCCAGTACTCTCCGGAATGCGTTCGTTTGAACATTAAACCGGCATTGACTCAGTGGCCGATTTACAAAGAAGGCAAAGTTGACGTTCAGGACGAAGGCTCGCAGCTGATTGCTCGTTTAGTTCAGCCCAAACGCGGCGAAATGGTTTGCGACTTCTGCGCCGGCGCGGGCGGTAAAACGTTGGCGCTGGGTGCGCTGATGAAATCCACCGGCCGCATCTACGCTTTTGATGTCAATGAAAAGCGTTTGGCAGGACTGACGCCGCGTATGCGTCGTGCCGGTTTGTCCAACATCCATCCCGCCGTGATTCGCAATGAACATGACCTGCGCGTGAAGAGACTGTACGGAAAAATGGACAGAGTCCTGGTCGATGCCCCGTGCTCAGGCACCGGAACGTATCGTCGTAACCCTGACTTGAAGTGGAGATTCGGAGAAGACGAACTCGATAGAATCAACGAGATCCAGAAATCGGTGATTCGCTCTGCGGCGAAGATGCTGAAAGCCGGCGGCCGCTTGGTCTACGCGACTTGCTCGATTCTGCAGAGGGAAAATCAGGACGTCATCAATGATTTCCTGGCCGAAAATCCCGATTTCCGCCTGCTGAATTCATACGAAATTTTAGGCAAGCAGGGAATCGAAATTTCTCCTTACCAAGCTCAGAGATTCGGTGACTTCTTCGTGATGTTGCCCCAGCTCAACGGAACCGACGGGTTCTTCGGCGCTGTGCTCGAAAAAGTTAAACCCGAGTCCAAACGCAAGGCTTCGAAGGCTGAAGAAGAGACGGCTTCTGAAGTCCCGACACTAGAGCAGAAGAAAGAAGCTCCGACGGAAGCTGCCGCATCGGCTGAAGCCGCTCAGACGGATCAGCCTTCCGAAGAGGAGAAGGAAGAGATGTCCGAAGCGGCAGAAGAACCGGCAAAAGCCTAAGTTCAGAAAAACAAAAACTCGCGGTCTTGAAATGTTCAAAATCGCGAGTTTTTTCGCTTTTTTCAGGCAATAAAAAACCGAGACTTGCGCCTCGGTTTTCGTAAAACCCGAACTCCCAGAACATAGCTCCGGGATTTTTTCATTTTGAGAAAAATCTTTCGTAAATTTAAATAGTTGAAATTGACTCTAAGGGTAATTCCTGCTATTATAGTCTATATTTATATATAAGGACTATTATGGCTCGACCAAGAACTCTACCCGACGACCATTTCTGTTTCTCAACCTTCAGGAAAGGCGATTCCACCTATGTCTACGGCTATAGAAATGAGTGGGATCCGGAGAAGAAACAGTCAAGGATTGCCAAAAGAATTTATGTCGGCACGCTTAATGAAATTACCGGAAGAGTTAAGCTGGGCAAAAAATACTTATCAAATCATCCTGAGTACGAAGGCAAGACGCTTTATTTTGAAAATCGCACCCTCGTTGAAAGATCCGAGCAAGAGGTTGCAGCAGAAGTCGGGCAACGCGAAACTTCATGGGCTTCAAACAATCTTTCTTATGCGGCCACCTGGGCCCTTTGGCAGTTCGCATCCAAGAACCGAATTCTGCAAAACTTACAGGCGGTCTTTGGAAAACAACTGGGAACCAACCTCCTGGCTTTAGCTATCTATCAGCTTTTAGACGGGGGCGCGATGAACGGCTATGAAGACTGGCTTC